>PVBE010498364.1_pt1 | contig 47189 bp, 45 predicted proteins | sample 1631181 | NCBI WGS metagenome assembly PVBE01 (sample SAMN08397723, study PRJNA350692) | Marine metagenome, whole genome shotgun sequencing project. | isolation source: water | place: Pacific Ocean | collected 2012-04
AGTCCGACAGGTTGCCGACTGGCCGTCTTTCCCACTTTGTACCCCGACCTATGTCGAGACCGCAAACGGTCTCAGCATCGAGTACACAAACACCAGGACAGGGCGACTCGAAGATGACCATCGGCCGATCTGCCCTAAAGGGTTGTACTGAAATCAGTTAGGGTACTGCGTCGGTGCGAAGATAACCGGCTGGTTCAGGCAGGTCAAGGTCGACACGCTCACTCCGGGTGGGGTCGGTCGCACCCGTAGACCGGCTAGTTCGGGCTACCGTGAGAGTCACCCGCCCGCTCGATAGGCCCACTCGAGGCAGAGCCATCGACGGCATCGACGAGGTCTGCAATCAGCGCCGCCGAAAGTGGCGGGATGTGACGATATATCCTCGCCGCAGAAATGCCTTCACCAGCGATTCAGGCTGATAATCGCGGCTTTGTGGTGTCGGTTTCATGTGCGTCCAGAGGAGATGGCCGGTCCCTGGTCCGCTTTACTATCGGCAGTCCTGGTCGAGACGCCAGTTTTTCAGTGATTCAGCACACTTCTGGCTTTTCAGCGACGAAAAACCTCTCTCCATCCTCAAAAGTCCCCCACCGACTCCATCGACGGCCTCGTTCGAGACGATGTCGAGAATTGAAGTCCAAGACACGAAATCCGGATCTGGCGAGATACCGACGCCAGCGCGAGGGAGGCCATACCTGAAGGTATGGGGCTTCCTCGATTTCATCATCGATGAACCGTTCCCCGAGTTCCTGCTCTCGAAGCGGGATTCCAAGGCCACGGCGGGCCAGCAAACGGGCGAATGCTCGCAACCGCATGGGAACATGCACATTCGCCGCAAACAGGGAGTGCACACACAGGAGGAACCGCCCACCGGGCCGCAGCACACGCAAGACCTCCTCCAAGACCTTCAACTTGCCGAGCCGACCCGGAACAAGCTCGATGCCATTGTAGAAGAACAGGACGGCGTCAAAGCTCGCATCCGGAAACCGAAGATCGGTGGCGTCCCCGGTCTCAAATCTCAGCGCCCCCTCAAGTTCCTTCGCGTATTTCGTCTGCTCGCGAGCCGCAGCGATCATGCCGGCGCTCAGATCGATCCCCACCACATCGAGACCCATCTCCGCCAGCGGAATCGCAACTCGCCCGGCTCCGCATCCCAGGTCAAGGACATGAGCTCCGTCGGCCAGATGATCGGCTACCAGTGTCTCTTCCGAGGGCCACAGTCCGATCTGGACATACCGTGTGACCACACGGGCATCCTCGTAGGAATCTCGAATGATCGTCCGCAGTGCCTCGTAGCGGTCAGCATCCATACGAACTCAAATACTGTTCAGAAATTGATCGGGCGACGACATCGACCGTGCAGCACCGAATCGGCGACGGTCGTTTCAGGCAAGCAGCGAGGGAGACTGCAGAGTGTCACGCAGACGCAGAAGGAATCTTGCCCCCATGGCGCCATCGATCGCCCGATGATCGGCTGCCAGATTCAGCGTCATCATCGGTCGCACGCCAATGGCTCCCTGATCGTCCAAGGGTACCACTCGGCGTTCAACAGCGCCCACCGCGAGAATGGCAACCTGGGGTGGATTGATGATCGCGCTGAAGGAAGAGATCTCCAGCATCCCCAGATTCGTTACCGTGAAGGACCCCCCCGTCATGTCATCGACACCGAGACGCCCTTGACGTGCCAGTTCCACAAGCCGCCGGGATTCAACAGAAATATCCTCGACAGTTCTCGGCAATACATCTCGCAGAATCGGCACCAGCAGACCCTCGTCGGTGTCGGTCGCAATTCCCAGATCGATGCTGGGAAGTTGATGGACGCGACCCTCGACAAAGTGACTGTTGAGACGTGGATGCTGAGCCAGGGTCAATGCCACCGCGCGTAGCAGAAAGTCATTGTAGGAGATCCGTTTGCCTTCCGCCGCATAACCGGCGCGGAACTGCTCAAGCCAATGGGCGGCCACCTCCATCCGCAGTTGGATGTGGGGAGCTTGCTGATAAGAAGCGGTCAGCCGTTCGGCGGCCACCTGCTGTGCCCGACTCAGGTCGACAACCGCAGTTGATGCTTCCGTGGTTTTCAGATCTGTTTGAGCCACCCCAGTTGGCGACTTGGTTGCTTGAACAACATTTTCGAGATCGGCACTCACCACACGACCACCGGGACCGCTGCCGACGATCGATGTGAGGTCGAGTCCCCGTTCGGCAGCCATCTTGCGGGCCTTGGGAGACGCCCGATGTGGACGCGAGCCTTGCGCAGGCCCGGTCTCTTGTTTCGGGGGCTCGCTCGCGGGGCCGGGGGCCGCAGACACGGTGTCGAGGGCTTCGGCCACCTCATGCCGGGGGCCGGCTGTCGCGTGGTCGGTCTTGGGGTTGGTATTGGCTCCGTCGGTGCCGGCGGTCGAAGAATCCACGGTGGTTTCGAGACGCTCTCCCGGTGCGATGAGGATGGCGATCGATGTCGCCACGTCCACCTCCACACCAGCGTCGACGAGAATCCGGCCCACAACCCCGTCGACCTGGGCTTCAACCTCCATCGTGACCTTGTCGGTCTCGACCTCAAGGAGAGGTTCGCCCTTGCGGACCGTATCACCCTCCTGCTTTAGCCAAGCCGCGATGGTGCCACGTTCCATGGTCAGCCCGAGCTTCGGCATGACTACGTCTGTCGCCATCTGCCCCGTTCCCCAGCGCCTTGCGGTGGAGCCTATCGGCCCTTACCGACCTTTTTGCGCTTGCGGCCACCCTTACCACCGGCGGCAGATTTCCCGCCCTTGGAGGCCTGATCTGTCGGTGCGACCTGGGTTGAGGGTTCTGCCTCGGTCGACTCATTCAGCGCCGAATCGGCGTCGTCATCTACCGCGGGTGCCGAGTCCTGAACGAACTTGTGATAGGCAACGCTTCCCCAGATGACGATGAGACCGACGACGGACACGATCAGAATCGTGCGATCGGGCTCGATCATTTCCTGCATGGTCAGGCGACCTCCGCAGTGGCTTCAAGAGTGGTCATGGCTGCGATCCGGCGTGGACGCAGTGCTCAAGCCGTTGAAGGTGCCGATCCGGCGCCATCCACGACTTGTCGGTCATAGATCGAGTCGCGCTGCAGGGCGCGATCCAGTCCATCGACAACGCGGGAGATACTGATCGCACGAAGATCGCGTTCTTCGATGATCTCGACCAGTTGATTTCTGCCCGAGACCCAGCGCCGGGCGTCTTCGTCGAAAATACCTACGGTGGGGATGTCCAGCGAAAGGGCCAGATGCAGAACGTTCGTGTTGCACGCAATCAGTGCCCGACAGCCCTGCAGCAGTGCCGCCACACCCGCCAGATCGTCTTCTTCGAAGGGGATTACGCGACTTCCGTACGTCTTCGTAAGATAATGGACCTGTTTCCGCTCGGCGAGCGAAAAGAAGAGAACCGCCCGGGCACCCCGCTCGATCACACGACCAACGATGTCATCCAGTTGACGGCCATTCAGGCCTGTTCCCTCTCCCCGACCAAGATCGACAGCCACCACGTGCCCCGTGCTGAACTCGCCATCGAGATACCGCTCACGAAGTTGATTCCCCTTACCCTCGCCGATCGCCCAACTCACATCTCCACAAGACTCGACGCCAAGCAGACGTACCAGCGAAAGAACCTGCTCCACCTCGAAGGCTTCCTCTCGCTGGCGCACGATTTCGAGATTGAAGCAGGTCTCCACATCTCGCTGAAAACCCACTCTCAACCGCGCGCCACTCAAACCACACAACTGGGCAAGCCGGAAACTGCAATCCGGCCCTAGACAAATAGCAAGATCGTACAAGTCTCGCCGCAGGTCGTCGACGAAATCGTGGTAGGCGGCCGACCAGATCTGCTCTTCGAGGGGGGCGGTCAACACCTGGTTAACGAAGGGGATCGAAGCCGCGAGCCGGGCGTCATCGGGCTTGGTCAACAGGGCGATGTGCGCATCAGGATAGTGAGCGCGAACGGCCTTGTACGCCGGAGCACCCATGAACAGGCCCCCCACCCGGTCGTTGGGAACCAGTAGGATGCGCTCTGCGCGGCGAAGTTCGCCAAAGATGTCGAGTGATTCATCACGTCGAGGGCGTGGACCCTTCCAGCGCAGCGCCATCCGTTCGAGCAAAGAGCCCCGGCGCCAACGTTCGCCCCTCATCCAGTCTCCACCCCGCTCCCGGACCGGCATGAGCGTCGTCTCACCAGAACTTGGCCTCCGCCTGGGCCACCTGCGCCAATTTGCGATATTGCTTGGACTCGAATCGATGCAGACGATCGGAGACACCGAGGCCATTCATCAGCACGTTGTACACATCTGATGCAGCCGCCGACTTCGGTGAGGTCAACATGACCGGTCGGCATCTCTCACAGGCATCGAGGATTTTGTCGTCATTGCGCACGTGTCCGACGTATTCCAACTCCGTCGAAAGATACTCTCTCACGAGGCTCACGAACCGATCGGCCTCGTCAATGTGGCGCCGGCTGCGAACACGATTCAGCAACAGGCGAGGCTGGTAGTCAGTCAACATCTGTCGCCCCTCTTCCATCGCCACGGGATCCACGTCTCCAATGCGACACATCAGATCGGACACGCGACCAGACCGACGTCCCGCTTCGCGAGCAAATTCGCCGATGACATCGATGACGGGTTCGTTCTTGCGAAACAGGCGCCGCAGTTTTCGGTACACCGTGTTCTTGATGAAGCCATACGCGTCAACACGGGCCTGAGGCTCCGGGGTGCAGACGACGATCCCGTCCTCGGCAAGGGTGAAGATATCGAGCGTGTTGTAGGCCGATCCCGCCCCAAGGTCGATGAGCACGAAGTCGGCATCCAACGATCGGATATGCCGAATGAGCTTCATCTTGGCACCATGAGAGAGGCTCGCCATACCCACCAATTCGCTGCCACCACAAGCGAGGCGAAGATTCGCATTCGGTGTCGGAAGCAACACGTCGCGCAATTGATCGACTTCGCGTGTCAGGAAAGTGCTCAGACTGCGAGGTGGAGAGACCTGATTGAAGAACAGATGGAGGTCGGCTCCACCCAGATCCCCGTCAACGAGGATGACCTTGTATCCGAGCAGCGACAATCCGAGCCCTAGGTTGGCTGTGAGAGTCGACTTGCCCGTCCCACCCTTGCCGCCAGCAACGGGCCAGATGACGGTGGAGGGTGCCTGGGTATCCAAAACGATGACGTTCGATTCATCCGCCGTCGGCCGGGGCGAGGGTAGAGGACGGAGCTGAACGGTCATATGGTTGGCCTCGGTCGGCCTCTCACACTGTGTCCACGGAGAGCGGCGGCAGGGTGGGAGCACTGTAAGAACAAGGAGTTATGATAATCCACACCACCCGAGCGTCAAGCCTGAGTGTCAGGCGGTGCCCCAAGGTCTCCACCTGAACATCTGCCAGGTGGGCAGGGATAAGAGTCTCTCTTTGACTATCGGCAGTCAGGCCTGGTTGTCCACTTCCTGCATGACCACAGCGCTCGAATTCTTCATCAGTCCGGAATGTCCGTTCGTTTACCGGACCCTCCAGCCGCGCTATTTTCGTCTCAACCCACACCTGGACCTCCGCCACACTGGCTCGCGGTCCCAGGGCGAGCGATTGCCATCAGGGAGCCTACATTTGCCCGAATCTGCTGTGACCCGTGACTTCACGGCGACAACGTTCGTCGTACGAAATGACGTCCTCTTTCTGTTGTGGCACAACAAGATAGAGACGTGGCTTCCCCCCGGAGGCCATATCCACGCAGGAGAACTACCCGAGCAGGCCGCCGTACGGGAGGTGCGGGAGGAAAGTGGTCTCGAGGTCCGGTTGATCAAGGCCGGAGATGGGGGCCAGACCTGGGGACCTGTCAAAGTACTTCACCAACCCGCCTGCATCCTGCTGGAGGATATCGAACCAGGCCATCAGCATATCGACCTGATCTACTTCGCCGTCACTGTCGACGAAGCAGCGGCCAAAGTCAATCTCCGGGAGGCAAGGGAAGGAAGATGGGTCGACAAGGCGACCCTTGCCCAAGCCGAGGACATCCATGAGGACATCCGACTCCTCGGTTTGCGCGCTCTGGCCGCGGCGGAGGGCCCATGAGCCTCACCCGGGTCTATTACCATCCTGATGTACTGGATCACGATGCCGGCCCATGGCACCCCGAGCGACCGGACCGAGTGTCCCGCGCCTGGAGACACCTGCAGACCACGGGGCTTACAGATCGAATCTGCCAGCTGGAATCACTCCCCGCTCCACAGGAAGCGATCGAAACCAGCCACACGGTTCGCCTGATCGACGACGTACGTCGGGTCGCGGAAGGCGAGGCCCAGGCGATGGTCGATCCGGACACGGTGATTACGCCCGCAACATGGAGAGCCGCCCTGCTGGGAAGTGGAGGCGCCATACAGGCCTGCGACGCGGTGCTGGACGAGGGCGGTAATGCGTTCTGTCTCCATCGGCCACCGGGGCACCATGCCGAGAGGGATCGGGCGATGGGGTTCTGCTTCTTCAACCACATCGCTGTCGCGGCACGACATTTGGTAAAGACTCGCGGTCTGGAGCGCGTCGCGATCGTCGACTGGGACGTGCATCATGGAAATGGTACTCAGCACACCTTCGATGAGAGCCCCAACGTCTTCTTCTGCAGTATCCACCAGTCGCCCCACTACCCGGGCACAGGTGCCGCCATTGAACGAGGAACGGGGGCGGGAGAAGGAACCACCCTGAATGTCCCGGTCATGGCAGGACAGACCGACGACGACTATCTGCGAATCATGCAGCAGAGCGTGGGACCTGCCCTCGAGACTTTTGAGCCGCAGTTCATCCTCGTGTCAGCCGGATTCGATGCCCACGCGGCGGACCCCCTCGGAGACATGAGGATTTCGACGGCCGGGTTTCGACAACTGACAGATCTGATTTGCGAGTGGGCGCATCAATGGTGCGACGGACGTTGTGTCAGTCTGCTGGAGGGAGGTTACGATCTGGAGGCTACGTCAGCGTCGATCGGGGCCCATCTCGAAGGCCTGCTGGCTGCGCCCAGTGGATGAGCGCGGAGTCGCCGACAGCGGATCTCTAACGTGGTCTTGTCAGGCAATGAACATCGATTTGATGAGTCAACGATTGCCAGTCCACATCTACCGTCTGACATTCGTGCTCGTATCCCATCTCCTGCAATGCCTCAAATAGAGGCTGCGCCGCGGGTCGACGAGGATCGCTGATGTAGAATCTGCCCCCCGGATTCAGCATCTGCCGAAGGGTCCGTATCAGATAGGGATGCAGCACCTTCTCGTAGGCCACATCCGAAGCCACGAAACAATCAACCGACTCACCCACCGGATGGCTCCAGTCGAGGTAGGCCACGCGATGCTGGAACTCGGGGATCCCATTGGTGCGGGCGTTGTGGGAGGCAAGGACCAGCGCATCCTCGACGAAGTCTGTCGCTTCTATGCGCCAGCCGGCCCTTGCAAGGCTGACACCGACCAGCCCCAGCCCGCAGCCTAGTTCACGGATCTCGGTGGTTTCCGGCTCGGGGGCAGACCCGACGAACCATCGAGATAATCCAACCGAGGCAGGCCAGATCTCCGCCCAATAGGGAAACCGGGTCACCCGTGCCATGCCGGCCTCTTCCTGCTCGATCAAGCGATCGAGCAGGACATACGCATCACGCGTCTGCACCATAGACACCGACAAGTCCGCATCGATATCTACATCGATGCTCACCGTATCGTATTTGGCCAGTGTCCGAGTGGTTTGACGTCGCGCGTATCGCTTCAACACCCGTGGACTCTATCGCTCGGACTCGTCCCGACCACGACGGGGACGATCGAGGGGACCACTGCCCCCGCCGCGACCTCCCAGGCCACGCATGCGGCGAACCATGCTCAGCAGATCCTGACGGAAGTTGTCATCGAAGAGCATCAGCCTCGCCTGTTGCCGGGTGGTCAGAACGCCCTCCAACTGCTTTTTATAATCCTTCTGTAGCTGAACGACTTCACCCTCTGCGACGCGGATCTTGCGCATCTGCGACAGCAGGTCTTGCTCCGACGCTTCCTGGTTCAGTTGCTCCTGCAGTCCAACGCGCAACGTCCTGAGCTGGTTGGTCAACTCCCCTCGCTGTCGATGGATGCGACTGAACGCGGGAAACACCTTGGCCGCCTGGGTCTCATCGATCTGCAGTGCATTGACCAGCCGCCACATACGCATCAGCTCCATCTGCTGTCGATCTGGTCTCTGGCGGTCTGTCCGCTGAAAGTCCGGCGGGCCCACCTGGGCCCGAGCATCCCCTGCCACGAACGCTCCGAGGGTTACCCCCAGCACAAGGAGCCACTTTAGCCGGGTCGCACTGAACGCTTGCTGGGTCATCTGCATCTGGCTTCTCCTCATCCATTCTCCACGCTGCTTCACAGGTCGAAGGCAGCGCCCACACCTTCCTCGGTCAGGTCACGAAGGCTCATCATCAGCTCATCCTCCGTGGCCGTATCGATAAGATATGCATCGATCAAGATCAGTAGCTCGTTATCCTCATCATTCAGTACGGTCTCGCCGTAATCAAACCCCGTGGAGCCGTCGACCAGGATGCGAGAAAGACCTTCTTCGTCGAAATCGATCGTGTCAGGCGACTCGCGGGCCAGCAGTGAATCCTGCTCCAGGGCAGGTTGGTCAACCGCGGCCTGGATCGCCAGCAGCACGACCAGCATCAACCCCGCACCCCCTAGACCCGGCTGCCACCATGGCACGGGGCGCGGTGCAGACTGCAGCTCGATTCCACGACGTACCTGATGCATGAAACCACCGGACTGCAGCGGATTCCACTCCATCTGCGGCATGGATGTCGTGGTCAGTGCCAGCGTGCGCTCAAACTCCTTGAAGCGCGACGCGCAGCGGGGGCAGTCCTTCAAATGTTTGGGTGCCTCGCCCTCACCTGATGCCAGGGCAATCAGCTCATCGTCGTGCAGATGGTTTGGGTGTAGATGGTTTGGCATCTGTGTCATCCTTACGGCTCCGGATCAAGCAAACCCGTTTGACTCAGATACTGACGGAGTTTGCGAACAGCATGGAAGTAGTTCGCCCGCACGGCACCTTCGGATCGTCCTAGGACCCGGGCAATGTCCCCGTGGGACATGTCTTCGAAGTGCTTCATGGAGAAGATCGCCCGCTGCCTGGGTGGCAGTTGAGCCGCCGCGGCCTCGACCTGTTGCTGCAATTGTTCGGACTCCATCTTTGCTATGGGATCGTCATCGATCGACAGTGCAGGGTCCCACGACTGGTCGACGGTGCCATCGGATCCGAGCCGGAGATAGGAACGTAATTTGCGACGTCGCAACAGGCTGATGGACTCGTTGTAGGCGATTCGGTAGAGCCAGGTAAACAGCCCCGCATGGCCTCGGAACTCGCCGAACCGCCGGTGCGCCTTGATGAAGGTTTCCTGCGCGACATCTGCTGCGTCGTCCGGGTCGTTTACGACACGACAGACGAACTGAATCAATCGCTCATGGTGTCGGCGTACCACCTCGTCGAATGCGGCCGAGTCCCCTGCTCGGATGCGATCGACCAGCACCTGTTCGCTCATCTGCGATGCAGGTGGATCGGCGGGTGTAAAGGCGATAGCCAGATTCTCTCTTTGCATAGATCTCCTCAGGACGAGACCTGTTTCAGGGAAAGCCGCGATCCAGTCACAACCTTGGACGCGCAGAACTGGACGACCGTTTAACGTACCAGCGTGGGCACAGATCCAGGCAGGTCAACCGACTTCGGTTTCGTCTTCCACTCCCTGCGCGATCCACCGCGACGATACCGGATCAGTTCGGCCACGACGCTCACGGCGATCTCTTCAGGAGTATCGGCACCCAGATTCAGCCCAATGGGCGCGCTGACGGTGGCCAGGCGCTGCTCATCTGCGCCTCGTCCGAGAAGCCGTTTCCAAAGAACCAGCTTCTTGCGTTCGCTTCCCAGCATGCCGATGTAGCGGGCAGGCGTACGAATCGCCTGTTCGACGACGATCTCGTCGTGTTCGTGCCCCCTTGTGGCAGCGATCACGTATGTCTGTCCGTCGACGGGGAGTCGGTCGAAGACGCGGTCCATCTCCTCCACACGACAGTCGGCCGCCTCAGGGTGCCTCGACCGGTTGGCGAACATCGGCCGATCGTCGATGACGGTCACCAGGAACCCGATGGCACTGGCAGCACGACAGATCTGGCCACCCACATGTCCACCACCAAAGACGTAGAGCACGGGGGGCGGCGAGAAGGGCTCAAGGAACAGTTCCTCTTCTGACTCAAGGTCCACGAGGAGAGCAAGCTCCCGACCAAACATGGTCGCCGCCTCCTGTTGAGCCTTGGTCTGCGCCTCATCGGAGCCCAGGCCCGGGCCAAGGACCTGACCATCTTCACGCAGAAGCCATCGTGCAGCGCTCTGAGTTCCGGGACGCACCTGGGAGGCCAGAACCGTGGCGACACGTTGCTGACGAGCCTCACACACGGCTGTGAAGATTTCAGCCCCTGCTGGCTCGGCGCCAACTCGCTCGGTATAAATCGCGACCGTGCCACCGCAGTTGAGTCCATGTTCTCCAGCCTGGGATTCGGTCATCGTGTAGCGGGTCATCTGCGACCGACCTGACTCGAGCACGTCGCGGCCCACCGTGACGATTTCGGCCTCCAGGCATCCGCCACCGATGGTCCCCGTTACGCGTCCTGAGGCGTCGATGATCATCTTCGCCCGGTCGCTCATGGGAATCGAACCGGAGCTGTCCACGAGAGAGGCAAGGGCAACCGACTCGCCGGCGGACAGATCTGCCAGGACGGACAGGACCTCATCGATCATGGGATGTTTGCCTTTCTTGCTTGAGTCGCTGCCACGTCTGCTGATAGTCCGCTCGTGTATCCATGTCGTGTAGAAGATCGGGTCGCGTGAGTTCGACCTGCGTCGTGTCCTGCGGGTGGCCACGCACGACCGAGCGCAATCCCTCGGGTGCGTCGAAGGCGAGACTGCGAATCTCCTCGAAGAAGGTCTGCGCGATATAGACGGGATGTCCACCCTTCCCCTCGAAGGTCGGAATCACGAGCGATGTCTCGGTGGCCGCATCCAGCACAGGGACGATCGTCCGCTCATCGACTTCTGGTTGATCCCCAAGACACAGCAATATCCCCGTCGTGGCTTCGTGGAGAGCGGCAATACCGGCCTGCACCGAGGACAACATCCCCCTGTCCACCTGTGGATTGATCGCGATCCTGGCCCCCGCTCGTTCGGCCATGGCCGCCACTTGACCGGGCACGTGACCGACGACGACGACCACGTCAGAAACGAAGGGTGCCACATTCCCTACGACGCGTTCGATGACCGCATTACCCCCCGGCAGGGGCAGCAGTTGTTTGGGTTGCCCCATGCGAGATGAACGCCCCGCAGCCAGAACAACCGCTTCGACCGACTGGGTTGAGATCGTCATGTTGCGAGGCTACGCGTGCAAGTTGAAAAGGTCAAACGGCGGCTCAATTCCCCCGTCGTTCTCCCGCGACGTGGCCACTGGCCCAGGCCCACTGAAAGTTGTACCCACCGAGATCGCCGTGCACGTCGAGCACTTCGCCGGCAACATACAGTCCGGGCACTATGAATGACTCCATCGTGTGCGGATCGACCTCATCGGTTCGCAGGCCGCCGATGGTGACTTCGGCATGATCAAAGGAGTGGGTGTCCGTTACCGTGACAATCCAGTCGGTCAGACGCTGTGCCAGGGCCCATCGGTCCTTCTTGCCGATTTGAGATACTGGTTCGTCGGGGTTCAGGCGTAGACTTTCTAACAGAGGGCGAGCAACCTTCCAGTGAAGCAGGCCCGCAAGACTCAACCCTAGAGTTCGGTGAGGGTGTCGTTGCCATCGAGCAAGAAGCATCTCACTGGCCATTTCCGCGGTGTCATCGGGCAGGAGACTGATGTGTAGATCTTGCGGCCCCTGTGACAACATCGGAACCAGCCGCGCGCTGAGATTGAGAATCGTGAATCCAGAGACACCGTAACGCGTAAACAGTAGATCATCGGTGTCCTCGATCTGACGTCCTCCGGCGCCCTGGGCGCTGACCTTCGCCCACACGCGCACACCGCGCATTCTGCGCACCGTGGTGTCGTCACTCTTCAGAGGCACGAGCCCGGGGCGCAAGTCGGTACGCTGATGGCCGAACACTTCGCATAGTCCCATACCCGAGTCGTTCGCACCAAGTTTGGGCACACTCACGCCCCCCGTTGTGACGATAACACATTCGGCATGCCAGGCTCGACCGCCGGTGCATCTCACATCGAATCCACCCCCCTCCCGAGCACCGAGATGATCCACCCTCGCCGACAGCACCAACTCGGCGCCAAGTACCTCTAACTGGTCGACCAGCAAGTCGATGATCGACTGCGCCTGATCTGAAATGGGAAAGAGGCGGCCTCGCTTTTCGATCCGCGTGACCACGCCCAGATCGTGGAAGAAGGACAGGGCCTGCTCGACCGAATACGAGTTGAGCGCCGGCCGGGGAAATCGTGGTTGAGAACTGTGATAGTGCCCAGGATCGTCGGCATCGATGTTGGTGAGATTGCAGCGCCCGTTGCCGGAGATCAGAATCTTGCGGGCTGGACGCTCCCCTGCCTCGAGCAAAACAACACGATTTGCTCCTCGTTCGGCCGCGCGAATTGCGGCCATGAGGCCAGCAGCTCCAGCGCCGATAACGAGTGTCTCGACTTCGACCGGTTCAGATTGAGGCATACGGTTCACTCGCAAGAAGATAGGTCTTCTGTCCTGCGGCGAGGACTGACCCCCGCCATCTTGACACTTTCAGGGGCACACTCTACCTTCCCCATTCTCTGTATAATTGATTATAGCCTACCCTCACGCCCCCCCCCGAGGAAGTTTTGTCCATGACCATCGACGTCAGCGAGGAGACGACGAATCTGGCCTCCGCGGGCCCGGAAGCGACCCTCGACTCCGCCCCTGAGAATCTCATTCCCGTCGATGGCTTTGCCAACTGGCAGGCGACCTTCGCCGAAGGCTTGACTGGCACCACTGAGCCAGGTGAGGCGACGGTCATGATCAAGATGACCGGCGCCGGCAACGTGGCCTTGTCACCCCCGACGCCGATCACACTTGCACAGGGATCCCATGTCGTGCAGGTGGTGATTGATCATCCGGTTCCAGAAGCCGATGCCGAAGCAGAAGCCTCATTGGCGCCGCAGCTGGTCTTCCTGCTGTCCGGTGGCACCGAGGTCGTGGCAGGCCCCCTCGACTTTCACGGCACACACCTATTGCGGACGCACCTGCCTGCCGGAGCCGCTCTGGCGGGCCTGGAGTTGCGCGGCTTGTTCGCCCGCCAAGAGGTGAAACTGGGCGTCAAGGCCCTCAGTTTCGAGCGTCCCATGCCATTGAATGATGTGGACGCGGCGGCCTCGCCCTATGGCCCGGCGCCGAGCATGTTGCCCGGGTGCGACGAAGATGTCACCAATAGTGTCACCAAGGATGGGATCTCTTTCGTTCTTGAGTCGCGTTCGCTGTCCGCCGTGGTTCGGTATGTGTACACCCCTATCGATGGCAATCTCTCCGATATCGAGGTAGAGATCAACAATGCCGATGCGATCAAGCTGTCTGAGGGCGGCGGTGTCACCATCGAGATGGACGGCAAGGAGTGGTCTGCCGACGACGACGAGATCGAGCGGCACTTTGTCTCCTGTGAACTGGTTGGCGATCAGATCGAGGCTCGCTGGCAATGGCGGCGCGGCAGCGAACTGGCCGACTTCCTCTGTCGGATTGCGATCCGCGGCAAGTCTCTGCTGGTTGAAATCGAAGGCGGCAGTGGCCGAGCGTCGGGTATGGAGTTGGGTTACGTCGTCGGCGCCATTCATCCACGGATGGTTCGTCTTCCCTACTTCAGCATCGATGATTCGCAACCACAGATCCTGAGCACGTCCGGCGTGTTCATCTCGAGCTATCTCGATTGGTATACTTCCCACGCCAGTTCACTGCACGGCGCACCACGCCAGGCCGACGAACTGATGCATCTGAATGGAGGCTGTCGCTACCTGGCCACATCAGATGGCCGTCGACGCGGTCTCAAGGAACGTTGGGTCCTTACCGTCTCGCGTCGGTTTGAGGAAGTGCTTCCCAGTCTTCCAGCCCCAGAAAAGTCGCTGCCATCGATCTCCAATCCTGAACGCATCTACTGCGAACTCCCTGAGATGGAATCGGGTGAAGAGGCCTACATCGAAGCCTACGAGCGGCTCAGGATGTTTCGTCAATTGGGCATGAACGACCTGCTTGTGCTACATCCCGATTCAACATGGGACGATGGTCACGGTGGAACCCGCGCTCTTGAACCCCAAGGGGCTCCCGCGAAGGGTGGCGACGATGCCTTTCGTGAGTATCTCGATGCCATCGGCGATCTCGAGCTTCCCTTTGCCCTGGCCGTCGCGTTTCGGGATATCTCCCCCCTCGACGGAAACTGGTCGACAGATCACGCGGGTTTTGGCAGCGAGGGAGATCTGATTTCGACGATGACGGGTCGGTATCTGCTGAAGCCTCGCAGCATCGCAGAACTGGCGCCGAAGACGCTGGCGTATGTGAACGAGAACTACAAGCCCCACGCCTTCTACCTGCGCCATCTTGCCTCTCAACCTCCCTGGAAGCGTGTCGATTGCGATGCGCGTCTCGAAGGTGAGGCTGCAGGCTACCGACACACGCTGCAGGCCGAGCAGGCCCTGCTGGCCGCACTAAGGGATGATCCCGAAATACAGGTCGTCGTCGACGGAGGCCAACACTGGTTGCACCGCGGGCTGATCGAGGCCGTCATCGCCAGACTCAGCGGCGACGATCCCAGCGCGGGGCCCTTGGTGGTCGACTTCGCCCTGCGTCACATGGACCGGCAACAGGTCGGCATCGGCATCGGCAGTCCAGAAGATTTCCTCGGCCAGGACGTACCTGAGGATGCACGTGACTCTCGTAGCCCGGCGTTCGATCGGTATCTGGCGACCACTATCGCCTTCGGCCATGCAGGCCTCGTACCCGATCTGGTTCGTTGGGGCCTACCCGCAGTGGCCAAGGTGTACTACATGCTCCGCCACTTGCAGACGTTTTATCTCGGTGTTGCCGTCGAATCGATCCACTACCAGCGCGGTGGCAACCTGCTGGAGACGACGGAGGCCCTCATAGCCGGTGCGCACGAACTGAGCCAGGTGCGGATCGTCTACGCCAATGGTCTTCACATCTACGTCAATGGTTCTACCGAAGAATCCTGGGATATCACTGTCGATGAGGAGACGATCTACCACCTGCCACCAGCTTCCTTCCTCGCGCACGGCGCTGAAGGGCTCCTGGTGTATTCCGCCAACGCCGGGCAGGGACGAATCGACTTTGTCCAGTGTGATGACTATCTCTATTGCGATACCCGCGGCGAACGCTTGACCGTAGGCCCCATCACCGTTCGCGGCGCCGCAGTTGTTACTCATCAGGACTGGCAGATCGACGTGTATCCGATCGATACAACCGAAGCAATCGAACTGGAACCCGCCGCCATTTGGGATGACCGGCGTCTGCCACCACTTCGCGTTCTCGCCTATCGAGATGATGCGGACGAGCCCGATGTCGAATCGGCCAGTGTCACAGGTGATACCATCTCCCTCCGACCCCAGGACGACGTCTACCGGTATCGGATCACCCTGCCGGAATGGATGGTCGAACCCGGAACCTGAGATCTGAATCGTGGCACCCCCGCCCTCTCCACGCCGGATACCGAGGTCGGTGTGCTGAATCAAAGAGTCCAAGACCTCGCTCAGCGAATCATCCATCTGGGTGAGGGGCGTTAATCACGCCCGAATCACCGCGCGAGAGCCTCGGCAAGAACTACATGAAACAGAACCAGTATCTGCGGCATCTATCCACGTCTCTGAGCATCCCCTCCCATCTACTTCGCCGACGCACAATGGTGGAGGGGATCTACGATCTCATCGTGGGACAAATGGTTCTCGGCAAACCGTTTCAGCGACAGAGCCTGGACTGGACCACATTCTCACCTGCCAAGAACGACTTTGTATGTGTCTATCACGCGCCTGAAGGGATTCGCGTGCGCGATCTTTCGCGTACGACACAGCATCCCTCGTTGGGGGTCTGTCCCAACTGGTGACCAACCCACCCGAGTTCCCCGCTGACGAACCGCTCTTTCTCTCTGCCTGCCGTGGCCTTCCGACGCCACGTCGACCGGTCTGGCTCATGCGCCAGGCAGGCCGAATCCTGGAGCCCTATCGTCGTCTGAAAGAAGAGAAGGGCTCGATCGAGGTCATGTTCCAGGACCCAAAGACCGCGGCCGATGTCACCCTCATGCCCGTGGACATGCTCGGTGTCGACGCGGCGATTCTCTTCGCCGACATCTTTACACCCGTCGATCCAATGGGATGTCCCGTGAAATTCGACCCCGGTCCGGTCCTCGGCTTTCCCGTTCGAGATGCCGCTGCCGTCGAAAAACTACACCTCATCGACTCGTTCAAGGATCTCGCATACGTGGGCGAGATTATCGGCAGAATCCGCGAGCGCTTGCCCGCTCATGTCCCCTTGATCGGTTTCGCTGGATCTCCCTTGACCCTGGCTACCTATCTGGCCGAGGGAGGAGGCGCTCGAGAATTCACGCAGTTTCGTCGATTGCTCCATCACGATCCATCGACAGCTCGGCGTCTTGTGGAAGTCTTGACGGAGGTTACCATCGACTATCTGCGCATGCAGGTCGAGGCGGGTGCCCAGGCGTTACAGTTGTTCGACACCTGGATCGGCGCGCTGTCCCCGCGCGACTTCGATGCCCACGCACTTCCCTGTCTGCGTCGCATTTTCGACGAGACGCGCCCCTTGGGCGTTCCCATGCTCTACTACGCCAACAATGCGTCCCACCTGCTGCCCAGTCTCGGTCAGGTCGGTGCCGATGTTCTGTCACTCGATTGGCGAACGGAACTAGCCGATGCAGATCGCGCCCTGGACGGACGCTTTCCTCTGCAAGGGAATCTCGACCCCTGCGCTCTCTTCGCGCCGCCTGACGCAGTCGAGGAGGAAGTGATCGGGCTCTTGCAGAGAACGGATGAGATTCGACACCTGTTCAACCTGGGCCACGGCGTACAACCCGATACGCCCTATACGAGCGTTGAGCGACTCGTACAAGTGGTTCAGGGATATGCCACACCTGCAGGCGCATCGGGAGAAGCAGATGGCTGAGCCCATCGAACAAGGCATAACACGGCGCCACACCTTCTTCTGCATCGATCGTCAGCGCCACACCGCATCGACGCGGGTGATCGATGCCGTTCAGAAGACGATCACCGTGTTTGGTCGAGAAATCGAGGGTTGGATCGTCACGACGGAAGAACCCGTCATCGACAAGACGATTACGCTGGAGGAATCGCTCGACGACGTTGGCGTGCGCCACGACCCTGAGTGATCGGCACTTCTCCAACTGACTCCTTCGAGACGCTTAGACCCCTCGACAGGTCCAAGGATTCCTTTCAGCTTGAACCTGCTTCAGGGCCTGGTGGGCCAGCTGAACTCATTCTCGGCCCATTGGGCCAACTCGACAGGCGGCGCCTTCACATCATCGGCGGGCGTGTAGAACGTACCTGTCAGATCTGTCTCCGCATCAAATTGTGCCGCCAGCTCAGCGAAGTGCTGATCCAGCATGTCCCGTAGTTGATCTCGAATACCCGCGGCGTGGTAAGACAGGACCCTCTTTGTTTCGCTTCGCCCAGCATCCTCGAGATGACGAGCCAGGGGGGCACTGATCCAGAAATCGAATACGATCTGCGTTTTCTGTTCGCTGTGACCGATGTGTACACGGTAGGCGGGGTAGGTCAATTCCAGACCCAGAAGACGTAAATGCAGATCGAGCCATTGCGAGCCGATGATGGTGCGGGGACGACTGAGCGTCTCCGAGCGGAGTTCGGCATCGGTTGGGTTGGGCATCCCAACTATGAGCGCCAGCAGAATCACTGCGGCAAGGCTGCCCCGCCCTGCACAGGTGCGGGCTGAGACACTCACGCCACGTCGACGCCCTGACTCATAAAGCGAATGATGTCCCGCAGAGACACGACACCCACGGGTCGCCCATCGTCATCGATGAGGGGGATATGTCGAAATCCGTGGACGGCCATTAGATGGAGGGCGTGACTGATGGGATCGGAGGGACGAAGGGAGGAAGGCTTCGGCGTCATCAGGCTCTCCACCGGGATCGAGGCTGCTCGATCGATCAAGCCCGCCACACGATACAGAACATCGCGCTCGGTGAATATCCCCACGAGTTCTTCGCCGTGACCTGTGACCAACACACACCCAACGTTCCGCTTCTGCAGTTTGCCGATGACATCTGCCAACGTCGCCGTCAGATCGACACTCTCGGGATGCCGGGGGCCCAGGCGGAGCAGCGAGCTCTGTAACGCTGCCGTCTCTCTATCTTCGGTCTGGTCCACCACGAGGGTAGCCCCACACTCCTCGCACGTATCAGCACCGGAGATATTCTCGTGACCACAGGCGGGACACTCGATCCCGTCCATCGGAGCTTCCGTCATCGGAGTCTCACCTACTCAACAACCCAGGTGTCACTGCTGTGCAGCAGCGCATTGAGATCTGCATCGCTGCTGTCGATGGATTGCTGAACCTGATCGACAAGCATGTCTGTGTAGGCGGGGCGATCAACGCAGCGCAGCACGCCGAAGGGCAGTGGGAACTCGGGATGCTGCATGCGGCTGAGCATGTAGGCGTAGGAACTGTTGTCGAGGGACTCCTGATGCACTGCCAACCCTTCATTTGCGGCACCATTGGAGTCCACATCAATCACTTCCGGGATCATCCCATTCACACGGATGCCCTTGTCACTGTCGCGGCCGAACACGAGTGGCTTCCCCTCCTCCAGATACACAATGTTGTCGTCACGAACGCTGGAGTCGGTCGTGTGGTCCCAAGCGGTGGGATTGTACACGACACAATTCTGAAAGATCTCCACAAAGGCCGTTCCACGGTGCGCGGCAGCCCGACGGAGGGTTTCCTGCAGGTGTTTGGTGTTGGTGTCCTGTGTCCGAGCGACGAACGTCGCTTCAGCACCAATGGCAACCGAAATTGGATTGAAGGGATAGTCGATGGAGCCCATCGGCGTCGACTTCGTGCGATGCCCTGGCAGTGACGTCGGTGAGTATTGTCCCTTCGTCAGGCCGTACACCCGGTTGTTGAATAGAATGACCTTCACATCGACGTTGCGGCGCATGCAATGAACCAGGTGGTTCCCGCCGATGGACAGACCATCGCCGTCACCAGTGATCACCCACACAGTCAAGTCGGGATTCACCGCCTTGATGCCCGTCGCCAGCGTGGGCGCACGTCCGTGGATCGAATGAATGCCGTACGTATCCATGTAATACGGAAAACGACTGGAGCAGCCGATGCCCGACACAAAAACCGTCTGCTCACGGGGCACACCGATTTCGGCCAGGATTTTCTGCATCTGCGCCAGAATCGCATAGTCGCCGCACCCAGGACACCAACGAACGTCCTGATCAGAGACGAAGTCCTTGCGCGTCACGGGTGATGGTTCGCCTACCGGCCGTTCGATCACGGGCGGTTCGACAGTATTGGTCATCTATCTACTTCCTCTTGGCAGGATCAGGTAAGAATATCGTTGATCTTGGAAACGATCTCGCGAATCCGGAAGGGTTGCCCCTGGACCTTGTTGAGACCGACGACACGTACCGGATAACGCGCCTGCAGCAACATCGACAACTGCCCTAGGTTGAGTTCTGGTACCAGGACCTGCCGATAGCGACTCAGGATCTTGCTGAGGTCGTTGGGCAGTGGATTCAAATGCCTCAGATGGCAACTGGCGACGGATCTGCCCTCGGATTGCGAGTGCTCTACGGCGGCTCGAATCGCACCATACGTCCCTCCCCAGCCGATGACGAGCAGATCTCCCTGATCGGGTCCATTGACCTCGAGAGGCGGTAGATAGTCCGCCACACGTGCCACCTTTTCGGCGCGTGTTCTGATCATGTGTTCGTTGTCCTGTGGATCGTAGGACACGTTGCCTGTCACATCCTGCTTGCCCAAACCGCCGATACGATGCTCCAACCCAGGTGTGCCGGGCAGCACCCACGGCCGAGCCAAGGTCGCCTCATCACGCAGATACGGCTGATATCCATTCGGGTCGGTGCGATGTTCGACCTCGATAGGTTCGATCAACTCTAGATCCGGCAGCAGCCACGGCTCTGAACTGTTGGCCAGATATCCGTCCGTCAACAGGAAGATGGGGGTCATGTGCCGGATCGCGATTCGACAGGCTTCGATGGCCATGTCGAAACACTCGGCCGCCGTTGCGGCGGCGATGACGGGAATCGGACTCTCCCCGTTTCGACCGTATAGGACCGACAACAGATCTGCCTGCTCCGTCTTGGTAGGCAGCCCCGTACTCGGCCCACCTCGCTGGACATCCACCACGACCAGAGGCAACTCCATGGCGATAGCGAGGTTCATTCCTTCGCTCTTGAGCGAGACACCCGGTCCGCTCGACGCAGTGACCGACAGGGCCCCCGCGAAGGACGCACCAATCACCGACCCAATGGCGGCGATCTCATCCTCGGCCTGGAACGTACGTACATCGAAACGCTTCAGCGCGGCCAGACCTTCAAGGATCGGACTGGCCGGTGTGATCGGATAGCTGCCGTAGAAGAGCGTCTTGTTCGCCTTCTGTGCAGCCGTCACGAGGCCGAGCACGACCGCCTCGTTGCCTGTGATCCGACGATAAGTGCCGGGTGGAACATCATCTGTTCGCGTCGGCACTCTCATGCGCGACTGGAATGCCTCCGTCGTTTCACCGTAGGCGTAGCCCGCTTTCAGCGCCCGCGTATTGGCTTCGACCACCTGTGGACGTTTGCCGAACTTCTCTTGATAGAAAGCCAGCGTCGTCTCCATGGGTCGATCGAAAAGCCAGAAGGCCAATCCGAGGGCGAAGGCGTTCTTGCACAGATCCTTTTGCTGTTTCGACAACCCATCAAGATCGTCCAGTGCCGCCCGAGTCATCGATGTGAGCGGGACACGATGAACCTCGTAGCCCTGCAGATAGGATTCGTCATCGAGTGGACTCGACTCGAATCCAGCCTTACGCAGGTTGTTTCGCGTGAATGCATCTTCATTGACGATCACGACGCCACCGGGATCGAGATCCGACAGATTTGCCGCCAGGGCGGCCGGATTCATGGCCACCAGAACCTGCGGTGCATCACCCGCTGTATAGATGTCGGAGGCGGCGAGATTGACCTGGAATCCTGACAGCCCCGCCAATGTGCCGGCAGGTGCCCTGATTTCGGCAGGAAAGTCAGGGAAGGTCGATATGTCGTTGCCGAGGACGGCGGAGGTGTTGGTGAATTGATCACCCGTCAACTGCATACCGTCACCAGAATCTCCAGAGAACCGGACGACGACGGAGTCCATCAATCTCGCCATCTCTGCATTGATGGCAGACGAATTGGAGGCCGGAGGTTCGGCCATCAAACACTCTCCTGAATGGATCGGTTGGGTGCGTCGGGCGGAATCAGATCGCTCAAGCCCCCTCCCGTGTGCGCGGAATGAGTTCGGGATCGGGAGGGAGATTGTAAATCTCGCGGGGAAAATGATCCGCGAGGAACCGAATCACTGCATGCTGCGACAGGTTGCCGACGATCTGGCCGCTCTCGCTGAGCACGGGCACGTTGCGGTAGTGCCCACCAGACATCAACGACAAAGCCTCGCTCACCGTATCATCGACGGTAAGCACCTGCGGGTTGGACGTCATCAGATCCGAAACGGCTTCGCCGAGGGCATCTGTCGAGTCGGCGACTTTCAGCAGGACGTCTCGTTCGGTAAAGATACCGACAAGCTTGCCGTCACCCTCCCCTTCCACAAGCACAACTGTCGATCGGGATACACGCATCTGTTCCAACGCCTCGGCGACGCTCGTCGACGCAGGCAGTCGTGCGAAACCGGTGAGATCCAGGTGGGATACTTTGGTCTCTGAAAAGGCTTGGGCCAGTCGCATGGTCAGTGGTGGGTAGGCTGGTGTTTTCCGGCGTGTGCGCCCGAAACTGGGCTTGAAACTCGAGCACCACCGAGGTGTCGCAAACAGCGTCTCGAATATACGGCCGTACCAGAGATCGTCAAGCAGCGGAGGCCGTGGACTTAGAGCTTACCAAACGTCCGCCTTCGACACCCGATCCCGGACCCAACAACAGGTGCCAGTCGGCCGTGTCCGGAGTCACCGCCTGGGCTCGCGTAGCCAATACCGTGGCTCCCCGTGACACCAGCTTTCGCAAGACATCGTGAGTCTGACGAGCGCCATGCTCGTGTTCCCCCTCTCCCGGACGCTCCAACAGAAATAGATCCCTCTGATCCGCACGCCCCGCGTAACCGGCCACCACGGCCCGTTGGACGACAAGTCGATCGACTGAGCGCGTAGAGGTCATCAGAGGCATCGCCCCCAGACCACTGGCCGTGGCCGCCTGCAGAATCGCGTGCATGCGTTTTTCACGATGAAGGAAGCGCTCTGCCTCGGCGACGGTCATCTCCAACAAATCCACCATTGATGCACCACGCAGGGTTGCGGGAAAGATCTCTTCCTTGAAACGGCGGCCTTCGCACTCGGGGCACACGACGAGCAGGTCTTCGACGAAATCAAGCCGGTGTAGGATCTCTCCCTGCCCTTCACAGCGGGCGCAACGCCCGCCCGGTCGTTCCAATTCGAACCACTGGGCAGGAATCTGGTGCTCCTGCGCTAAAGGCGTCGCGGCGAATAGCCGTGCCAGATCGCGCCCAAGGGTTAGCAATTGCATCAGCGTCTGCGGACGCGCGTGATCGATGACATCGTTCAGGGCGATACATCGTCGTAGATGTGTGCCATCGATGGCATAGTCTGCATCACCCCCGGAACCACTCAAAGCGCGTGCGATTTGCCATAGCAACGCAGACTTGCCACTGCCACTTGGACCATCTACACACACCAGCTGCCCCAGCGGCAGGTCCAACTCGAGACCCGGATCCAGATTGGCCAGGTCTCCCCCTCTTGATCGTGGCCTGGGCCTCAGAATCAGGACCCCTTCCGAGGCTCCATCGCTCCGTGGAGGAATCTCTGTGGGTGAATCAGCGTCGGCGGTTGCCATATCGATCACCAGTTGGGCTTTGGCGACCACGGTGGGGGCCGCATCGACGTAGACGACCGTTCCACCGGCCTCGACTAGTCTGGACAGACCGTGCAGAGTTCTCGACAGAGAGCTGTCATCGAGACCTGAAAGTGGATGCTGTACGACATACATGAGACCCCCGAGTCGCGACGCAATCGCAACGGCAACACTGAGCAGAGTACGCTCACCAAAGGCGAGTCGGTTCCAACTCCGCCACAGGCCGATCGACCCCAGTCCCAACTCCAGGGCCGGCGTCAGCTTCGATCGGCAGTGCCCGATCAGCGACTTGTGATCTTCTGCGGCGTGCTCGCCCACGTCGACCAGCCACAAATCGAGCTCGCCAATGCTGCAGCCTGCAAGATCCCACACCGGTCTGCCGGCAAGTCGGGTTTCGTTTGCACGATCCGGTTCGCCTTCTGAATCGAGCTGGTCAAGTAAATCGATCCCCTCAAGCCAGCGGTCCCATAGGGGTTGCTCACCTTGCCACCCGCAAGCACGGCAGCTGAACTGCCGACTGAACCAACGCTCGGATCCGTCCTGCTCAATTCGCACCAGCGCCTGCCCCTGGGCCATGGCGCGGGCGTTGCGGATTGCTTCTCCCAGTCGCGAAGGCGTCGCCTCGGACGGGACAAGCCGATCGATGACCACGTCGAGTCGTGATACACGTCGAGTCAGTGCCCGACCTTCTGCGTCATCGGCATCGATTCGCGCCACCTGCCCCTCGACCAGAACACGAGGAAAACCCGCCCGCACCAGCTCGTCGTACACCGAATCGGTTGGCGGCTGAGTGAGCCTCATGGGCGCAACCACCAGAGATCGTGCGCTCACCGCCTCCTCGCCCTGCAGGAGTTCGACGGCCTGATCATCATCCAGTTGGCGACAGAGATCGCCGCAATCCGAACAGGACGTCTGCGAAAGGGACCGGAGTATTCTCGCCAGATCGGACCGTACGTGGAGCACGTCAAGAACACGTCCATGCGCGCCCGGTGCGGGTAAGGGCTGGGCTGGCGGCAGCCCATCGGCACCGGTCATCTCCACCGGATAACCGAGCCCGCCGAGCTGTTCACGTTCCTGCGGAGACAGGGCACGCAAGAATCGACGCCGGCTCTCACCCAGAAGAACCTCCTGGGCGAGCGCGTGTGCGCCGGAGGCGACGCCTCCACACAGGCAGATCAGTTGCCCGAGGGGCAGTTCAAGGTCTTCCACGCCATAGCGCGATGCCTGCAGGCCGTGTATGCTCAGGCGACGGCCCTTCACTCGAAACCCTCGGCTGATGTGGCGCGTCCAATGAGCGTTCCCGACGCCTCATCTATGGAGCCGTAGCCTTGAAGCATGTCCTTCGATTCGCCCTTGCGTCGATCATCCTCCAGCAGACCTTCGTCCCAGAAGCCGCCAGCGCCGAATCCGGCTCTGCCTTCAGTCATGATCTGCTCGACACCGTGCTGCGCAAATACGTCGATGCACAGGGACAGGTCGACTACGCGGGAATCGCTCGCGATCGGCAGGACCTGGACGCGTATGTCGATTCCATTGCACGGGTGAGTCTCGACTCCCACCCGCATCGATTCGAGACACGGCTTCACGAGTTGGCCTATTGGATCAACGCCTACAATGGCTTGGTGCTGCATAGTGTCGTCGATGCGTATCCGATCACGAGCGTCGCCGATCTGGGTGGACTTGACGGGTTCTTCCAGATCAGACCCCACATCCTCGGAGGTGATTCGCTCAGCCTTGATCGAGTTGAGAATGAGATCATCCGCACCCGATACGGGGACGCCCGCATCCACTTCGCCGGCAATTGCGGCGCTGTGAGTTGCCCGGCTCTCGATCGTCGAGCCTATGTGGGAAAGGACCTGATCGATCATCTGGAGCGCCAGACGCGCAGATTTGCTGCCGATGACCAACATTTGGAATGGCGATCCCCTACGCTGCACGTGTCCAAGCTGCTGGAATGGTATCGACAGGATTTCACGGGGCCTGACAGGTCAGATCCGCAACTGATCGCTTTCCTCAGACGATATGTCCCTGAGGACCTTGCACCTGTGTTGGAGCAGGTACAGCACATCCAATTCTTCGATTACGACTGGGCACTCAATGATCAGGCTCTCCAAAAGGCCGGTGCCGGGAGGAACGGAGCCCCGGAGAGGTAGGTGGGCAGTTCGCTCTCCCTAAGGTGTCAGTCTCTTGAAGAACGGGTTGTTCACCAACTCTTCGCCGACCGTCGTGGCAGGGCCGTGTCCCGGATAGAGGGTTGTCTGTTCGGGCAACGCTAGGATCTGGCCGGCCACAGCCGACCTCTGTCGCTCGAAGTCCTGGATGTTCCGTGTCCCTCCGAGAGACCCGGCAAATAGGGCATCCCCAACGAAGGCGATCTCCTCGTGAATCAGCGACACCCCCGCCGGGGTGTGACCCGGAGTGGCTGCCACACGAAAACTCTGCCGGCCCACATCGATGACTTCATTCGGTACGAGGTACCCGTCGACCTGATGCCGAAGGTCACCGAGCAACTCCATCTCTCCCTCACTGGCCAGCACGTCTGCCTGGGTCGCATCGCGAATCTCGGCAAGAGCCCCCACATGATCGTGATGACCATGGGTCAAAAGGATCAACTCGATCTCAATCTGAGCACTTTCGGCGGCTTGGAGGATTCGATCCGCCTGAAATCCGGGATCGATGACAGCTCCCACCTTGTCACGGGCACAACCGACCACGTATCCATTCATCAGGAAGTCCGACCCGAGAACGCGCATCTCCACATCTACACCAACGTAGTCGCGTCCGCCTGGTTCAGACGGCAAAAACTCACCCGCTGCTGCGCGCAAGAGCTTGCTCGCATCAAGCCCCAGATCGGAGGCCAGTGCGGTCACGGCAGAGGCATCGGGGATCAGTTGATACGATTCGATGCGCTCCACATCTGACGAACTCAAACCACACGCCGAGGCCACCTGCGCCACGGACCGTTCCTGTCCCCGTCGCGCCTTGCCGATGACATCACCGAACTCGTCTTCCAGAGCATCGTACATCGCCAGGTCCCTCCTGCTCAGGCTGACGTGAGACTCTGCACGAGGGCTTCGAAGGCCTCGCGCTGAGCATCGATCAAGTCTGAGGGGCCAATAAATTTCAGATAGTAGAATGTTCCCGTACCGGGCACGATGGCACCAAGCATTCGATAGTTGGCCTGCGCTTGCCCGCCTCCCATTCCCCCACCGAAGGTGCCCGGAATGTCCACCATGGTGATCTGGATACCGCTCGCTGACTTCATCTCCCACCGCTGGGTCAATTCCTGCGTCGAGCGACCATCGAGCTGAGTAAACTGCCCCACCCAACGGTCTACATTGTCATCGATACTCCCCCAATTCCCATCGAACACGGCCAACTCAGCAGCCCCATCGGGGCCGTGGACGGCAAACTGAGCGATGCGCATCGAACCACTTGGAGCCTGTGATTCCCAGTCATCGGGCACCGCTGCCACCAACTCACCGATACGGACCTGACGCTCGCCGACTTCGGCCGACGAGATGCCTGCGTGTGGATTGCGCTGTTCCTGCAGGGGAACCAGACCACGTTCGGCAAGAGCTGTGTCCGCGTCTTTGTCGCTGTAGTGCTGACCGCACCCGACGCCAAAGATCAGACTTGAGGTCAGACTGAGGGCCAGGGTGAAAGCCACACCGAACAGTCTCTGCGGGCGATGGATCGTGACAGGCATTTGGTGACTCGGCAGTGACAAGGTGATCAAAAGGAATGATGAGAATTGTGACTCTCACTCGAGAACCTACGCGACGAGGCCGTCGCGACAAGCTTACTGTGGCTCGTTACCCGGCGCCCAGAGAATATCGGCCTGCCCCGCATCGTTTTTCTCTCGCGCCAGCACGAACAACAGGTCCGAAAGCCGATTCAGATAGGTGATCACCGTCGTCGATACACCCTCTCCCTCGTCACGCAGGGCGATCACACGGCGCTCTGCTCGTCTGCAGACTGTCCGTGTGTGATGCAGTTGTGCGGCGACGGGTGTTCCACCGGGCAGCACGAAACTGCGCAGGGGCGACAGGCCGGCATTAAATTGGTCGATCCACCGTTCCAGGGAATCAGGCTTGCCTGCATCCAGTCGCAACACGTCCCCGTCCTGCTCGGCCGTGATTGGGGGTCGGCACAAGTCAGCACCTACGTCGAACAGATCGTTCTGAATCTGGCGACCGATTCGGTCGAGCTCCCCTTCCGGGCAAAGACTGATGACCACGCCCAGGATGGCGTTGAGTTCGTCCACGGCGCCCATGGCCTCCACGCGAAGGTCCGTCTTGCGGACCTTCGAACCGTCCCCCAGATGCGTATTGCCACCGTCCCCGGCCCTGGTGTAGATCTTCGTCAGATTGACCATAGGTATGCTCCTGGCGCATCCGTTGACGCCGGGCACATCACAGCGCCAACTCTCGGCGGCGGCTCAGCAGATATAGGAAGAAGGGACAGCCGATCAGAGCTGTGACGATACCGACGGGAACCTCCGCGGGGGCCGTCACCGTTCGCGCGAGCATGTCAGCGCAGACCATCAGTATGGCTCCACCCAACAAGGACGCGGGAAACAGCACGCGATGGTCTGGTCCCACGAGCAGTCTCATCATGTGAGGCACGATCAGTCCAACAAAACCGATGATTCCGCTCACCGACACGGCGGCAGCTGTGAGCCACGCTGTTAAGACAAGGAAGATCCGTTTGAGTCGTTCCACATCGACGCCCAGATACTGGGCATTCTCCTCGCCTTGCAGAAGCACATTGAGATCGCGGGCATAGACCTGCAACACGACGGCAGCCCCCAGCAACGAGGGCCAGACCATGTGAACATGCTCCCATCGGCGCGACGAAAAGCTGCCAAGAATCCAATACAACACAGCGTGCAACGTGTCGTCCCCCGACAGCATGATAAAGGAGGTCGCTGCCGCGGCCATGGAGCCGACGGCTACGCCCGTAAGCAGCAGCAGAGTCGCCGGCACCCGTCCCGCCCGCACAGAGACCATGTAGACGATGAAGGTCACCAGCAGAGCCCCCGCAAAAGCGAACAGAGAGGTCGCGTGGAGACCCACGATCCAGAAGGAAATGGACAGGGTCAGCGCGAGTGTGGCACCGAGGGCCGCTCCGGAAGACACACCGATGATATAGGGATCGGCCATGGGATTCTGGAAGAAGCCCTGCATGACGGCGCCGCTGAGGGCCAGACTCGCACCCACCAGAGCCGCCAACAAGATTCTCGGTGGCCGCAATTGTCTCACGATGACCGCCGCCGCCTGACGATCAAGGTTGGCGGAGGGTACCTGACGATGAGACGATTCATCCATGGACAGAGCCGTCTCCTGCTCGAGAAGCAGATCTACAACAACGGCCGCTGGTATGGGCACCGGACCGGTACCGAGGGACAGGATTCCAAGCAGAAGGAGCAGCGCCAGCAGAGAGGGCAACCAGACCGCAGCGCGGCGTCGAACATTCATTCCGTCGGGGTCTCAGTCGCTGATGGATTCGCAGGATGCAGCTGGTTGGCGAGGATCTCGACGGCATCTACGAGTCGGGGGCCTGCCCGGGTCAGCAGATCGCCCTCGACGTGAACGATCCGACCATTCTTGATCGCGGGCAGTTCCTTCCACCCATCGATCTCACGCAATCGATCGATCTCGCCCGCAGGCTGCATGCCACCTCCCAGGCTGGTGAGCAGTACCTGCGGTGCCCACGCGACGATGGTCTCGAGGCTGACCTGCGGCCACGTCACCTGCGCTCCTCGTGCGACATTCTCGCCGCCTGCACGCTCGATCATATTGTCGATGAGCGATCCGGGACCCGCCGTGTAGATCGGTTCCGCCACATAACCCCAAAGAACTCGTGGCCGTGGTCGATCGAGGATTCGGCGATCGACCTCCTCCAACCGTGCCGTCAGCATTCTCGCCAGCGAATCACTGCGGTCCGTGGTCCCTGTCAGGCGACCCAACCGGCGCACAGAGTCGATCATGGCGTCCAGGGTCTGCACATTGACAGCGAAAACGGGCACACCCATCTGTTCCAAGGAGCGCAGCCCCTCCAGATCATTGCCCCTCGCAGCGATGATGAGATCGGGGCGCACGGCAGTGATGCGTTCGATATTGAGATCGGAATACCCGGCCACCTGCTCGATGTCTTTCGCCGCTGTCGGGTAGTTGCACCACTGGGTGACACCGACCACGCGATCTCCAGCGCCAATGGCGAAGAGAATCTCCGTATTTGACGGTGCCAGGGAGACGATCCGCGTCGGGGTCGACGACAACGTCAGTTCCTGGCCGAGGTCGTCTATCTCTTGGCCCTGACCACGTGCCGTCGCTGCGATCAGGAACGTCAATACGATCCACGTCCCTGTGCCTGAGCCTAACCACCGCTTCACATCTGACTCCTGTGCGCAGTTTCCTTGGCCAGTCTCCTGCGCGATTTGGGTATGATCCGCGTGGATCCGCCGATCTGCTCGATCCAGACATCGACTCCGTAAGCCTGTCGGACTCTCTCCTGTGTCAGCACCTGGTGTGCATCTCCCACGGCCAGGGGCCGGCCGGACTCGATGAGAACCAGTTGCTCGCCGAATTCAGCGGCGGCATTCAGATCGTGAGTCACGCAGACCAGGGTCAACCCCGTCTGATCGTGTAGTTCGCTGAGCAGATCGAGAATCTCCAGTTGATGATTGATGTCGAGATGGTTGGTCGGCTCATCCAGCAGCAGCAGCTGCGGCTGCTGCGCCAGGGCCCGGGCAATGATGACACGTTGTCGTTCTCCACCGGAGAGCTCGCGAATGCTGCGTCGCGCCAACTCAGCGGTCGCGGTCAGTTCGAGCGCTTCAGCCACGGCGATGCGATCCTCCTCACCCATGCCCTGGAAACGCTTGAGATGAGGATGGCGCCCCATGCCGACCGTCTCTTCCACGGAGAACTCGAAGTCGCTCACCGCTGCCTGCGGCACCACCGCAATCCGGCGTGCCAGATCGCGGCGACTATACTCACTCAGCTCCTGCCCGTCGAGCGTCACGCGACCTGACCAGGGCGCCATGACACCGGCGACCACTCTCAGTAACGTGCTCTTGCCCGAGCCGTTAGGGCCAATCAGTGCAGCAAAGGCACCGGTCTCTACACTCAGCGAGAACTGACGGAGCACAGGGGAGCCTGGGCGATAGCCGACGGTCACATCATCGAGGTGTAGTAGAGCCATCTTATCTCGAATCGCCACAAAAAAACGCCGGTTCCATTGGCCCCCGAGGGTACCGCAGGATCGGCGTCTGGGCGCGACAGCGCATGGACACGGAAGCTACGTACCGGGCAGGCCTCTCCCACGAAGGCACTCACAACCCGACGGTTTCAGGCAGGTCTCCTGGCTCCCAGTCTGCTGCGTTCGTCGCAGGCAGGACCGGTCACAGTGGCGGGGCCGCGGCGGCTTTGAACCACCTTCCCTATTCTCCCAAGCGTGCGAAACACGCTCGAACACCGTGAAACCGTAAGTCTGTGTCACATCGATTCCGGCACAATGTGTGCCGACGATGACTGTCTCAAGTGTAGATAAGCCGACTCAAGACCGTCAAGGAACCCTGCGTCAGGAATCCGTCGACCTGGCTGTGCCAACCGCTCGAAACACGATCAAAGCGATGGTCACAACGGCAGCCACCCCGATCACGACCTTCAACCAGAGAGGATTCCAGGACGCGTAGCTGTCCTTGGTTTGCAGGCGACCGACGAAAATCCCATAGCGCTCACTCGGCGCGGCCTGTTGAGCGGTAGCCAGGTGCTGCCGCGCCTCTACGATTCGGTCCTGTCGCAGCAGAAGGTTGATCAGATTGTAGTGCGCCTCCACCAGGCCGGGATCTAGGCTGATGGCCCCACGGATCCACCTCTCGGCCTCCTTCAGTTGGCCTTGCTGGAAGTAGCAACCGCCAAGATTGCTGCTTACCCGCGCCTCCTCAACCGTGGATACATCATCTCGGCCGCGTGCGAGACGAATCGCTTCGGTGAAATGCTTGATGGCACGCTTGTACTTGCGACGCTCATAGTAGATCTGTCCGACATTGGCATGGGCCTCGTAGAACTGCGGCCGTAGACGCAACGCGTGCGCGTAGAAACGCAGGGCAAGCTCTATATCAATCTTCTTCCCATCCGCACCCGTTTGGTGGGAATAGCCCTGCTGAAAGGCCTGCTGCGCCGCGTCGAGCTGTTGCGCCTCTGATGTGCTTGGGCACAGGATCGTGAGAGCCAGACCGAACCCCAGCCACTGTCTGCAATCAGCCACGAGTCATCTTCTTTCCGAAAACCGCCACAAACATGGCCATCATGAAGGCTCCCGTGAAGGCATGAGCTGCTGCGAGATTCCGCGTGAACAGCGTGGGCGGTGTCATTTCTCCGTATCCAAGCGTCGTGAAGGTGACGACGCTGTAGTAGACGCAGTGCAGGTAGGAGTAGACGTTGTGCTCGAGGCCCGCCGCCATATCAATTCCGATTCGGCCATCAGCCCGATTGAGACCCACATCGGGACCATTGATTCCAACGAGCCAGAACACGACCGCCACCAGTAGATTGATGACGGCCGCCGAAACGATCACACGAGGCGGACTCTCCCCATATGCGCAGAATACGCTGACGATCTTCGACCATATCCGGTCGATGGACCAGCGGGGCAAGAGCATTCGGCGCATGGTCATTTCACGATTGAAGAACGTGCCTGCCTGTTCAAAACGTCCCACACTGTCGTAGGCCTGCCGAAGGGCACGGTACACCTCTTCCGCTTCTTCAAACTTTTCCAGCGCCTCTGCCCGATTGCCGCTGCGCTGGGCATCGAATGCCATCTTTTCGTAGACGCAGGCGTCACCCCATTCTACACGCTCGAGTTTGGCGCCATCAAAGGTGACACCGAGGATAGCGGCGTCCAGCAGGTTCGTTTCGTTGAGATTCGCTCCCGCCAGATTGGCCTTCAACAGATCTGTGCCCTGCAGGTCGACATTCCACATGTGCGCCCCGGCCAGGTTTGCGCGAAACAGATTCGCCCCACGCAGAACACGCCCTTCATGGGAGGACAACTTCACACCTTGAAGTTGTGCAAAACGCAGAATGAAACCCTCCATGGACTCACCCGTGGCGGCCCAATCCTCAAGACGGGACCGCATTCCATCCTCTTCCTTGCTTGCATCCGGATCATGCCAGAAACAGAGCTTGCCGTCACCTTCGATCTGCCCAGGACACCGCGTGCCGTCGACACGGACATAGGCGCACGACGCGTCTGCTGACTGGGTTTCGGCCTCTGACTGACTCACGAGATCTATCTCCTGGGTCACAGCGTGTTAGTGGTCTCAGGTCGTGGCGATGAAGAAGAATAGACTGCACGTGAACAGCACACCCGCAACTCCCCACCACACGGTCATCGGTTCGTTCGATCGGGTAGACCTTCGACGCCGATCATTCCTGTTCAGCGCAAGCGCCGGTCCGCCACAAGGCCTGGGACGTTCGCGGGCAAGGTTGGCATCTGGCCGTTTCAGATACACTCCGAGATCCTCATAGATCGTGTGCAGGCGATCGGGCTCGATTTCATCATAGTCGACCAGGTGTGACAGGGGCAGCCACTGGACCGAGCGCAATCCCGGGCGGATGGGAAACTCAACCTCGGCCTTGATCCGGTGTTTTTCGAAGCCGAGAACCCGCACGAAACACGCCGTGCGAAAGCGCGCGTAGTCGACCAGACAGCAGCGATACCCCCAACCGCCAAGTTCACTTACACCCTGGACGATCTCATCGACGATATCACGACGCTGTTCACGTCTCGCCTCCACCAGCTGCTGGCGTAGGTGGCGAATCGCACCGGGTCGCGGAGGGGCCGTCACGGTTCGTCCGCGCCCTCAAGCGAATCCTGCACCACCGTGTTGCCCGTGATAACGTCGAAGGCGTCCCGAGTGGGTTGGCGGGGCTCGGTGCCGGTGAACACACGCAGTGGACGAGCGCTCAACGTCCGGATCGACTCCGACGTCTGATGGAGATTGTCCAGCGTCGAGTCGATCTGCTCCTGCCTGCTTGCCGTGATGGTGTCGACGCGTGCCAGGACCTGGTCGAGGTGTTGGGCAACATGACGCAGAGCAGTTGCCGTCTGCGCAATATCTTCATCAGACTTGGCCATCAGCGTATCGGCCCGCGACATCAACGTCGAAAGGTGGCGAAGGCTCTTGTCTAGATTCTCCAAGGACTGCTGCAAAGCCGGCTGCACACCCACCACCATGTCACGGCTTGTGCGAAGGAGTGTGTCCGCGCTGCTGGAGACCACGGTTAACTGGTCGGCGATGCGTGACACATCCCGATTGAGCGAGACCAGCTTCTCACCGAAATCAGCATCCCGCAGGGCCGTGCCCGCACCACCTAGTTTCCCGGCCGCGTCTGTCAGACGGGCGATCAGTGTCTTCATGCCCTCGTCGGCCTGGCCTTTCAGGTGGCTCCCCGGTGAAAGCATTCCAGTGTGAGTCTCATCAGGTGTGACCAGTTCGATGAAGGCCTCCCCCACAAGACCTGATCCGCGGATCTCTGCGACCGTCCCCTGAGGCACGGGGACGCCCTTCTCGACACCGATCTCGACGAGAAAATAGGGCTCACCCGGTTTGGGATTCGGTCGGAACTGGATGCCATCGACACGTCCCACTGTGTATCCTCGCAGCTTGACCTTTGTTGCTTCCGAGATGTTTCCGAGGATCTCGAATTCAGCGACCAGAGCATACCGCTCTGGACCACTGCGCAGTTCGATCAGGAGCCAGCCAAATCCGACACTTACGACCAGGACAAACAACCCCACCATCACATGCCCCAACGAACTCTCGTGAAGACGTTTGCTCGCATTCTCAGCCATGGCCACCCACTTCGATCGGGTCTCGTTTTAGCACTCTTGCCAGTCGGGGATCGTCTGACGTCTCGACCGCGGTCCGATCGCCGACGTCGATCAGATGGCCGTCATCCAGCAACACGAAACGGTCACCGTGTTCCAGATACCCACCAAGATCCGCCGTCGTAAGCAAATGGGTCAGACTCTCAGTGGTCTCACCCGGGAGCCGGTCGGTGAACAGGGACGTGGAGTCAAAGGCATGGTGACACAATCGCTGCGCCGAATCCGGCGACAGGCCGATCATTGGATCGTCCAATAACAACAGGAACGGATCCATCACGAGGGCCCTAGCAAGGGCGACATAAATCTTCTGTTCGTGATCGAGCGAGACGGGTCTCAAGCCGGACGAACCCAGATGGCTGATGTCGAAACGCTCCAGCAACTGATCGCATCGCCGATCTGCGAGGCTGCCATCCGACAACATGTCACGGAAGTGATACTGAATCGGCAGTGTGACATTGCGTCGGATATCCATGTTCTCGATCAACCCTCCCTCCTGCATGACGAAACCGATGCGCCGTCGCAGGACTTGAAGGTCGTTCCCCCCCAGTTCGAACACCGATTGCCCCGCAACGATCACTTCGCCCCGAAGCACAACCTGAGCATCACCGATCCCAGGAAGCCCCAGCAACAGACGAAGGACGAATGACTTGCCGGATCCGGGTGTGCCCGCGACGATGACGGATTCCCCCGCATCGACCCTCAGCTCTGCCCCATCCAGGAAGCGGCGCCCCTCTACTTCCAAGGTCACCTGGCGAAACTGGAGAAGGGGAGCGGAAGAGGAATCCACCGTCAAATCCAGTAGAAGAGTGCCGAGATCACGGCACTCGAGACGAACACAAAGAACATGGATTGAATCACACCTGAACGAGCCACCATGGGCACCTCATAGGGCGCGCGTTTGGCACGCAGTCCGTGGTAACATGAGAACAGGCTGATCACGAGACCGAAGAGGATGCCTTTGCTCAGGCTGATATAGAGATCGAGCGGCTCAAGGGTTTCCAGGATCGTCTGCAGATACATGGAGAGGGGCATCGTCAGACGTATACTGGCGACAAGGAATCCGCCAATTAGAGACACGACGTCGAATACGACAACCATGCAGAACACGGCGATCATCGAGCCCAACACTCGCGGCGCGATCAGATAGTGGAACACGTCGATCCCCATCGCCTCGAAAGCTTCCACCTGTCCTGTGATTCGATTGGTCGCCATCTCCGCCGCCATGGCCGTACCAGATCGGGTGATGACCACCATGGCCGTCACGATCGGTCCCAGTTCCCGCACGATGACAATGACGAGGATCTTGCCCACCAGCCCCGTTGCCCCCACATCCTGCAACTGCGGCAACGCCTGGACAATGACGGTGGAACCGAGCAACAGGGACAACAGCGCAAGGAAGGGCAACGCTTCCAGGCCGGTGAAGTACACCTGCTGCATGGTGACCCGAGCTGCAGCTCTGAATCCGTGCCCACCGACGAATCTGCTGAGCGCTGCGAGCGATACGAGGGAAAAGCGGAGCAGCCGCCAGGCGTCGACGAAGAAGGACTCCGTGAACTGTCCCAGCGACTGTAGTAGACTCAGCAGCGCTCCCATCGGCTGCTTCCCCTCTTAACCATACACGGCAAGGATGTGAAGAGTCGTCCGCTAGAAGCGGACGACAACCCCGACGCTCAGCTCGCTATGCTGCACCCTCTTCTCATCGATTTCGACGCCCAACTCATCTGCCACAAAACTCTTGGCGGACAACACCTGGTACTGACGCACATCGAAGCGCGCATCCATCCGATCACTCAGGGCGTAGCGGACGCCCGCGCCGTACGAGAATGCCGAGTTGGTCTGCAGATCTGAAATCGCTTTAAGTGCCTCGGTAGCTGCTGCATCGGAGTCGGCAGGGATGTCAGCGGATGCGGATGTGGTCGTGATCGCTCCGAACCCCACGCCGACGAAGGGCATCACCTGACCGACAGGAATGTTCACGAGGATTCGACCTTCATAGAAGATGGAGGTCACCGACTCGCCCGCAGAGCCACGCTCCGGACGGGCGATCATCAGTGAGGTCTCACCCGCTAGAACTCCACTCGACTTTCCCCATCTGAGTCCGACACCGAGGCTGTTGTCGAGATCCGCTTCCTCATCGAAGCTGACCGAACCGATGAATGCGCTGACGTCGGCGCTTGCCGCCTGAGGGGTACTCGCCAGGACGGCGATGGCAACAATGGCCAGCGTGGCGCGGATGTCGATCGATCGCATAACGGAATAACTCCTTGTAGACGCTATAGTTGGGCGCGATTGGACATATGCTGAAACATAACGCCGAAATCGCGGAATCCGCAACCATTCTCCCTCTGAAACCAGGGCAAAACGCCACGCCGAGAGGACGTTTCAGATATGGTGGACCGCGGGCACGTGCAGCGGCAGGGGCAGGATGGTCGCCCAGGGATCGATGACCCGACGGGAAACCTGCTGCGCCAGCGCGGTCTGCCTCAGAGGACGTGAGCCAAAGAAGAACTGGATCGCCTGCACGCTCGTCATCACGCAACGTCGCGCGGTCGTGCCGTCTCCTGGCAGGAGGGCCGTTTGCTGCAGATCATGGATCTGCACCTGCAGATCTGGCAATGAAACCCCGGTCAGGCGCTGCCGACACTTGATCTCTGGAGCCAGTTGCTCGACGAGCAGTGGTAGATCGAGAATGCGGACCATGCCATCATCCTGCGTCTGCCAACTGGCAGCCCAGGGCTCGAACAGGTCTGCCTCTGCCGCGCTGGGCCCGGCGATCGCCCACAGCTGGGTCAGACGAAAACGCGCCATGACGAGTCGCAACGCAGATGCGACCATGTCGGTATCGCCAAACGCTGCGTCCACACGCTCGTAGGGACGGTTGCGACGAGCGCCCCCCCCCAGGCAGACACTGGCGAATCGCTTTCCGTCCTCCACGACCCAAGTTTCGCGCCCCTCGCGATGATAGAGGGGCCGCACATCGGCGACGCTGTGCTCGACTCCGTGCGGCCTGCCTAGTGCCCATCGATGGAGACGTCGTCGCATCGAGCCATCCTCGGCGTCGAAACGGCGAAGTTTCAGTCGGCGATCTGCAGCCGTCGGCGCACCGAGCATACGTCGCGTCAGCAGATAGCGACGACAGACACCACCGTTCTCCCATCCGAACCAACCATATCGTTGTCGATCCCCCCCGAGAATGCTGATGGCGTGTCCCGCCTCTCTCATTCTCGGCAGTGCCTCTTCCAGCAGACGCGTCATGATCCCCTCACCACGGCGCGCCGGGTCGGCGCCCACAACGCCAATGCCTCCGGCAGTGATCGTTGCTGCACCGAGACGCAGGCGCATCGGATGGACGCCCAGACATCCAACCAGTCTGTCCCCCTCGGCGGCGTCACGCATCAACAACAGCCGTCGGGCATAGGAAGCCGTCTCGCGGTAGGCGTGCGGATACTGGCTCTCTACGATCCGACGGCCTCTCTGGCCGGGTCTGAAGACACGGTCGGTGAAGGCCATGGCCTCGGCATACTCGTTGAGGCGGGCGGGTCGAGGGGTCGTGAACTGTGCCATGGATGACTCTCGTCAGACGGGTTGAGAGTGGATGCGCGACGGGCCCACAAACCACCACAAGACGATCGCCTCGCAGATAAACCCCGCAAGCAGGGCGAACCCCGCCTGGGCTGCACCACCGATCGATCCGGGCAGAAACCACATCACCAAGACAATTGCCAGGATGCGGGAGGGTGCGCTGGGCGCCAACTGCAACGTTCGATGCTGCAGTAAGGCAACGCCATGAAAGTACGATCTTGGCGCCACGGTGAGAGGTAGAAAACTGAACAGAAACAAGGGGGTCACACAGCGATCGGCGACCTGTGCACTCACCCCAAGTGCGTCCAGCAACAGCAGATCTCGGACAAAGGGAATCCAGAACAGCACCACCATGATCAGGAATGCCAGGATACCGCAACCCCCGGTGAAGTCACGGATTCTGCGCAGGCCTCGATCACCAAACTCGCGAAAGGCGGCAGGCAACGATCGGGCCTCGTTGATCCATCCGTAGGGGATCAGCGCCAGATGATACACCACGGCCAGCGCTGCGAGGGCCTGCTCCCCGCCCGGACCACGGGAAACGAAAAGATTGATCGCCGGACGACTCAGCCCCTGTATGGCCATGATGAGAGCCAGAGGCCAGAAGAAACGCGCCAGGTAGCCCCATCCAGGTACAGGCTCGCTGTCACTGGATCGCGCCGGCAGCACGGGCAAAACGAGTCGCACGCAGTAGAACACGAGAATGACAAGATCGACGAGCAGCGCTGCATAGGTGGCCAGGATCGGCAGCCAGATGGGTTCGGCTTGAACCGCGGGCAGGGACAGAGCCAGAAAGACGGTGAAAATGCTCACGGCGATGCCTGTCATCGTCGCCGAACTGATCACATCCGTCCGATGCACCCGCATCAACAGACCAGACAGATAACGCAGCAACCCTTCCACCAGAGGCACGGGAGTCATTGCCACGAGAGCGATCCTGACCACCCTCGCCAGGGACGGTGAAGCACCGTGAAGATCCTCGATGAGGATGACCCCACCCCGGGTCCACGATACCAGACCGAGAAGCGACACGAGCAGGCAACCCGTGATCACCACGAAACCCAGGACCCGCAAGGCAGATTCTCGTGAGGCGGTGCCCAGTACGAGGGTTACCTGACGGATCTGCGACATGGGTGCCTGCAGGAAATCGACCAGGCCCCAGGCCAGAGCGAAGGCGGCCAGGGTCTGCGTCGAATTCGGCGCTCGCGCCAGCCCACCATTGATGAACTGAGGTGTCAGCGACTGGGCGACCATCATGATGATCACCGGTACCAGGAAACGCGCCAGTGCCCGATGTGGCAGAGAACCTTCCGTCACTTCGTACTCAACGTCACGAAGGCACGTCGTACAAGGGCAACTCTACGTGGGAGGCGCGTACCGGGTCGTGAAAGAGGCGGGTACAGCTGTTTTCGAAGAAGGGGTAGGCGAAGGTGATGTTGAGATTTGTCAGAACCAGGCGAAGACGATGACCTTCTTCCAGGCGATAGCAGATGGCAGCACCACGGATGTCGACCTCTGTGTGTTCACCTGTTGCAGCTGAACGCGTCCCCCAGTGTCCACGGCTGATGAGTCGACCATGGCCCGTGTCCTGATCCGGCCCCATGTCGTAGAGCTCTGCATGAACCTGAACCGACGCATGATTCGACAGCAGATGCAGTCTGCATCGCGGTGCACCCAGCATCATGACGTCCTCTGTCACGGGGTCACCCTCGAAAACACACTCCTGCCGGGCGAGGGCGGCCTCGACACCCGACATGTCGTCGTGAAGGGCCGCGTTCAGGTCATAGGACGTATCGATCGGCGTGTTCGCGATGTTGGAGGGTGGTGTCGTGGCGGCGGGCGTTTCTACGAGAAGCTGCCCGTGTTCTAAGGGCGCACTGCGGTGCAGATACAGACGGTGCGGCTTGACCAGGGAGGATGGTGACGGCAGGTCGATGTGATTCCATCCAGGTCGCACAGCGCATGTGACAGGCGACTCATCCATGATGCCCGTGTCGTGACCCTTCAGCCAGTGGTCGAGCCATCGATCAGTCAGGCTCGTTCTCAGTTGCTGAGCGCCCGCCTCGTCCTGGCCATCGTGTCCCCCGCCACCCAGATAAAGCTTCTTCGGACCCTGTAGTGCCTCATACATGGCGATCGCCTGGTTTGGCGGCATGCCCACGTCGTGCCACCCATGCAGGATGAACACAGGACATCGGATCCGATCCGCAAACAACAGGGGCGATCGGTCGGCCAGCCATTGTTGAAGCAACTCCCACTCGCCGGACAAGGCCCACAGGCGCGCCAGATCCTGGAACCCGGCCGACATGATTCGCCGTCGCATGGTACGCGCGAAAAACCAGCGATTCAGGCAACCATCCATGACACCAAATTCGGCGTAGTCGGTGAAGATGTTCTCGGGAACCACCGTGGCGACACGAGGATGGTGGGCAGCGGCCATGTAGGCGTGCCAACCCCCTTGAGATGATCCCACCACAGCGACTCGATCGGCGTGGACCGGCAAATGATCGAACATCCAGTCGATCACATCCTGCAGATCGAACAGTTCCCGCGGCCCCATGTGAAAACAGAGTCCTTCGGAGGCTCCCTGACCTCGAACCGAATAGACGACGGTTAGGTAGCCGCGCCCGGCGAGTCGTCGCGCTCGGGGCAGGCAACTGACCTTGCTGGCGTTGTCACCGTGACCGTGAATGAGCAGAACCGCCGGCCATCCGCCTTGGGGCGCTTCTCCAGCGGGAGTGCAAACCGAGGCATCCAGACGGATGCCATCGTTCATCGCAATCCAGATTTCCCGCTCACCTGCCACTAGGATAGATCGCTGGCGAAGGGAAACTCCGCACACATATCCTCATCGTGCAGCGCCTGCAGCAGAATGGCGATCTCCTCTCGATCGCCGGCATCCAGTGGCGACGCAGGTGACCGCTCCGTCATCGCCGTCATAACCCCGCGCAGTTGGAGGATATGACGGAAGAAGGCGTGATTCTCCAGGTTGATGAGCGGCAGAACCCGTCGATGGAGAGCACGCGCGCCGTCCTCGTCACCATCCCACCACAGATCGTAGAAGCGAGCGAGGATATCCCCGAACTGGCAGGCGGGCATGCAGCCGTCGGCGCCACGACGCATCTCATCGGGCAGAAAACGCCCGCCGGCACCGCCGAAGATGGTCTTTACCTTGTCTCCTGCGAACTGTTTCACTTCCGCGATGTGACGCGGCCCCGGTTGACGCTCTTCTTTGATGTAGTCGATGTGAGGTACCTTCTCCACCAACGTCGCAATCTGCTCGCCCGTCAGCGGTGCATACCCGCCGGCATTCTGCAACATGATCGGTCCATCGAAGGCATCTCCCAACCGATGATACATATCGATGGCGACATCCTGGTTCGTCCGCTGTGGGGCCATGGCGATGACCGAGTCGGCGCCGGCTCGACCTGCGGCCCGGGCGAATTCCAGCGTCTGGGGCACGGAGATGCCCGAACAGCCGAACACGACGGGAATCCGTCGATCGACCACGTCGAGCACTTCATCGAGAGCGGCAATTCGTTCGGCCTCACCAAGGAAATAGAACTCCCCCACCATGACAGGCCATACGATTCCGTGCTGGCCGGATCGGCAGCAAAAATCGGCGAGCGATCTCAGGTCCTCGGTGTCGACCTCGAGATCGGTTCGATAGGGTGTCGGCGGCAAGCCGAAGAGCCCCTTCATTCTGTCCTGATCTGTGTCCGTCGCTGACATGGCCTTCTCCCCGCCGGGTCGACTGCTCCGGATAACCAGCCCTTTCGCTCAATTCAGTCCGTGGCGGGCTGGCCAACGATTCGGGACCAAGGTAGGCAACCGGCCGCCCCCGTCCAGATCGCCAACGTCCAACTCGCCAACGCTCAGAGAGCTGCTCGTCAGATCACTGATGTCCAGAGGCGAGACATTCCAGTGGTTGATGTGGCTCGCCTGCGCCTTGTTCCTCCACGGTCCGACGAGGGTAGCTGCAGATGTGACCGACACCTGGCGAGTCGACCGGATCGAGATTCGCGGAACCCTGCGAACCCACGATGACATCGTGCGCAGAGAACTGCTGTTTTCTGTGGGTGACACGGTAGACGCTCATCGGCTGGCAGAAACCGAACGCAATTTGCGCCGCCTGCTTTTTTTGGGCGATGTCATCCTGCGCTTCGAGGCGCTCACCTCAGAAGCCACCCAGCCCCGACCGGGGCGGGCGATCGTCGATGTGAGCGAACGATACTCCCGCGCCCTGTCTCCCTTGTTGGATGGCGAGGCCGAGGAGCTGTCCTATGGTCTGGTCGCCCTCGATTACAATTTCCTGGGACGCGGCCAGGTCGCACAGGTCACATTTTTCCACGACGCCCTGAGCGGCAATGAGATCCGCGGCACCTATCGCGAGCCGCGTCTCGCTGGAAGCCGACACGCTCTGAGGCTGAGTGCCGGATATGCCGGTGATGAGGGCAAGGATCTGTCCGTGTCGCTGTCCAAACCGTTCTACGCATTGCACAGCCGCTGGGCCTACGGCTTGGTGGTGGCCCACGATCGAGAGCGTGTTCGACTGTACAGCGGGGGCGTGCTGGCCGCTCGATACGACGACGAACTGGCTTCGAGCAGTCTGTGGCTCAGTCATTCCATCGACCACGGTGGATGGAAGATCCGGCCAGGACTCCGGCTGGGGATCAGTGACCGGGACTTCGCGCCCGATTCATCCTACACGTACAGGCCGAATCCCCGTCGACGCGTCCTTCCCAGCCTGTCACTGACGCTCTGGCGACCCGCCTATGCGCGTGAACGTTTCGTTCGTGGGCTCGGCCAGATCGAGGATCTGCAGACCGGTGGATGGATGACGCTTCAGGCAGGGTACTCCGCCGAGACGCTGGGCTCCGATCGCAGCTATCCGGTTGCGGCCATCGCGCTGGCCCCACGAGGACAGCCAACCCCGAACAGCTTCCTGTTCGGCCTGATCTCTGTCAGTTCGAGATGGCGCGAGGGAAAGCCCTGGCATATGGTGACCAGCGTTTCCGGTAGCAGCTATCTGCGATATCGACAATCCCATGTCTGGGCCATGCGCATCGCTTACCACGCCCTTCACCGTATCGAGGACCGCGGTGCTCAGCTGCTTCTCGGGGTTGATACCGGATTGCGTGGATACGATCCGCGCCGTTTTGACGGAACCCGTCGAATCCTGGCAGGCGTCGAAGCGCGCCCGATTCTGTGGCGCCATGAGATGGCCGTCGTCGGCGCCGCCCTCTTCGCCGATGCTGGCAAGGCCTGGACATCCGGCTCTGTCTCTCAGCCGTGGGTTGAATCGATCGGTGCCGGGTTCCGCATCGGACTGCCAACCGTCTATGACACACCGATCCTGCGCGTTGATCTGGCTCACGGACTTCAGGCTCGGCAAGCCTGGCAGGTCGCCTTTGGGCTGGGGCATCCCTTCTGACGCCCAGACAATCGGCAAAACAGCACACAAATATCCCGGGGGCGATTATGGGAGACTGTCGATTTCTCTCTGAAGGAAATTCTAAAGTTCAAGAGATCCGCGCCGTTAGATTGAACAGAGGGTGTCTACTCTCGCCCGAATGCAACTCAAACTGACGGACACGGCTGATCGCCCATGAAACCGTTGACCCTCAGGCGAACACTGTTTCTGCTGCTCTGTGTTCCTCTGCTCGCGCATGACCAGGTACTGCGCCTGGCCCAACAGCAGACCGGGGCCACTGAAGTCATGGCCGCGCCCGGAGATACGATCACAGTCGAGGTGACGGCAGATCTCGGGGTCCAGACGGCATCAGGTCTGTGCTTCTCGTCAAGGTCCCCCGGGATGACTTTATCATCCTCGAGACTACGGGACAACAGCGGAAGCGAACGGCACCATCCCCACCCTTCAAACAGGGTCGCCTCTTCGAGGGCGCCGTCGTAATCCGCAACGATATGCTCTCGGCGTCCGATCCCACGATGGTGGATAAGAACCGGCAGATGATGGAGTATGCCGCCCTCCTCGGCCCCGCGCCGGAAAGATGGGGCAAGTGAGGGCCTGCGATCAGATGCTGGAATGGGAAGGCGCAGATCAGCGCCGGTGGGACGACACAAAAACGAACGAGGCAGAGCTGATGACGAGATATCCCCGCCCGCCAGCGAGCGACCGCCGAGCGGAGAATGCCAACGGCAGAAGGACGCCTTCGAGGATTGGGTTCGAGCCGGTGGCATTTCACAGTTTCTTGCACTACGAGCACGATGCATCTCTACTCGTCGTGCACCTGCCTGCGGCTTCATTCTTTTCCGGAAGCTGAAGGGCTCGACTTTCGACCACCGACCCAACCTCTTTGAGGACCCGCACTGGCCGTGGGGACTCAGTGACATTGCTACGGCCATTGAGTCTCTGAATTGTTGTCGATCGAGGAAGGAGACTATCGTGTCACTCCAATCTCGTCAGAGCGAGGCAATCTTCACTGTGAGCAGCCCAATGGCGGCCTCGTAGGTAGGCGGAGCTCTACCAAGTACTATACCGGCAACGGCGGGGCCCACATCAATAATTGGCTTCCGACCGTCTCTAGCTCCAACAATCGCGAGACTGCTCAATTCGTTGTATTTCTTGCCGGGATCTATCCCGAGTGGTGCCAGCGCTTGATTGATGTTTCCCTCAAGAAGGTCGCTGGATCCACTAGTCGCCAGGGCCACAGTGGCTGAACGCGGTGCCGACAAAATGAACTCTGTCATCAATTCGGCGGTGGACCCTTCTGCCCTATGCCCGAAAAACTCGGAAACAACGGTTCCCGTAGAGTCTAGATGTACTATCAGGACACCCGGCAAGTCTGCAACGAATTTCTTATTAGAAATGGTGATGCTTGCCCTTGGTAAGCCACTCGTAAACAAACCCTCACTATAAACTTCTACCGGAACACCGTATGGCGCCGGGTGGATCATCTCTCCTGTATCGTGAGGCAGTCCGACTGTGTGGTCGGGGACGAACCTGACCAGATTTGAGGATTCCTTGGACAACAGTCCCCTGGGGACGGAAAGCTCCAAATGATTTCTCCCCGGTTGCAGGGTGGACGTCCCCACTTCCTTCCCTCGTACTTCCACCGACAACTTCACTTCGCCAGTTGCCACTAGCATCATGTCGATGCTCAGCAAATAGTCCCCGTCATGCATTGGGGGTAAGAGCATTACTGAACCAGGTCGTGTCATCCAAGTGGCGGTCTTTCCTTTGACGACTCGACGATTGGACCAACCGTAGAGGAGGGTCAATTCGGATAAGTAATGATCAATCGTGAAATCGAGGTCTCGAAAGGCACGAAACGACTCCGGATACCGGTACAGGGCTGACACATCATCCGAGAAGACACGCTCCATTCCGAAAGATGTCTCGAGTATTGTTTCTGCGCGTCTGACGCGTGAGGGCTTGGGCACGTTGCGATTCACTGCTACGTAGCGGATTCCAACAAGATCGACGACAAACTTCGATTCCGCCTTGTCCGGAATCTGTGCCACATATCCTGGATAGCTGAAAAGTCGAAGTGCGTCGTGGCGCCAATAGTAGCGAAGGATTTCAGGATCCAATCGAGCAGTGTACACAGCCATCATTGGCCGCTCGAATTCTGTCTGCCACAGGGCAGCCTGATACGGTCGCATTGGCATATGGGCGACGATCCCGGGGGCCGGATCCGATCGGATGATGTCAATCCATGGCGGCTTCTCAACAGCAGCGAGGTCTACGGGGATGATGTACTCGACGGCGGTCACAACTACCACGACGATTGCGAGAACCGGCGAGCGCGAGCGCAGGTTTGGATGCGAGGACAACAAGATCTTGAGGGCGTAACCCGACCACACAGCCCAACCGAGGGCGGCGACGATGAAGAACCGAGAGGGAGCCCGGGCACTTCTGAAAATAGGCAAATCCATCAAAAAGCTGACAGGCAAAGAGAGCTTGCCATCCAACAGATCAAAGTCCTCCCGTCCGTTGATACTCAAGTGAGGACCCAGGGCAAGGAGGAGAAACAACAGGGTGATGAAAACGAAGAGTTGTGGAGTTCCCCTCCTATTTCCAATTCGTCGCAGATAGAGCAGACATAGAATCAGCAGGCCAGAGCCAACATAGACCGAATGTTCGGTACCATCGATGGCTTCGGTGTCTAGCCTATTGATGAGAGGAATGAATGGACCGGCTACCCACTGTCGTTGGCTGGGCACGATAAGACTCAAGAGGTCTGCCTTGTGTTCTTCGTGGCCGCTTGCGCTGCTGTAGTCAGAGTGGATAGCAGAGCTGATTGCAGGTATGAGTAAGGGGCAGGCTACAACAAACGCCAACAGCCCTGAGCTGATCGAGTATCTGAGGGTTTTCAGGCGATTCGGTGTCAGGAGAACACGATACCCCACTATGGTCACAGACAGTAGAAGTGCAAAGGCGAAATAGTAATAATCTGTATAAGCGGTTATGCCGAGCCAGATGCCAGCCCACACCACATTCCATTTTCCAGGGGCATCCAGAAGACGAACGAGAGACAGTGCGACCAATGGTAACGTCTCAGTCGCCATCAAGTGATAGTGTCCCCCAACAAGATGTTGGAATTTGTAAGGGCAGAATGCGAAAACGAAGCCGCAAAAAAAAGCGGCAGGAACTGACTCAAATAGATAGAGTCCGAGCAAAAAAGCTGTTAGCCCCGACAACGCGAACGATATGAGGATTATGACATTGGTGGCGGTTGTGATGTCCATCCAGAAAAGCGGCAGCGTCAAGGCACCATGGAGGAACATGCCAGGTTGCAGTGTCATTTCCATGCCGAGGGGATGGAAAATCAATTCGGAGTACAGGACCGAGTCGTCCGGACTTACCAACGCATGTTGAACCCACCAGGCATGCCAGGTGCACAGAGCTGCATCAGACTCCGTGTTGAGAACGGGGCCCGGGCTCGGCACGTGGGTAGAGATATCGACGACCAAGGGAAACGTATAGGCGATGGCGATAGCCTGGTAAACTAAGAAAACGATCAACAACTCACGGGCGGATAGGGAGGATCCGCGGATACCCCGTAAAGTCTGCACAGAGCTAATCAACGGTCTGATCTGAGTGGATGGTGATCATCCAAGTGGATATTCGACAGGGCTCGCAAGGCGTATTGCCATAGCTCCCCGCAGCTGGTAAAGGCGTGTCGATTTCGCTTGTTCGGTCCTCGGGACATGGCAATCAGGTTTATCGGTCTCCTTGCAATCTGATTAGTAGCTCCCATATCGACACTGAATTACCGGGTCGACCCGTGTCCTGGGGAAAGGCTTGCATCGTATCGTTTGTCAGTTCAATCGCCACGCAATGTCCAATCTCCCCAAACTCAAAGAAGCCAACGTGTCATCAGTTCTGCAGAGTATGTATTCTCGCTGAGTCTTCCCTAAGTGTAGGAAATCTGGAATTGACCCGCTTTGGTGGACACTATTCGGTTTAGGACCGAAGGGAGTCCATCATGGGAATTACCCGTCCGCCGTATCCGGCGGAATTCAAGCAGCAGATCATCGAGTTGTATCGCTCGGGTCGTACGCCAGGTCAGGCCGTGAAAACA
>PVBE012097774.1_pt1 | contig 47132 bp, 35 predicted proteins | sample 1631181 | NCBI WGS metagenome assembly PVBE01 (sample SAMN08397723, study PRJNA350692) | Marine metagenome, whole genome shotgun sequencing project. | isolation source: water | place: Pacific Ocean | collected 2012-04
GTAAGCGTAAAGACGAACCATATATAATTCTGCAAATTAAGTATTTGACAAATTCTTTTTGTTCTTTGCAATAAGCCATTGGTCTGGCAATAATTCCATTAGATTTTTATGAGGATAAGACTGAAGCCTTCTGAAGATATCTTCAAGATATTCCTGAGGATTAATCTTCATGATTCTACATGTTTGAACAAATGAATATAATATAGCCATGGATTTGCCAGCATTAGGACTCCAAACAAACATCCAGTTTTTCTTTCCAATAACAATTTTACGCATAGATCTTTCAGCAGCATTATTATCCATTTTTAGATTTGAATCATCAAGATACTTTCTAAAGTTTTTTTCGTATCGAAGAGCATATTTGATTGCGACTGTTAATTTTTCTTTTGGACGAAGAATTTCTGTGGTTATCTTATGTTTCAGTCGTTCAAAGATTTGATCAACAATTGGTTTTTCACATTTACTACGAATTTTTAATCTGTTCTCTGCTGAAGTATTCCATGCAATCTTTTCGTACCTAAAAAGGTTGCGAATCATTTTTAGAATAAAACTTTTAAGTTCCTGATCTCCTGCCTGTGCCTCTATAAATTTCCTCCGCATATGAGCCCAGCAACCAGACCATGTAACTGGCATAGCAGCATCTTTGTCTATAGTTATGTATGCAGGAAAAGCATCCGCATGTATAATGCCATTAAAACTGGAAAGAGTTTTTATGGTGTGTTCATGGTTGCGATTTACTGAAAATTCATATATTCGATACGGCGGAGCATTTGGTTTAGCTACCTCGTAAATCCACATTCTCGCTTCTTTTGTTTTACCTGAGCCTGGACTTAACATTCGAACAGGCGTATCATCGGTGAAAAGGTAGCCATATTCAAAAGCTACTTTTTTCATTTCTTTGTATAGTCGTTCTATTTTAGTACCAAGATTTACAAATAGTGCACTCAATGACTGTCTTTCAATTTTTATATCCAGGCATGCAAGTTTTTCCTGTTGTCTATAAAAAGGCATATGATAGGAAAGTTTTTCTGTGACTACTTCAGCCATAAAACTTTCATCAAACTTGCTACCTCTAAGTATGGAATCCTCAGCCTGTGCCTGGATGATACCTCCAAGTGAATTATTCCTTACTGCATATTTCTTATAAATATATCGTTTTATATAATAATGACCTGGTTTACATGCCAATTTATCAACACTATCAGAACCTATTTCTACAAGTGCTTCACCTGTCTCAGTGTCGAAACGCTCCTCTTCAGGTATATCTTTTATAATTGTTTCAACAGGTAAGTTATCCGGTAATTCAAGAGTACATGTTCCATTTTTTCTATTCTTACCTTTACGATCATACTCCACATGCTTCTTGTCTTCATCAGATTCTACTACAACTTCATCAGGTAGTTCCAATCCTGGTAATTCTGGATTTTCTCCAGGTATATCAATTAGCTTTTCTGATTTAGTACCAAATATCTGTTTTTTAAACCATGCAAGCTGTTCCTGTAAATATGTAATTTGATCAGATTTTGCAACCAACAATATTTCCTTACTCTGTAATTGCTGATCTTTTGCATACAGCAGACTAGTCAGTTTTGTTATTTTATTTTCTGATTTATCTATTAAATCTTCCATAAAATAATATAGCATAAACTGACAGTTTTTAAACTCTATTTTTATGTTTTTTAAGCACAAAACGTCTATTTAATTGCCGTGGATGTATTCCTTCAAAAAGCATTAAAAATTCTCTTCTGCTAAGCTCTGTTTTTCCATTAGATGAAACTATGAATTCCCCTTTTTCAAGACGTTTGTAGAATATTATAAATCCATCTTTATCCCAGAAAAGTATTTTGATCATACTTCGATTTTTGTTGAGAAAAACAAAATAAGCTCCTGTATCCAGTTGACCGGGAAATTCTCGCTGGACTATAGCACTCAGACCTTCGAAACTCTTTAGCATATGCACAGGCCGCCGATGCAGATATACGCAGGGATTACTTAAACTCAGCATGATATCTTATCAAATAATTTAATTATTCTCAAGAAAGAATTTTCATCAAACCGTTTGTCTATATCAATTTCAAATTGATTTTTATATTTAATATGTATCCAGGAAGGGCTGCTAAAAGTCTTTTCTGGCACTTTCTCTTCTTCTTTGTCAAAACTAATCGTAACAAATTTATCCGATGACTTTCTAGATTTATTTTCCAAATTAAATTTATGGCGCCAATTGTAGAGTGTTTTGTGCGATAGATTATGCTGTTCGCAGTATTCTTTCGGACGCAGTTTAGAATTATTAAAGTCATCTACTATAGACTGCCAACGCTTTACACTCTTTGAATTATAATCAAGCATTTTGATTTTCTCCTGTGTTATATTATTAGAAAATCAAAATTTATAACATTTAAACAATATTAAAAGATGGGCTCGTATTGACGCTTACCTGGTCAGCTAATGGAAAAATAGAAAAAGTAGAAACTCAAATTCCTGAACTTGGAAAATTTAAACTAACATCCCGTCCTGAAGGATCTTTATATCTAGTGTCAAAAGATAACGATAAAATAAAAACAACTTTGATAGATAAAAACGGGTTACTTCCAACTCAAAATATTTCTAATTAAATTTTCCTAATATATATAGTAACCAGATTCTAGACCAATGAATTTTGTTATCTAAAAATTTTTGTTTTAATTCTTTATTAAACCCAAATTCATCAATATTTGATCTTATCCAGTTATCAAAAGGCATTGTAAATCCCATTTTTTTTCTTGTAAAAAGCTCTGAAGGCAATAACGGTTTTACAGCATCCGCAAGGATTTTTTTATTTATCTTATTATCAAATTTTAACTTGGGTTGAATTCGCAATGCATAATCAACTAATTCTCTATCAAGAAAAGGGACACGTATTTCCAAAGAATTAGCCATTCCAAAAACATCTGAATCCCTCAATAATTGATTTTTCATATATAAATTCAGCTCACAGAAACCCGCTTCATCAATAACAGAATCGCATAAAAAATCATTATAATTTTCTATAAAAAAATTGTTTACTATGCTATAAATCTCGATCTCTGAAATATTTAAGATTTTCGATATTTCATCAGCATTAAATATTCCTCTTACAGGCAGATAATGCTTAAGTCCAAAGTCATATTTCAGAAATTTGAGTTTTTTCAGCTTAGCATATCTTCCTAAAGTATCAGTAATTGCATCAGGTAGGAAAGATGCTGCCTTCAATTTTCCCATGAATTTAAAAGAAGGATAACCATAAAAAATTTCATCGCCACCTAATCCGGATAATACTGTTTTCAATCCAACATCTCTTGCAGCTTTAGATACCAGAAATGTATTCATACCATCGCAGGTTGGCTGATCGATACTATCTATAAAATCATTTATGCTGTCTAAAAAATACTTTTCATCAATGAGATATTTTGTATGTTTGGTATTATAACGCTTTACAACTAGATCCTGATATGTCTCTTCTGAATATTTCTGAACATCAAAAATTAAAGATAAAGTATTAAGTTCATCCCTATATTGAGCTGCAACAGCAGTAATTGCTGAAGAATCTAATCCCCCAGATAAAAAAGTACCGATAGGAGCATCACTGATCAAATGTCTTTTTACGCTATTATGAAGCAAAGTTTTTACATTTGAAACAATTGAATTATAACTGTCGTTAAGTTTAGGCAAAAACTCATAACTTGAAAACTTATTAAAGGTAAGATTATTATTTTTATAATAAGCATAATAACCGGCAGGAAATGATTTTATATTTTTATATATAGTATTTGGTTCAGGAATATAACCGAATGTTAGACATAGAACTTTTGATTCTGTATTAATTTCATTTGAAAAAGATTTCAATACTCTTATTTCTGAACTGAAAATCAGACTTTCACCGCAATCATAATAATACAGAGGTTTTATTCCTGACCTATCCCTGGCAAGAAAGAGTTCATTCTTTTTTATATTGTAAATAGCAAAGACAAACATTCCATTTAATTTATTAACAATCTCGCTTCCGTATTCTATAAATCCATTTAAAATAACTTCTGTATCTGTAGATGAATTAAACTGATATTTCTTTTTTAATAAATCAGTGCTAATTTCCTGATAATTATAAATTTCGCCATTGAATATGATTACATAATTCCCACAATTACTGATCATGGGCTGATGACCATCAGCTGATAAATCAATTATAGAAAGTCTTGTCTGCCCTAAAGCAATATTTCCGTTTTGAAAAAATATTCCAGAATCATCAGGTCCTCTATGGCCAAGTTTATTGAGAAGCAACTTGAAACTTTCTTTATTTATATTTTTAGAAATATGACCTAAAATTCCACACATATTTTATAGAAACCTTTTATCAGTCTTCATCGATTACTTTTAAAATTTGATTGCTGGCATCTGGTTTAGCAAGCATTCCTGCATTATTCTGCATTCGTTTTAAAACATGCCTGTTCGTTAGTAAATTTGTTACGCATTCCTTTAAACTCTCAAGATCAAATACTTTCAATCCTGCATTATGTTTAACTAGATATTCTATATTTTTCCACTCCTGCCCTGGTATAGGATTCAAAGTAATGACAGGCAAACTATAACAAAGACATTCTGAAATTGTAAGTCCTCCTGCTTTAGTAATTATAACATCACTTGATGCCATATATTTATAAACTTCATTGGTATATCTGAAAACTTTTATTCTGTCTGGGTGAACTAACTCTATTTTTTTTACCTTATTATAAAGTACTTTGCTGTTGCCAGTTAAAACAATAATTTGAAATTTAATACTAATTTCATCAAATAAATATCCGATAATATTATCTAATCTCCCCACACCATGAGCTCCTGACATTAGCAATAAAGTACTAATTTCTGGACTAAAACCTAATGAACGTAAAATCTTTACATTATCATAAACATGATTAAAACTATCATCTACAGGGATTCCAGTTAAAAATATTTTACTTTTATCAAAACCACGATTTATTAATGTTTCTTTCAATTCATCATTAGCCACGAAAAAAAAATCAATATTTTTTTGATACCAAAGCCAGTGGGCATAAAAATCTGTAATAACCACTGCATATTTGGATTTAAAATTATCAGCACAATTGAATTTATTAAAAAACTCAGCCGGTATGGGATGAGTAAAAACAATATAATCTGGTTTAAATTCTAAAATTTTTCTTCTCAGTTTTGATGAAAAAAAATATTGAATTTCTAGCCTTAAGCTATTAAACAGCTTCGCAGGTTGTGAATATTTTTCTTTATCAGTACTGTTATATATCAAGCCATAGAAGCATGGAAAATATTTAATAAGAATAAGATAAAAACTCCCATAAAGAACTTTCAGCAGAGGAAAAATATATTGAAAAAAATCGATGCACTCTATCTCAATATTATGAAATTTTTCAGAAGCAGTTTTGAAAAGATTATCTGCTGAGACAATATGTCCTCCTCCTGCAGCAACACTAATTATCAGAACTCTCTTATTTCGTAATTTGTAATTCTTCATTAGTAATTCTTCTAATTATTTTCTTCCATATCCTGAAATCTTTGTTATTAAATCTGTAATTTTATAAGGGAATAAAACCTGCAATTTTAACCACATATCTAATAAAAAAGGGAAACTGATATATGCCTTTTTTTTATCTATCCCTTTTGCAATAATTTCAGCTGCTTTTTCAGCTGTTATCATAAAAGGCTTGGGTCGGTAAAATTGATCACTCATGTTGGTTTTTACAAACCCTGGAAGGGTGATCGAAATATGCACATTATCATTCTTAAAGTATTGCCTTACAGATTCTGCATAAGCTTTAATTCCTGATTTTGAGGCACAGTATGCAGGAGTATAGGCCATTGGGGAATAAACTGTAAGAGAGCTTAAAAATACAATATGCCCTTCTCTTCGTTTCTGCATTACGGGCAAGATAACATTTGCACCAGCTATTTGGCTTATCAGATTAGTTTCTAAAACATTTTTGGCTAAATTCCATTCTTCAAATTTACTGTCATTAACTGTTGAAGTTATCCCCGCAGCTAATATCATCAAATCTATATTTTGCTTTTCATCACTTTCTAAAATGAACTCCTGGAGCTTGGTATAATCACAAATATCTGCAGAATGGATATTGACTATTGCACCTTTATCTGAACATCTTTTACTTACTTCAATGAGTTTATTTTTATTTCTAGCAATAAGTGTAAGAATAACATTTTCTTCTGATAGTCGAACAGCCAAAGCCCTTCCAATCCCCTGTGATGCTCCGGTTATAAATATATGTTGTTTGCTCATGAATTTTAAAATTTTGTTTTCAGATACTGTTTATATTCACTAGAGTCAGGCCAACTATAATAGCATCCTTCTTGAGGATTCTGTTTTTGCCTGTTTTTATATTTATCTTCAAAATTACTAATAACATCTTCTGCCATTTCAGCTCCAATTTCAAACAATTGGGTATAATTTTCTATTAAGTTTTGTTTATAACCAATAGCTATTTCCCTCTGTTTCAGGATATCTCCTTCATCCATTTTATCTCCAATTAAATGAATTGATACTCCTGTTGCTGTTTCATTTCTAGCTCTTGCTGATAATAATGGATCAACTCCACGGTAATCTGGAAGCAGTGAAGGATGAATATTAATAGCTGCAATTTCAGGGATAATGTAAGTATTTTTTAAAACTTTCTGATTAAAATTAAATGATAAAATAAAATCAGGTTTAAGTCTGTTTAGCTCAAGCTCTATTTTTTTTGTATTCACATTGCTGCTTTCAGAGAAATAAATATTATGTTTTTTTGCATATTTTTTTAAATTAATACAACTAAATTTTATTAATGGCAGCAGAAAAGATACATATGACAAATAAATGGTATATCTAAAACCTGTTTTCTTCAAAAGATACAAATATTCAAGTGGACCAGATTTTCCCCTTCTCATAATACAGTTCGAAAATACAATACCGACAATTTCAATGTTATCAGAATTAATTAATTTATTGAAAATTTGCCTGGAATAGATACTGTCATGTGTAAGAATTACAATTTTAGTTTTTCCCATATTTATCTAATGCAGAAATAACATAATCAATCTGCTCTTCAGTATGTTGACTATTTATGAAAAACCTTAACCTTGCCTTCCTTTCTTCGACGGCAGGATAGCCTATTGGGTTTACATTAATCTTATATTGATCAAAAAGAATATTAGATAACTCTACTGCTTTCTGTGAGCTTCCAATTATAACAGGTATAATTCCATACCCTATACTATTTCCAGTATTAAAACTGTGATTTTTCAATTTTTCTAAAAATAGCCCCCCAATGTATTGAATTTTCTTTACAGTTGTTTCACTTTTTTTTAACAATTTTAACGAACATAAAGCTGCTGATGCATTCATCGGAGTCATTCCCACACTGTATACAAAACCTGCAGCATGATATTTTAATATGTCTATCAGTTCAGCTTTTCCTGCAATATAACCGCCGCAACTGCATAAAGTTTTGCTTAATGTCCCCATCCAGATATCAACACTTTCTGAATCTAAATTATAATATTCATAAATTCCTTTCCCAGACGCACCCAATACCCCAAGCGAATGTGCTTCATCTATCATTAAAAATGCTTTATATCTGTTTTTAATTTCAATAAGTTTCGGTAGGTCAGGAACATCGCCATCCATACTGAATAATCCTTCAGTTACAATCAGTACACGTTCATACCTATTTCGGTATTTATGCAGAAGAAATTCCAAATGATCATTATCATTATGTTTAAATGCATAGGCTTTGGCATCAGATAGCTTTATCCCTTGAATTATACAATTATGAGAAATAGCATCGTATAAAATTAAATCTTTTACTCCGAACAAACAACTAATAACAGTTACATTAGTGGCATGCCCACTGACAAATGTTAGTGCACTTTCTACTTCATAGAGAGCAGCAATTTCTTTTTCAAGCTCTGTATGAATACATCGTTCTCCTGAAATAAACCTACTTGCCGATACAGATGTCCCCAACTTTTCTGTAGAAGCATTAACGGCTTTTAATGTTTCATTATGCCCATTCAAATTCAGATAATTATAACTTGAAAAATTAATATAATCTTCGCCATTATATTTTATAATTGAACTACCTAAGCTGTCAAAACATTTGAAGAAAGGAGACGAAATATTTAATTTTTTAGATATTTTTCTTGCAAATTCTATCTGCTTATATAATTCAAATTTAGAAAAATCAGTATATTTATCTTTTGAGCTGTTACTGTTCAGAAAGTGTGTTTTATAAAGAGAATTCTTTTTATTTTTACTGAGAATTTTATTTTTATCCATAATAAGATACCACTGGTTCAGGTATTATTTATGCTTAGACAATAAACTTTCCTCTAAGTCTTCCTCACTATCTAATTCTGAGCTAATTTTAAAATAAATAGAATCTGTAATTTTATTTAAAGATGAAATTTGAGCAAAAGATACTCTTGAAAAGTTAACCGCAAATTTTTTCTCTATTGTAACTGCCAATTGAAATCCCATCAAGGAGTCAAATCCCAAATCTATTAGTAAGGCATCAGGCATAATATCTTTTTCAGAAACACTAAGAAGTGCGGCTATCTCATTCTGCATGATAGTTTTTATTTCATTTCTAGCATCAGCTTCAGTTTGCTGTCTTAAATACTCTTTAAAATTTGCCGGTTCAATTGTTTGAATGTCAATATTTAATGACCTTAATACATCAAAAGCACTATTATTAATAAGAGGTAAAATTCTTGATAAATGCTGCACATTAAAATCCATTGCAGATACTCCTGTTGACGTTTCATCTGCAAGCAGTTTATCCAAAGAATTAAAGACCTGATTTAAACTTAGATGTTCTGTTCCCAATTTCTGGCTTAAGGCATTTTTAAGTTTTACATCCCTCTTTAATAAACCTGTATCGGCAATTGGACCAAATGCAATATATTTCCCTTTTAGCCCTTTTAATCGTCTATTGTTAATTAAACTTTCCATATATGCATTTCCTGCAACATAATTTCCCTGACCAATATTACCTATATAAGTTGAGACTGAGGAAAGTACAATAAAATTGTCTAAATTATAATTCAATGAAAGTTTGTCTAGATAATAAGCCCCTGCTGCTTTTGTCATAAATACTTTTGTATAATTTTCTTCTGACATATTAGTAATTAAATCATCCTTATATAACGCTGCAGTATGAATTATACCTTTTAGTTCATTCAGATTACCTATATCTTCAAATAAAATTTTTAATTGATGATATGAAGTTATATCAACAGCTTTAACTGTAAGTTTAATTTTCTTGGTGTAAAAATATTTTAAATCATTTTTGCTTAAAACACCTTTACGGCTAATCAGTATCAGCTTTTTAATTCCCTTTAGACAAAGCCATTTAGCTATTTCAAGTCCTAAACCACTTGTGCCCCCTGTTACAAGGTAAGTTCCTGTAATCTCTACTGATGCTTTTCCTAAAGAAAAACCTTCATGCAATACATTATTATGCAAACTATTTAGATCAATTAAAATTTTGCCAATATGTTTCCCTTGCTGCATGTATTTAAAAGCATTCTTAATATTTTGTACGGAGAAGACTCTATAAGGTAATGGCTTAAGTATTCCATCCTCAAAATAATTCATCATTTCATCAAATAATTCACCTGTCAATTTTTCATTTATCAACATCAATTGGTCAGTATCAACACAAAAGTATGAAATATTATCTTTTAAATATTTCATACTAATTGAATTATTTTCATAAATATCTCTTTTCCCAAGTTCAATAAACCTACCGAACGGTTTTAATAACTTTATGCTGGCATTTATTGCCTCTCCGGCAAGACAGTTTAAGACAACATCGACTCCTTTGCCTCCTGTATCATCCAAAACTTCTTCATAAAAAAATAAACTTCTTGAATCATAAATATGCTGATTCCCTAATAATTTAAGATAACTTCGCTTTTCATGACTCCCTGCAGTTCCATACACTTCTGCTCCTAAAAAAGAAGCTATTTGCAACGCAGCAAGGCCAACACCTCCGGCAGCGCCATGGATAAGAAGTTTTTCACCTTTCCTTAACCTTGCAAGATATACTAATGAATAATAAGCTGTAAAGCACACAGTAGGAACGGTAGCACCTTCTTCAAATGACCATAACTCAGGGAGCTTGTATAAAGAAGTTTCATTTGTGATAACAAGATCACTAAAACTATGCGCGGAAAACCCGAAAACTTTATCACCAGGCATAAATTTTTGAACTTTACTGCCAATTTCTTTTATAACACCAGCCATTTCCAATCCAAGGACCGGCCCCAGATAACAATTTTCTAAAGCCTCTTCAGGGACAATTCCAAGAGTATACATTACATCTCTGAAATTAAGTCCTGAATAGTAAGGTTGCACCTCCACATCAGTATCTAAAAGTTTTGATTTGTGATGTGTCTTCCAAGTTAAATTATTAAACGAACCATGATATGGAATTTCAAGTCTTGTAAATATATCGTCTGATTCAACTTTATCTTTAAAGCTATAAGGGAATAATTTTAATCCATATATTGAATCATCACTTAAAATAAGCTCTAAATTTTCCAGCTTGCAATCAAATATTACATCAATAGATTCTTTCAGCAGTTTTGTCTGGATATCAATCATTCTTACAGATAAATAATCTGCTGATTCATTAGCAAGTACCCGCATTAATCCCCATAGAGAAGCGTGTTTTGGATTTCTAGACAAACATATACTATTATCATTACACAGCACTCCGCCAGAAGTTAATAATGTTAATTTTTTATTTTTTTTAATTGATATCTCTGATAAATATTTTACCAGATTAATGATGTTAATATCAAAAGAAAAATCAAAGTGGTCAATAGTATCAGATACAAATAAAACTATTTCGTCAGCATCCCGGTATTTTAGGCTCTCTTTTAGTTCATTATGATAATCTATTAACCTTACATCTTTAAAAAAGTTGTAAAGTTCACTATTAACAGTTTGAGTTTTTCCTTCACTTTTATCAGCAAGTAAAATAACTGAACTTAACTTTTCTAATTGCTTTATATTAGTTTTTTTGCTATTAGCTTCATTTTTTTGTAAAACTAGGCTAAATCTTCCAGTATCAATATTTTCAAAATCATAACTTAATTTAATTTTTTTATAATTTAATTTTTCAATTAATTTATTATAATTATCCAAACTCATAAAACTATGATTCTCTATAGACATGAGAAAATCTTTATAATAGTAAGGTTTTAAGCCATCAAAAAAATATTGAGTTAAGTCAGGCACACAGTCATTAATTATTAGTAGACCTTGATCATATAACATACTGTTGATATTATCAAAAGCCTTTTGAATATCACTGATAAAGCGAATATCTGAACACAAAATCAGATTATATTTCTTATCAACACAGTTATTAAAATTTTCTTTAAAATCAATAACTTTTGTGAAATTTTTAAACCTTGAATCAATACTTCTATTACCGAAATGTTCATCAAAAGTAATCAAAGTATACTCAAAATTATCAAACTGGGGAGTCAGTAAATCTGTGATTGTAGAGAAAAAAATCCCTGAACCAATTTCAAGAACTGAAAATTTATTTCCATCTTTTAAATTATTTAAGATCTGTTTAAAACAATTTTGAATTCCTTCTCTGCTTGGTTTATATAAAGGTGAATCTGTTATTAACTGATCATATATCCCGCTTTGTTCTGTAAAAATATGCTGAGGGTCAATATCTCCCAGCAGTATACTATGCATGGCATCACCTAATCTCTCAGCATGCAGTACTAATGGAAGTAAATTTGAATAATCTTTTATAAGCATTTTCAAAATCTCATCAACATCTAGAATTTCTTTGTCATAATTCCACCTAATACCGGTCTCATTATCTTTAGAAATAAACTCTTCTTCTAACAATATATTAATTGCCATATGAAGTTTCTGAAAAGAATCAGGAGAATACAGCTCAGTTGAGATGGTGTCATCAGGGAATATTTTTTTCAATGCCAAAACAAGATAAGTAATAAATAAATGCTCAAAAATTGAATATACTTCTTCAAGTTCGGAGTATAAACTATGCTCAAGATTACTAAATGCTGAACAAATATTTATATTAATTTCTCTAGTATAACTTTCTTTCAGCGGTTTTAACAGGTAAGGCTTATATTCGTAATAATTAATATCAGAATTAACCATTGTTAATGCTTTTTTAAATCTGGCTTTAGTTAAAAGCATAACAAGCTGATTGTTTTTATCATAGTAAGATACATCAGCTGTAATTATTTTATCATTAACAGAGTGCAAACAAACTTTAGCATACCTTATATCGCACCTGCTGCTTGAAGCAGTAATACTTTCAACTCCCACAGCTAAATAACTATTTACCTTAGAACAAGAGCCGGAGTATTTGTTATATATATAAGGTATTATTGCCTGAAGTCCGCCATCAATTAATGTGGGGTCAAATAGACAACTATCCTTTACTATTATCCTGCTGCCTAAGTTTGCATAACATTCTTGATCATATATTTTCACACTGTTTACAGTTTGAAAGCTGTTCCCATAGTTTAAACCTATTTCTCTGGCTATTTTATAGTGTTCATCTCCAGAAACACAAAAATTATGTTTAATTGTTATAGAAGTTAAACTGTTTTTATTTAATTTTGAATAATAAGGTAGTAAAATCAATCTGCCTGCAACATGATTAATCCAGCCTTCTTCAGAAAGTCGAACTTTACTTCTTATTAAAAAAGAACCATTTTTATCAAGCCTAAACTGAACCAAACGCATTGTATTACCATCAACAATCAGTGGAAATTTAATGATAAAATTTTCTATATGACATATAGAATTATCATTAACTATACTATTGGCGGCAATTACCATTTCTATATAAGCAGCTTCAGGAAAAACCACAGTTTTTCCCACCATATGATCTTTTATATAATCACAATTAGAAATATCTAAATGGTTTTCCCATATTGTTTCATCACAAATTTTCCGCCAGCCTAAAAGTGGATGTTCCATTTTTAACGCAGCAATGTCTCTATTTTCTATAGTAGGTTCATACCAGTATCTCTTTTTATCCCAGGAATAACACGGCAGTTTTGTTTTATTAGCTTTTTCAGGGAAAAAAATATTATTATTCCATTTACATCCAGCACCCCATAATGAATATAACGACCTGTTCAATTCATAAAGTTCATCTGAAAATTTTCTTAACGTCGAAGTTGTAAAAATATTTAAGTTAAATTTTTTTGCAGTCTGCTGGATATTCCTCAGCAAGATAGGATGTGGACCAATTTCAACGTACATTCGAAAATTATTATTAAGCAAACTATCAATTCCCTGTTCAAATTTCACCGGTTGCCTAATGTTCTTCCACCAATACTGTTCATTTAAAGTTTCAGTAACAATTTCCTTACCGAAAACTGTAGAGATAAATTTCATATTAGATTTTTTTGGAGAAACATGCCCGACAAACCTAAAGAAATCATTCTTTGTTCTTTCCATAAATTTGCTATGAAAAGGATAATCTAAATCTAAAAGTTTAAAAAATATTTCATTATTTATACAATAGTTTTGAATTTTGATAAGTGAATCATAATCGCCTGACAAGCTTACTGACTGCGGGCTGCTTATTCCTGCAATCTCAACTAAATCTGTAATGTTTAAATTGTCTAATAAAACTTGAGCATCATCAAAATTCAGCCCAATTACGCACATTTTCCCTAAGCCCTTAGTAGGTTTTTGAGACAAGCTTCTGGCATATATTATTCTGGTGGCATCTTTAACTGACAGCGCTCCACATGCCCATGCAGCTGTTATCTCTCCCACACTATGTCCTATAACAGCTCCATATATAACACCTCTAGACTGCAAAAACCTTGTAATAACAACTTGTACTAAAAACAGTGCAGGCTGAGCTATTTCATTTCTCTTAAATATTTCTTCTTCTGTATTATTTTTAATAATATCTAAAATTGAATATCCAAAAACAGTGTTAATATACTCATCAATATCTAATGCATACGTTTCTATTTCTGAATTACCTTCAAGCAGTTCTTTTCCCATTCCAAACCATTGGGAACCATTGCCGGAATAGACTAAAACTGATGAAACATTTCTATTTTCGCTTATACCATTAGTATAATTTATACTTGCCCCAGATTTATTATTGAATAAATTTAATGCTGAAAGAATTTCCTTTTCATTATTACCATAAAAAACAGAATAGCATTTATGTTTATAAGAGTATTTATAAAGGTTATATGCTGCTTGATAGTAATTAGTTGAACTTTGCTTTATAAAATCAGCATATTTCATTACCATTGCCTGCAGTGATGTTTCTGAATTAGCTGTAATTAAAAGAGGAGGAACTCGTCCAGATCTACACTGCACTTCATTTGTTGACCTAACCTCTAAGTTATTATATCCAGAAACAATAACATGAGCATTTGTCCCCCCAAATCCAAAAGAATTGATTCCGATATTAATTTCTTTTTTTATCTTTTTTAAGTTATATAATTCATCAACTATTTTTATATTCAAACTTTTAAAATCTATATTTGTATTGAGTTTATTGAGGTTGATATTTGCCGGAACTTGTTTTTTTTCTATGCACAAAACAGCTTTAATTAAACCTGCCATCCCCGCTGCTGCCTCTAAATGGCCTATATTGCTCTTTACAGAACCAACAGGAAGGGGGGTTTTTCTTTTTGAGCATAACGCCTTTGAAATAGCTTCAAGTTCTATAGGATCTCCTACTTTAGTTCCCGGCCCGTGAGACTCAAGATAAGCTATATCTTCAGGTTGGAGATTAATTTCGCTATATACTTTTTTTAACAGCTCATATTGAGCATCAACATTGGGGTATGGAAGTCCATTTGTTTTTCCATCATTGTTCACACTGGAATTTAATATAACACCTCTTATAAAGTCACCATCACTGACAGCTTTATCCAAAGGCTTCAATAACAGAACAATACAGCCTTCAGATCTGACATAACCATTAGCTGATTCATCAAAACTTTTACATCGCCCGTCAGGTGAAAGCATTGAAGCTTTTGAAAAGCCAACAAACCTTGAAGGATGAAGGTGTAAGCTGCATCCTCCAGCAATAGCACTGTCAATCTCCCCGCTTCGTAAAGCACTGCACGCCTGATGCAAAGCAACTAAAGAAGAAGAACAGGCTGTGTCAATGGCCATACTCGGCCCCTTTAAATCATAGAAATATGAAATTCTATTGGCAGCAATGCTGTGGGACAGCCCAGTCATGGAATATGGTGTAATTCCTGCTAGATCATTAAGTTTCATGAGTTCATAATCAATATGAGACATGCCTACATATACACCACATTTTGTTCCTTTTAATCTTTTAGCATTCAGTCCTGCATTTTCAATAGCATTCCAGCTAAGCTCCAGCAGTATTCTCTGCTGTGGATCCATGGAAGATGCTTCTTTTGATGAAATATTAAAAAATGCTGCATCAAATAATTCTACATCAGATATTCCCCCTGAATCAAATGTATATGATTTTCCTTCTGCTCCAACATTATTATGGAAAAAAATTCTTTTATCAAATCTGCTTTCATCCACTTCACTTACTAGGTCTTTTCCCTGACTCAAAGCATCCCATAAAGCATCATCATTTTCAATATTTCCAGGTAGCCTGTAAGCAATTCCGATAATTGCAATTTTCGTATTATTCATCGCATTTCTAATTTTTTGAGATTGTATTATTTTTTATTCGATTCAGTATCCAAATCCATATGAAACCGTACTGGCCCCATATACTTATTATCTGTACCAAATTTTTTATCTAAAGAAAATTTTGAACATGGATCAGACCATTTAGTCATAATTGTAAAATGTCCTTTGGGAAATTTGCTAATTATCACATCTACATATTTTTTGGGTGCAGTAACAGCTTCTTCCCCGACTAAATCATCACTTTCAGAAAAACAAATTAGATATTTAATTCTTTTTTCAGATATCTTTTTTATATTTAAACTTTTTCCAAATAGCGTAATCGGCAAAATGCCGTCTTTTGTAATAGGAAAATGATATGTTTTATATAAAGTATGCATAATATTTTTAGGTAAATCAACTCTGTCATTTTTTAACATTCTATTAACATAAAAAGCTGTATTTCTATCATCATTTTCTACACCTCTGTCTGTCTTTGAACAATTTTTATATTGGATAAGCAGATCACTTTTCTGAAAATCAGACATTGTAACAAACCAGTTAGCAATTCTACCATCAACAACAACATTTCCGTTTCTGTATACCTTATAGTATTTTCTTACAGTTTCTTCATTATCAGTAAAAAAATTAACTTGATCACCAGATATTCTTCCTTTAGTTGAATCTATTGGTGTTGATATATTAATTAATGAGTCTACTAGATCCTTTGTTACTCCTGAAAGAATAGCTGTCAAAGCAAAATATCCACCATGGCAGAAGCCTGCCAAAGTAATTTTTTTTGAATGCTTTGAACTAATTTTTTCTAGAAAAAACTTAATGGATAAAACATCTTCTTCAATTTTCATTGAATGAACATATTCTTCAGTTCTTATATTTTTAATTATACGTATATATGTAGGAAATGATTTATTTGCAAAAAAATGGGTAAAACTTCTATTTTTTTCAGGTTGAAAAGCCATAATATTAGCACCTAAAATATAAGGCGGTATAATCAAAATTGGTTTCTTGTTATTATCAATCTGAATACTGTCCTTAACCGGCATCACCTGATACAAAATAAAATATTCATTTTCTGCTATTTTTTTGCAATATGGTTCTATCAGTTTAAAACCGTACTCTAATAATTCACTATTAGAGCCTTCAACTATTTTGGAATCATTACCTTTACTTCCAGTTAATAAAATATCTACATATTTTTTACTGTGTGTTTTTCCCTTTAGTTTTATCCTGCTCAAGGAATTAATTTTATTCATATTCGAAATCACAAATATTTTTTAATTTGTAAATTTATATATTTTACTGTGAACATGATTATATATATCATGCTTCTTCATCCAAATCCATATGGAAACGTACTGGACCTCTATACTGCTTTCTATCTCCAAATCTTTTATCAACTGAATACTCTGAACTGGGGTTTGACCATGTCGTCATTATTGCCATATGCCCTTTAGGAAATTCTGTTACTTCTGCATCAACAAAATTGCAAGGTATTAAGGCATCTTCACGCTTTACAATGTGATCATCTTTACAGATACATATCTGATATTTAATACCTAACTTATTTATATATTTAAAATTTAACTTACGGTCAAAAACTTTTACTACTAATGTTCCATCTTCTAACACAGGTTTTATATAAGTACAATAGCCAAATCTAGCCATCTTTATAGGTATATCTGAAGCAGAATTTGTCAACCAAGTGTCAACTAAATCTACTGCAGATTTTCCAGGAATAGTATATTCTTTATCAGAACTAAATAAATCTTTAGAAAAATTCAACACCATTGATTTTTTTTTATTTATCAGCCAGCTTGAAAAAGTCTTATTAATAACCCAGTTGCCATTATTATATCTCTTCAAAAATCTAAAAATTAAAACAACTGCATCTTTTATATAAATAAAAGAAATATATATATTTCGTAACAATTTAAAAACATGATTTTTCTTCTCTCTAACCAATGTTATAGGGGTTACAATAGTACTCAAAGCATCTATTAAGCCATCTATTTTACCTGACAAAACAGCATATAATGCACAAGTTCCACCTTGGCTTACGCCAACTAAGGTTATTTTTTTTGAATGCAGTTCTTTAATTTTTTCCAAACATTTTTGAGTTCCAATTATATCATCCTCTGCTCTCATATTTTGTACAGAACAGTTACTTTCGATATCTTTAAGAACTCTTAAATAAGTGGGAAAACATTTATTAGCATAGGCATGTACCAAACTTCTATTTTTCTGAGGGATAAAACATAGTATATCAGGTCCAAAAACATAAGGAGGAATCAGTAGCACAGGTTTTTTATTTTTATCTACAAAAACATCATTCTTATATGGTAAAATCTGATAAAGTATAAAATGCTTCGTTTCAGTTATTTTTTTTACAGATAAGCTTTCAGGATTAAAACCATAATTATTTATTATTTTTTTCTCTGAGGTAGATTGTTTAAAAAACATTCTTGAATATTGCCTTTTATCTTAATAATATTAAAATGTTAAGATATTATGGCTAATTTTCAATATCTATAAATTTAATGTTAAATTATAATAAATGATAATGGACCTAATTCTAATTCTTTTTACTATTTTAAGTCTGTTTGGTATTTTAGTAGGATTTCAATTTTACGTTTCTGTTTTTCTTTTCTATAAAGGGCAAAAAAAAAACAGAAATCAAATTAATAAGAACATTGAAACTTTTTATAAAAAATTTGATACAACTGATTTCCCATTTGTTACAATACAATTACCTGTTTACAATGAGGCAAATGTCATTAAAAGACTTATGCTCTCTGCAGTAGAAGTTGATTACCCTAAAGATAAACTTGAAATTCAACTTGTAGATGACAGTGCAGATGAAACTGTTAAGATAATAGATCAATATATTACCATTTTGAAACATAAATATAATATAAATATTTATTCTGTAAGACGAAAAAACAGAGAAGGCTTCAAAGCTGGCGCACTATCAAACGCATTGAAATTCGCAAAAGGTGAATATGTTGCAATCTTTGACGCTGACTTTATAATTCCTGAAAAATTTCTTAAAAGAACTATTCCTCAAATACATGATTATCCTGAAGTTGCATGCATTCAAACAAGATGGGGACACATAAACAGATATGAAAGCTGGCTGACAAAAGGAGTCAGTGTAGCTTTAGATGCACTAATTGCATTTACACAGGCTGCAAAAAGCTACAGCAATACATGCCCCACATTTTGTGGTACCGCAGGTATATTAAGAGTAGATGCAATAAATAAATCCGGAGGCTGGTCAAGTGATACTCTTACTGAAGATCAATGTCTCTCGTTTAGAATGCATGCTGCAGGCTATAAAATAATTTTAGATTTTGATCAAATCTGTAATGCTGAAATTCCTAATAATATAATAGCATTTAAGTCTCAGCAACGCAGATGGGTTAAAGGAGGAGTACAAACATTAATCAAACTATTACCTACAATATTTGTTTCTAAACACTTAACTGTCTCTCAAAAATTTGCTTCATTTTGTCATATGGCAACAAACTTGACAACAGTATTACCTGTATTTGGTTCAATACTCCTTCTTCCACTGCTTATTTCTGGCCATTCATCTAACAGCAACTACAATAACATATTAACTGTTTTATGGACATTAGTATTCATTACAGGAACATTTGGTCCATTAGTAATTTATATTGGAAGCGGATATGCTCAAAAAATAACGTTTTTCAGCTTTAGGTATATACCGACAGCAATGCTGCTATTTGCAGGAACATCAGTGTCCAGCAGTTTAGGGGGTATTGAAGCAATATGCGGAATTAAATCAGCTTTTATACGAACTCCTAAAAGCGGTAGTTCAGCCCAATCATCAAAAAAAAAGAACAAATATAAACCTAACAGCAGCATTATTTCAGGTTTAATTGAGTTGATAATTGCTTTAATATGTATTTCAAATTTACTTCTAGTTCTCTCATGCACTAGCTATTCAAAGTACTTTTTTGCATGTTTTCTAACAATATATGCTTTAGGTGTTTGCATGTTTGCCTTCACGACACTCAAATGTGCTTACATCAGCATGAATAAACAACAAAAGTAAGTTCAATTAGAGAGACTGAAAACCAGTGAAACGGTAAATCAGTTAGACAGTAAATCTGTGAACCTGTGAGTCCGCCAGTCAGTTAAACGGTGAGTTAGCTAAACTGTGATTTGGCTATATGCACCATTTATCAGCATGGTTTATTATATTACCAAGCATACTGCCAATATATTTACATTTTTCAATTAAAATTTTATATTGATTTTCATTTATATAGTTGCATAAATATGAAGTTCTTAACCAATGTTGTGTTTCTGATTGCTCACTATCAGAATCTGATAATTTACTGATAAAGTGAGCGACATATCTGCGTTTTTGCCATGCTTCTGCTATGTTTGCACCTATGCTCCTTGAGCTTCTTCTTATTTGATCTGTTAAAGAATATCTTTCTTCTTTTGGAAAGTCTTTTGTTATCTGATAAATTTTCTGCTGCAATTCAATTGATTTTTGATAAACTTTCAAATCCTCAAATTTCAAGACTTTCATAAAATATAACTTTTCCTTCCAGCTACTGATTCACTGGTTTACAGATTCACAGTCTTACCGCTTCACTGCCTTGCTAATTACAGTCTCACGGTCTTACTGACTTACCATTTCACCGTCTCACAGATTCCCTTTCGATAATTTATAAGTTTTCTTATAAAAATTTTCTAATAATTTGCCAGTAACTCTATTTTGTTTTTCCCTGAGTAATTTATTCGCATTTTTTTGAGTTATTACAGCCTGTTCAATGTCTCCAAGATAGTAGTAAACTTTTCCAAGAGTTTGTAAATATTCTCCTAAGTTTTCAACAGTTTCGCTATACTGCTTATGAAGAATAGAAGCATTCTTTTCTATATGAAAATTTAATAGTTTTTTATAAAATTCAGCTAGCCTGATGCCTTTTTTTTCATTAATAATGTTTTTAAACAGCCTGTTAGCTTTAATCTGAGTATTTAATGCTTTGTCTATTTTCCCCAAGTGATAGTAAATTTTTGCTAAAATCTGTAATCGAAGTCCAAGCTGTTCTGATTTTCTATTAAATAGTGTCTCAAGTCTGACAGCTCTTTCACTCATGCGCAACAAACCGTCTATAGGCCATAATTCAAAAGGCACATCATTTAAAATGGCAGCCGTTAATTCATTTAAAGCCTTTGGAGAGTTACTAAACGAAACAGAATAATTATTCACCAGCTTTTTAAGTAAACTTTCAACTTTATTTTTATTATCCATTAAATTTATAATTCTTAGTTCATAAAAATATAAAAATCTCATGGTAAATTTATTGCCATGAACTTCATGCTTTGAAGAAGAAATAAAATTCAAAGCTCTCTTATACTCTCTATCATCAATAAACTTTTGTACAATAATATTTATAGCTGTTTCATCAGAAGGATCAATTTTCAAAATATTCTTAGCATCATCAATAATTTTATCTTTTTCAAATCGTATTGAAGCTGTCCTAATTTTTTGACGTATCTTCTCTATTTTCAACTGTTCATCAGTATCAAATGTCCCGGTCACAATTTTTTTTATAACCCTATCAACTTCAAAAGGAGGACCTTTCCATAAAAGTTTACCATCTTTTCCTATTATAAAAAACATCGGCAACCCGCTCATTCTGGACATATATTTATTATAAGTATTAGCTGTGTCATCAATACCTAGATTGATGTCAATCCCAGGAATTTTCCTTAAAAACTGCTTAATTTTCGAAGTATTTTCTTTTGAAATACCTATGAAAACTACATCATCATATTTAAACAGTTCATTCTCTTTTTCAACAAAATTCAATAGATGCAGACTTCCTCCATCCCATGCAGCCCAGAAAAAAAGAACATATATTTTATTTATATCTTCATTTTTATTATACTCAATTTTTACCGATCCCCCACATACCCAATCACTAATCTCCAATTTTGGTGCCTTATCTCCAATATCCAATCCCAACACATTATTTGCTAAAATAAAAGAAAAGAGAAATAAAAAAGTTTTTGATATTTTTTTCACATCAAGTTTCAAGTTTCAAGTTTCAAGTTTCAAGTTTCAAGTTTCAAGTTTCAAGTTTCAAGTTTCAAGTTTCAAGTTTCATTTTATCCTTTTTAAGCATGCTAGCAATATTCTCTAGTAAAAAATTATTAAATTTATGAATTATACATATTGATAAATCAGACAATACTGAATATAAATTCTGTTAATATAGATACGTTATTTTGATATATATAAGAGGCTTAGCATTTTATCAAAAAGGATAAAAAAATCAGTTCTTATTCTGTATCAACGTACTAACGATTTTAAAGTTAAAAAAAACAAAAAGAAGAAAATAAATGGACGAGTTTAATTATAAATCAACGAATTCGAAAATTTATCTACTAACAGCTCTTAAACAGTTGAGAGTTCATAGTTCAAGTTTAATATGTTATTCCAACAACCAACAACCAACAACCAACAACCAACAATATGCATAATTACCTAAAACTTATCTGCAAAGTAATGCTCTTTTCAACTTTTTTTATACACTTAAGTTTACTTGCTGTAGATAATAACAATAAAAGTATTTTTCTTGATGTTCTACTTAAAGAAATGCATCTAAGAAGTAAGGACTACTTAGGTAAAGAGTCAGGTGAAATTCAAAATGGAGTTTTAAATGTTAATGCAATTGAACTTAAAAAAATTACTCCAATAAACAATTTATACTTTCAAGGTGAAATAATGGCACCTGAACCTGAAACTATTATCTCTACTAAAGCAGGTAAAGTTGTTTATGTATTAGGGAAAAACAATTATGTATTCGGGACATTATACGATGAGAATAACACACCTGTAGTAAAAGGGACAATGGTCGCTGCTTTAGATAAAAAAGATATTGACATACAAATAGATGCAGCAAAAAAAAGGAAAAAAATTGCTAAAATGGCATATGATTTTATTGCTAAAATGACAAAAGCTCACGAAAGTCTTTCCAAATATAAAATGATAACTTCATTCGAACTTGAACAAAAAAAACTGGATTTAATGACGGGGTTAATGGAGTATGAAGCGACAACTCGTGAGCTCGATGAAACTCTCTTAACCTATAAAGATCCCTTTATATTTACTGAAGAATCCGGTGTTATCGTAAAATCACTTGTTGAACCTGGTCAATTTATAACAGAAGGTCAGCCTATTGTCGAACTTTTAAAAATGACTCCTATTGATATTAAATTTAAATTCCCTACTAAATTAATTGATTCAAATATCGACAAAGTAAAAGCACATGTATACCCTCAAGGATCATTTATTCCTATTACAACTACGACAATCACTCAGTCTGATGATGCAGATCATCTTTATCTTCATTTGTCAAACAAACTACATTCTTCAATGCCTCTAACAACAATTCAGACAAAAATGAAAAAAGTATTTAGCATATATAGTGTAAGAAATATGCTTGGCAGTGATGTAGAATATTATTTTGTAAATGAATATTTAAACAGAAATAAAAAGATTTTAGGAGTTCCTATTGAATCTATTAGAAAAGATAAAAAGGGGACTTTTGTATTAAAAGCAAAAGGGATTAACATTAATAAGAATAAAGATATTCCCAAAAATCTAATAACAGAAAAAGTTTACATTGAAGTCAGTAATATATTAGAAAATATAACTTATGATATCAATAATGTCAGACTCACTAGGTCTATAAAAAAGAATGATAAAATAAAATTGGGAGATATTATTTATGGGAACTGTGATCCTAACATCAAAAATGGAGAACAAGTATTTCGCATACCTCCTAATTGGATTTTCTTCCCGGAGGAAATAGTAAAAGTTAGAATCCCATCATTTATTAAAAAAGGTATATATGTACCAAGAGATGCCATAATACACTCTGGAAAAAGTGGAAACTATGTATACCTGATAGAAAATGAAATGCTAAAACTTACAAAAGTATATGTAGCAGGAGCATATAATAATTATTGCATGATATTAAGTAATACATTGAGAGATGGGCAGCAGGTTGTCATTATCGACAACGAAGATCTCTATAATTATCTTTATGATGGGCGACAGGTAAATGTCATAAAAACAGAGGAACCTCCAATATTCCTTTCAAGGCCACATGCATCAGATATTTCCCAGCCTAATAGTTCCCAATTTAAAAATTATGAGCTGGAAGATGCAGTAAACACCCCCAAAGATTTTAAAGTGTTTAACAAGTATTTCGGTAGTAAATATAATATCAAGAAGAATGATATAAGAAAGCTGAAATTTAAAAAATAATTATGAATTTAAAAAATAAATTCAAAATCATCTTAAGCTTTCTATTTAAATTTTTAAATACAGAGCCTTTACTAAATCAAATTTATAAGGTCCAGTCACATACAACTGATAAAAAACAAATACCTAGAAACCAGCATTCAACATCAAACATCCAGTATATAATATCGCAAATTACTGTGGCTATTGTCGCACTAATTTGCTTATCGTCTTGCGTTTCAAGCAACCCACCACCACCAAGCGTATTGCATGCTGATTCCTATACAACTGTTGAAACAAACGAAAAACGTATACTCCCTGAAACAAATGAACTATTCACAGTTAATGATGCAATTAGAATAGGGCTGGCAAATAATCCTACATATGAAAGTACTAAATTATCACTGGAAAAAGCATATAATACAATGTATGAAGAAATTGTAGGTTATCTTCCTACTTTAGATATAAATCAAAATACTGGAATAATTAATTATTCCAAATCATTTGCAACAAAAGGAGACGGATTCTTCGGGCTGGGAGTTGGAGATTTTGGAAAAGGCACAAGCGATGGTAGTGTTGGCTATGGCGCTAATTCAAGTTTAACTCTTTTCAATGGCCTCCAGAGAGAATTTAACATTCTTAGAACTTATGAACTTGCTAAACAAAAAGATTATGCCATGAAATATGCTAGACTTACGCTTATTAATACAATACAGTTAGCTTATTACAACATGGCAATGTTAAAATCACAATTTAATATTTATACTGCAAATGCTGATTTCCAACATCAGATGCTTGAATTTCAAAAAATTAAATTTCAACACAATTTAATAACAAATGACCACGTACTAAATTTTGAACTTGAACTTGATTTAGCTAAGCTAAGAGTTTTAGAGATTAGGTTAAATTATAAAATAGCAGAATACACACTTGCTGCTCTGCTAGGCTTAACAACCGTTGAATTTCCTGAAAATCTTAAACTAATGACTTTAGGAGCTATATTGGAAAACATCAAAGAAGGATACAATCCACTTGGAATAGAATATTATTTAGATTTAGCAATTGACCAAAATCCAAGGTTAAAAGATTCTAGAACAGCACTGCAGGCAGAGAAATATAAACTTTACTCTTCATGGGGGGAATACTCGCCTGCAATAACAGCTAATGTAGGATATGATTACTCAACAGCAAATGGATGGAGTAACATGAACAGCGGCACGGGATCATTTAATGCAGGAATTAATGCAACTTGGTCTATTTGGGACAATGAAAGAGTTTTTACAATCAGAGGCAATGTAATAGAAGTAGATATAAAAGAACAAGCTGTATATTCTGAGTGGATTGATATTATAAAAAGTGTCAGAACCGCATTTGCTACACTTCAAACAAGTATATTAAGGCAGCAAATTGCTGAAAAAGCTTGGCAAATTGGAGAAAGGCAGAGAGACATAGTTCAAAAAAAATATGAAATGGGCCTTGAGAGTATAACACGTTTAAATCAGGTGCAGGAACTTTTCGTAAAAGCTGAAATAGACAATACTGCCGCAACAATGGATATATTTACAGCCAGGGCTGATCTGGAAAAAGCATGTGGCATACAACGATATTAAAACAATTATCAACTTTGAATTGTTAGTGATTAATTGTTGAACTAAAATGACAAAATCTTTAGGACCCAGTCATAAAAAATATTATTAAACAATAATTTATATATAGGTAAATATATGCCAATAAACAACAACAAACAACAACAAACAACTAACCATTTTAAATTCGATCCTCTTCATTTCATATTAATTGTTTTACATAAAAAATATCTGTTTTTTATTCCATCTATAGCAATAACAATAATTACAGTATGTATTAGCATTTATATATATAGTTCTAGTCCAGTATATAAATACTCAAGTATTCTTTTTACTTTAACATTTAATGGTGTGACCGATAGTAAATATCCAAATGGTACAAAGTTTAATGAGGAAGATATAATTGCAGCACCGGTACTGCAGAAGGTATATAAAGATTATGATTTAGAAAATATCTATACAAGTTTTTCTAAATTTAAAAGTTCCATTTCAATTAAAAGATATAATCCAAAATTATCATTTTTAAACTACGAATTTAAAGCTAAACTTGCAGACAAAAATATTTCATCTGCCCGGAGATATGAACTTGAAAAAGAATTTTTCCGCCAGACTGCAATTATTCAGGCTAAACCACAGTTTATGGTTACAGCAACTTACTCAAATATTCAAAAGTATAATGCCCCTGAACCTTTAATAGCAAAAGCAGTATATGCAATTTTAAAAGAATGGATGGACACTGCTAAACAAAAACAGGGAGTTACAAAATATGATATAGCTCTACTCTCAAAGCCAATGGAAACTTTGGTAATTGAAAACACAGATTACTTCAATGGAGCAGATTACCTTCGAAAGATGTATGAGAACTTATATGAAGAGTTAAATCAATTAAATAAAATACCGAATATTTATCAGATTACAATTTCTGAAAATGGACACGAGTATAATTTAAAAGACCTAAGTTATAGATTAAGATATATCAAAAATTATATGCTCACTCCTATGTTTGATAATTTTTCATCCACCCCTATTTATAATAACAAATCTGAAGTTATAAGCTATTTAGAAAATCAATTAGAACATATCAAACTGCAACTTACTTCAATAAAAGAAGAAAAAATTAACTATGAAAATATGATTATCAATCATATTATAAGCTCACATGAACCATTGGTAAGCTTAAACAATAAGGCATCTGAATTGAAAAGAGATTTAAAGTTTTACAGTGATTTTTTTAAAATATACAAAAGCTCCAACAGCAATATTTCAAAAGAAAATATTAAAATAATTGAGAAAAAACAAAAAAAGATTTTTCTTGCTGAAAATAAAATGATACAATCAATTTACAATTTTTATATAAAAGCAAGCAAGTATAACTTAGAGAAAAAAAGCAGCTTTTATAAAATAAACGGATTTTCATCATATAATATTAAAAAGTTAAAATTTAAATACGTTGCAATAATAACAATTGCTTTATGGTTAATTATAGAAGTAATTTTTGCCCTTATTATCATTTTATTTGTATTCTTTAAAGAAATATTTAAAAACGTAAATTACGACAATATAAAATAAGCAGTAGCTGAATCTATGTTTAATTCGTTTATTCGTATACTTGTGTTACACAAAAAAGATTATGCTCACTTAATAGAAATATCATATGGCAGATGCAACATATTACATATAATATAGAAGAAATTGTCAAAAAACTAAATTTTTTACTTAATATCAAACTTAATTAACAAATCCCAAAATCAACAAATGATAAAAAAATTATTAAAAATACTGATAATTATTACATTGCTTTTTCTAGTTAATACTTTTATACATTCAAATTCTAAAACCAATTCAACTATTTTCCGAGCATGCTTCTTTCTTGATGTAGGATACTGGCCTTCAAATGTAAATGTACACGGACTTAATATAGGCCTGGCAACATGGATAAGCCCGGAATATGAAATTGTTGGTGCAGATATTGCATGGTTTGTTTCAGCAAGCAATAATGTCCATGGTTTACAATTAAGCCCGCTCAATCAAAGTCAAAATTCATCAGGCATGCAATTAGGATTCGCAAATTTTGAAAAGGAATTTACAGGATTTCAATTAGGTATATTTAATGAAGTTGGAGAATCTACAGGTTTTCAACTTGGACTTATTAATATATCTGAAAGAAATTCATCCGAATTTCAAATAGGATTAATTAATATTATGGATAATGGCTTTCTTCCTTGGTTCCCATTTATAAATTTCCCTATACAGAGTAAAAATAAAACTAGCAACAATCAACTAACAGCAAAGAACAGGCTTGAAAAACAAAATATTGCATTTTCACATATGAAATTTTTCATGGCTGCAGAAAAAGGAGATTTAAATACCCTTAAGCTATTTATTGAAGCTGGTATTTCTCCAAACGTAAAGGACAATGGCACAGCTTTGCTCTATGCAGTACGAGCTGGAAAATTAGATGCTGTAAAATACCTGATAAATCAAGGAGCTAATGTAAATGAACAAACTTATTGGGGGACACCGCTTGGCATAGCCTCCTATAAAGGGCGTTATAAAATAGCAGAATACTTAATCAATCATGGAGCTATTATTAATGATGATTCAAGAACTGGTATGTCTCCTTTGTTTAGTGCAGCAGTAACAAATAAAACTAAAATAGTTGATTTACTATTAAAAAATGGTGCTGATCCAAACTTCGAACAACCTATGACACAGGATACGCCACTAATTATAGCAACAAAAAAAGGCGAACTAAAAAATGTATCTATGCTTATAAAATATGGAGCTAACATTAACTATCAGACAGTTGGAGGTTTTACAGCATTAGACTGGGCGCTTTTAGATAACAAGATAAAAATAGTTGAACTGCTTGTAAACAACGGAGCTTATACTAAAGGAATTGAGAAAAATATAGGCCGTCCAATGCACTATGCTCTTGAGCGCGGAAATGAAGAAGATAATTTCCAACTTGCAGAATTACTTATAAAACATGGCGCAGATATTAATGCAAAACTTTATGGTGATATGCCACTGATTGTCTGGTGTGCCAAAAGAAAGCTAAACAGAGCTGTTAGATTTTTAATTGACAGAGCCGCAGATCTTTCAGCTACCAGCAAAAGCGGAATGACAGCTCTGGATTATGCATTGCAATTCAAAAATACCAAGCTTATCAACATCCTAAACCCGCGCAACAAATTAACAAATTAACAAATTAACAAATTAACAAATTAACAAATTAACAAATTAACAAATTAACCTGCTTGAATAATTTAAAAAATTCAATATAAATACAGCAAAGCATGGATAATAGCCTCAATCCTATTTAAAATAGCATTATTTCTAAATGTATATTTGTAAAGAATTAATGTGGCGGAGCTTGGAAAAATAGAAAGATCAAATCAGCTACCTAGCAACCAAGAACTAACAACAGGCAACAATAAACAAATTTTATGATCAAACAACCGCCAACGAAAAAAACTTGGACAAAAATCATAGACCACAAATCAACTCTTTTAAATTTCAAGTTAAAAGAAACATGGGCATACAGAGATTTGATTTACATGTTCATTCGCCGCGATTTAGTTGTACAATATAAACAGACAATACTTGGCCCACTTTGGTTCATAATTCAACCTATACTAACTTCTGTAACTTTTACTATAATTTTTGGCCGGATTGCCAATATTCCATCAAATGGCATACCTCATTTTCTTTTTTATTTGGCAGGCACAACATGCTGGGGATACTTTGCGACATGCCTCACCACAACTTCTTCTACATTTACGGCAAACCAGGGAGTTTTTGGTAAAGTTTATTTTCCTAGAATAACAGTCCCGATATCAATTGTAATTTCCAATTTAATTAAATTTGCCATCCAATTCATAATATTCATCAGCTTCTACTTTTATTTCATTCTTAAAGGCGCACAAATCAATATAAACTTTACTCTTATACTCTTACCTCTTTGCATAATAATCATGGCAGGTTTAGGACTAGGTTTTGGTATGCTTTTTTCGGCATTTACAACGAAATATAGAGATCTAAAGTTTCTATTAGAATTTGGAGTTCAACTTTGGATGTATGCAACACCAATAATCTATCCACTTTCAAATATTTCAGAACAGCATAGATGGTGGCTATCATTAAATCCAATGACTGGAGTTGTAATGACATTCAAATACGGTTTTTTCAGCAAAGATGTATTTGATATTAATTACCTTATTTACGGTTTCATTTTTATGATAATTCTTCTGTTAATAGCAACAGTAACATTTAATCGAGTAGAAAAAAACTTCATGGATACAGTTTAGAAATTAGTAGATAGTTGTTTGTTGATAGGGTAGAAAAGATTAAAATGGAATCATTTGAAGGTTTAAATTGTTATAAAATTGGAAGAGAGTTTAGAATTGAAATTTCTAAATTTTGTAAAACTCTTCCAAAATATGAAGAATACAGGTTAAAGGATCAAGTAACTCGCTCATCAAGATCAATAACAGAAAACATAGCAGAAGGATATGGAAGACACCATCACCAGGAAAACTTACAGTTTTGCAGAATAGCACGAGGATCATTGACTGAGGCAATAGAACAACTAAATATTTCATTAGATGAAGAATATTTGACACAACTAAAATATACCCAGCTCAGAAATTTAGCAGACAACGCATTGAAACTTTTAAATGGCTATATACGTTACCTCAAATCTTGCACTTCCAAAAAGAAACAACCAACTAACAACAACCAACTAACAACAACCAACTAATGAGTAAAGACGTAGTCATACGAATAGAAAACCTATCCAAACAATATAGATTGGGGTTAGTAAGCACCGGCACAATTTCCCACGATATCAACCGCTTTTGGAATAAAATCAGAGGAAAAGAAGATCCATATCTTAAAGTAGGAGAAACCAATGACCGTTCAGTTAAAGGTGAATCTGAATATGTTTGGGCGCTAAAAGATATAAACCTTGAGATAAAGCAGGGCGAGAGACTTGGTATTATCGGAAGAAATGGAGCAGGTAAATCAACTATTTTGAAAATACTCTCAGAAGTAACAGGCCCAACAACAGGTAAGGCAAAAATTAAAGGAAAAATTGGAGCATTGCTTGAAATTGGAACTGGATTTCATCTTGAACTCACAGGGAGAGAAAATATTTATCTAAATGGTACTATATTGGGAATGTGTAGAAAAGAAATAAACAGGAAACTTGATGAAATTATATCCTTTGCCGGCATTGAAAGATACTTAGATACACCTGTAAAGCGTTATTCATCAGGAATGCTAATAAGACTAGGCTTTTCTGTGGCAGCGCATTTGGAACCTGATATTTTAATTGTAGATGAAGTTCTTGCAGTTGGTGATGCCACTTTTCAAAAGAAAGCAATAGGAAAAATGAAGGAAGTTTCAGAAGGGCATGGCCGTACTGTGCTTTTTGTCAGCCACAATATGAGTGCGATTAAATCGCTTTGCACTAAAGCTGTACATCTAAACCAAGGTTGCTTAAATAAAATTGGAAAACCTATTGATATAATCCAAAACTATATAGAGAATGAAAAACTACAAAGCGTTAAAACTAATTGGTCTAAAAACAATATGCCTGGAGACAACACGGCAAAGTTATATTCAGCAAAACTAATAGATGAACATCATAATGAAGTTAATTGTATTGAGATTGATAAAAAATATGGAATAGAAATTGAATATATAATTTTAAAAAATGGAATTGCTCCAATTCCAAATATACATGTATTCTCATCCCTTAATGAATACGCTTTTGTAAGTTCTCCGTCGAAAGATAAAATCTCATGCAATAAAGGAAAGTATATAGCAATTCTATGGTTAAATGCGAACTTACTCAATGCAACTAATTACATGATTGGAATAGCGTTAACTAGTTTAAATCCACTAGTAGTTCATTGTTTTGAAAGAGAAGCGTTGTTTATTGAAGCTTTTGAAAATACGAATGAAAGAAATACAGATTACAGAGATACTATTCCTGGTATTCTAAGGCCAAAACTAGATTGGGATTGCGGAAAGGTTATATAATGAAAGTTTTAATACTAGCAGGTGGTTATGGTTCAAGACTTGGTTCTATTACTGAATTAGTCCCCAAACCTATGGTAAAAATAGGGAATAAACCTATTATTTGGCATATAATGAAATATTACTCAACATTCGGACATAATGATTTTGTTATTAGCTCAGGTTATAAAGCAGAAGCAATTAAAACATTTTTTTATAACTATAATGCAACCGCTAATGATTTTACTATCAACCTTGGGACAAAAAATATATCTATTCATTCCAATCATGACGAATCACAATGGAATGTCACTATAATTGACACTGGGCTTAAGACTTTAAAGGGCGCTAGAATTAAGCGTTGCGATAAATATATTGATGAGGTTAATTGTTTAACTTACGGAGATGGTCTTTCGAATGTTAATATTGACAAATTGCTTAAATTTCATAATTCTCATGGCAAAATTTTAACTCTTAGCGGAGTATCTATAGACTCCAAGTTTGGCGAGATAGTAGAAAATGACGGTTTAATTCGTTCGTTCAGCGAAAAACCAAAGCTTGCAAATAAATTCATTAATGGTGGCTTTATGGTCTTTAATAAAGAATTATTAGAATATCTTACATATTCAGAAGACTGTGATTTTGAAGTTGGAGCAATTGAAACATTGATTAAAAAAAATCAGGTGATGGTGTATAAGCACACAGGTGAATGGATGTGCATGGACCATGAAAGAGATTTATACAACCTAATTGATTTATGGAATCATAACAAAGCATTTTGGAAAACATGGAAATAAATAAATTTGTTTAATAATATATATAAAAATAAGCGTGTATTTATTACAGGTCATACTGGCTTTAAAGGTTCATGGCTAGCCTTTTGGTTAAAACAACTTGGAGCAAAAGTTTATGGGTATTCATTAGAACCTCCGATAAAATGTAATCATTACAGATTATTAAATTTAAATATTCAATCAACATTTGAAGATATAAGAGATCACTGCAAATTGAGCAATGCAATTTCTTCCTTTAAACCTGATATTGTTTTTCATTTAGCTGCCCAAGCATTAGTTAGATTATCATATAATAAACCTATAAAGACTCTTGAAACAAATATTATTGGGACAGCAAATGTTTTTGATGTTTGTAGATTTGTTCCATCTATAAAAGCTATTGTTAATATCACAAGTGATAAGTGTTATGATAATAAGGAGTGGGTTTGGAGTTACCGTGAGAATGATCAAATGGGAGGGTACGATCCTTATAGCGTCTCAAAAGGTTGCTCTGAGCTTATAACATCCAGCTACAGGAATTCTTTTTTTAATTTAAATGATTATGGTTTAAAACATAATGTTTTATTGGCTAGTTGTAGAGCAGGAAACGTTATTGGTGGTGGTGACTGGGCCGATGATAGGTTAATTCCAGATATAATGAAAGCTGCGAATAAAGGTAAAACTGTTGATATTAGAAACCCTCATGCAACTCGACCATGGCAGCATGTGCTAGAACCGTTAAGTGGATATTTATCTATAGGACAAAAATTATTTGAAGGTAAAAAAGAGTTTGCTGATGGATGGAATTTCGGTCCAGGTACTAATGGTAATCTTTCTGTTAAAATATTAGCAGAAAGATTACCAAAGTATTGGAATAAAATAAAATTCAATGTGAATAAAAATTTAAATACCATGCATGAAGCAGGCTTATTAAAACTTGACTGTTCCAAAGCTTATAATAAATTATTATGGAGAGGTGTTTGGGACACTGATACCACCCTTATGAAAACCATTGCCTGGTATAAAAGCTATTATGAAAATAAAGTGGTAAATACTGGACTTGATCTGAATACATATATCAGTGATGCAACTAAAATTAACTTAAGCTGGACAAAATAAATTTAATGAAATTTTATGAATTATATTTGGAAGGTGCATACATAATTGAACCAAATATGCTATCAGATAAACGAGGTGAATTTGGAAGAATTTACTGCAAACAAGAGATGCATAAAATTTACTTCCCAAAAGAAATAGTCCAAATTAACCATTCAATAAACAAAAAAGTTGGCAGTATCCGAGGCATGCATTATCAAGTTCCTCCAAAATGTGAATCCAAGATAGTCAAATGTATGAAAGGTTCAATTTATGATGTAATTGTTGATATTCGCAAAGATTCAAACACTTTTTTAAAGTGGCATGGAATAAAATTATCTAAAACTAATAAAAAACAACTATATATTCCGGAAGGGTTTGCACATGGATTTCAAGTTTTAGAATCAAATACTGAATTGATTTATTTTCATTATGAGTACTATTCTCCTGAGTGTGAAAGAGCATTGAAGTTCGACGATCCAGTACTTGGAATAAAATGGCCATTAAAAAGTAATATAGTTTCTCAAAGAGATTTGAATCATCCATATATTGATGACAGTTATAGAGGTATTTAATTATGCAATGTAGATTTTGTAACAATAGTCTTGAACATATTTTTGTTGATCTTAATAATTCACCTCCATCAAATTCTTATTTAACAAAAAAACAACTTAATGAAGCTGAAGTCTATTATCCACTAAAAGTATTTATATGTGATAAATGTTGGCTGATACAGATCGATGAATATAAAAAATCAAAAGATATTTTTGATAATGAATATGCGTACTTTAGTTCAATGTCCAAGTTATGGCTTGAACATTCTAAAAAATATGTTGATATGATTGCAAAGAAACTTAGTCTCAGCAAGTCATCTCAAGTTGTGGAAATAGCATCAAATGATGGATATTTACTTCAATATTTTAAAGAAAAACAAATCCCCTGTCTAGGTGTAGAACCTTGTTCAAACACAGCATTGATTTCTAAAGAAAAAGGTATAGAGACGATTGAAGAGTTTTTTACTTTTTATTTTGCTGAAAACTTTATCACTGACAGAGATAAAGTTGATTTAGTACTTGGAAATAATGTTTATGCCCACGTTCCGAATATAAATGATTTTACTAGGGGATTAAAAATAATTTTAAAAGATAGTGGTACTATTACCCTTGAGTTCCCTCACTTATTAAATTTAATAAAATATAATCAGTTTGATACAATTTATCATGAACATTTTTCATATTTATCGTTGATTACTGTTAAAAGGATTTTTAACAAATTTGATTTAGAAGTTTATGATGTTGAAAAAATAAAAACACATGGAGGCTCTTTAAGAATTTACGGTAAGCATTTAGAAAATAAAAATATTTTACAAAGTAATTCAGTGCAAAAACTTTTGGATGAAGAAATTAAATATGGTCTTACGGATATTAATTTTTATATTGCCTTCAAAGATAAAGTTAATAAAATTAAATATGATTTTATTGATTTTCTTATTAAACAGAAACAGAAAGGTAAAACAGTGGCTGCATATGGAGCTGCTGCTAAAGGAAATACTTTTTTGAATTATTGTGGTATCAAAAATGACATGATAGACTTTGTTGTTGATAGAGCTTGCTCGAAACAAAACAAATATTTGCCTGGCAGTCATATACCAGTAGTAACTGAAGAAAGTTTAAAAATAACAAAACCAGATTTTTTAATATTATTTCCTTGGAATTTAAAAAAGGAATTGGTAGCTCAGTTAAATTATATTCGTAACTGGGGTGGTAAATTTGTAATTTCAATTCCTAAACTGAAGGTGTTTTAATGCAAAAAATCCTTGTAACTGGAGCAACAGGTTTCATTGGCAACTACGTAGTTGAAGAATTATTAAAAAATGGGTATGATGTAATTGCATCTGGTATTGAAAAAAACATTGATAAAATACATTGGAAGTCGGATGTTAGATATATTCAGTGTGATCTTAGTAAAAAAAAGGAAAATTTCTATAGTTACCTTTCCAAACCTGATATCTTAATCCATTTAGCATGGAAAGGACTCCCAAACTACAATGAATTATTTCATTTTGAAGAAAATCTATTTGATAGCTATAGATTTATCAAAAATATGATAAGCAATGGATTAAATAATTTATCTGTAATTGGGACGTGTTTTGAATATGGGATGCAAAATGATGGATTATCAGAAAACCTTCCTACTTTTCCAGTAACTGCATATGCTTTGGCTAAAGATACTTTAAGAAAGTTTATTGAACAACTAAATACCCGAATTAATTTTAATTTTAAATGGATTAGACTTTTCTATATGTACGGAAAAGGCCAGAATAAGAGTTCTATTTTATCTCAATTGGATACAGCTATAGACAATAGTGAACAAATATTTAATATGTCCAAAGGAGACCAGCTTAGAGACTACCTACCCGTTGAAAAAGTTGCAGAATATATTGTAAAAATATCTTTACAAAAACAAATAACAGGAATTGTTAATTGTTGTAGTGGTCATCCTATTTCAATACGTAGTCTAGTTAAAAATAGAATAAAAATAAGGAAGTCTCCAATTAAATTAAATCTTGGATTTTACCCATATCTAAAATATGAACCTATGTTTTTTTGGGGAACTGATACAAAACTTCAAAAAATACTTAATCATGTATAGTTTTGTATTTAGCATAATTTCATATTTCGATGTAATTACAGGTTACAAAATAAGTTTTATTTGATGAAAAAAAGTATTTTACACATAACTGGACATTTTGGTGGAGGTGTTGGAAAAGTTTTAACGGCACTAATTAAAAATTTATTGGAAACAGATAATAAGTTTAGTCATTCTATTGCAAGTTTAGAATATATAAATGACTTTGGTGCTAAATGGTGTAAAGAAAATAATATCAAAAATTATGGCGAGATTCCTCCTGATTCGCCTTTCTTACATCAATTAGTTAAAGAAAGTGATATAGTACATTTGCACTTTTGGAATCATCCTCTTATTTATCATTTTTTATATTCTTTTAGCGGGAAAAAGGCTAGAATTATTATCTGGTCACATATTAATGGTCACCACGCACCATATATTTTCAGTGAAGAAATAATTAGGTTTCCTGAGTTCTTCGTATTATCAACAGGTTTCAGCCTAGAATCTTCTATCATTAAAAATATACCAGAAGAATATAAACAGAAACATTTAAGGACTGTGTTTACATCTGGGGGAATAGATGGATTTAAAGATTCAACGCTGAATCCTCACGATGGGTTCAATATTGGTTATGTTGGCACTGTCGATTATTGTAAAATGCACAGGCACTTTATAGATTTATGCGGAAATGCAAATATTCCAAATTTTAAGATAATAGTTTGTGGTGGAAATAATCATAAGGAAATAGAAAAAGAAGCTATTGCAAAAGGATTTAAAAATTTATTTGATTTTCGTGGACAAGTTAAAAATATATTAGATGTATTTTTAGATTTTGATATCTTTGTTTATCCTTTATGCAAAAATCATTACGGAACTGGAGAACAAGCATTGATTGAAGCAATGGCTGCAGGAATTCCACAAATTGTTCTTGACAATGGAGCAGAACGTTATGTTGTTGTCAATAACAAAACAGGACTGATTTCTAGTAATGAAGATAACTTTACACAATCAATTGAAAAACTATATAATAATGTGAATTTACGCTTAGAAATGTCAAAATATTCTCGTAAACATGCTCATAACTATTATTCAATTGAAAAAACTGTCAAAAATTGGCTAAATGTATACTATGAATCACTAGAGCGTGAAAAATCTGAATGCTATTTTAAGCCTATTGAACTTAAAAGTATGAATAATTTTGACTTACCAACAAAACTATTTTTAACTGGTCTTGGAAGCTCAAAAGCAGCTACACTTTACCAAGAAGCTTTTACTTACTTTCCTGATGATATACCAGATTTCTTAAGAAAAAAAATAAGAAATTTACCACCAATATTTAATGGACAAACAAAAGGTAGTATTGCACATTATTATAAAATATTTAAAAACAGTAAATCATTAAAATATCTGAACAAATTATCAAATGGAGCATAGAAGCATATAAAAATGGCAGCAAAAAATGAACCAAGGATTAATTTGAATGATCGCACGCCTTTGCAAAATGTAATTCCGCTTTCAACTCCATTTGTACTCTTCCTTGATCCTTCCAGTTTATGTAATTTTAAGTGTAAATTTTGTCCTACTGGTGAACCTGCATTGCTAAAAACAACAAACCGCTTCCAAGGATTGATGGATCTTGATTTATATAAAAAAATTATTGATGATCTACAAGAATTTGATAGACCATTAAAAGTTTTGAGATTATATAAAGATGGTGAACCATTTCTTAATCCTCATTTAGCTGAAATGGTTAGTTATGCAAAAGAATCAGGTTATGCTAATTTAATTGATACAACAACTAATGGGGCTCTTCTAACACCAGAGAAAGCTATGCCTGTAATAGAAGCAGGAATTGATCAGATTAATATCTCTCTTGATGGTATGTCAAATGAACAGTTTTTAGAATTTACAAGAACAAAAGTAGATTTTGATAAATTTGTTAAAAATATTAAATATCTATATAAAAATAGAGGCGATTGTAAAATTTTAATAAAAACTGTGAATGAGATACTGGATAGTGAGTCAAAAAAACGATTTTTAGATATTTTTTCTCCCATTGTAGATAAAATATTCATTGAAAACATTGCACCTTGCTGGCCAGGTTTTGATGTTGAAAATAAATTTAATGTCGAAATTACAAAAGGAATATATGGACAAAAAATAGAACAAGTAGAAACCTGTCCCTATATTTTTTACCTAATGGCAATTAATTCCAGTGGTCTCGCAAGTCTTTGTTTTTTGGACTGGGGTCATGACTATATTATAGGTAATACTAGGTGCCAGTCAGTTAAAAACATTTGGAATTCACAAGAACTATTTGATTATCAGGTTAAATTTCTTAAAGGTGATAGAAAAAATATTAAGTTCTGTAAAGACTGCAGCCAACTGACTCATTGTATGGCTGATAATATTGATGACTATGCAGATGATTTATTAGATAGAATTAACTACAAATGTCAATGATAAGTTGGTCAAAATAGCTGGAATAAATTATTTTGTAAAAATAACTATCACTCCCACTCGAAATACTGTTCACCAGTATTTCACGATATTAATTGCATGAAAGAGCTTTTTCTCCAGCACAACTTCTGGTGAAAAGACTTTAGATTTGATTATTATCAATAAGTGGACGTTTAATGTTCATGAAGTACAAGTTTAGGAGGTACAGAAAAATGGATATGCCTTCAGTAAGTGTTTGCATTCCTAATTACAACAATGCAAAATATCTTGAATCTTGCATTCAAAGTACACTGGCTCAGACCTACCAGAATACTGAAGTGGTTTTGGTCGATGATTGTTCTACGGATAACTCGTTGGAAATTGCAAATAAATATAAAGACCAAATTCGTGTTTTTTTTAACTCCACAAACCTTGGTCAGCCAAAGAATACTAACAAATCCATAGAATGCAGTACTGGAAAATACTTAGTGATTCTTCACAGTGATGATCTTCTTCTTCCAAATTTTATTGAAAAATTAGTGCCTATCCTCGAAAGTTACCCTAATGTCGGCATTGCGATTGGAGAAAGAATGACTACGGATGAGACAGGGAACTTCACAAAAGTTGCTCCATTATACAAGACCAGTTGTATTATCCCAGGGGAGAAACAGGCCAAGGTATTCATGATGACCTCAGTTTTACCATGTCAAGTGCTACTTCGTCGTGATGTGTTTTTAAAAGTAGGGAGAATTGATGAACGATACATTGTTAATCTTGATGGATTGATGTGGTTTAAGTGCGCTCTTATAAGTGATGTTGGTTATATTCAGACCCCAGTTTCTGTTTATCGCAACCATGCAGAAAATACAACCGCCCAATATAATCAATCCATTGATTTGATGGTGGAATACTATTGCACTCTAGCAGAAATGTTTAGGCTTGCTAAATGGAGGTCTTACCTTGAGGATTTTTTTAGTGCTGCAGTTAAAAGAGCTGGCCATTTGACGCTTAGATACATTCATAGTGTCTTTCGATCAAAAAATCTTGAACTGGCCAAAAGATGGTTAGCGCTTGCAATTGTGTATGATCCAGATTTGATAAATAATCATACGTATAAAACACTAAAATATTGCGTGGAATCGGATGGTGCTGACTGGTTTCAGCTTTATCAAAGGCTGATTGATACGATGGAGCCTGAGGTTAGACAATTTAGCTACGATCCACCAGAAGACTTTGTTCCCTATGACAACTAAGATCAACAATCGTAATGACTCCAATCCTGGTGATCTTATTTCAGATTTACTGGATATTACTGAAAGCAAGACAAGTTTAGATTTCACCTGGATAGTGGATAAACTTAAGAACAAAAAAATCATTATCTATGCTGCTGGAAAAATAGGCGAAAGAGTTTATCGTTTCTTTTTACATTTTGGGATTTCTGTGGCTTTCTTTTGGGATGCCAAAGCAGAACTTATCAGAAAGGTTGGTAATATAAAAGTTCTAAAACCCGATTTTCAACAAATACCTATGGAGGACAGGGACAAATATATCGTTGTGGTTACAGTTTTTTCTGAGCGTGTATGTCATATGATCAGTAACAAGTTAATTGAACATGGGTTTTGCAATACTATTATGGACAAAAAATTTATTAATTTATTGATTTATGTTGAGTGTAGGGCAAATGTCAACGAAGAAAAATTTCAATTCAACATAACTACTTGTCTCTTTTGCCCTTTTGCAAGAGAGAACGAGACTCGATGTGACATTTTTGATGATTATGTGAAGAATAATTTTATCAGGGACAAGCTTTCCTCTGCTTGTAAAAATGCCTTGATCATTCCCATGATGGGGGTACTAGTATCAACCAGATGTAATCTAAGGTGTAAGGGCTGTAACCATCTCAGAGAATTTTATAAGCCTTCTGATAACTTCGATATAGAAACAGAACGTATTTTTGATGACTTGGGTAGAATTTTAGATGCGGTTGATTTATTATATACCCTTGTTATTGTTGGGGGGGAGTCTTTTCTTCATAAAGACTTGGAAAACATCATTGATCGCGCTTTACGTCTTCCTAAAATAGGGATTATTCACATCATTACTAATGGAACGGTTATGCCAAAAAACGAACGTGTTTTTGAGCTATTATCCAATCCTAGAGTGGTTGTTGCAGTTACAGATTATGGTGATAACATTCACGAAAAGCTACAAGTGAACATTAAGTTATTTCTTGCTAAAATGGACAAATTTAACGTGAATTATAGATATACAAAACAAATGGAATGGTTTGATTTTGGAAACTTTGAGGAACGTGGTTATTCCAGAGAAGAACTTTCTCGAGTCTTTTCCTCCTGTTGTTTTGTTACAAACGATCTTTTTAACGGTAAATTACATAAGTGTAGTCGCAGCGTGTTCGGTACGTATTTGGGAAAGATTCCTAATTCCCATTCTGATTATGTAAATGTAAGAAATACATCAAGAGAAGATTTACGCAATAAATTAATTGATTATTTTGACAAAAAACATACAGTGATGTGTCGATATTGCAACGGAACCTCTACTGCTACCATTGAAGCAGGAAAGCAGATTATGACTCGAGATGTTCTCTCCAGTTCGAATAATTAACGTACGTGAAATATTCTGGTCAAAACAGTGATAAGACGTCGTTTTTCTTAGATTGATGAATAGAAATTAGGAGCGTATTAGGTTTAGGTATTATGAAAAAATTATTGATGGTAATTTTTACTGAAAATTTTTCTTGGGGCGTGGGAATCCTTTCATCACTTGCACAAAACTATGGGTGGGATGTCGATATTTTGTTTCTCCATTCAGGTGACGTATATTCTCGTTTTATAACTTTTACTGAAAAATTTAGTCCAGATTTGATTTGTATCTCTTTCATGTCCTATGATCGTAAGAAAGCCATTGCTATAGCTGATCTTTCAAATAAGATGAAGATAAAAGTGATATGTGGAGGGGTACATCCAACATTTATGCCATTGGATGTTGCTCTAACAAATAAATTTGATGCTATTATCGAAGGTGATGGAATGGGTGTCTGGAAAGAAATACTTAACAACTACCATTCTCTTTCCAATAGTATGCTTATAAAGGGGAAACGAAACCACAATAGAAAACTATACACCAGTCTATTCTATTCATCATCACAAATAGAAAGGATGACGAAAACAAGAAGTGCTATGCTTTTGTCCTCTCAAGGGTGTCCATATAAATGTCGATTTTGCGCTTCAAGCAAATTGCAATATTCAGCTTACAAGCCTGAAGAGATTGTTAGTATGATGTCACAACTCAACGAGAAATATGGCGTTAATAATTTTCAATTTTTTGATGACCTTTTCGCTTGTTCGGCACAAAGATGTAAAAATATACGAGAAAAGGTTGAAGAACATTTTGACTCTGAAATTAAGATAAAATATGGCAATTTCGTGATGGCACGAGCTTCTGGGTTTAATGAGTTAATTGCTACAGAATTGGTAAAAATGGGAGTTGAATGTGTGAATTTTGGAATAGAGACAACTTCTCCTAAATTACTGTCCTTTTTGAACAAAAAACAAACTAAAGAAGATTGCTACAAAGCGATGAGGATTTGTAAAGATTACGGTTTGATTCGTAAAGTAAATTTAATGTTTGGAGTTCCTACTCAAAGTCAAGATGATTATGAATTTACTTTACAATTTGTAAAAGAAACCAGGCCTGAAATAAAATCGTGCTTTTTCTTTGCTCCACTCCCTGGATGTGATCTTTATAATTATTGTTTTGATAATGCTTACCTTCCTGATTCCTATGATCGTAATAGATTCGATTGGTTTGGTGCAAAAACTGATGGTTTTGCCGATATTCAATGCCGCCTTAATAAAGTGGACTATGAGATGGGAACTGCATATAAGGAAAAAATTGAACAGTCAGAGTATTATTACCAACTGAATAATTTAGTTAAAAGTATTAAGATGATAGATAGACATTCCTGGGTAATTTTTGGAAGTTCAAGAACATATTATTTTAAAAAATTTCTAAAACATTTGTCTTCTCTTGAATATTTAAACTGTCTTGGTTACATAGATTTAGAGGAAGAAGGTGAATTTCTCATAGGTAATAATCCTAAATTACAAAAATATAGTAGAAGTGGCCTTAATAAACCTCGATTATGCATAACCTACTGTTATTTGGGTGGAGAAGACTTCAATTTTATGAAAAGAGCTGTTGACAGTTATTTTGATAATATCCCATTAATTTCTCTTTCTTCTTTCAAAGGGCACAGTGTTATAGATATTCAAAATATTATAGAAAATATTACAATTTAGGATCATATTATCATAAGGGATTTGTATATGAAGAACGAAAATCAGTTCCGGATTAATACTAAGAATCGAACTTCTTTAGAAAATGTAATTCCTTTGGATACTCCATATGTTATTTATATCGATCCTTCAAGTGTTTGCAATTTCCGTTGTAAATTTTGTCCATCAGGAGAGGATGATTTGATCAGAAATACAACACGTTGGTCTGGTATTTTATCTATGGAGATTTTCAAGAAGGCCATTAATGATTTAGCTGAATTTGATAATCCAATTAAAGCGTTAAAACTTTTCAAAGATGGAGAGCCACTCTTAAATAAAAATCTTCATAAAATGGTTAAGTATGCAAAAGATTCCGGTTTAGTAAATTTTATTGAAATAACAACAAATGCTTCTCTTTTAACTCCTAATATGGTTGATCAGCTTATTGAAGCAGGATTGAACCGTATAAACATTTCTTTATATGGTATGTCCTCTAAGGATTTTCTCAATTTTACACGAACAGGAATTGATTTTGATAAATTTCTTTCTAACATTCGTTATCTGTATGAACATCGTCAAGATTGTAAGGTTTTTATTAAAACGACTGTTGGTATATCTGAAAAATCTGTAAAAGAAAAGTTTTTAAAAATCTTTACTCCCATTTGCGATTTTATAAATGTTGAAAATATTAGTCCTTTTTGGCCAGGATATGAATTTCAGGATAGATATGATATCAAATTAAATACCGATGAAGGAACTTTTGGGAGTGTACTTGAAGAAAAAGCTGTATGTCCATATCTTTTTTATGCTCTTCCTATTAATTCTGATGGTTCAGTCGATCAATGTAGTTGTGATTGGCGACATGATTTTTTGATAGGCAACGTGAAAAAGCAAAGCCTTAAGGAAATATGGAATTCAAAAAAACTTTTTGATTTGCGTATGCTACACTTACAGGGAAGACGAAAAGAGCATTCATTATGTAAGAATTGCAATGAAATTTCATATGAATCGATCGATAATATAGACAACTATACAAAAAAGATAGCTAAAAAATTATGCAAACAAAGAAATTAGGATGGACAGATCTTGAATTGTCAACAATTGGACTTGGATCGTGGGCTTTAGGAGGTGCTGATTGGGAGTACGGCTGGGGTTATCAAGATGACAGAAAATCTATTTATACAGTTCAACGCGCTCTAGAATTGGGAATTAATTGGTTAGACACAGCACCGATTTATGGACTTGGTCATTCTGAAGAAGTTGTGGGTAAGGCTATTAGATCTTTATCTCATAAACCAGTTATTTCTACTAAATGCGGTCAGATTATGGATAAAAGTGGAAATATATGTAGTTGCCTGAAGAAAAATAGTATCCGCACAGAAGTTGACGCAAGTTTAAAAAGACTTAAAGTAGAAGTTATTGATCTCTACCAGATTCATTGGCCTCTTCCTGATAATGACATTGAAATAGCCTGGATTGCCATAGCTGATTTGATAAAAGAAGGCAAAATTCTTTATGCAGGAGTAAGTAATTTTAGTATTGAACAGCTAAAACGTATTCAGTCTATTCATCCCGTAGCCTTTCTTCAACCACCTTATAGTATGATCAAGAGGGGGATTGAAGAAGTTATTTTAGATTATTGTCATGCAAACAAGATCGGAGTAATAGCTTATAGCCCCATGCATAAAGGACTATTAACAGGAAAATATAATATTAAGTTAATACAAAATTTACCTAATGATGATCACAGAAGTAATGACAAACGTTTTCAGGAACCCGAGTTAAGTGCTAATCTTAAATTGGTTGATGGCCTAACATCTATAGCTAATAAGAATGGCAAAACAGTGGGAGAGTTAGCAATCGCATGGGTTTTGCGACGTCCAGAGGTAACTGCTGCCATCGTAGGAGCAAGATGCCCATCTCAGGTCGAGGAAAATGTCATTGCCGGAGAAAGAGCTCTATCTAAGGAAGATATCATAGCTATAGAAACGTTGCTTGTTCAACGTCAAAAGACATTTGAGCATAGTTAATAGGTTTAATATTGAGATAGATCGAAGAACAAGTATTTTAATATAATAAATCAGGTAGAAAAATGAATGATTTCAAAGAGTTTGAAGATAAATCGAAAGAAAATATTAATGCTCAAAGCAATGATATTGAATTACAAAAGCTATCTTTTGATTGGTTTGTAAAAACATGTGAATATAACTACTGTTTTAATAATAAATGGTTGGGGATGCCTATTGTCCAAACCAATCAAGATATTGTAGCCCTACAGGAAATAATTTGGAATATAAAACCAGAATTAATTATTGAGACTGGTATAGCACGAGGAGGATCTCTTGTTTTTTTTGCCTCAATGCTCGAACTCCTTAACAGGAATGGTCATGTGTTGGGGATTGATATTGATATTCGTCAACATAATCGCATAGCCATTGAGAACCATCCTATGTTTAAAAACATTACAATGTTGGAAGGCTCCAGTATCGATGAAAAGATTGTAGAAAAAGTTCAATGTTTTGCAAAAGACAAGCAAAGTATACTAGTTAGCCTTGATTCAAACCATACTCATGCACATGTTCTACGTGAATTGGAATTGTACGCCCCGTTGGTAACGGTTGGCAGCTATTGTGTTGTTTTTGATACTGGCATTGAGCATTTTCCACAGGAAATGTACATTGATCGTCCTTGGGGGAAAGGAAATAATCCTAAGACAGCTGTGCTAGAATTTTTGAAAAATAGGGATGATTTTATGCTTGACAGGGATATTGAAAATAAATTGCTCATCACCGGCGCTAGAGACGGTTTTTTAAAGAAAGTTAAGTGAAATTTACTAGACAAAGAAGATTCAGCAGAAAGAGAGTAAAAAGTCAATATGGGTGTTTCTCCAAATACATGATAAATTTATAATTGATGGAAGTATTCAAAATAAACTGTTAATAACCGTAGCCCCAGATGGATATTTAAAACGAGTAAAACAATAACTGAACACCTGTAACCCAGGAAGATATTTCTCTATGCATAAAATAAGCCCCTTTTTTAGTATAATAATTCCTACAAGAAATAGAGCTGATACTTTATATTATTCAATAAAAACTGTTTTAAATCAAAATTTTTCAGATTATGAATTAATAATATGCGATAACAATAGTACTTGTGAAACGGCAAAGATAGTTGCTGATTTTAATAATGATAAAATTAAATATATAAAATCTGAAAAAGATTTAGCGATGAGTGATAATTGGGAATTGGCTCTATCTAAAGCATCAGGTAGATATAATATAATATTCGGCGATGATGATGGAATTATGCCCTACGCCTTAAGTGAACTGTTTATTATAATTAATAAAACTGGAGCTAAATTAATAAAATGGGATCGAATTTTCTATAATTGGCCTACAATAATCGTAAAAGAAGTTGCAAATTTAACTACAGTTCCACTGGGTTCATCTTTTAGGTATGTTGATTCGTATAAGTTAATCAGGAAAGTGATAAAAAATAAATTAGGATATGAATACCTGCCAATGTTTTATAATTCTGCAGTGCATAAAGATTTAATAGCAAAAGCAAAAAAAAAAGCAGGGAGAGTATTTTATGCAACTCAGCCAGATATATATTCAGGTTACCTTTTTGCTCATTTATCAAAAAAAACTTTAATAATACAAAAACCAATGACAATTAATGGAGGTTCAGCAAATAGCAGTGGTTCTGCAATAAATACTAAAAAATTCCAAGAAAGAATTGATGCTTTTAATAGTTTATATACTAATAGTTTAATAACATTTAATAAGTCTATTCCTCAAGTAAGGAGTGTTTCAGGATATATTATAGAACCTTTTCTTCAACTCAAAAAAATATATCCTGAAATAACTTATAATATTAAAAGAAAAAAAATTATTACTGCTATAGCAAATAATTTACAAGTCTTGGATATAGAAGAATGGAATGCTTCAAGAAATATTATCGCTTCTAGTATAAAAAATAATAAAAAATTAAATAGATGGTTTCAGAAATATTGGGAAAAATTAGGTATAAAAATAATAAGAAAATATGAAAAAAGTAATAATCCAGTTTTATGTGGTGAAACTATCACAATCGATGCATCAAACTTTAATATAACTAATGTATACGAGATTTCAGTCTTTGTAAGTAGTTTATTAAAAGGCTATAATCTTGATGATAAAGAAGTAGACAGATTAATAAAAGAAGCTAAAAGCTTAAAAAGAATTATAAAAAATATAATAAAATATAATAAAATATTTATTA
>PVBE010201988.1_pt1 | contig 47119 bp, 33 predicted proteins | sample 1631181 | NCBI WGS metagenome assembly PVBE01 (sample SAMN08397723, study PRJNA350692) | Marine metagenome, whole genome shotgun sequencing project. | isolation source: water | place: Pacific Ocean | collected 2012-04
GACAGAAAATCGAACCCCAATTGCCAAACATCGTGTAAACTCATGTCGAGCCTCCAAGCATCGAAGGAAGTGGGTGTGATACAACTTCTTAGATGCTCTTGGAGGCTCAAGAATTCCCCGAATCATGAATAATCCGGGCTATAGGAGCGGGAGCCGAATCCGCGCGATGCCGTGACTTCTTCGACTCGCGACGGCACATCGTTAACGACACAATCAACGCACAGGTCATGAAGCGCAAAGGAAATCCACTCGTGTTTGACCCGTTTATATTCAGGGATGATGGCAGGGGATTGACGTGGCAGGGCAGACAAAACTAAATATACTAAATCCAGTTTAAGATTTCAAGCAGTTCGCGAGTGAGGAAGTCGAGCATCGGAAGACCGGTCGGCGTCCCGATCGCCACTGTTCGACAGGTTCTGAGAGCCACTTTAGGAGGTTACGATGAAGATCATTCTGCGTGCTGCTCCAACACTGCTCTTGCTTCTGACGATTTGGTCTGATGTCTCTTTTACCCAGGCCGGTGATTTCACAAGCCAACTCGCCGAGCGAGAGGCCGTTCAGAAGGCGGTGGATTTTCTCATCCGTGGCAGCGCGGATTGGGTTCGAGAACGCGGGTGTTTCACCTGCCATGCCAGTGGACTGGGCGCATTTGTCGCCGGCCTGAGCGCGCGAAACGGCTACGTTGTCAACCAGCATGAATACGACATAAACGCCCGCTTCGTTCTGTCCCATCTGCATCCCGACGCAGAAGGCACTCCGCCCGATGGACACCAACCCATCGGGGCCATGGAATGCCGAAAATGCCATCGCCTCGCGGATGGAAACGGAAACGTGTCGCTGATCGCACTTATGGGGTCAGGATTTGCCCTTGGCCGGCAAACCGCTTCGAGGGGTTTCGCCGACCAAACAGGCGACATCGCAAAACGTCTTCTCGTTGAACAAACGGAGAAGGGAGAATGGAAACCCGATTACAATCGCCCCGTGATCACCTCCGGTAACGTGATGACAAGCGCTCTATGCTCTGTCGTGCTCAAGGAATCAGCGTCACTCGTCCAAGACGTGGACAAGTCCGCCAAAGCAATCCAGGTGTGGCAAAAGTCTCTGGACAGATCGGCTTTGACCAAAACCACCGACGTCGCTTTTGCACTGCTGGGAACGGCCTCTTTTGAAGCCAGCGGTTCGAGTGTGAACGAGTTGAAAAGCACGCTGTTCGAGCTTCAGAATTCGGACGGTGGCTGGTCCTGGCAGAAAGGAGAAGGTAGTAACATCGTTGCCACCGGCCAGGCGCTGTTTGCGCTGGCAGCCAGCGGCGTGCCGCGTGATGAACCACACGTTGGCGCAGCGATCGATTTTCTCTTCGCGCGCCAAAAGGAGGATGGTACTTGGGCGCCTGTGGGGGAAGGAAAGGATTTCAATAAATTCGTACAGAGATTCACCAGAACGGCCTGGGCCGTGACTGGCCTTTCCACCATTCTCGATGTGAATGGCCTGATCGCGAAACGGTCCGAGGTGATCAAGGAATTGGAGCAAACGCTGGCAGATGGCCAGGAGGACGAAAAGCTACAGCGGCTGGCCCGCATCCAACTGCTATTGCAGGATGTGCCCGGAGCCGTCAAGTCCTGCGAACAGCTTATCGCCATGTCTCCCCAAGTGCCGGCCTACCGTTTGGCGCTGGCCCGAACTTACCTTGCAACGGGTGACAGGACGAAAGCGGCAGCAGCATACCAAGAGGCCCTCAAGACCGAATTGCCAACAGAGACCAGGGGGTCAGTCCTGCTGACGACGGCTGAGTGCTTTGAACAAATTGGCCAACGGAAGAAGGCGGCTTCGATATACCTGCAGTTGGCCGATCCACAAGGTTCTCTCTCATTCACTCGTGCCAGACGCCTGCTGGCGAGGGTCACGGCACTCGACACCGAGCTGAAGCTCAGTGAGCGATACGGTATTGTCACGGGGTGGGAAGTCTGCGGGCCGTTTCCGAACAAAGGCGACGACGGATTCATCACAGCACACGCTCCCGAGAAAGGGGAAGAGAGTCCCTGGAAAAGATTCGATTCCGACGATCCGGCAGGGCTGTTTGAATTATCGGATGCTATCGAGGGAGCAACTGACGTCTGCGGCTACGCGAGGCTGCGTGTGTCCAGCCCAAATCAGAAGCAGGCGCAACTTCGTCTGGGCAGCGACGGCCCGGTTGCTGTCTGGCTGAACGAAAAGGAAGTACATCGAAGAGAGGGCACCCGCTCCGTCGCGTTTGATCAAGATCGAGTTGAGGTCTCCATTCCCAAAGGGCAGTCAACCTTGCTCATCAAAGTTGGCCAGAACAAACAGAAGTGGGGTCTGGTGTTGCGGCTCACAGATGCGACAGGTAAGGCTCTGAATGATGTGAAAACCTCGCCCGCCGCAGCACAAGTACGCTGACGCCGCCTGAGGAATTGGCATGTCGAGAGCTCCATCCATAATCGTCATGATCAAGGAGAAACCAATGCGACATGTTATCGCGTTTTGCTCATTCGTGTTGATTGTAACTGTTCAGGCTGTTGCCCCATTCGATGCGACTTTGGCCGATGAGATGCCCGAAAATCTGGCTCCTCTGGCAAAGGTCTCGGCGAGTAGTGAGTTTAGCGACGCCTATCGTCCGCAAATGGCTGTAAGTGGCGGCATTCCGTCCGAGTTCCAGCAGAACAGCGACTGGGCAGTTCGGGCAACACAAAGTGGACATTTCAAGCTCGAGTGGGAAAGACCGGTCGAAGCAACCCAGATCATTTACTACGCCCGGGTGACCAGCCCGTTGCTTGAATGCTTCAAGGATTACGAAGTCTATCTGAACGACGACCAAAAGCCGGTGATGCGGGGTTCGCTGGAGCATCGTCGTGGACCGCAGTTGATCCACTTTCCTAGGCAGCAAGTCACCGCGGTTCGTATCGAGTTTCTTTCTTCGCATCCCAATTCGCCAAACCCGGGCGCTGCGGAGATCGCTGTGTATGGTTCGGCGGTTACCAAGAAGCAGTTGGCGGAGATGCGGATCCCGCCCGAAGAGAAGACGCCTGAGGCGCTGGCACTTCGTCAGGAATTTATCGCCGGCGAGCTTGGGTTCAAGGAAATCCTGCTGGTGAAACGCAAGCCGCTGAATATCTCGCACGTGTACGTTTATCATGTCGAGGGATTCCGGCCGGGCGGCGGGCTTTATGTCTTCTCGCCTGATGAAGATGGCGGAAAACTGAAATGCATCTTCGATGCAGGTGAAGGAATGATCACCACGACCGATCTATCGTACGACGGCCAGGAAGTGGTCTTCGCATTGCGTCGCGGTGGGCACGTCAGCTCGAACCCAGTGGCCCATATCGAAGATATCTCGTGCTACGAGGATGAGAAAAGCAACTACCAAGTCTTCAAGATCAACATCGACGGCACCAACCTGACGCAACTGACGCACGGCACGTACAACAACCTTGATCCGTGCTGGTTGCCGGACGGCGGCATCGCGTTTATCTCCGATCGGAAGCCTGCGTATGCCTATTGCTACGTGGTCACCTCGCCGGTCTTGTATCGCATGGAAAGCGATGGATCGAATCAGAAGCGGCTCTCGGCCAACTACCTGATGGATTTCACGCCGTCGGCGCTCGACGACGGACGAATCATCTACACGCGTTGGGAGTACGTCGATCGTGCCGCGTGTCCGATCCAGAGCCTCTGGGCGATCAACCCCGACGGCACCGGCCTGACCGGTTTCTACGGCAATCGGGTGATCTCGCCGGGCACGTTCATGGATGCACAGCCGATCCCCGGCACGAACCAGGTGATTGCGACTGCGACGAACCATAACGGCTCGTGTCGCGGCGGGATCGTGGCAATCAATCCGGCGAAGGGAGCCAATTCTCCCGAGGCGATTCGGAACCTCACTCCGGAGATCGATATTTATGCACATCGACTTGGCGGAGGGCCATGGGGGAACGGTATGCTCGATCGCCGGATCGGCGGGACCTACGAGAAGCCGCTGGCCATCGACGCGACTCGGTTTCTGGTCTCCAAAAACGGCACGATCCAACTCCGTGACTTTGATGCGAACGCGGTGTCGCTAGTGTTCCCGGAAGACGGGATGGGATACTACTGCCCGATGCCGATCCGCGAGACGAGGCGACCGCCTGTGGTGACCGGAAACATCAGGGACCGGAGCGCCGTGTTGCCGGAAGACGGCAGCGTTTCGGGTGCTTGGGCAACCATGTACATGCAGGATGTCTATAACGGTCTTGAGCCGGATGTGAAACGTGGCGAGATCAAGCAGATTGCAGTTGTTCAGGAGATGGAAAAGAGCACGCACTCGCCGCAGAACAACAACCGGCTGGACGGGCCCGGCGTGCGGAACATCGCGGTGTTTGGATTCCAGTTCCCGTTGGTCTCGTGCGGTGCGACGTACGCCCCGAAGAAAGTTTGGGGGTTCGCCGATGTCAAACAGGACGGCAGCGCCGCATTCAAAGTCCCATCAGAAGTGCCGATCTATTTCCTGGCGCTCGATGGTGAAGGACGTGCATTGCAGCGGATGCGATCGTTCACGCACCTGATGCCGGGTGAAGTACAGGGGTGCGTCGGATGTCACGCGGACCGAAACTCTGTCACGTCGCGCGGCGGACATCAGCTTGCGATGCGCGGCGCTGTCCAGGAATTGCAAAGGCCCGAATGGGGCGTCCAAGGCTTCAACTATCGGGAGGTCGTCCAGGGCGTATTCGACCGGAACTGCGTCGAATGCCACAACCAGCGTGAGCAACCCGGCAATGTTGATTTGACCGGCGATATGACCGATTTCTTCAACGTTTCGTACGATATCCTCTGCCGGACCGGGACACAGGCCGAGCGGAATTGGATTCGTCATGGCAGTCCGTCAGGACCTGAGTATGACAAGCAACGAGGCATGAGCCCGTACACCGAATGGATCTGGACGATCAATGGTGCAGGGCACAATGTATTGGAGATTGCGCCTCGGCGCTGGGGCAGCCCGGCAAGCAAGCTTGCGGAGATCATCCGGACCGGTCACCCCGATGAAGACGGCAACTCGCGCGTCGACGTACCGGATGAAGATCGGCGGAGGGTGTATCTCTGGCTGGACCTGAACATCCCGTACTACGGCACCTCGTCGTCGAATCACAAGGCTCGGCTCGGCAGTCGGCGAATGCTGCCGTTGGATCTCGATTCGACGCTCGGTGAAGTCGCCGCACGGCGTTGTGCCAGCTGTCACCAGGACGGCATCCCTCGCAAGTTCTACACCCGGGTCACGAACCCCGAAAACAACAACTTTCTGCTGGCCCCGCTCTCCAAAGAAGCGGGCGGCACCCAGAAATGCGGCCAGCCGGTGTTCCTGTCGAAGGACGACCCCGATTATCGGAAGATCCTCAAGACCTTCGAGCCGATTCACGAGTTGCTGAAAGAGCGCCCGAGGGCCGACATGCGAGGATTCGCCGTGATGTCCGATTAGACCAAGTAGGAGTCGAATTCATGCATCGAACGCTCATCATCCTGTCCTTCGTTGCAGGTGTCGCGCACGTCGCGACCGCCGAAGAGTTGGGCCAGTCGATCTCACTTTTTGACGGTAAGTCCTTCCAAGGCTGGGAAGGCAACCTCGACGCGTTTCGCATCGAGGATGGAGCCATCGTCGGCGGCAGCCTGACGAAGCCCGTTCCACGCAATGATTATCTGTGCAGCAGGAAGACGTATACCGATTTCGAACTGCGATTGAAATTCAAAGTGCTGGGAGAGAGTACCAATGCGGGGATCCAGATCCGTAGCCAGCGGGTGCCCAACAGCAACGAGATGATCGGCTACCAGGCGGACCTGGGAGATAACTGGTGGGGGTGCCTATATGACGAACGGCGCCACAAACTGTTGACGGGTCCACCCGAGGAACAACGGAGCAAGATCATTCGCCGCAATGACTGGAACGAGTACGTGATTCGCTGCCAAGGACGCCGCGTTCAGTTATGGATCAACGGCCACCAAACCGTGGACTACACCGAACCCGATGAATCCATCCCCCAAGTGGGAGTCATCGGTCTACAGATCCACGTCGGCCCGCCCAGTGAGGCCTGGTACAAGGATATCAAACTGGTGAAGTTGCCCCCTACGAATTGACCTCAATCTCACACCCTTTCGGGTTTCCGCGAAATGCGTCATCAGCGCAGACATGTTGCTGTCTCAAAACGAACGCCCATAACCGGCATTGCACAACTCGGCGCGTGCTTGATCGTCGGGCTGGTTACATACGCTATGCCCATGGCGTCCGCATTCGGCGAGAATCCCGCGTTGGACGGGGCGTTTCAGAAATTGGCCAAGCTGGAATTGGGGCAGGGTCTCGAGATTCTCCACCCTGTTCGACAGGCCGTCGTCCAATCACGAACCGACGAGAAAGTACGAGCGGATCTCGAAGCCCGCCTGATTGCGATCCTCCAGGGCGACGCAACCGACTTGGCGAAGGACTACGCCTGCCGTCAGTTGGTGATCGTCGGCTCGGAGCCGTCCATTACAGTTCTGGCGGAGTTGCTGGCGAACCCGCGCTTGTCGTACATGGCTCGCTATGCCATGGAGGGGATCGGCGGCCCGGTGGCAATCCAGAAGATGCAAGAGAAGCTCGATAAGACCGGCGGACGGCAGAAGGTCGGGGTGGTGATTTCTCTGGGGAGACTCGCCGATGCCGGCTCAGTGTCGAAGCTTTCAGCATTGTTGGGCGAGGAAGATGAGGCACTTCGCGAGGCTGCTGCCGTCGCCCTGGGTCGCATCGGGACAGTTCCTGCCGCCAGCGCCTTGCGAGACTTTGCACGCAAGGCCCCCGACGAGTTGAGAAACGTGGTGGTTGATGCAGAACTCCAGGCGGCGAAATCGCTATGCCGACAGGGAGAGAACCAAGCCGCTACCTCACTCTTCGAGTCGCTTCTGTCCGCCGATTCCGAACGAGTCCGAGCCACCGCGCTGCGTGGGCTCATTTCGGCAAAGCCGCCGGAGTCGTTGGCCATGATTCTTGCCGGCCTGGCTGCCGAGGAACCTTGGAGCCGAGCGGTTGCCGCAGATTGTGTCGTGGAACTCAAGAAGCCGAAAGAAATCAAAACCATCGCCTCGGCAGTACCGGCATTGCCTGTCCCGGGCAAGATTGCAGCTTTCGTCAGTCTGAAAGGTCGTCGCCATCCGGCGGTGCGCGAGGCGGCTTTGATGTCATTGGATCGTTCCGAAGTGGAGGTCTGTACGGCCGCGTTGGGGGTGCTCGTCGCGTCGGGGACTGCCGAGGATGTCTCGACGCTGGCCGATCTTGCCTCGACCGCCAAGGATCTCCCGTTGTGTCACGCCGCGTTTGAGACAATACGTCTGATGACCGCTAGTGGAACGAACAAGGCAATAATCGCCTTGATCAGCGAAGCCAGGACGCCCCATCCAGTCGTGGTGAACTGCGCCTTGGCACGACGTTCGCCGGAGTTCGTCCCCGCCTTTCTCAAGGCTGCCGATTCATCGGATGCGGCGACCCGACTGGAGGCGTTCAAGGCGTTGGAGATCATGGCAACGGAGAAAGAGGCGGAATCGCTGGCCGTCTTGCTGGGCAAGACGGCCCCGGGAGAGGAACGCGAGGTAGCGGGTCGCGCCTCCTGGATGAGCTGCCAAAAGATCCCCGACCCGACCCGGAGGTCGGCACCGTTGCTTGCTGCAATGGAAAATGCGGACTTGGAAGGACAATGCGCGATCCTTCCCTCGCTGGCTCGCATGGGTGGAGAGCAGTCACTCGCTAACGTCCATGCGGCCATGCAGAACAGCAATCGAGCCGTTCGTGACGCCGGTTACCGGGCTCTCGCCAACTGGCCCGACGCCACGGTGGCAGACGAATTGCGCGACATCGCGATGACGTGCGAGGTGGAATCCTACCGCGTCTGGTCGCTAAGAGCTTATGCTCGGGTGGTCTCGCTGCCCAATCAACGCCCGCCCCAGCAGACTTTCGAAATGCTGAGCAGCGCGATGAAGTTAGCAACGCGCACTGAAGACAAGGAGCTTTTTGTCTCCCGATTGGGATCGGTCCGTGTGCCAGACGCGCTCGCGCTGCTGGTCTCTTTTCTGGACAACGGGAAGCTGAAAAAGTCGGCCGTCCCCGCAATCTTCACCCTGGCGAAGGGGCTCAGCCAGTCTCATCCGGATCAGGCGAAGGCAGCCCTGGAGAAAGTCCAACCGATGACGAAGGACGCGGCGCTTCTCCAACAGATACCCGCAGTGCTCCGCGATATCGAGACTCGAAAACGGAGACAGAAAAAATAGGTTCAAAAAAAGGTCAGGCACCGTTGTGCGAAGCACCCTTCGGGCCGTTCCGGCAACGGTGCGTGACCCTTTTTTGAACCCGGCAGAAACAGGAACACAACGTTATGACAAGTTCACGAAACATCCGTCTCACCCGTCGTGCAATGCTCAAGCAAACCGCCGCTGCCGCCGGATCGGTCGCCGCCCCGTTGGTGGTTCCCGCAACGGTGCTGGGGAGGGATGGTGGGACCGCGCCGAGCAATCGTATTACCGTCGGATCCATCGGCGTCGGCATGATGGGGCGAGGCCATTTTCGCGGCTTCGCGGGATATCCGGATGTTCAACTTCTGGCACTGAGCGATGTCGACCCATGGCGCCGTAACGACTCAACCAAGACGCTCAAAGAAATCTACACCAAGAGGCAACCGAGCGGTACGTTTCGCGGATTCAAGGCATATAGCGACTTTCGCGAACTGCTGGATCGCGACGATATCGATGCGGTCGTCATCGCCACCGGCGAGCGCTGGCATCCGGCGATCAGTGTTCGGGCCGCGAAGGCCGGAAAGGATATCTACTGCGAAAAACCGATCTCCCTGACGATTCGACAAGCGAGAACCATGGTGGAGACCGTGCGCCGGCATAATTGCGTGTTTCAGACGGGGTTGCAGCAGCGTAATTCACCCGAGTATCTCAAAGCGTTCGAGATGGTTCATTCTGGCCGAATCGGCGAAGTGAAGCTGGCCTACGTTTCTGCCAGCAGCGTGAGCCAGTATCTGAATCTTCCCGCCGAGCCGCTTCCCGAAGGGCTGGACTGGGATATGTGGCTCGGCCCCTGCCCTTGGCATCCGTACAACTATCGATATCACCACAGCGGGCAACCGAAGAACGTGGTTCCCTGGAGCTGTAACCGAGCCTTCGGTGCCGGCGCGCTGACATCGGGGCTAGTCCACAACTTGGATTCCGCCCATGCAGGACTGCGCAAAGATGGCGGCGGTCCGATTGAGATCACGCCCGCCGGAATTGACGGCGCTCCGTCGCTCACGTTCAGCTATGCCGACGACACCCAAATCGTCTGTGCAACGAGACTCGAGCAAGGCAAACACTTCGTACCCGAAGGATGGGATGTGAAGACCCCGATCGTCAACTTTGGCGTCTTATTCGTCGGCGAGCGAGGTTGGGTCCACGTCGCTCGGTATGGGCTGTTGGACTGTTACCCCAAGTACCTCTTGGACGGCGATATCTCGAAGGCCCATTCCGTCGAAGGAAACCACCGCGACTGGTTGAACTGCATCCGCACCCGCCACCGCCCGCGAGCGGATGTCGAGATCGGCGCGTCCTCCACGGTCCTTTCCCACCTGGGTTGCATCGCCCTGTGGACCGGCCGGGCGCTGAAATGGGACCCCGTCAAGGAAGAGTTCCAGGACGATCGTGAGGCCAACGCGCTGCGGTCCAGAGCATCGCGCCAGCCGTGGAACGTTTAACGAGGCTGTGCCTCGGACCGACGCGAGCCGTCGCTCCGTTGCGGCGACCCGCTCCCCGACCAACCTGCGGTCGGTGCCCATCGAAGAGAACTTGACTCATTTGGACAGAAAATCCTGATACGAGCTTTCCAGTGGCGTGAGCACCAGCCAATGAACAAAGGCAACACAGACCTCAATAGAGCAAGGACCAACCTGATGAGACCCACACTCCATGCACTCCTGATCGCAACTCTGTTCCTTGCGCTGGCAACGCCGGCATTGGCTCAGAACCCGCGCCGCCCGCTCGCAGATGAGGCGAAGAGGCAGATCGAGAGCGTCCTGCCAGCGGAGGCACCGGCGGTGGCTAAGGAAGCGCGCAAGCTGCTCATCTATGACGGCAATGTCGGCTACCCCGGCCACGCATCCATCCCTTACGCAAACCACGCCTTCACACGCATGGGTGAGAAGACGAGGACGTTTACCACAGTCGTTTCGCGAGATCCCGCCGTGTTCAAAAGGGACAGTCTCGCGCAGTTCGATGCCGTTTGCCTGAACAATACCGTGGGCAATCTGTTCACCGATCCGCAACTCCGGCAGAACCTGCTTGAATTTGTGCTCAGCGGCGGTGGACTTCTGGGCATCCATGGAACCACCGTGGCGTTCACCGATTTCAAAAAGGGAGCCAAAGAGACCTGGCCTGAATTCGGGCTGATGATCGGCGGACGCGGTGCCTCTCATCTAGCGCAGGACGAACGGGTCGTTGTCAAGCTTGATTCACCAGACCATCCGCTCACCCGACCCTTCGGCGGCAAAGGCTTCGAGCATGTCAGCGAGTTCTTTCGGGTACGCGGTCCCTATTCGCGAGACCGCCTTCACGTACTCTTCAGCGTTGATACTGCCAAGACAGAGCTGCCTCCCAAAGGTGCGTACCCCCATGTCGAACGAGCCGATGAGGATTACGCCTTGGCATGGACGCGAAACTACGGTCGCGGCCGCGTCGTCTATTGCACCATCGGCCACAGCCCTCAGGACTTCATGAATCCAAAGATCCTGGATTTCTACCTGGGAGCCCTCCAGTTCATCATGGGTGATATCGGCGGCTCCACGACCCCCAGCAACCGATTGACTCCGGCCGTCGCCGTTCAGGAAGAATTAGGCTGGAAATTCGGCGTGACCATGTGGGGGTTGCACGAATACTCTCTGTTTGAAGGCATCGACAAGACCCACGAACTTGGCCTGTCCTACGTCGGCGGACTGAGCTTTCAGAAGGTGAGCAAGCAGATCCCCAAGAACTTCGACTGCAACCTCTCGGACGAGGAACTCACACAAGTCCGCCTCAAGATGGATGCGGCTGGCGTGCGGATGCCGACATTTTTCTATGCAAAAATCCCAGGCGACGAAGCAGGTTGCCGCGAAGTCTTCGAGTTCGGCCGCAAGATGGGGATCGAGACTTTCATCTCCGAACCGCCGCCGGAGTCGCTCGACGTAATCGAGCGCTTTTGCGACGAGTACGATATCAAGCTCGCAATTCACAATCACGGCCCCAACCAATCTCCCATTTATTGGCGGCCGGAGGGGATCCTCGAGGTCTGCAAAGGCAGGAGCAAGCGAGTCGGTGCATGTCCCGATACGGGCTATTGGATTCGAGCCGGCATCGATCCTGTGGAAGGAATTCGAAAACTGGGCAATCGGGTCATCACGATTCAGCCCCACGACCTGAACGAACTCTCTTCAGAAGGACACGACGTTCCCTGGGGAACAGGCAAGGCGGAGCTTGAGAAACTACTCCAGGAGCTTCGTCGCCTTGGCATCAAACCGACACTGATCGGGCTGGAGTACTCCTACGATTATCTGGACAACATGCCGGAAATGGCTGAATGTGTCGAGTTCACCACCCGACTCAAGTTGGATGGAGAAGGATGAACTTTCGATGTTCACGGTGCCGCAGTCGTCAGGACCGTGCGGTCACGGGATGTTTGGGGACCAGAGCTTTCGAGCCGCAGCCTGCTCTAGCAATTCCAACGCGTCTTCTTCCAGCAAGAATCCGTCCTTCCGCAGATTCAAGACCGCGTCGGCGTACTTTGCCAGGTAGACTTCGCGCGTCGGATACCGCTCGTGAATTGACAAACGAGGGTCATTCGCTTCTCGACGTTCGTCGAGTGTTTTCGGCAGCTCGATATACGAACCGTGAAGTCCGGCCAGAACTCCAGCGGCGCCATATTGCTGGGCACGCAGGTTCCAACCCATGTAGGTTGCCAGCGGCACTTCGACGTCCGGAAGACGAATCCCGGCAAGTTCGTTGCCGTCCTGATCGACGGCTGGGACGAGCGTTTGAAAAGCTGGTCCGACAATTGGCGGCACGGCGGTAGCAATTCCGTCAGTGTCCCACGACGGTCCTGGATCAAGCCGCAGGGGTCGATAGAGCTGCGTCGGCAACTCAACTCCCGGAATCTGAGGGAAATGCTTGCGAAAGGTTGTCAGATCGACCAGCGTTCCGTCCGCAATTCGTGGATACCGACTCGATGGTGGCGGTTCATCGGCGGTCACCCACCGATCCATCGCGACGAGCAACGCTCGCAGAATCGGCCCGCGATGTTTCAGTGGATTACGTGGATGCTGACAGATTCCGCGATCTGTCGGACCTCCGCCAAGATGTTGCGTACCCGCGATTGAGTAGATACGCACGTTTGGATCGAGAACAAGATCTCGTTTTCCTGTTACGTCAGTGTGCAAAAGCGACGCCGCTCGCGACCAGTACTCCGTACCGGTTTGGACAAAGAAAACCTTCGGCACACTTCCACGCTTGCGGAGTCGAGACAGCGAGTCACCTTCTTCGTCTGTGACCGAATCAACTTGTGCCATCGGTGCAAATGGAAAGAAATCAGATGGATATAAGTTGCCGCGATGACACGTCCCGTAAACTGTTGCCATTGCAAACCGGTAATTGAAAAGACCCTTGCCGGCACCGGATACATGGATGATCGCGCCGTCGAAGACGGAACGGTTCGTAACATCGACATTAAGGCCTTCGTAGAGAAAATGGTGAACGAGCCGACCAGATTGGGAGATGCCAAAGATGTAGGCGCTGTCGATGGCTCCGGCAAGCGGATTCTCGAGACCCGTTGCATCCGATTTCGAAAATCGAAAAAACGAGACTGCATCGCGAAGCCCGGCCAGACCCAGTCCCGATACACGTGGATTTCGGGCGGTGTAGACAAGTTCGTAGAGCCACCCCGGCCGGAAACCTTGCTTCAGGTAGACGCTCGTTGCGTCCGGCGTTACTTGGTCATTCTCCCATCGCGCAAAAGCCCAACGATCGCGAGGCAGTTCCACCGCCTTGGCGGTTCGCGCCGGACGCATCGTGAGCACAGCGTCCGCATTGTCGAGGCTCATTGCGGGATATGCCTTTGGTGTTCCCCACGGGCTCCAGAAAAATGGGCGGCTGTAGGTCTCCTCATCGACGGAAATCTCGACATAGTTTCGTGCGGTGATCGGCGTACCGTCTTCCTGTACAGCCACCGGTAAACCAGCCAGCAGACGACCGGTCCCGTCCGCAGCTACGTCGCCGTTCCAGCCTGTCCAGAGAAGCGTGTATCCAGCGCGAAGCAGAAAGCCATTTCCCGCGTGCTTCAGTGTTGCCGGTTCGTTGGTTCGCAGGCCCTCATTGAATGTCCACAGCGCCAGCTTGTTGCCGCGGTTGTGAACATCATAAATCAGGCGGCCGTTGCTCTTGGTCGGATCGGCGGGCGTGAGAAGAAAGAAATCTGACCAGAATTCGACCCTACCTCTTTCATTCCGCAGCGCTCGCTTCAGATCAGTAATGCGAGCGTTGGCCGAATGCTCCGGACTCACCTCAAAGAACAGCCGTCCGGCGATGATCTCGTATGCCCCGGTTCAGCCGAATTGATGACCGTCCGCAAACGGTTGACGGCGATCGATTTGTGTCCGGACGACTTTGGCTGTCGCTGTGTCAGGGCCAAACAAGCACGCCAGCGAGACGCAAGACAAGACTCCAAGGCTGCAAAAGTGACGGTACATCTAATTGTCGTCCATTTCTCTTGATTCGACTTTCCCAGATGAATTCTACTTTCCCAGATGAAACGGTGTGGAACGCATTGGTCCCCTCTCCCTCTGCAGACTTTTCACTTTTGAGGTTTAGAAGAACCTTGAACATGTCCTTCTCCCTTCGGGAGAAGGTGGCCGAAGGCCGGATGAGGGGTGGCTGATTTCATTTGGCAGTTCGCCCCCTCATCCTATCCTTCTCCCCGAGCAGAGAAGTGACTCGCTGCCGGCTTTTTGTCGTAGTCAAAAGCGAAAAAGTCCGACAACCAGGGAGGTCGGACGCGGTAGCGGCCGGGTGGGGCAGTCTGGCGATTGATAGACGTGATCTTTTGCAAACTGGATTGCCCTCTCCGGCCCTGCAACTCTCCCGGAGGGAGAATGATGATGCCCACTTACCACGACTAAGCGGTCACAACATTTCCGCCAGTCCAGCCTACGGCCGTGCGGCCCTGAGAGGCTCCGCCGGACGTGAGCAGGTCGGGAGACCGGCCCACAACGAGGTCACACAACGAGTCACACAGTCAAGTTTCCATCTGCCCGTGGCCTAGGTGTCCAGCAGCGAGTCTTCTTCCGCATCGGAAGACGGTGGCTCGTCATCCGACGGTGGTGGGACGACCTCTGCATCTGGCGCTGCGACCTCCGGAGCCATCGACTCCAGATTATGCGGGTCAATCAATTCCCCGTCAGAGATAGTAGATCCCTCCGGTGAAAACGCCGAACCCACTCGACCATAGTTCAGATCGGATCGTTCCCAGCGCCCGCCGAACGCTCCATAGCTATAGTCGTCGCAGTCAGAGCAGAGCGTGCATCCAGCGTTGGTCGAGATCAAACTGATTGCGAGCAGCGACATCATGCGTTTCATCGAGGCCGTCCTGAGGAAAAGAGAGGAACACGGCGGGGGGCGAATTCTCCCAGCACCTATCAACTCGGCGAATTGCAGCCTGGATCTTTAGGCCGACTTTGCCAATTAGGCAGCTTTTGCCGATGAGTACGCCGTTTCAGCTGATCCTTGCCGCTGCAGTAGCTGGCCAAGCTGCGAGAATTGCTCGATGTAGATGTCCGCCGCTGCGTCGGCGTCATGGTTCAGCGCCACCGTCAGCAGCCCCAGGCTGTGGGCCACGTCCAAACCGGCCTGCTGCCGGCCCACGAATGCCCAGTTGCGGGCGGGACCTGGCAAGGCCTCCAAAGTCGCTTGGTACCACTCGGCCGATTCCATGTGTGCCGCTTCGCCCTGTTGCGAAAGGACACGCGTCACAAGTTTGCCAATTCCAACCTGATCCAACCGTTGGCGGATCTTCGTCGCACCCAACCGAGCGCGCACAATCACGGCGATCTGTATTCCGCTGGTGTGCAGTTGCCGGACAGTTGATCGGACGTCAGGAAATGGGCGCGTTTCTTGGTCGAAACGACGAAACTTCGCACGGCTGGCTGCAATCACTTCGTCGATATCGGGCCGAGACATACCGGCCGAACGCAAGAACTGACTAAGTGCGGCCCACAGATCGAGCCGGCCGGACCATACGTCCTCTTGAAATTCACATTCCCACACCCGAAAAAACGGCGTGTAATGGGAACTCAGCCCCATCCGCGTGGCGAGCTGCCACAACCAACGCCGCCACGCGGAATCGTCGTACAACACACCACACGGCTCGAACACGACACCTTGGATTTCACAACCCAATCGTACGTGGCTTGAGCGGCGATTTTCGGGGCCACCGAGTTCAATCGCCGCTAATTCGAGACGGATTCCATTCCATCCCTCGTCGGTCATGCTCAACATCCTTTTGAGCCGAAAAATTAAACGTCTCCACACTATTGAGTTTTGGCGACTTTCTGAGCTGAGTTACTCTTCTCCCACACCGTTCAGCACTGCCATGTGATGTCGAATTCGCGGCTGCGAATCCAACAATCCGGCAATCTTCTGCCAAGCAAGATTTTCCGGTCCCAACGCGTCGAGGATCAACTGCGCGTTGTCCCAATCCTCTTCACCGCCGATCGACAAGCGAACATCTTGTCGGTCAAGTTGTGCAGGCACGGGAATCAGTCGCAACTGAAACAGTTCAGGATGGGAATACAGATAGCGAGTTGCCTGCTGGCGATCGACGTCAATGTTCGCTAGAGCTTCGGCCTTGAAAATCGCGTCGGCCCGCGCCCATTCGGCGAAAACTCCCAACCTCGACTGCGCTGCTGGCTGGCCATCGTGCGAGTAATAGCCAATGTAGTCACACCCCGGGTGAGTGTTCGCCGTGCAGACCAGCCGGTCAATCAGCGCGGGATCGACAAACGGGTTATCGAGTCCGACACGAACCAACTGATGCACATCGTACTCGCGAGCCGCGGCAGCAAAGCGGCCCAACATGTCCGGCTGCCTGCTGACAAAGACGGAAATATCTTGGGGCGTGAGTGTTCGAACCGTGTCTTCCATCGCGGGATCAACGACCACAATGACGCGATCCAGCAACAGCGACTCGGTGACGCGGCGAACGACCCATTCCAACAACGGCTTGCCGCCCAAACGTCGCGACACAAGCCCAAGGGAGAGGGGCCCCATGAAAGTTGTTCCAACCTCGACGATTCCCAGCGTTCCTGCCATCGGTGCGGTCTCGCTCATCTGACGTCCGTGAAGTCGGCCTCGACACACCTCGAAGCACGACAGACGAAGTCTAGCATCTTGGGCGATTTTGCGTCAATATTGAACGTGTCCATGCCCACTCGTGCTTTGTCTGAGCTAAGAAACGGCGTAAGCATCCTGCCTGCCTTGAGTTTCGCGTCAGTCAATTGCAAGCTGGAAGCTAACGCCACTGATGCCAACGCGCTAACCGAGTGGGCCTCCGCGCGGATTCCACAAACAAGGAAAGTCGACCTTGTCCGAACACGAGGTGGTCAGGTGATCCCGGCGATTCGCGTGGGTGCCAAGCCAGCGGGTGCCGCACGTTCATCGGAATCGCCACCCACAACACAACCGATAAACGGTCGACCTTATACGATCTGGATTCAGGCCCGGCAACATGCCTGGGAGGCGGGTTCAAGCTGGGTCTGCAAAGGGTTGATCAACTGGACTGAGCCGCGACAGACCGCTGGCGGCAATCGCTCGGTATTGCGCTCAGGGGCGGTTGCTTGTAGGGGTCGCCTCTTTCTCGCCAAGAAATAACTAGACCGAGCCAGCCCGAAAGGCTGGCTCGGCGACAATTCTCACTCTAGTCCGCAAAGACCCTAGCGAAGCGACTCTAGTAGCGTGCCTCGAAGCGCGCGACCAACCCGTCGAGCGTGGTCGTGTCTTCCATGCCAATGAAGTCATTGCGGTGAACTCCACGAATCCACTCGTCGGTCTGCAGCATATTGGTCCAAGCGCTGAAAACGTATCCCGTCGTGAGGCGGTAATTCTTGCACTTGCTGCTGAACCCTAAGCCAAGCTCCAAGTCCCACATTGTCATAACACGGCCGGCCTTCCAGGTGGTGCTGACCACACGTGCGTCAAAGCTTTGCGACTGCAAATAGCTGGCGCGGAATTCGCCGGGCATGATACTGCCATAGCCCTTGGCGTACACCAGCAGCCGGCAGCCGACGTATTGTTCAAATTCCAGTCCGCCTCGCACACCGACCCCGTAGAAGTCGATGTCCGTCGTCACATTCTCAGTGCCTGTAACGGAAAAGTCAGCCTGAAAATTCTGCTCGTGCTGAGCATATCGAATACCCAGCGAGTAACCGAACTGGTGCGAACACGAGTAGCTCAGCAAGCGGTGCATCGCTACGTCAACCATGTCGAAACTGATGTCGTATTGACCAGTTGCCAAACGAAAGTCAGCTCCAACGTTTTGCACACTCGGATGCTGCACGAGCGAGTCCAACACGAACGGCGCGTTCACAGAGGAATTCTCTGTCGTTCCCGATTCAAACATCGAGTATTCTGCTGTGAACTGAGTGCAATCGTTGGCACTGATCGCCAGGCCCGCTCGGTAGCCCGGCTGAAAGTCCATGTCGGCCACCGCGACCGGACCAACTTCGACGCGTGGCGTCGGAGGAGCCGTAATTGGACCATCGATTGGAACCGCAAAGGCCACTTCCGCATCCCGTACGCGGAGGTAAAGGAATTCGCCGTAAAAGGTCATGCGGCACGAGTAGCCGCCCGAGAGGCATTGGCCACCGCACTTGCCGCCACATTTGCCTTTGCCCCCACCGCCTTTCTTGCCTCCAACCTCGTCGCCAAATAACGTGTCGTAGGATGCCGGCACAACAGCGTATCCCTGCGGAACCTGCTGACACATCGGCTGTGCCACCATAGGTACCATCGACGTGCCAACCGGTGCCGCCTGCATGACGGGGCTGGCCATCTGCTCCGTGCCACTGATCGGTTGATCGTACGCAGGCCCAAACTGGCCTGGGTATTGAGCATACAGCGCCGGCACCGCAACAAGCGAAACCATCAGCGCCGTGCAAAACGCAATCGAGTTTGTCTTCATGGAAATATCCCCCAAGTGAAATTGCTTGACTAATCCAATCGACCCTCATACACGTTAAATCGAGAACAAATCCGACTGCCAGTAAACTCAACTCAACTTATCACCTTATCGCCACTTACCCATTTTCGCGGTTAAGGTCCAAAATCCTCCTGTTTCATCGGGCCATCGACGGTCGACCCGTTGTCCGTGCCCTGCGGGGTGATGACAATTAAAAACAATGGGAGCCTGTGATTTCACGCCAACAACGTCTTGGTGCGACTCCGACCGATTGTGCGTGGAGCGCATCTGGCCACGCCAAGCCGGAATTTCTCACTGAAGCGAAGCCCAAAGCAAGGAAGTGGTGATGCCATCAGCCAAGTTGCCCGCTGACTCGCCAAAGACGGAGTCGCCTAGGAAACGAATCCTCTTTTTGTGCACAGGGAATTCGTGTCGAAGCCAAATGGCGGAAGGCTGGGGGCGGGCTTTGCAGGCGGACAAGTTCGAGGTGTTTTCGGCGGGAATCGAAGCCCACGGCCTTAACCCAAACGCCGTACGCGTTATGGACGAAGCGGGGATCGACATCACTGGCCAAAAGTCACAGACCGTCGCAGACTTGGAAAACGACAATCCGAGTCAACCAGCTTTCGACCTGGTTATAACGGTCTGCGGCCATGCGGACGAACATTGTCCCGTGTTGCCTGGCACGCCACGAATCGTGCACGTCGGGTTCGACGATCCGCCAAGTCTTGCGCGGAATGCGGCAACCGAAGACGAGGCGTTAGCGCCGTACCGGCGCGTGCGTGACGAGATCCGAGCGTTTGTTGCGGGGATGCACAAGACCGTCCTGTGAGCCTGTTGGTAGTCTTTCCTGGTCACTTCCGCACGCTGTGCGCGGGTGTTTAGTGCGTCTTAAACCCACGACTTACGGCCGTGCGACCCTAACAGGCTCCGCCGAGCGTGGGCTGGTCGGGAGACCCAGCCCACAACGTGTGGCGTGGAACCATCCCGCAACGTATGGCGTGGAACCAGCTCACGGTGTTGTGGGCCGGTCTCCTGACCGTGCCACGGGGCCGAACCGCGGGTTTTATCGCCGATTGCTAACGTCGTTTCCTTAGATTTGGGCTAACCGGAATAACCGGCAATCGCCTCGACATGGCAAGCCTTTTCCGCGAAACAACCGATGCAATCAGACAGGATTGTGTCCGCAGAACCGTTCGACCCCTCTCTAGCAGATTTATGCCCTCCACATCTGAATCCCAAGACGTGATGGAAGACATTGATTCCCGCCAGAACGATGTCCTCGCAAGGCTCGACGAGTTAAATGAGCAGATCGAGTTCTTGCTCAACGAATGCCGTCCGACGGCTACGGAACAAGAGTCGGTCGAATCCCCCATTTCGGAGTCCGCCGGGCTCGCTGCGCATCTCAGTCTGGGCGATCCAGCCGCCCCGATTTCGCAATCGCCAGCAGCAGCCTGAACCCAACCATGATGCTCACGATGCAGCCCGTCAGGCCCAACAGCGAGATCTTGTGCAGTCCGCCGATATAGGTACTCTCTGGAAACAGCACCGGCGGTACTTGTTGGCTCAGCAGAAGTGCCGACCCCAGGAACAGCGAACTGGCCATCATCGCCAAGACCAACCGGTTTACCGATGGTCCTAATCTACGATGGTCGAGATGGACGTCGAATTTTCCTGCCTGGATCTGGGCGAGGATCTCGGTGATGCGGCGCGGGAGGATTTCGGCCAACTGCTCGACTTCGAAGTACATCCGACGCATTTTCTTGACTTGGCGCGATGGCGACAGGCGCTTTAGCACCATCTTGCGATGAAACGGCTGCAGCACCTCCATGAGGCTGAAGCTGGGATTCAGCTGATTGGTTGTGCCTTCTAATGTGACCAGCGCCTTGATCAGAATACTGACTTGTGGTGGTAGCGTCACGCCGAATCGGTGAATGATATCGAACATATCACTGAGCGCACCACCGAGATCGAAATGATCCAGCGACTGCGTGGCGTAGTGCCCAACGAAGTCCGCGATATCAATGGCCAATGCCCCTTCGTCCAGTTCGGGCGGCGGTGTGCCGACCTTCTTGATCAATGCTGTGAGAATCGTCACATCTTGACCAACAATGGCGAACAGCATCTCTTCGATATCCTCACGCAACCGCTCTCCAATCCTCCCAACCATGCCGAAGTCTAGAAGTCCAATCACGTTGCCCGGCAAAACCAATATATTCCCTGGATGGGGATCGGCGTGAAAGTGGCCGTGGGAGAAGATCATCTCCAGATACAGTTCCGCGATTCGGTGTGCGACAACATTCAGGTCGAGGCCTTGAGCGACCAGTTGCCGCGGATCCTCAAGCTTGACGCCATCCAGCCGCTCCATGGTAATCACGCGTGGCGTACAGAGCTCTTCGATCGGTTTGGGGATTCGCACTTTGTGGATGTTGTGAAACTGCCCTGCAAACTGTAACAAGTTGCGTTCCTCGCGACCGAAGTCCAATTCGCGTCGCAACGTCCTGGCCATTTCCGCGACGGTTGTCGCAGGTCGATAGCGTTTGAATTCGGGAATGCTCTCGGCCAACTGGGCCAACCCCGCCAGCACCTCGAGGTCTTCGCGGACGGTTTTTTCGATCTTATCGTGTTGGACTTTGACGACCACCTGTTCGCCCGAACGTAAACGCGCCGAATGGACTTGACCAATCGATGCCGAGGCAATCGGCTCGTCGCAGAATTCGGCAAACAGTTCGTCAATGGGCTGTCCTAGCTCGGCTTCCACAATACGGCGAATAGCCTCGGGCGGGTCAGCGGGCACATCGGATTGCAGCTTCGAGAGTTCATTGGCTTGCTCTCGGCCAACCAGGTCGGGCCGCGTGCTAAGCAGCTGCCCGAGCTTGATGAAAGTGGGCCCCAAATCAGTCAGCGCCATCCGAATCCGAGCCTCGCGCGGATGTCGGGCAATGGCTTCGCCATCTCGGGCTTTCAATTGGTCTTTGACAAAGTCCAGATTGAAGCGGCTGATCCAGTCGGCCAGACCATACCGGCTGAGTACCGAAATGATCTCGGTCCCCCGTCTGACATTGCGATAGATCTGCGGAATCGAGCTGATTTTCATGGAAGAAACGGCGGCAAGCCGCTTTCCCGATGCGACGATCAGTGTGAACGATCGGTGAGTCTATCCGATTCTAGCTTGCCCCACGGCGTTCTTCCATCGGCGACGCCGGGGTCCGTTTGATAAGCTACGCTTGTGATTCGGTACGCAATGTACCATGCCCAGCGTCTGGTTTGGCCTCACGCGGCAACGGGTTTGGCCTTACGCGGTAAAGAGGATTCTTGATAGGATAACTAGCTTTGCCACTCATCACTCCCGCCCAGTAGAGACACGAATGCGTCGCCAGGACATCCGCAACCTCGTTATCATCGCCCATGTTGACCATGGCAAAACGACCTTGGTCGATTGCTTGCTTCGCCAGAGCGGCCAGTTTCGAGACAACCAACTGCAGGGTGAGTGCATCCTGGATTCCAACGAGATTGAGCGCGAGCGAGGAATCACGATTCTGGCCAAGAATATCGCGATCCCGTACAAGGGGATCAAAATCAACGTCATCGATACACCGGGCCATGCTGACTTTGGGGGTGAGGTCGAGCGGGTGATTCGGATGGCGGACGGAGCCTTGTTGTTGGTGGACGCGGCCGAAGGCCCCTTGCCTCAAACTCGCTTTGTGCTCTCAAAAGCACTCGAATTCGGTCTCACGCCAATCGTCGTCGTCAACAAGATTGATCGTGGTGACGCGCAACCAATGGAGACGTTGGACACCACCTTCGAGTTATTGATGGAATTGGGTGCCGAACACAGTTTGGACGATTTCCCCTACCTTTTTGCCAGCGGCAAAGATGGCTACGCCACACATGACCCCGCAGTCAAAACGGACTCGATGGCACCACTTCTGGAGATGGTGCTAAAGAACGTGCCCGGGCCCGACGTCACGCTTGACGCGCCTCCGCAAATGCTCATCACGACGCTGGATTGGTCAGAATATGTTGGACGGATTGCAATCGGGCGCATTCAGTCCGGAGAACTGTGTCAAGGCCAGAAGGTCTTGCTCAGCAAACCTGACAACCAGTTCGAACCTGCCACCATTAGTTCTCTACAGGTCTTCGAGAACCTTGGGCGGCGGGACGTTGATACGGCTAAGGCGGGCGAAGTCGTTGCCATTGTTGGCTTGGAAGAAGCAGAAATCGGAGACACGATTTGCGATACTCAGCGGCCAGAACCGTTGGCGCGGTTGAGCGTCGACGAGCCGACGTTGGAAATGATCTTCAGCATCAACACGTCAACGTTGGTTGGCCGCGAAGGCAAATACGTCACGACGCGGCAGTTGAAGAATCGTCTGATGAAGGAACTGGACCGCAACGTGGCACTCCGAGTCCGGCCCGTACCGGGCAGCGATGCTTTGGCGGTCGCTGGTCGTGGTGTACTCCATTTGTCCGTGCTGATCGAAACGATGCGCCGCGAGGGGTTTGAACTGTCGGTCGGAAAACCACGCGTCATCGTTCGCGAAAACGACGGCGTGAAAGAGGAGCCGTTCGAGTCCCTGGTGATTGAAGTCCCTACCGACAAACTCGGTCCCATCATGGAGCTTGTTGGCGAGCGACGTGGGGCATTGGAACAGATGAATACGCGTGGCGACTTTACGTTTGCCGCATTTCTGATTCCTGCACGAGGCTTGATCGGGCTGCGGACACGGTTGCTCAATGCCACTCAGGGCACAGCCATCATTCATCATCGCTTTGCCAAGTACGCGCCGCTTGAGGGTGACATCCCGCGACGCACCAACGGCGTTATGGTCTCCATGGTGAGCGGCAAAGCGGTCGCATTTGGGCTGGATGGACTCCAGCAGCGAGCCGATCTGTTTGTGGGCCCTGGCGACGAAGTCTACGAAGGGATGATCGTCGGCGAGAATGTTCGTGACAACGACATGGACGTGAACCCGACGAAAGAAAAGAAGCTCACCAACATGCGAGCTTCAGGCAACGACGACAACATTCTCCTCAAGCCGCCACGCAAAATGTCGTTGGAAGCCGCCTTGGAGTATATCGAAGAAGACGAATTGGTGGAGATTACGCCCACGCAGATTCGCTTGCGGAAAGTGTTGCTCAAAGAAACCGATCGCCGCAAGGAAGCTCGCCGGCGAGCGTGACGGCGGGTTGACGTTCACGCATTGAGTACTTTGTAGGCCGCGAAACGAGCAAAGCGGAACAGGGGTGACGGAGTCGGCCAACACCTGAAAACGGCATGGTGCCTAGCCTGCGACCTGGCCAGCGGGTCGAACGCCTTTCCCTTGACGTTTGGTGCGCGAATCGCCCAGTTCGTCCCGCATCTTTTCGCCGAGTTGTTGTAGCCGCTTGACGATCTCTGGATGTTCTGACGCGATATTCGTCGTTTCGCCGACGTCTGCGTCAAGATCATACAGTTCAAGGCCGGTTCTCGCCTGACTGTATTTCGTTGGAATTCCGCCGGTTCCACCCGGCCGGCCTGCCATCGTCCGATAGCCATGCGGAAAATGCAGCTTCCACTTGCCCATCCGGACCGCCTGCAGTTCACGACTGTAGTAGAAATAGTAGGCTTCGTGCGGACTTCTTGCCCCGTCGTCACCTACAATCAAGGGCCAAATATTCTTGCCATCGATCTCGTGTTCCGGTAATGTCGCACCAACAAGATGAGCCACCGTGGGCAAGATATCGATGGTCATCGCGGGTTCGCGGCAGACCGTTCCGGCGGGAATTGTACCAGGCCACCACATCACCGTGGGTTCGCGACAACCGCCGTCAAACATCGTTCCCTTACCTTCTCGCAATGGCGTCGCGGCGCCCGCATGGTCGCCATAGCTAAGCCACGGGCCGTTGTCGGCCGTGAACACCACCAGCGTATTATCGTCCAGTTTGTGCTTTCGCAGCGCATCGAGGATCTGTCCCACGGACCAATCGACTTCCATTACAACATCGCCAAACAACCCTCGCTCGCTCTTTCCTTTGAATTTGTCTGACACATACAAGGGCACATGCACCATGCTGTGTGGCACGTACAAGAAGAAGGGTTTGTCCTTGCTGGTTTCAATGAAATCGACGGCGCGCTCGGTGTACTGTGTGGTAAGTTGCTCCTGGTCCTTACCTGAGACCTGAGCGTTGACGACCTGGTTCTTATCGATCAGCGGCAAGTGTGGCCACCGCTTGAGCCGCTGATCCATGGGTAGGTTCAGGACGGCAGGATGGAACGGCCACATATCGTTCGAATAAGGAAGTCCAAAATAGTCATCGAATCCGTGCTGCAACGGCAAGAACTTCCTGTGGTGTCCAAGATGCCACTTGCCATAGCAGGCAGTCGCATACGCTTGTTGCTTGCAAATCTCTGCGATCGTCACTTCGCTTTCATTGATGCCATTACGTGATTTTGGACCGAGCGCGCCCAAAATGCCGACACGAACGTTGTAGCAACCGGTCAGCAGTCCAGCCCGCGAGGCGGAACAGACAGCCTGGGTCACATAGAAATCGGTGAACTTTCGGCCTTCACGCGCCATTCGATCGAGATTTGGAGTCTCGTACCCCTGGGCACCAAACGGACCAATGTCGGCATACCCCATGTCATCGATGAAAATCACGACAACATTGGGAGGTCGCTTCGTCTCGGCGGCGGCACCGTCCGCTGTCTTCAGTATCCCGCTGGCGATCATGAAACAGATCACAAACGATAACAACGTCTTCACTCCACGATCGAATTGTGCCACGAGCTGCACCTCCCAGGAAATCGGAAACACTCAACGCCGCAGCGGACTTGAGTCGCACGACCAGGCTTGAGTTGCGCGACCAATAGCTGACGTCGCTATTGTGGCTGGGACTTGCGACGAGTTCAACAGTGCCTTGGCCGGGAAGGGTCGGGAGTCTTTTTCGGCCAACGATTTACGAGCGGCAGGACTCCGATCGCCGAAAAAGACTCCCGACCCCGTCACCATTCAGCCGAGCTCATAAACTTGACATGACACTTAGTGTTTGTGAGCGCCATGTTCGTGTTGCTCGAACTTGCCCACGAGCGCCTCGCCGTCCACATTCACCACAACGGTCGCCTCGACTCCTGGGCCGACAGCCTTCAGCGCTTCAACCATCGAAGGATCGGACAGGGCGAACCGCGATGATTGGCCATCTTCCTGGGAAATCGCGGGCAGCTCATAAGTCTTCTCGGTCTCGCCGATCTTCGTTTTGATCGAGATTGTTGCCGCAGAAACTGTAGTGTCGGATTTGGCCGTGCTGTCCAACAGATAGATGACCACCTCTCCGCTCGCATCATCATGCGTCCATTCGGCGTGGAGCTGTTCATCACCAATCTCGACTACGTGTCCACCATGCGGTCCTGTGTCTTCATGCGCGTGCCCGTGGTCATGATCGTCGTGGTCGTGCCCCTCATTCGCAGGTTGCGTTTCCGCGGACGGACTCGTTTCCGAAGGCGGTCCTTTTGGATCGCAGCCGACCATCATCATCAACAGCCACGCGGACATGCCGCACGCGGCGACGACTCTCAAAATCGAGTTGTGATTCATCTCAGCAACCTTCCATCAAATGACCGACGACAACTTTTCCGACGCTTTGACTGACATTACTTATCCACGAGCCTTCCGCTCTTGTCAATTGTACGTCGAGTATTGCCAGCGTGTTTAGCAGGGAACAAGCCAGACGAGGGTAAACATCGCTAAGTACGTTCTAAACCCACGGCCTTAGCGGTAGTCGCTTAATCATCAATCCGCACCCGAACGTACCGCGCTGAGAGCTGCTGCCAGGCGGACATCGCCCCAAATATGGAAACGATCAAAGCGATTAGTGCAGAAACCCGATACTGCCGAATGAATGCCGGCAAGAGGCTTATCGCCTTGACCCAACTCTCATCGGCACCTTCAATTTCTGTATGAATCCAAATAACTTCGGCAATTACGCTGATGCCGAAACAAGCCGCTACCAAAAGGCTGCCCACAAACCTGCTCTTTCCGCCCAGGATTTTCGACGCCACAAAGCCACCGGCCCATCCAATTGGTCACACGACAAACATGCCCAATTCGCCGAATTCAAGCGCGCAATAACTCGCCAAGGCACCACCGCCAATCAGGACGAACGTGACCCATAGGATCGCGTACGCCAGGCGCATGATGTCTGGCGGTCGCTTCGTCGGGCCGCTGCCAGCGGGGTCCGCTGGCGCCGGCTGTGACGGTGGTTGGTACGGATGCTCTGGAGTTGTCGGGTCTGTGGAACTCATGTCTTTGATCCGCCCAGAGTCATTCAAATTCAGGCCGTCGCCAAACCAGGCGCAGGCAACCAATCAAGGCACGGAGCGTAAGCAAGCCGATCTTCCTGCAAGAAGATGCCGGACAATCTGTGGATATTATAGGCGGTCAGTGTAGATCGGCACCATTGATTTGCCACGTCCGTCGGAGAATAATCGGAACCATGACAGATACGACACGCTTTATCATGTTGGGCGGTTTTTTGGGTGCCGGCAAGACGACCACCATCGCCCGGCTTGCTCGCACCTATCAAGATCAAGGCCTGCGCGTAGGCATTGTGACGAACGATCAAGCCGCCGACCTGGTCGACACGCACCTGTTGCGTTCCCAAGGGTTTCACGTTGGTGAAGTGGCCGGGGCCTGCTTTTGCTGTAACTTCAACGACCTGACGAAGACCGCCGACCAACTGGAACTGGAAGGCCACCCGGATGTAATACTGGCCGAACCGGTCGGCAGTTGCACGGATCTGGTGGCCACGGTCGTCCAGCCATTGATGCGGCTGTTTGACACCCGGTTCGAGGTGGCCCCCTACGGAGTCATTCTCAAGCCGAGCCACGGACGGCGGATCTTGAAGAACGAGCCCAATTCCGGCTTCTCGCCGAAAGCTGCCTACATCTTCCTCAAGCAACTGGAAGAAGCCGACTTTATAATCGTCAACCGTGTCGATCAGTTGAGCGTCGCGGAGGTCGATGAACTAGTCAAGCTACTCCATGACCGTCACCCCGACATCCCTGCAATCCGCATGTCCGCACGTACGGGCGAAGGGTTCGACCAACTGGTCAATCAGTTGCAGCGGCGCGGCGACTTTGGGAAACGCATCTTGGATCTAGACTACGATGTCTACGCCGAAGGCGAAGCGGAACTCGGATGGCTCAACAGTAGCCTCCAAGTCGCCGCGGCAGATCCCTTCGTCTTGGACGACCTGCTGGTCGACATCGTAAATCGGCTGCGGACGGCATTGGCAGCCGCCGATGCAGAAGTGGCGCATCTCAAGTCGATCGGCTTGGCGGACGGATCCCACGCGGTGGTAAATCTGGTCAGCAACGATTCTCTCGCCGAGCTTTCCTTAGCCTCGGACTGCCATACGCGACAAGCCAATCTAATCGTCAACGCACGGGTGGCGATCGACCCCGAGGAACTACAACACCTGGTTACGTCAGCACTCGATTCCGCCTGCACCGAAATCAATGCAACCCAAAGCGATCACCAAACCCAGAGCTTCCGCCCCGGCCGTCCCGTACCGACGCATCGGTTCGCGGCGGAAGATCAGTAATTCATTTTCGTAAACCACCAGCTCTGCTGGTGCGTACCCATCAGGCTCCGCCGTTTCACAGTGATGGGAATGGTACTTATCTTGTTGCAACCAATTGGCTGTAAGTTTCTCGAATCTGTTACCTCTCCCGCTTGCGGGAGAGGTCGCGGTTTCAACCGCGGGAGAGGGTCATGCGCATTTACAATGTGGGTCAGCGACGCAAGAAACCCTCTCCCGGCCGCTACCGCGAGTTACCGTCGTCGGCCCCTTTTAGGGGCCTTCCTCATACTACCGGCTCTGCCGGTAGTCAGTGATTCCTGGTCAGTAAATGGGGGTAAGCAGTGACGTAATTCTGCAACCGAGTAGGACGGACGGCGTAAAGGCCAGCTTGGACCGGTTGCCGTTGGTACTAGATTCGGCCTTTCAGTATAACGACTTGCCGATTCGAACCCAGGCAGCCCTGTGTTGTTGGGGCCACGGTATGATTGGCAGGCCGCAATGCATCAGCTTAGAATGATGAAGTCCCTCCCGGAGCAAGCATGATATCGCGCGAACAGTCCGAATCGAGTCCATCGCGCCGAGCGTTTCTGAGCCAGTTGGGCCTGGGAGCCACCGCCCTTTCTACGATACTTGCCCGTGAAACCCGATCCGCTGCCGGGGGCGATATCACCGGTGAAGGGCCTGCCGCGTGGGGCGCACTTCCTGGCCTTCCGCATTTCGCGGCACAAGCAAAAAATGTCATTTACTTGTTCCAATCGGGGGCCCCCTCACAGCTCGACCTGTTCGATCACAAGCCAAGACTGTCTGAACTGCGTGGCGACGACTTGCCGGATTCCGTTCGCCAAGGTCAGCGATTGACCGGGATGACGGCTACGCAAGATCGATTCCCCGTTGCGCCCAGTATGTTCAAGTTCGCCCAGCACGGCAAAAGTGGTGCACGGCTGAGCGAACTGTTGCCGCACACCGCTAACGTGGCCGACGAACTCTGCTTTATCAAGTCAATGCACACACAGGCGATCAACCACGATCCGGCCGTTACGTTTTTTCAGACCGGCGCTCAGTTGGCCGGACGACCCAGCATGGGCGCGTGGGTGTCGTACGGTTTGGGATCGATGAATCAGGATCTGCCCACGTTTGTGGCGATGGTTTCGCAGAGTAGCGGCAAGGCGGGCCAACCGCTCTACGATCGTCTGTGGGGTAGCGGATTTTTGCCGACGCGATACCAGGGCGTCAAGTTTCGATCGGTCGGCGATCCCGTACTTTACCTCTCGAATCCCACCGGCGTCTCCGTCAGGTCGCGCCGCCGGTTGCTGGACGATCTCGCCGAACTGAATCAGCTTGGCTTGCAAGAGTATGGTGATCCAGAGATCGCCACCCGGATCGCGCAATACGAACTGGCCTACCGGACGCAAACGTCCGTGCCGGAATTGACGGATGTCGCGAGCGAGTCAGAGAAGACATTCGAACTGTATGGTCCAGAGTCCAAGCGACCAGGTAGCTACGCGGCAAATTGCCTGTTGGCCCGCCGGTTGGTCGAACGCGGAGTCCGCTTCGTCCAACTTTTCCATCGTGGTTGGGACCAGCATACAAAGTTGCCCGATGGGATTCGGCATCAGTGCCAAGACACCGATCAGGCATCGGCGGCGCTCATTTCTGATCTCAAGCAACGCGGGTTGCTGGATCAAACCTTGGTGGTTTGGGGCGGCGAGTTTGGACGAACGGTCTATTGCCAAGGCAAGCTGACCGCCGTCGACTACGGTCGCGATCATCATCCACGTTTCTTTACGATTTGGATGGCTGGTGGCGGCATCAAGCCTGGAATCACTTACGGCCAGACTGATGCGTTTGGCTATAACATCGATCAGGATCCCGTGCATGTTCACGATCTGCATGCCACAATGATGCACTGTCTGGGTATCGACCATCGCCAGCTAACCTTCAAGTTTCAAGGCCGCGACTTTCGACTCACAGATGTGCACGGTCGTGTCGTGACGGACGTGTTGAGTTAGTCCTTCGTATGTGAACTGGGTCTTGGCCTGCTACGGGTCCGATTCGACGAAAAAATGCGACATGTGTGATCATGAGTCACCTCAAGTAGGTGAAATAATATGAAGATCATCCTGACCAGCCCGCGGGGATTCTGTGCCGGCGTCAATATGGCAATCGAGAGCTTGGACTTGACGATCAACTCGTTTGGCGCGCCGGTTTACGTTTACCACGAAATCGTTCACAACAAATATGTCGTCGACGCGTTTCGCGAAAAAGGTGCCGTTTTTGTCGACACGATGGAGGAAGTGCCTGAAGGCGCGATGCTCCTGTTCTCCGCTCACGGTGTGTCGCCCGAGGTACGTCGAGTGGCGCGCCAGCGGAAATTGTATGCAATCGATGCCACCTGCCCACTCGTCACCAAAGTGCACCTGGAAGCAGTACGGTATGCCAAGGAGGGGTATTCGATCATCCTGATCGGGCATGAGGGGCATGACGAAGTTGTGGGTACGATGGGGGAGGCACCTGAAGCGATCGTGCTGGTGGAGACCCCGGAAGATGTCGATCAACTTCAGATCGCGGACGAATCGAAGGTCGCTTACTTGACCCAAACAACGTTGTCAGTTGACGATGCGAATCGAATTATCCGCTGCTTGGAAAGTCGCTTCACGCAGATTCAATCGCCGCCGAAGGCCGATATCTGTTACGCGACGCAGAACCGACAAGAAGCCGTGCATCTACTGTCCGAAGAATCCGACGTTGTGCTGGTGCTCGGCAGTCAGAACAGTTCAAACAGCCAGCGGCTCTGCGAACTCGCGATTGAACGCAATGTCGCCGCCCACTTGATTGACGGTGCCTGCGACATCGATCTGGCCTGGTTCACGGGTGATGAAACCGTACTCATAACGGCCGGAGCGAGTGCACCGGAATCCGTCGTTCAAGGCTGTATTGAGTTTCTTGAAGAGGAATTCGGCGCCACCGTCGAACTACGTTCGATTCGCGACGAGGAAGTGCATTTTCTCTTGCCAAGAGAACTCCGCACAATCAACACGTAGCGTGCAGGCGATGCACCCCAAAATCGAAGCGGTTCAACAAAGTACGCTAGCTTTGGATGTAGTTCTTCAAGTAGTGGTTTTCCATCGTTAGCTGCTGGTATTGCGCCTTTACGATGTCGCCGATCGAAATCATGCCGGCCAGCTTCTTGTTGTCCAAAATCGGCAAATGGCGAATACGTTTCTCTGACATCAGACCCATAATGTTGCTAACGGTGTCGTCTGGCGAGCCGGTGATCACGTCGCTCGTCATCCGTCGCTGCACCGTGATTTCAACTAACGGTTCGCTGACTTCGGCCAGTGTGATCAGGATGTCGCGTTCGGAAATGATTCCAACCATGGTTTCACCGTCGCAGACGACAAGCGAGCCACAACGGTTCTCGACCAGTTTTTGCACAACGTCCGCCAACGATGCCGCGGGCTCAATCGTGAGAACTTCACTGCCCTTGGATTTGAGGATCTGGCGTAACTGCATCGCATAGTCCTTTCGAGGCCGGACATTTTTGAGCTGCGGCGAAATGGTTTCGAATGAACCCGTTTTACGTCAGCAGATTATCCAATTCGTCAAGCGAACAAGCCGATGTGCGAGAAGATAAGTGCGCCATAGATCTATGACGTAGCGCGTTTCATCGATTTGCCTGGATCTCACAATAACCGCGTGATCAACCGCTCGTCAATCTCATTCGGCCTTGTGAAAAAGATCACAAAGGACGGCGGAACTCAGGGCGGCAAGAAACAGATTCTTGAAGGTGATGCCAACTACCTGCCCATAGGTACAAGCGCTAGCGCTCTGTCAAGACTAAGAATTAGCGTTGTTGAGCCTGATTGTCGTGGTTCGCTCCGCGAGCCAAACGTATTGATCGCGGAACGATCAACGACTATCTCGCCAGGCGACCATTCTTCTTCAACCCCAAAATCACATTGCCGGTTGCCCCCATTCTTCCTATTGTCTCGCAGTGTTTCAGGGTTGCGCGGCGTGAGGCAACTCGACGACCTTAATGTCGCGGAAAGAAATGTCCGTCGTCGGGTCATGGCCTTGGATCATGATTGTGCCTGGTTCAATCCGCAAGCCCTTGCGAGGATTCTCGTGCGGCTTACGCTCGTCCACCCAGTCACTTACTTGGTAGCCGTTGACCCACGCGGCGAAGTGTGATCCGTCAGCGATCAGCGTCTGATGAAACCAAGTCAGGTCGTCAGCCGCGACGAGTCTGGCATTTTGGCGGCGAAAGATCCCGCCAGTGCCACAGTCCATCGGTTGGCGTCGATCGCCATTGTTGAATCCGTTCTGGATTTGGCACTCATAGCCCATCATGACGTCGCCGGGAATGCAGCGAAAGAAGATACCAGAGTTCAAGTGCTTTGCTTTGGTCATACATTGCAGCTGCAGAACGAAGTTGCCATAGGACTGTTTTGTTTCCAACTGCCCCTTGCCGTCGCGTACGTCCAGCGTGCCTTCCGACGAAACAGTGAACTTGCTGGCCATCTCTGGATATTCCGTCCAGCCGGTCAGGTCTTTTCCGTTGAATGCGGCGTTCAGCCCGGTAGGGCGGAGTTTGATATTGCGGAATTCCACTTTGCCTTCGTTCAATTGAAGGCCGATCATGCTGCGTTGCAGAGGTTTTGGGTCTTTGTATTCGAGGACCTGCTTACCATCCAGCACAACCACAATCTGGTCGCCCGCGACCGTCACTTCGTAGGATTGCCAATCCTGGCTATCAAAGTTGCCTTCGGCTTTGGCCCGCTTGACCAGACTGCCCGTGGGAAACGCGTTGGTGCTGTCGGCGATGTTCAGTTCATAGCAATCCGAGGCTGGATCTTTCGGCGTAGCGGGGGTATGTAGAAAGATTCCGCTGTTGGTTCCCACGGCACTGCGGAATTCGATTTTCAAGACATAGTCGGCAAACCTCGTTGTCGTGGTGAGCAAGCCCTTGGTACCATCGTCCACCACGATGGCGCCCGCCTCAACACGCCAGTTGGCATCGGTCCGTGGCTGCCATCCAAACAGCGTCTCGCCATCGAAAAGTGAAATCCAACCAGCAGTCAGCTCTTCGTCGGTCAGTGGTCGCGGCGCGTCTGCAACGGGACGTTGCGTTTCGGTGGCGGACGTGGGTACGGGAGTCTTCGCCTCGACTGTGGTTGGCTGCGTCGTGGCAGGTTGTGTCGGAGCCACAGGTGTGTCAGCAACACCCGGTTCGGCCGCGACGGATCCCGAATCCACAGCAACAGGTTTCGTTTCGACACCGCAGGCGACAGCTAGAAGGCTGCAGACGACGAACAGTTCGTGGTAGAGGAAATGGTGGGGACTGATCTTCATCGCGTTGTCCTGGCAATTGTTTGGTGTTGTATGGAAGTGTCATCGGCTGTCTTCACATTGTCAGATGGGGGCATCAGCGTGGTGTGGTCGTGCATTTCCGGTGCAGCCGAATGTCCAACTCAGACCTTCCAGCGTAGTACGTCGGAAGATGCCTGGCAATCATCCTGCCACCGCGCTAGCGATCTCCAGCGAAGATCTCCAGCCACACGTCACGAATGGTTTTGGAGGCAGTTGGGCTGTCAGACAGGTCGAGCTCGATGGATAGCCGATTTCTGTCCTGGAGGCATGATGACACATCGAGGCGAACCAGGGCCTTCGCGTCCGTCGTGGTGGTTGGTTCGGTCGAGTTGGCCATCGGCAACGGCTCGAGTTTTTGGTCATTGAGCGAGACCGTTGCGTTCGTTTGCAGTAGATCGATCACGAGTGCGACGCGGTCGCTTGGCGTCAAACCACTGGGGCGACCAAACCGCCGCACCAGGCGGATTCGCCCTTGGTAGTCGGCACCCGCTGCCTGCGCGCAATCGGATACGTCTTCTAATCGTTGAGGCTTCAATCGATGGTGGCCGAGCGGGTTGAGTTGGGGTGTCTCACGCGTACTGTCGGGCGATGGATCGATGGCAGACAGCGGTTCGAATTCCCATTGGCTGCCGAGGTGAATCCGATGTGCAGCCGGAGTCCATTGCTCGCGGGACTTGTTCATGAGCCAGACCGTTTTGCCTCGACAACGCCTTTGATGATGCCGTCCAGATCAAATTCTGGACGGTAGCTGATCGTCCTGTGAAGCTTGGTCAAGTCTGGAACTCGACGGCGGATATCTTCGAAGGACTCGTCGTAAGCTGCCGCGTAACTTTGAAATCTGATTTCCGACGTGCTGCCGCTGGCACCAATGACACGCTCGGCGAGTTCGAGGATTGAAACGGGCTGATCGCTGCCGATGTTTATGACCTGCCCCACGGCACTTTCATTTTGCATCAGTTCGATCACTGCTCGGACAACGTCGCTGACATGTGCGAAGCAGCGAATCTGCTGGCCATCGTCGTGGACCACCAACGGTTTTCCGGCCAGCGCTGCGTCAACGAATCGTGGTAGGACCATGCCGTACGCACCGGTCTGTCGAGGACCCACAACATTGAAAAAACGACCGATCACGACCGGAACCTTATACTCGCGCCAGCTGGCCAAGCCGAGAAACTCGTCAATCGCCTTGGATGCGCCATATGACCACCGCGGTCGGGTCGTGGGTCCCAGCACCAAATCGTCTTCTTCGGTCCAGGTCGGTTTCGGATTCTTGCCATAGACTTCACTGGTGCTGGCCAAGAAGCACTTCACCTGATCACCTTGCGCGACGCGATGACGCAGGGCGGTGAGCAGGAACTCGGTGGGGTATATATTTCTCTGGATCGTCTCCATCGGTTGGCTGGCAATCAGCGCCACGCCAACTGCGGCGGCCAAGTGGTAGACTTCGTCAACATCGGTCAACAATTCTCGCGTCAAGTCTTCGTCGGCGACGGTACCGCGCACGAAGCGGAATCGCTCGTGGTCGAGGATCTGCGAGAGATTTGCGGCGGCACCTGTCGATTCGTCATCGATGACGGTTACGTGGTCGCCGCGCGCCAACAGAGCTTCACTGAGGTGCGAGCCAATAAAGCCGGCGCCACCGGTTACAAGTGTACGTTTCACGAGCGGCTACCTAACTTGCCAAACCGCCATCGACTAATTCGATCGACAGGCAAAAAAAGGAACTGTGGTGCACCCCTCTATGTGGCCAGGGAATAACCACAAGATCTGAAGACGAATATGTTCTACTTGGTCGCGTCGTTTGCCAGCGTAACGGCTCGCATTCGGCGCGACAACTAGACGCCTGATACGTCGTCGCGGGTTCCCTTTTTGAGGCTTGCCCTGTACATTATTTATGACAAGACCAGCCACGGAAGGACGGACGGGCCAGCTAGAATGTGTCCGCCGGGTCGGTCAGAACGAGGCCGACCTGGTTGGTTTGCTCTGGCCAAACCGGCTAGCGAGGCTGTGCCTCGGACCGACGCGAGCTATTGCTCGGTTGCGGCAACCCGCTCTCCGACCAACCTGCGGGCGGTGCCCGTCGCTGAGAACTTGACTCATTTGTAAAGAAAAACCTGACACAAGCTTTCTAGTCCCAGCAGGTCCAGCCTCGATCAAAGCAAAATGGACCCCACCTCCATGCTCGCACCCTTGACGCGGCCTGATGGCAACGGGGAATTGTTGCCCTCCATCTTTGCTTTCATTCCCTGTTACTAAGTTCTGACGTTGTTCAAAAAGAGAGCCGAGAATGATGAAACCACTGCAGAGCCGAATAGGAAAAAACTGCGTGTGGGGTATCTCCGCCCTGTTCTTCAGTCTTGTTCTTCCCCCGCTGGTTGGTGGGCAGGAGTCCACACGCGAGGCCTTGAATGTCTATGCCGACGCCGCGGGCTTTCAAAATGGTGGGCAATATGACTTGGCCGCCGACGAGTGGGAGAAGTTCCTCAAAAAGTTCAACAAAGACCCACTATTCAAGAAAGCTCAGAACTACGCGGGAGTCTGCAGACTGCAGTTGAAGGAATACGAAAAGGCGGCAGTTCATTTCGAGCAGGTCGTCAAGGACCCAAAATTCGAACAGCTTGAAGATGCCTTTCTCAACTTGGCTTGGTGCCAATATTCTACGGGGCGAAAAGGCAAACCGGAACTGTTCCCCAAGGCAGTCACCACGTTCTCAACGCTTGTCGAACGGTTTCCTGAGGGAAAGTCCGTGGACCAAGCTCTGTTCTATTTGGGGGAATCGCAATACGCCCAAAAGAAGAAGAAAGAAGCAGTCGCTGCCTATAAGCAATTGGTCGACGGTCACAAGAAATCGACGCTGCGATGTGACGCACTTTACGCGATGGGAGTAACGCTTGAGGAACTCTCCGACTATCCTCAAGCGGGGACGATATACGACGTGTATCTGAAAGAGTGTGCCGCCAGTCCGTTGATCACCGAAGTGCGGATGCGAAAGGCAGAGACGATCTTGCAGGCGGGTGACTTGCCGAGCGCGGCGAAGATGTTTGCCGAGGTCGCCGTTGTCGAAGGGTTCGCCGCCGCAGATCACGCAATTTTTCGACAGGCATATTGTGCCGCCCAGCAGGACGAGTTTAACGCTGCCGGCAATCTCTACGCCAAATTGGCTACTGACTTTCCCGAATCTGGCTACGTGGCCACGGCGATGATTTCGGCCGGGCGGAGTTTCTATCGTGGGAAAAAACTAGCCGACGCTGAAAAGTGGTTGCAGGCCTCAATTAAGGCGAATGGCGAAGATGTTGGCGAAGCCGCTCATTGGCTATGTCGCATCCACATCGAACAGGGTGAGCCCGCCAAGGCGAGCAAGCTGGCCGCCACCATCCTGCCCAATGCGGCTAAGAGTGACTTCTATGTGGACCTCAAGCTGGACGAAGCAGACGCGATGTACGAAGTCGCGAAATCTCGGCCGGCATCGCTGGAAAAGTACTTGAAGATCGCAGCTGACCATGCGGATCATCGGTTGGCAGCGCAGTCGCTCTATAATGCGGCGTTCGTGGCACTTGATCTCAAAAAGTTTGATGAAGGGCTTGACCATGCTGATGCCCTCGTCGCCAAGTACCAGGATGATGTGTTGGTTCCCGATGCAAAGAGCGTTGCTGCCGAATGTAGCTTGCATCTGACGAATTATGCCAATGCGGAAGAACGGTTTTCGGGACTTGTGGCCGAGTACGCCGATCACGGTGAGATTGAGAATTGGAAAGTACGGCTGGGGTTGGTTCTGTTCATGCAAAAAAAATACGCGGAGACCATCGCTAGTCTGGTGCCGTTGCTGAGAGTTCTCACCGACGTCGATCATCTGGCGGAAGCCAATTTCTACATCGGGTCTAGCCACTTCTTCGAGGGACAACACGCCGAATCGGAGAAGGCGCTTGCTGCCTCGCTGGCAGCAAACTCCAAATGGCGCAAGTCTGACGAAGTGTGGTTTTTGCTCTCCCGCAGCCAACGCTCACGTGGCGAGTTTGCTCTAGCGCGAAAGACGGTCAATCACGTGCTAGCCGACTTTCCGAAATCAAAATTGGTCGCCGAAGCGAATTATCGACTGGGAGAATATAGCTACGCCGCCGACGATTACCCCGCCGCCTCGAAGGCCTACGCCGAAGTCATTTCCAAGTTTGCCGATTCGCCCTTTGCCCCCTTTGCCATGTATGGAAAGGGGTGGGCCCATTTGAAATCGCTGCAATACCCCGAAAGTGTGGCCGAGTTTTCCGCGTTAATCACCAAGCACGCGCAGCATGAATTGTCACCCGATGCGCACTTCGGTCGCGCGATGTGTCTGCGTCAATTGAGCAGGTATAACGCGGCCATTGCGGACATTGGGATCTATCTGAAGACAGATCTGAAGGACGCGGATAAATCAAACGCCCTATACGAACGCGGTCAATGCGAAGTCGGTACAAAAGACTACACGGCCGCAGTCGCCACATTCGAGTCCTTGCTTGAAGGGGATGCAAAGTACCCCAATGCGAGCGGCGTCTTGTACGAGATTGGGTGGGCCTTGAAAAACAGCAAGAAGGAGGACAAAGCGACGGTCGCATTCGCTCGGATCGTGGCGGAACACGGGGATTCGTCTTATGCTCCCGAAGCGAGCTTTCATGTTGGCGAGAGCCAATATGCCCAGAAGGACTTTGCCGCGGCCGTCAAGTCCTACGCGGCATCCCAAAAATCTTCCAAGGTTGCCGAGTTGTCGGAGCAAGCCACCCACAAGCTGGGATGGGCTTACTATCGCCTGGAACAGTACGAAAAATCGTTGGCGCAGTTCGACGAGCAGCTAAAGACGCACGCCAATGGCAAGCTGTTTGCTGACGCGGCATTTATGCGTGGCGAGAGCCTGTTCAAGTCCGAGAAGTTTGCCGAAGCGTTGTCCGCTTTCACCGAAGCACGCAAGACGTTGCCTCAGTCTGAAACCATGCAAGTGTTGTTACTGTTACATGGCGGTCAAAGCGCCGCTCAACTTGAACAATGGCAGCAAGGCGACGAGTTCCTGGAGCCCATCCCGGACAAGTATCCAAAGACCCCCTTGCTGGCCGAAGTGCTGTTTGAACGCGGTCGAACTCGGCAGAATCTTGACCGCCTGGAACCGGCGCTGGAGGACTTCGGGCGCGCGGCTGCGATTTCGAGAACGGGAATCGGTGCTCGATCCCGTTTCATGATTGGCGAGATCGAGTTTCAGAAAAAACAGTACGAAACCGCTGTTAGCACTTTCCGCAAAGTCATGTATGGCTACGGTGGGGAGAAAGCGATCGAAGAGATCAAGCCGTGGCAGGCCGTCGCCGGTTTCGAAGCCGGTCGGTGCGTGGAGACACAGATCAGTGCGGCCAACGCCCAGGCACGCCCCCAGTTGATTGCAAATGCCAAGAAGTTTTACACCTTTGTCGTCGAAAAGCACGCGGCTAGCCAGTACGCCGCAAAGGCGAAGCAGCGGCTGGCGGATTTGGCAAAACTTAACAATTAACGCCTTCAATCCAACGCCATACGTCTTGCCGCGAAGTATTATTTATTTTGACGAAGCCACGACTTGACGAGACAATGCAAGGGCAGCGTTATTCCCTGGCGGAAAGACGGAGAGACGCAATGCGAGACCGCAAGCGAAGTTTGGTGTGGTACACCGTTCTGGCGGCCGTTCTGGCCGTGGGAGTGATATCCAGTTGGCCGTTGGCGGAGGTTTTCGCCCAGGGACCAACAGGCGGAGCGAGTGGCAATGCGGACCCTGAAGGGCTCAACTTCTTTTCACTGTTGATTAAGGGCAGCTATTTCATGTTGCCCATCCTTGTCATGTCACTGCTCGTTGTGACGTTTACGATTGAACGATTCATCGGGTTGCGTCGCGATCGTGTGCTGCCACAGGATCTGATCACCGGATTGGGGCAGTTGGGAGGTCCACAGTCGAGCTTCGACCCCCGCCAGGCATATCGACTTTGCCAACAGCACACGTCTGCGGCTTCCGCCGTGGTACGGGCAATGCTCGTGAAAGTCGGGCGACCACACAGTGAAGTTGAGCGTGCCGTGGCTGAGGCCAGCGAACGCGAGGCGGGAAAGCTCTACGCGAACGTTCGTTGGTTGAATCTGGCTGCGGCAATCACCCCGTTGATGGGACTCTTGGGTACCGTGTGGGGCATGATTCGAGCCTTCCACGATACGACGCAGTTGTCTCCCGGCCAAAACAAGGCGGATTACTTGGCCGAAGGCATCTACGTCGCATTGATCACTACCCTGGGTGGACTGATGGTAGCGATCCCAGCCGCGATTTTCGCCCATTATTTTGAGGGAAGAATTCAATCGCTGTTTCTGCAGATCGACGAGATGCTGTTCAGCTTGATGCCACAGATTGAGCGGTTTGAAGGAAAGGTTCGTTTCGGTCAACCGGCCGAAGATTCCAACGGCGCGGCACATGAACGTGGCGCGGTGTCTCCTCCTCCCGTGCAAGAGCCCACGGCCGCTGGAGAATAGGAGCAACACAATGGTCGTCAAACTCAAGACCGGTGCATCCGTCGGCACGCTCAGCTTGATGCCGCTGTTGGACGTCGTGTTCCTGCTGCTGATCTTCTTTCTGGTCGCGACTCGCTTTGCCGAAGAAGATCGCGAAATGGAGATGCCGTTGCCGGATGCCAGCGAAGCGATGCCATTGACGGTGGCACCCAAAGAAGTGTTCATCAACATTGATGCCAAGGGCCGGTTTATCGTCGGTGGCAAAGAAGTTGAAGTGGCCGAACTGGAGCAGGTTCTTATGCGGGCGGCTGCGAATAATCCCCATCAGGCTGCAATCATTCGCGCGGACCGCAACGTCCCGTTTCAGCAGGTCGTGACGGCGGGCAACCTATGTAAGCGGGCCGGCGTCGAGTTTATGGCGAACATTGCGGCCAACGAGTAACGGTCGAGATCCCCACGGAGTTCAAAGGCCCCAGGGAGTGCGAGAGCATGGCAAAGAGCCGCCGCGTAATTCGCAGGATCAAGCCTGCCGGCGATGCCGCATTTGACGAGCAATTCTGGCCCGTCATTCTAGCCGTGTTTGTGCTCGGCGGATTCTTGATGGGCACCGTGCTGGCCTACCTCGATTTCGAAGATCCGCTTTGGTACGCCAAGGCCTGGGTCTGGATGTTCGCGATTCCAATCGTGCTGTGCATTCTGATCGCATTGCTGCGGAAAGTCGAAAGCCGCGCGGTGCATCGCGGTGTCCAATTTTCCTCGGTGCTGTGCATCATTGTCCATCTGGTTCTGTTGTTGATCTTCATTGAAACCAATATCTTCGCGCGGTTCTTCGAGCAGTCGAATCAGGTGGCCGATCTGCGCGACGAACAGTTGATCGAGCCGGAATACCAACAGATCCAACTGGAGCCCGAGCGGCGCCCACAGCAAGATGTCAATCGGCCCGTCGAAACAGAAACTCCTGACCCCACAATCGAAGAATTGTCTCGGGAGCAGGTCGAAGAGCAACCCGTCGCCATCCCTGAACCTCAGCCGACGCCGGAGACCGTTCCGACCGTCGATCCAAACGCGGTGAAACGTCCAACACCGGCCAAGACGACACCACGTCAGAGCAAACAGACGTCGCAATTGAGCCGCCAGATGGCGGAAGCGCAGCCGCGCCCCACCGAACCCGTTGCGACGCCACAAATGAACCAACGAACCGAGTCGCAACCATCCGAACTGACGGCCAACGACACGGCCCTGACGAGACAGCCTTCGCAGCAACAGGCCAACCGGCGTGTCGTAAGTCCCAGGCAGGAGACGACCAACACACGCAACGAAACCCAGATGATGCGTCGCGTGGCCGAAGTCAGTCCGCAGACCGAAGCAACTTCATCGCCCACAATGCGACGGACACAAACTCCACCGCGCAATGTTCCTCGCACAGCGGTCAGTGCCACCCAGACCCCCTCGACATCGCGCCAAACTGAGGCCAGCGCGATTCGTCCCAACACAATTGCCACACGTCAGCAGCCAACGGCGAGTCCGAGCACGAATCGCGCGATCAGAGAGCCCACCAGCGAGCCTCGCGTGGATGTCCAACGGGCCCAGCAGCGACAGCAACCCAGCGAAAGCCAGCCAACTTTGGCGCAAACTCCCAGTTCCGTTCCCAACTTGCGGCCCCGGGTCACCACGCGACCGGAGGTCAACACGATGGCCGCCGCCGCTGGTGTGACGTCTCAACCCAATCAACAGCCGGCCACCGTCGAATCACAATCGACGTCCGTCCAACGCTCGACCGCACAAATGGCTGTTGAGCGTCGGGTGACGGAGGCACCTTCGACACGGCCATCGACGGAAATTGCCACGACTCAGCAACGGGCTTTACGGAATTCCCAGCAGCCTACTTCTGCCAACAGTCAGGCTGCCACTGGCAGCATCGCGCGAAGCTCGCAAGTGACGGCGCTTCCGAATCCAACCACGCAGGCCGAACAGGTCACTGGTGCGGTTCGCCAGAATCAGCCCAGTGAGGTGTCGCCCACCAGCGTGGCAACGCGGCTGCAGGCTACTGCCAGACCACAGGCGGCGCGCGCCGTGTCCGAGCCTGCGGCGGCGGTCGTGCGGTCGCCAGACTCGGCCATTGCCAACGTGGGAGCGCGGCGGCGCGCCGAGTCCATTCCATCGCCGCAGGCGCTGGTGACAAGCAGTTCCGCATTGCAACGACAATCGAGTTCCGGAGCGCAACCGACGACCTCGGTTGCCGCAGTTGCCGCGCCCGCATCGAATGCGGTAAACTCGACCGCAGCCGGCTCGCCATCAGCGACGGCGACATCCGTCGCACGGCGGTCGGCCTCGAACCCCACGGCGGATATGGCGCGGTCGGCGGGTGCCCTCGCAGCCACGGAAGCTGGAAGCCAGGCCGCGACGCGAGCGCTCCGTCGCAGCAGCAACAGCAATCTGCCCGCAGTTGACGCCCAGGTGGCGGGACAGACGGGAGCACCTTCGCGAAGCACTGCCAGCCGCGCACCTTCGTCCAATTTGACGGCAACAAACGCTCCCCGAGCAACGTCCGAAGGAGCCGGTCAACCAAGTCCGGCGGCCTCCAGAATGGCCATTACCCGTTCATTGGCTGGTACTGCCGGCATCGGACAGTCCTCGAACATGGATCGTTCACTCGCAGCCAATGATAGTCCTTCGTTGGTTTCTTCAGGATCGGCGCGCCGCGCGCAAGCGACGCAAAATACGCCCGAAGGTGCCGCGCTCTCGCCGATGGCACCAGCACTCGCACGCAGCTCGATGGCAGGCGCTGATCGCCCCCAAGCATCGTTATTGGCCACGGATCACGTTGCGACATCGCGAGGCAGCGACACCCCGACGGAAGTGAATGCCAGTGCGAGTTCCGCGTTGGCACGGGCTGACTCGAACGCAAGTCCGGCCCAGGCGACCGCAGCTGCGGGAAACATCGACGTAGATACAGGACCGACGCGCGTGGTGGATGAAGGCGGCGTTAGTCGCGCGTCAGGAGGAGGGCAACCCGAGTTGAACCAGGAGAGCATGTCACAGCAAGTGGCTCGCTCGCGAGCTGGTGCTTCGGCAGCTCCCGCGCTCGCCACCAACATCGCTGCTCAGACGCCTTCGCCGGTAGCGGGTAGTGACGGAGGTCGACCCGCCGCGCAAGACGTTGAACCGTCCGTCACCGTTGCGTCTCGCGGCGAAGCGGGTGGTGCGGCTCCAGCCGCGGGCAGCCCGGCCGCCGCGGCATCGGAAGTCGCCGCAGGAACGTCTCAAGCTGACGATCTGGTCTCCGCTCCATCGGTGGCGCGGGCCGGTGGTGCGGCACGTGATGCCCCGGAACAGATTGCGGCCATGGCGGGTGGCGAAGAGGACGAAGAAGAAAAAGCCAAAAGGCTTGCACGTAGCGCCGTTGGTGGAGCGCCACAGCTTGCGGTTTCTGCACCGGTTGTGTCGCCACAAGTTGGGTCAGCTGGTGGGCAACCCGGCAGCGGCGGCGAGCCCAACGCTGGAGCAATTGCCGAGGCTGCTTCCACGGCTGGAGCCGTTTCCCGTTCGAGCCCGGCGGCGGCACCAGCCTCGAGCATAGCCGTGACCGCCGCCGCGGCGGCAACGACAGGAGGCGGTTCGGGTGGGGCGACGATCGGTGCGGCGACCATGCAGCGGGCCGAGGCAGCGGCTGCCAAAACGGGACAAGCCACGCCAGGTGGTGGCACATCTTCGCCTGCTCGATCTGTGCCAAGCCGAGCATTTGCCGCGAACCTGCCGTCGGTCGAGGTGACCGTAGCGGGTGTCAGCCAATCAGGCGGAAGCCCTGACGGAACACCGATTGAAGCGCAGGCGACGGCGCCGTCGCGTTCGGTGGGTGGCGTTGTCGCACGGGCCAATCAGGCACCCGTTGGCGCGGTGGACGGCGATGTGGCGGTCGCGGGAACTGCTGCCGGTCCCGATACGACAATAGGGCTGCGCCAGCGTGCGCCGAGCAGCCAGGCGGGGCCCGCAGTCGGCGACGCAAAGTTGGCGACAGCACCGTTGAGTAGATCACAAGTGGGTGGGATGACGGCCGGACCGCTCACCGCGACAACTGCGGCGGCCTCGAAAATTCCAATGTCCGTGGCCCGCGATCACGGCGTCGCTGACGTGTTGGCTATGGCCTCGAATATCCAGCCCATGTCGCGTCAGTCGTCCGGCGCGCTGCCCGTTCATTTGGGTACGATTGAAGGACCCGGCGGACTGGGAGCTGAACCAACCCTCGATGTCGGTGTGAACACACGTCAAGCACGTCGTGATAGCACGAATGTTCAACCGACGGGTCCTCGGTTTAGCCGGAGCGATTTTGGTGGCGTTCCTAGTTTGAGCACCAGCGCCGTCGTGGCTGCCGAGTCATTTCGTCAACGCACTTCACGGATGAGTGATGATCGGGCGGGTGGACCCGCCGGCGGGTTCGGGCCGCAAACCGAAGAGGCGATCGAACGCGGACTGGCATTTCTCGTCCGCCAACAGTTGGCAGACGGCAGTTGGAGCCTCCAGTCGTTGGACAAGAATGTGGCGCTGGTTTCCGATACGGCCGCGACGGGACTGGCAATGCTGGCATTCCAGGGCGCTGGTTATAACCATCGTGAGTTCAAGTATGCGGATGTTGTCTCGGCCGGCATCGGGTTCCTGGTGGCAAACCAACGCCCTGATGGTGATCTGTTCGTGCCACTGGACGATCGTTCCAATGCCAGCGTATGGCTGTACAGTCATGGCATCGCAGCAATTGCTTTATGTGAAGCCTATGGAATGACCCAGGATCCCGAACTGCGCGAGCCGGCTCAAAAGGCGATCGATTTTATTGTTGCTTCGCAACACAAGCAGCGTGGTGGTTGGCGGTACTCGCCGGGTGCCGAATCGGATACGTCCGTCTCAGGTTGGATGATGATGGCCTTGAAAAGCGGGCGGCTGGCCGGTTTGAGCGTCCCTGACGAGACATTCGTACGACTCGAGACGTTCCTGTCAACGGCCCAAGGTCAGGGCGATCAGGCGCATATGTTCCGCTACAATCCGAATGCCCCGGACACCCAAGAGCAACGCCACGGACGAAAAACGACTAAGACCATGACGTCCGTCGGGCTGCTGATGCGACTGTATGCGGGGTGGAGCCGCGACCATCAGCAGATGATGAAAGGCGCCGACTACCTGCGTGAAAATCTACCGGAGATCGGCACGACCCGCGAACCCAAACGGGATACGTACTATTGGTACTACGCGACGCAAGTCATGTTTCACGTGGGTGGTGACCATTGGCGTGATTGGAACAATCGCCTGCATTCACTGCTGGTTGGTTCACAAGAAATGAATGGCCCGTTGGCCGGTAGCTGGGATCCGAGAAATCCGATTCCAGATACTTGGGCCCCGCACGCCGGTCGCCTGTACGTCACGACGCTGAACCTGCTGTCATTGGAAGTGACCTACCGGCATTTGCCGTTGTACGAAGATACGGCACGCTAGGCCCTAGGTCACTTCTGCGCGCTGTGCACGCGTGTTTTATAGTAGTAGGCAGACTCCGTGTGCCGTTCACTGCTACGGAACACGAAGTGTGGCTGCTACTTTCGTTGCCGTCGTCGGGCCACGGAGGGGAAACCGATGTTGCGTTGGATTGCCAGCTGAGTTCCTTATCTCACGCAGTCCTGCAGGTCGGCGATCTGCACCGACAGTGGAATGGACTGAGTACGGCTCCGTCTTACCGGCAAACTGAAATGCCATGAAACGCTAGTCTTTACTTGAGGCGAATCTGCCGCCCACGAGTCGTTTCATCGATTTCGACTTTATCTTCGCGTGCCAGCCAACCGACTGCCTGCATGGTGACGTCTCGTGGGGCATCGATCGACTTGATCAGCTGTGCCATTGACATGCTTTCTTGCAGATCCAAGCACTGCCAAACTTCTCCCGCCGTTTCACCGATCTGGTCAATCGCGGAAATCATGGTGGCGGTGGACATTGTGTCGCTCCTTCACAATCGTTCGCGTGGGCAATTCCAATCTAGTTTCTGTGACCGCAACAGTATAGCGAAACACTCCCAATTCGCTCAACGGACGAATCTGCTAGCAGGCTTGTATCAGCGATTGCTCTGCAAATGGGTTAAGTTTGTAGCGACGGGCACCGACCGCAGGTTGGTCGGGGAGCGGATCACCGCAACCGAACGATAGCTCGCGTCGGTCTGAGGCACAGCCTCACCATCAGGCCAGATTTCGGGAACGCACAAAAAAGGCCCGTTTGGCGATGTTGCCAAACGGGCCCTTTACCGCAAAAAATGGCCTTTTGCCGTCTCGGCTCGATGTCGCCATACCCCGGCGACGTGGCACTAAGATCTACGGTGCGTCCATGTCAGGCTGATTCACCTCCCTGCACTCTTCTTCTCTTCTACATCTCTTTATTCGCAGGTTGCATACCATTGCGGACGATTGGCCACCAAACTTGAGAAAAAAAGGAAAAAATGTTCGCGGCATCTGTGGGCCAGAACGGCACAACACCGATTCGGCTCGGATTGACCTGATTCGAGCCAGATGTACTACCATCATCTGCGGATCCAAGCGGCGGCGAAGTCAGCCCCTGAGACCCAGTGGTGCAGTCTCAGGGCGTTGGTTTTTGCAAAAATTGCAAAACGCGGTTCATTCATCGCGGTGGGATTGCAGCATTCCCTGCGTGATGGCCCGAAAAACCAGTTCAAGCTCGTCAAAGTCCCGACTCTCCCCTTGCCAGAGAATCAGTAGCGTTAGGTCGTTGTGGCGCAAGGCGAAGGTCTTCGCACTCACAACGAGATCAAGGCAGGAAAAGTACATTTCGTAACCACTCACCACGACGCCCCCCAGGTCCAACGTCGTAGGAGTCGATTCCAAAGCCTCATATTCTTCGTCCATTGCCGAAACGACTTGGTTTGTCAATTCGTCAGGTTCGTGGTCATCCGAATACATGACTAAGGTCCAGAAGCCGCTGTTTGGGCTTTGAACGGTTACCGTAGGGGGGTCCGTGTTGCCATCGTCGGTAATCGTCCAGTTTTCGGGATACAGAAAGCGGATTCGCGCATTTTCAAAGACAGCGGTCATGGGGAAGCCCGAGGGTGATTCCTTTACTGGTAGCAGGTCGAAAACCTATGGTAGCACCATCCGTTTCAAGGTGAACCGGCTGGTCAATTCTCGAAGCGCAAATCTTGAAGTTGCCCATTTCGACCTTGTCCGAAGGCCTCCCGTCACCGTAGAGATCGAGCAGCTTTTAAGTTGATGGTCTGCAAGGGTTTTCACCCCATAGCATCTCTCCCCTGCAGACTTTTTCGCTTTGGAGGTTTAGGAGAGCCTTGAATATGTCCTTCTCCCTTCGCAGACTTTCCGACTTTTGTTGACGAGGCAAAAAAGTGGCCTCACGACGATTGGGCGATTTCGGTAATAAACTGGTTTTGGAGTAACCACCGAACCCAAACGAAGGAGGCCAATCTGATGCTAGCGA
>PVBE011076988.1_pt1 | contig 47080 bp, 45 predicted proteins | sample 1631181 | NCBI WGS metagenome assembly PVBE01 (sample SAMN08397723, study PRJNA350692) | Marine metagenome, whole genome shotgun sequencing project. | isolation source: water | place: Pacific Ocean | collected 2012-04
CCACCCGCAATACACCTGTGGCGGCGTTATCCGCTTTGTTGAGCCGCCATCCGCGACTCGGCGAGCGAGCGCCAGTTGTCGTAGTAGCACCGGGTGCTTTGCGGCAGATGCTCGCCGATATTCTCGGCCATAAGCCATTGCTGATCGCCCTTTTCGCCCTCATCGTACTCGGTCCGATGGTCGATCAGCCCGCCCATCAGAGTCGAACGCTCCCCGGCCCCCTCCGGCTTCAGACCGCGATGAATCCCGTTTCCGTTCCAGAAGACCGTTTGTCCGCTTTTCAAGACGATCTGCTCGGCACCCGGGATCTCTCCTTGCGTATCTTTTCGCAGACACTCGCGCTCGCGTTCGGTGCGATAGCGCCGATGACTGCCGGGCACGATCCACAAGCAGGGATCGTCGACCAGCGCCATATGCCATTTCACCAGGTTCTTGCGGTGATGAGCGAGAATCTCCATCTCCACCTCGTAGCTGCCGTCCCGATCGTGGCCGCCGATATCCCGGTGCCAACCGCACTGGTAGTCGCCTGCTATCGCACAGAGATGCACCCATCCCAGGCGCAGTTCCTCGCCGAGGAAAGGACGCAGATGGCGGGAGAGCGCTTCGGAACCCAGATACTCCGCAAACGCGGGCTCGCCGAATTCCGGCGCGATAAGCCCGCTGACAAACTGCGGTTCTTGCCCTTCCCCACCGGTGCGCACTCCTCCTTCGTCGTCCACCACCTCCCCCGAACGCACCTTGGCGACCACCTTGGACGCCGCTGCCACCAATTCCGCCAGTAAGTCCTGCTCTACTGCATCGTCCGCGATGAAATAGCCCTGATCGCGGTATTGGTCTATCTCTTTCTGGCTGGCCATATCGCTATCTCCGTCTGCGTTAGTTGGCACCCGCACCGCCGCTGCTGCCGAGTCTAAGTAGTCATACAATGGTCTGCGCAGCGGACCGTGCTCATAGCCCGCGCTCATTTCAACGCACAGATCGCGATTTAGCCTGCGGCGACCCGCATTCGAAAAATAAGCCAGAATCAGCGAGTGGGAAATCCTGCACGCGGTGCCGTGCGAATTCAGGCTAGTGCTCTACGATCTGGGGTCGGCCGCTGCGAACCGCCTCGTCGTTGCAGAGGATGACGGTCCGTACTCCATCGTCTGCATTGGCACAAAGTATTGCCGTCGGTGCGGATCGCCTCGAGCAGATTGGCCATCATGAAGGCCTCTTGCTTGCTCCTCTGCAGGCAACGTGGGGGTGGCCGATCTCGCAAATTCGCGCTGTGCCGTTGTTAGTGCTACTGAATTCCATAGGAACTCCTAACGGTCCTGGACCGAGCCGTCGTAGCCGATAGGCGTTTCGAGGACCTTGTAAACCCCGCCAAGGGGCTGGGGCGGCGTGCCCTCCGGCCCGAGAAGGAGAAACACCACCCCGAGGCTGCCAGTCCACGACCTCTACCCGCCCGGTTGCCCTAGCCAGAATCAATAGCATCATCACGACAGATCGAGAGTTGGTGCAAACGCAGAATCTCCTGCCGACACCGGCAGGTTCTCATCCGGGGAAGCGACCCCCAAGAGAGAAATGCACCCGCGTCTAGTAGAAACCCCACTAGAAACTGTGTATTCTTGAGACCTATGCCCAGAAAATGCATCATACATGACCTGCCAGATACAGGTGGCTGCTCCATAGTGTTGGAGTTTCCAGTTGATGGCGGCGCCGTTCGCATCGACTCGCGGTTGATGGAAGCTGGGATCTCCGATCGTCGGGAACCGCAGGGGTTCGACCATCCACGGCCTCCGTTCTGTCGGTTGTTCCTGTTCAAGACAGGCAAACGCACTTCTATGAATTCCACCACGGAAAGATGCGTTGCGGACTGACTGTCGTGGGATGGAATCTCACCGATGTGAACCCAGGTGATGGTGGTTTCGCCTGTATCCCTGGCAGTCATAAGGCTCACTATCCAACACCGCCTGATGTGGCTCGACTCGAGAGCCGACATCGGCATGGTCAAGTAACTCAGCGCGCCCGCTGGCTCCGCGATTATCTTCACCGAAGCTCTCACCCATGGAACGCTACCGTGGAAGGGCGTGCAGCAAAGGCGATCGATTCTTTACAAGTATTCTCCAGGACCGATGGCGTCCTGTGAGCGTGCCGTTGATGAAGATCTCGGGGCGAGGCTGCAGGAGTTCACGCCACAGCAGCAATCACTTCTCAAGCCACCCTATAGTCCGCGCCGCTTCTCTGTGTCGCTGTAGGTCAGCGCCAACAATGCAAGGATCTGGAGGTTGCTTGGTCTCGCGATTCTAGGCGATGTCCTGTCAGGCGGAAGCGAGAGCCATGGCTTGCTCAGCCGATAGTGCGCCACGGTAGAGACGGAGATCGGCGATGCGGCCTGCGAAGGCCCCTTGGGGCCCGGCGCCGATCGTCAGCGGCAGGGGATTGGTGAGGTCGAAGGAGTGGCCCTTGGGTGCCAGAGACTTGGCCGCGTGCTCGCCGTTTACGAAGAGTTGGAGTTCCTTGCCCTGACGGATGGCGGCTACGTGGGTCCAGTCCGCGCCGATGTCGTGGTCGTGGCTGACCACCTGCCCCAGTTCGGTTGCCAGGACGCGGCCGAGCGTGTCATCGGCGTCGACATCGATGGCGCGACTGATGCAGGAACCGGTCCCGGCGAACAGGCGGCCCTGAAAGGCGGTCATGGTCGGAACGCGGCACCAGGATGCGCCTTCGTCGACTGCGTAGTCCGGGCGGCTCGCGAGGCTGTTCATCAGGGTCCAGTGTCCATCTGTTTCGTAGCGCCATACCTGCGCCTTCGGGATCACGCCGGCGTAGAGCTTGCCGTTGTAGGCGATCATGTTGTTGATCTCGTTGATTTCTGCGTGCTCTCCCTCGGGGATCCCGAGGCGGCCCGTGTTCGTCCACGCGCCGTCCTCCCACCGCAGTACGTATCCCTGGGGCCACGTGCCGGCCCAGAGCTTGCCTTGGTAGGCCTGGAAGGCATGGGTCTGCGTGATGCCGTGCGGTTCCCGCGATATGCACGTCCACGTTTGGTCGCCCTCGTAGCGGTAGTGGTTCTTGTGCGTGGCGCCATACAGGACACCATCCACTGGAAACAGGTTCTCGAAATTGTCGCCGTCGGGAGCACCGCAGTCGATCCACGATTGACCGTCGTGTTTGAAGCAGTGCCCGCCGCCGACCCGGTCCAGGCCGGCATAGAGTTCACCTTCGAAGCTCGCCAGACTCAAGACGCGTACACTGGCGCCGACGGGACCGAGGTCGCGCCATTCCCGACCGCCCTCGTAGACGAACACCCGGGAGAGGGCGGGCTCAAACCCATCGCCGGAAGAGCGAAGCCAGTCCCACACGCCGGTGCCCGCGTACAACCGGCCATCGTGGACGATCATCGATTGCACCGACAGATGTCCGGGATCGGAACCCAGCCGTCCGCAGTCTTCCCAATCGGCATCGCCGACCCAGCGAAAGACGCGCGCTGCGTCCATCGGGTCATCGGCGTCTGCGATGCTCGCGTAGAGATCACCGTCGAAGGCGACGAGGGCCGAGACCAGGGAGTTGCTCGGCCATGGTTTGCCGCAGTCCGTCCACGGGCCGACGTAGCCGTCGTCGATACCGAAGTGAATATGGCGCGCGTCGGACATGGAACTGTAGCCGGCCGTGCTGCCCGCGATCTGCAGGTTCAGTCCACAGCGACCTTCGGGGTCAAACTTGGACAGAACCTCCCCAAACGCTCCACGCATGGGCGTGTCACACCGCACCCACGCCGCGAAGGAGAAGTCACTGTTCGCCAACCGCAGGTCATGGGTGTCCGGTACTTCGATACGGCTGCCGGGACGACTGAAGTGAGCAGCGCCTTCGACCGGGTCACCAGGACTGTCCACGAATGTGACGTCGTGTGCCACGCCGTGATTCTCGCCGGCAACATCGCGCGCATCCTGTCGCAGCGGCCAGTGCCCGATCAATTGCTGTTCTGTCATGTTCGTGTTCCTTCGTCTGATGAACTCGTCGTTCCTGATTCGTATCATACCCTAATCAACGGGTGCCGGACTCACTGAGGAAAGGCCGGAGCTGACTTGCTGAGTGCCACCGAGATCGAAAGTTTTCGCGATCAGGGATTCCTGGTCAAGCGCGCCACCTTCGATGCCGACGAGATCGCAAGACTGCGCGAGGGTTTCACGTACATCGAGTCCCTCGTTGAAGAGGGTGGGATCGATCCGCAGTATCTGAGCGGGAAGGACCGAGAGGTCCACATTCACATTCAGCCACAGGCCGGTGCCGCGGACGCCTCAGTGCGTTGCCTGCGAAAAGTCCAGTGGCCGTCCATGAGTCACCCCGCCTTTGAACAGCTACGCACAAGCCCGAAGTTTGCGGCCCTACTCGAGCCGTTGATCGGCACGACCCTGAAGCAATATATCAACCAGATCAACTTCAAGATGCCCGGTGGCCAGATCGAATTTCCGTGGCATCAGGATATCCGGCCAATCCCTGCTTTCAGTGCGCAGGTGGACAACTATGTGCAGACGATCATCGTCGTCGTGCGCGTCGACGGCGAGGCGCCTGACCCCGAGTGGGTCAGCTTCTTCCAGGCGGTCGCCGAACAGCCCCAGGTGTATCTGAAGGTCTCGGCCCTGGTCGAGAACAGCGCCCAGCAGCCGGCTCCGGCCGACACCGACTACTACCGGCCAACCCTGGACACGCTGAGGGCCGCCTTCGGCGAAGACCGCCTGTTCTTCGGCAGCAACTGGCCGGTCTGCGAGCGGTCGGCGACCTACGAGACCTGCATCGGTATCGTTCGCGACTACTTTGAGGCCAGGGATACATCGGAGAAGTTCGTCTGGGACAATGCCAAGGCGTGCTATGGACTGCCGGACCACCCACAACCAGCGAGCGAAGGAACCGATGGGCCCAGCGACTGACGACACGACCCCCGTCCAGGGATTTGAGCCCGCCGAGACCGATACTGAGGCCGCCAAGACCTGGGAGCCTGTTTCCGACCGAAGGATTCGCATTGGCATCGCTGGGCAGGGCGTGTGTGGCTTTGGGGCGGCATTCCACTTTCAGCACCACCCCAACGTCATCGTCGCAGCCGTGGCCGATCTCGACCCAGACAAGCGTGCCAAGTTGGCCACCGCCTGCCGTTGCGAAACTACCTACGAGTCGTGTGAGGACCTGATCGCCGACGACACGATAGAGGCGGTCTTCATTGCCACCGATGCGCCGAGTCATGCGCGGTTGGCCATTGCGGCATTGAAGGCTGGTAAACATGTGGCCTCGGCTGTGCCTGCCGTGTTCGGCTCCTTAGAAGATGCGGACGCTCTCTACGAAGCTTATCGAGCCTCAGGCCGGCAGTACATGATGTTCGAGACCTCCTACTACCATGACGACCTACACCGCATGCGAGAGATGTACCGATCCGGCGCGTTGGGCAAAGTGATCTACGCCGAGGGGGAGTACTGGCACTACTTCGGCACACCTCTTGCCGCGCACGAGGGCTGGCGCACGGGGCTGCCGCCACAGTGGTATCCCACCCACTCCAATGCCTACTACATCGGCGTGACGGGTGGGAGCTTTACCGAGGTGTCCTGCATGGGTTATCCCAGCACCATCGACCACCTGAAGGCGGAGAACAATCGCTTCGGCAATCCCTTCGGCACAGAGATCGCGCTATTCCGCACAAGCGAAGGTGGCATGGCCCGTATGGGTGTGAGCTGGGATACGCCCGGCATGGGTGGCGAGAGGGGTAGGATCCGTACTGAGAAGGGGACTTTCTACGGCGACTTCAATAGCGGCAACCCCGATGATGCGGCCCCCGTCATCACCCGGCCGCCCCTGCCACCGGGTGTCGAAGCCGGCGGTCACGGTGGCTCTCACGGCCAACTGATGAGCGAGTTCGTCGAGGCCCTTCTACAGGAGCGCACGCCCTTGGTGGACATTGCTCAGTCGCTGAACATGACGGTCAGTGGCATCGTGGCTCACGAGTCCGCCCTTAAGGACGGGGAACTGCTCAAGATTCCTCAGTACACGCTGTAGAGCAGCAACCGATCAGCTTTCCGGTGGCTCGCTCGGGAGGGCGCGAACGAGCGGTAGACCTTCGGAACAGACACCTATTTTCAGCGAAGTACGACGATTGTCGTGCAATTGCGCTCGTCCAAGGGATCTGAACCAATCGAGAGACGAAAAATGGCTGGCGATGATACTCGAAAAGCGACAGACGCTGAACTGGATATCCTGAATGTCCTGTGGCGGGTGGGGCCCAGCTCTGTCCGGGATGTGCACGAGGCGATGACACGTCTGCGTGGCATCCGCTACACGACCACCCTCAAAACGTTGGGTGATGACGGGCAAGGGGCTGGTCTCGCGCGATGAGTCGAGCGGTGCCCACATCTACGCTGCCGCCGTTGGCCAACAGGAGACCCAGCGCTCACTCGCGGGTGATCTGGTGGAAAAAGTCTTCGGCGGTTCTGCGGCGCGTTGTCCGCCAAGAAGGCATCGCCCGAAGAGTTGGCCAAGATCCGCCAGCTGTTGGATGACACGTTAGTCCGGGTCGCTCACTCCGGATAGTTCGCTCGAATCTCTGCTTTGATCAGTTCTGCCAGCGGACGAGCGCCGAAGGGCTCCAGGGGTTTTCCGTTGACGAAGAACCCCGGCGTTTTTCGCACCCCCAACTCTTCTGTGTCGGCCTTGTCCTGCTCGATGATGGCCGTGATTTCGGGACTCGACATGTCCTGCCGGAGGCGCTCCAGGTCGAGCCCCAACTCCGGCAGCAGAGGCCAGATCTCATGCACCAGCACCTGGTGATGGCGCGTCCATGTGCTCTGGTTCTGATACAGCAGATCCAACGTTTCCCAGAACTTTCCCTGCTTTTTGGCCGCTTCCAGAATTCGGACGGCCCCTTCTGCCCCCATGTGGAAGGGCGCGTAACGAATGACCAGCTTAATGCGTCCGGGGAAGGCCGCCAGGGCATCTTTCGTGAATTTCGAGAAAGACGCACACGTCTCGCAGGCGGGATCCGTGAATTTCACCAGATATACACGGGCACCGTCATCCCCCAGCGTGGGTGAGTGGGGCCTGATAAAGAGCGACGCATTCGATTCGGCCATGAATCCGAGTTCGGATACGCGCCACGCGCGATAGGCCGTGGCCGCTGCATAGATGCCCACGATCAGTACCAGGCAGACTCCGATGAACACATTGCGCTTCAATGCAGACTTCTCCTTCTGAAGACGATCAATAGGGCGATCAGCGAAGTAAAGGAGAGCAGGGACAACATTGGAATCGAGAGGAACCCGAACAGGTCAATATACTCCTCCGTACACGACACGCCGCGTGTGCAGGGCTGCATGCTCGCCGGGATCACACCGTGGTAGAGGAGATTGTGATAGGCAGCCAGCAACCAGCCGCCCATGGCCAGGGGAAGAGCGTATTTCGCGACGTGACGATCGAGAGGGAACAGGGCCCGTCCGAGGACGATTACCATCGGGAACAGGAAGATCCGCTGATACCAGCATAGTATACAGGGGGCGAAATCCATGACCTGGCTGAAAAACAGGCTGCCCAGGGCTGAAATCGCGACCACGAGCCAGGCCGCGAACAGCAGCATCCAGTCTTCATCTGATGACCCGGATTCGCCCGTTTCGGACGGATCGGGAGCATCGGCTTTTTCCATATCAGGTTCCCCGTGGGTTGGTGAAGACTCCTGGTAGACGATATGATGATTGTCGGACCAGTCAACGTGAGCTGGCACATGCCGACGCCGGTGTGGCAGGGTTTGCACCTTGCTATCTTACCAACGATGCACACTCCGGAATCCTGCTGCTGTGAATGTGCTTCACCGAATCGAGTCGGAACTGATATGCCAATGATCCATCTCTCACAGCAACAGATCACCACCGGCCGCGTGCCTCCGATCGAGCTTTCCGACCAACTCACCGTCGCCGTGCGGTTTCGATCCACAGGTTCAGGCGCAGAGCGCAGTCAGGCTCTCGTGGCGCAGTGGACGCTGGCGTCTGATTTCGACGCCTTCTCCTCCTACGATGCTACGCATACTGACGGGCTCGTCTGTGCCGGATACATGGGCGGCGTTTTTGATGGGCGCTACATCTACTTCTCGCCCAACCGGGATTCCAGGCTGCGCGATTCTGTGCACGGCCGCGTTCTGCGCTACGACACGCTCGGTGAGTTTGACGACCCGAGCAGCTACACGGCCTTCGATGTTGAGCATGTTACCCACCTGCGTACGGTCAACTACTATGGCGCTGCTTTCGATGGGCGATATGTCTACTTCTCGCCGCAGGACGAGGGGCATCAGTATCACAGCCGTGTGTTGCGTTACGACACACGCTCTGGTTTCAAAGATCGCGCCAGCTGGCAATCCTACGACATGGGGATGATCCACTCCCACCAAGGTGTCGCCTTCGATGGTCGGTTCGTCTATTTCCCTCCGGGGTATGAAGGTACGTCCAACTACGAGTCCATCCTGGAAGACAAACACAGTGGCCAGTTCATGCGTTACGACACCCATTCGGAGTTTGCGAATCCAGACAGTTGGCAGCGCTTCGACAGCAAACCTCTGTCAGAGCGTGCCACAAACTTCGATGGCGCCGCCGTCGATGGGCGCTATGTGTATTTCGTGCCCCTGAGCAATGGACTCGTGCTGCGCTTTGACACACGTGGACGTTTCGAGGATTCCGGCAGCTGGCACAGCTACGATGTGAGCAGGTTTCGGAAGGATGGTTGGTTTGTGGGGGCCGTGTTCGATGGGCGTTATCTCTACCTGGTGGCCTACAGCCACGGCGTGATCGTCCGATGTGATACGAATGGTGATTTTTCTGACGATGAGAGCTGGTCAAATCGTGACGTGAGTGGAACGGCCGGTTTGGACACTGGTGGTTTCGACGGTGGGCTTTTCGACGGGCGATACGCGTATTTCATGCCCTGGAACAACCCACAAGGCAAGCACCATTCAAACTTCCTTCGCTTCGACACACTCGGCGACTTTGACGATGCAGCGAATTGGACTGCCTGCGACGCCGGGCATGTGGGAGGTATGAAGACGATCGGCTACAACGGGGGCGTGTTTGACGGACGATTTCTGTATGGAGCACCCGTGTGTGACGACGACGAGTTCCATGGCCGAATCCTGCGCTACGACACACTGGCCGAAGGCACCTTTGCCCTCCGCCACAGCGACTATGGTCACAATGGCGGACTCTGCGCAGCTGTTCCCGGCCCGAGCTTCATCGTCAATACGGACCGGGGTCCCATCAGTGCAGCTGCTCACCAGGCGCTGGGCCCGGGGGCACATGAGGTCGCTGGGGTCTACAGTCAGGGCGCACTTCGTCTGATCGTCGACGGCGCTGTCGTGACCGAGATTGTGGGTTCGGGGGCCCTGCAACGGAGTGAAGCGGAGATTGCGATCGGTCAGTTTGCAGACAGCGCGGCGAGATTCGAAGGATCGATCGAGGCGGTCGTCATCGGCGACGGCGCCCTGGATGTGGAGCAGATCAGCAGGGCCCTTCGCTCAGGGGACGCCGGGGCGTAGCGTACTCCACATGAAAGCCATGGGCAGTACCACACCTGCCACCAGGCAGACGATGGCCCATCTTCGCTGCGCCGCCATACGCCAGGCCATATACACGCCGAGGACCGCCGTGGCGACGAAGCCAAAACTCATGAGCACGGCAAACCACTTGAACATGTGGGACCGCTCGATCTTCGGGATTCCACCGGGCATGGTCTGGTACATGTGCGGCGTTGACAGTTGCGAGTAGACTGAGGTGCGTCCTTCTTGTCGGCCTCGTTCCAACTCAGTGTCTGCCACGCCCTCGACAGGGCGAAGAGATGAGGAAGGGGGCAAAGAAGCAGCCCAGAAGAAGGTGAAGCTGTCGCAGGCGTCGCATGGGTTCCTCGTACGCAGAGGCTGAGCTGGCCGGTGCGCTGCGATCAATCGATCACCGCGCTTAAGGGGTGGGCTGCTGCAGTAGTTGCTCACCGTCCTCATACCAGGCGTCGACACGATCCCAGTAGAAGGCGACGTATTCGGCGATGTCGGGACATGCTTTGACAGGTTCCGGATAGTTCCATACCGCATTCTCCGACACCTTATCGCCCACTCTCACAGACCAGTACCTGGCCTCACCTTTCCACGGTCACGTACTGCCGAGGTCAGTAGGTTCCAGCAGGTCCATTCGCACGTCAGACATGGGGAAATAGTACACCGGCGGATGATCCGTCTCATCCATGACCAGTGCTTGGGCGCTGTCGGCGATGGTCTGCTCGCCGAAAACAACCCGAAGGCGATGAGGGGCCGGCCTCATCACGACCTTCGGATCTTCGTTCGTCTGCATACTGGGGCTTCCGGTTTCCTCAGGTGAGGGTCCCTACGAGATAGGCTCGGGTGTGCGTGAGAGCAAGAAGATTCATCTCAAAGAGGGCGGAACAAGGCCCATAGGTAACCGTGCCGCACAAAACCGAGACGTTCGTACAGATGAATCGTGTCCTCCGTGTCGCAGAAGATGACAAGCCCATCCTGCTCTCGGACCTGCGGCTGTTGTTGGATAAAGTGGATCATGCTGGTCGCCACGCCGCGGCGACGCAGGTGTTCGACGGTACGGATGCTGCGAAAACGAGCTAACCCGCCGGGCGATGAACCAACCTGCTGTGCCAACGAGCTCACCGTCGAGGTGTGCGTAGACGAGAGGGCCCTCAAGATGAGCGTCACACGTGCGGTAGTACTCGTGTCCGACCAGCTCTGAGCAAGCCGCTCGCAGTTCATCTTCTCGGGCTGAGTTGGGCTCTACGACTTCGATCTCCACATCCGGATTGCTCTTCAGCGTGGCATCGCGGCGGTGCACCAACATCCACTCGCACTCGAGACGGTCGCCCGGGAGAATCGCGGGCAGCAAGGCCTCATACGTGTCGCTACAGTGTCCGCAGAGATTCATGTAGGACAGGCCTGTTACTCGAAATCGACCGGCGATCTCATGGAGGGCACGCTGCATCTGGGTGGGACCACACCTGAAGTCGAGAACCTTGTTCGCATCGTAGCGGTCGGGGAACTGGGGCGCATGAACGAAGTCGCCGAACTCGGTGTGTTGCGAGTGATCGGGATGCCGGAGAAAGGCATACTCTGTGTCTGCGAGGCGAGAGAAGCGGAAGAGGTTAGGTGTCCGTCATACCTGTAACCTGGGATACCGCTGCCCCGTGATCAGCCACCGCGTTGTTTCGCTCTGGCGTGTCGCGGCGACGATCTCACCGGCTTCCCGCTCAAAGTGCAGTTGGAAAGGCCAGGAGCGGATGTCGAAGATGTCCTTGTCGATAGGAATCAAGCGATTCGTCGGCCACAGCCAGCCATAATCGCGCAGAACCAACTCGCCTTGCTCCACCGAGATCGTGAACTCCACTTCCTTCTGATGGTGCAGCGCTACCGACCGGGGGAGCCCTCCGACACGGCGGTTGACGTTCATCCTCCCGAATCGAGTTGTGCCGGCGGCACGGCGGGGTGCCGTATTGCTTCGGTAGGTGTAAGTGCCGGCGTACGCCGGCAATGCGTCGGCACTCAAGGCCGGGGCGGGTTGGAACGGGGTCGACAGGAACTCACCGATCTGCTCAAGGTATGCCGACCAGTCGCCTGCACTGTTGTCGATACTGAGCGTGGGGAACTCCAGGTCCTCTATCAGTTGCTCCATGAGAGTTCGTGTGTCGACCCAGTTCTGGACGAGTCCGTCGAATCCCTCAAGGCCGTGACGCTTGCCGTAAGCGCTGTTTTCGGAAAGGCGGATGTAGTGTTCAATTCTTGCGCCTCGCTCATCGAGGATTCGACGCATCGTGGTGGCATAGTCGGGTTGGTGCAGATAGACCATCATGGGCCGGAGGGGCGCGACGAATTCCGCCATCTTGTGAACGACCTTGCCGATGCGCTCCGGTTTCACATTGGCGCGCAGCAAGGGGGTGATCAGGTTTTGAAAGAAATGACTCTCGACAATGGTGATCTCTTTCGATCGGCGGGCACGCCTCACGAAGTCGCGCCAGCGGATGAGGGCCGCCGTGCCGAACTCCCGATAGCCCTTGGACCGATCAATCCCTTTGAGGGCTGCCAGAGGATGGGGCCGCTCCTCTTCGTAATACCAACGACAGGTGTGGCCAGCGCGCTGCAATTGGCGACCCAGGAACTGGGCGGTGGAGGACTTGCCCGAACCGGGACAACCTTCCACAAGGATCAATCGCGTATCCATCGGCTCGATCGAAGGTGTGGGCGGTCTTCGTTGAGGATCATGTTCTCGACAGGCTCAGAGGGTTCGTTGTCGCGATGCTTGTGGAACGCTGGATCTAGCCTGCGACGTGACCGCCGGGTCTGTCAAGCGTCCAGCCATCGCCCTCGGAATCTGACCGCCTGTGGAAAGGACGTGTGTGCCCTATCATTGTCGGCCCATCTGCTCTTTTCCCAAACCAACGCCCTGTGGAACCCATGGACGCGCCAGCATTTGATCGATACCTGCAATACGACGAACTGACAGCACTCCTCAAAAATCTCGAGCGCGAATTCGATACGGCTTCACTCGAATCGATCGGTAAGAGTCACGAGGGACGCGAGATCTGGGCGATGACGATCACCGGTGCCGGTGAGCCTCGGGACAAGCCGGGATTTCTCGTGGACGGCAACATACACGGCAGTGAGGTGACCGCGTCCATGGCGGCACTCCATTTTGCCTGGACTGTGTTGTCGAAATACGGGGATGACGAAACGATCACCCGGCTTGTCGATACCACAGCCCTTTACGTCATCCCCATGATCAGTCCCGATGGTGTGGAGCACGTGTTATCGGGCGTCGGCTGGGTGCGCTCCGGCACGCGGATGTATCCACGCGAGGAGGCCCGTTCGGGGCTTCACATAGAAGATGTCGATGGCAATGGCCAGATCCTGTCGATGCGGATGGTGGATCCCGGTGGGGGGTGGAAAGTCTCGTCGTCCGACCCGCGCCTTCTGGTGCCCCGGCGTTTTCACGATCACGGAGGCACGTACTTCCGCGTCTTTCCCGAGGGGCTGATCCACGACTTCGACGGGGTCGAGGTGGGGGTGGCGCCACCGAAGCAGGGGCTCGATTTCAATCGGAACTTCGGTGCTAACTGGCAGCCTGAGTCCCAGCAGTCTGGCGCGGGAGAGTATCCCATGTCGGAGCCCGAAACCCGGGCACTGGCGGCATTCGTGACGGCCCATCCAAATCTTTGTGGGGCCCACTCCCTGCACACCGGGATGGAGTCGATCATCCGGCCGCCCTCAACCCAGACGGACAAACAGATGCCGCCAGAGGATCTGCGTCGCATCTGGGAGATCGGGCGTCTCGGTGTCGAGGAAACGGGCTATGTCCTGTTCTCCGACTACACGCTCAACGACGACGTCTACGCGATTCACGGTGACTTTGGCTGCTGGTGTTATGAGTTTCGCGGCCTCGTGGCCTACACGGTCGAGTTGTGGGATCTGCGAGCGCGTTCCGGGCGCGACTACCTGGCGTTGAGTGAGATGAACAAGCAGCGCGATCTCGACGGTCTCGAGCAGGTCGAATTGGCGCTGCTGACATGGAATGACGACGAACTTGGAGGAGAGGGTTTCTTCGACTGGCACCCCTTCGATCATCCTCAGCTGGGACCGGTAGAGATCGGCGGCTGGCGTCGTCTGCTGCGCAACAATGCGCCCGAGTCGATGTTGGCCGACACGTGTGCCATGGAGACGCGTTTTCTCATCGCTCATGCCCAGGCGTCGCCGCAGTTGCGTGTGTCGGTGCATGAGGTGGAGAGTATCGCAGAGGGTGTTTTCCGGATCGCCATCGACGTGCACAACGACGGATATTTCCCGACTCATGTCACCGAGCAGGCGCTGAAACAGAAACAGGTGACCGATGTGGAGGCACGGATCGAACTCGATGGAGCGGGAACGATCGTTTCGGGGCAAGAGATCGAGTACCTGGGGCAACTGGCCGGGTTTGGCGGTGGACCGTGGCGCGGGGACGGGGTTTCAGAGAGACAGCGTCGTAAGGTCGAGTGGGTCGTGCGTTTAGAAGGCAGACCACAGGGCACGATTGAAGTGCGCAGTCAGCGGGCGGGTACGGTGCGACTTGCCCTGGCTGACGTGATCGAGGTGCGAACATGAGATTTGAAGATTCCCAGCCACAGATCGCCATCGACAGCGACTTCGACACCGGTAGCGCAGGAGGTGTGGAAGTGACTGACGGCGTCTATGAAATCGCCATCCAGTCCGAGCCGGTATCTGAATGGTTTACCGCCGCGCTCGAGGAGCATTTCGGCGGCTCTGGTGTGCCGCGAGAGTACGCGTGCCATGTGCGCGTTACATCGTCGGCCGGCGTCGACCAGCGGGTGACGCTGAGATTCCTGTTCAGTCAGACGAATGGGAAATCGTACATGGATCCGCCCTACTGGGAGAAACGCGACGGTCGCTGGTGGCCTATCGGTGAAGGACATACCCGGTTTGTCAGGGACGAGTATGTCGAACTCGACGTTGATGTTCCGGGGGGCGCCACAGTGCAGGTGGCCAACAAGCCGTATGTCAGCAGCGCCGACGTCGAAACCGAGATGCAGATGTTGACGCAAACCGGCCCCTTTGAGGTCGACCAGGTGGGCACGACGGCCGGCGGGCGTCCACTGCTGTGCCTCGATTCACGAAAGGCCGACGGTGCGCCGGCGGATGAGGTGATTCTCGTGAGTGCGACCATGCAGCCGGCAGAGCCTGCAGCGCAGCCGGTTCTGGGGGTGGCTCACGCACTCAACGATGGCAGCGCACTGTCGAAGAGACTGTTGGATCGATTCCGCTTCGTGCTGATCCCGTTGCCCAATCCAGATGGAACCGCCGAAGGCCGATCCTGCACCAATGGGTGTGGGCAAGTGCCGATGTTCAGTTTCGGCCGTCTGCTGGCGGGCGACGACGACGTGCCCATTGAATCCGAGGCGTTGTGGCGCCACAGCGAGGCGCTTAGACCGGCGGGATACCTCGAGTTTCACACACACTATCAGGAAGTTCGTTCGCACAAGCTCAACCCCATGGCCGCCGAGTGGTTCGACGTAGAACGACATGGCGACCTGGAACGCGTCAATGAGGCCCTGCTGGCCCTGAACCTCGATTGGCGCGTCACACCGATCGAACGCTCGACCCCCTTGTGTGAGGCGGGGAAGTTCACCAATCTGGCAGAGCGTCTCGGAACGCTGGCCTACTGTTACCAGATCTACAGTGTGAGCCAGGAGTCGACTGCATGGCACGCAGCCTCTGCGACGATGACGCTGGCCAAGGCCCTCGCCGGAGATGAGTGGGTCGCCCAGGGGCCAGCGCCGTCCATTGTTCCCGGGTGACGGTTGAGATTCCCTGTGGGGCGGCGAGGATGCGAGGTGGCAGGTGAATTGGCGGCGATTGGCGACCAAGAAACCAACGAATGAGATGAGAACATGAAGATTCAGAAGATCGAAGTGATCCAGATCGAAACACCGCGATTCTACGGATACATCTCTGGACACGTTCTGGTGAAGATCCATGTCGACGGTGATGCACCCATCGGTTGGGGAGAAGCCTCCGATTCTCGAAGTGACGATGTGCCGGCCCTGGCGCAGGCGCTCAACGAGCATCTGGTGGGCCGAGACGCCCGACAGATTGTGGAGCTGAGCGAATTCATGCAATCTCGTTCGTGGCCCTCTTCGGTGTCGGACGGGCATGTGGCATCGGCCATCGATCTTGGACTCTACGATCTGAATGGCAAGGTTCAGGGCGTGCCGGTCTATCAGATGCTCGGTGGCAAGGTGCGTGACCGCTTGTATGCCTGTTATCCGATCTTCGGCTGGCAGGTCCGGGACGATTTCGAGAATGCCGCCTCCTACCTGCAGCGCCTCGTCGATCTCGGTCATCATCTGTTTCGCTACTATGTCTCCGGAGATGCGGAGCTGGACAACCGTTTTCTCACCGAGATGAAGAGCCGCCATGGCGACGCACTGAAGCTGAAGTCCATCGACTTTTCGGGTCGCTTCAAGGACTGGCAGGAGGCGGTCAGGTATGGGGATACGCTGCGCCACCATGATCCCTTTCACTTTGAACAGCCCAGTCGGGACATGCGTGCGTCGGCGCAGTTTACCCGGCGAGTGGATCTGCCAGTCACGTGGCACATCAACACGTTGCAGCAAGCGTACGAGGCAGCCCACTTTGAAGCCTGCAATGCCTTCAACGTGGCCTGTGTCGCGGCGGGGCCGACAAACATCAAACGGATCCTTGCCTTTGGTGAGGGAGCGGGCATGAAATGCCTCATCGGCACCGACCAGGAATCGACACTAGGCGTGAGTGCACAGGTGGCGGTGGGGATTTCTTCACCACAGATCAGTCTACCCTGTGATCCGATGGGGCCGGTCCTGTACACGACGTCGCCTGCCAAGCAGCGCGTACGCGCCGAAGGCAGCTATCTGTATCCCTTCGAGGCGCCCGGGTTGGGCGTCGAAATCGGCGAGGCCGCCCTGCAGGGCATGACGGTGGCCGCCGCATGAGTCCATCTCCTGAGCAAGGCTTGGTGATAACTGACGGCCAGATCAACCACTTCAAACGCAACGGCTTTTTTCTGATCCCAAATCCGCTGGGCGCCGAGGGTGTTCGGGCCGTGGATCGGGCGCAGCAGGATATCGAACCCGAATGGGAGGCCACGGAGTTTCCGCAGGGATTCAATCGACTCGCCTGTCAGTGGTTGATGGTGGGAGAGCCCCTGCTGCAGATGGTGGAGCACCCGGAGTTGCTCGACGCGGCGCGGCGAATCCTCAGCACCGAGACCGTCCACATCGGGGCAGTCGGTCTAGGCTCTGCGGTGGCGGTGATCAGCGAAGATGGCCGGCCCCAACAACAGGTGCAGTGGCACACCGACGGCGGCCCCGACGCTCAGCAGGTCTCGTTTCGCACCGCCCTGGATCGACACGACACGAGCAATGCCCCTCTGCGGGTGTTGCCCGGCTCGCAGAACCGGCTTCCCGACGAGGTCGCCGACGAATTGCTGCAGCTGGAGCTGGCCACAGGCACCCACGATGAGACGCCAGAGATGTGTTTCGCTCGACACCCGCATGAGGTCGAGGTCGTCCTCGATCCGCGCTGGACCCTGGTGTGGACACCGTCCACGTGGCATGCGACGGGTGTGAAGACAGCCGCCGGCCCTCGACGGGCAATGGGGTGGAACTACTATCCGGCGGGAGGTCGAACGCGCGATCTGGAGGCGCTGAAACACATTCATCCGGGTTGGTCGGACTGGCCTGAAGATCGTCAGCGTCTGTGGGGGTTGGTTTGAGCACGCCGCAGACCGATGGGCAGGGGATCAACCTTCATGCCATCCGCGCGCAATTCCCGGCGCTGGCCAACTACGTGTGGTTTCAGAACGGGGGTGTATCGATCACGCCTGAGCCGGTGGCGCGTGAGCACATTCGCCTCATGGAAGAGTTGCTGGTTCGTGGACCGCTGCATGTGATCTATCCCGAAGAGGAATATCCGCGTCGCCGCCGGTCCATGGAGACCATCGCCCGCTTCTTCGACGTCAGTGCCGACGAACTGGCTCTGATGCGGGGGGTGAGCGAGGGCTTTCAGACGGTGTTGCGCGGGATGGACTGGCAGCCGGGGGACCGCATCGTGATCTCCGCCGATGAAGAGGCGGCACTGCTGCTACCCTGTCTGCATCTGCGGGATCTGTCGGGCGTAGAGATCGTCAAAGTGCCCCTCTCAGATACACCAGAAGAGGCGGTCGCCGCCACAGTTCAGGCCATGGATGGGGGGCGGACGAGACTACTGGCGCTGAGCCATGTCACCACAGATTTGGGCTATCGGTTTCCTGTCGAAGCGCAGTGCCACGCGGCTCGCGAGCGGGGCATTCCGAGTTTTCTGGATCTGGCCCATTCCTGTGGCGTCGTGCCGTATCGTCTGCGCGATCTGCAGTGTGACTACGCGGGCCTGCTGTCCTACAAATGGATGATGTCCCCCTATGCGGCGGGGGCCTTGTGGGTGCGGTCGGAGATGCTCGACACGATCCGCGTCACCTATGCGGGCGGTCGCGGCGAGAAGTGGCTGGACTTCAACGCCAACACGTACGAACTGCACGCCTCCGCCGAGCGCTTCCAATTCGGTCCTTGGTCCTGGCCTCTGGTGCATGCATGGGCCTGCGCGTGTGACTGGTTGACCGAGATTGGCTCTGAGGCGATCTGGGATCGCGTGGGATCGCTGACGACGAGGCTGAAGCCGGGGCTGGCACAGGTTGAGGGTGCAGAGCTATTCACGCCCACGGCGTTCCAAGAGTCGGCCGCCCTGGTCAGTTTCGGCTTGGCGGGTTGGACGGGTGCTGATCTGGCCAACGCGCTGCGCGATCGCTGGAACATCGTGATCAAACCCCTGCCCCATTCCCACGAAGGGCTGCGTGCCTCGCTGCCCTTCTATCTGCTTGAGGAAGAGGTCGATCTCCTGCTGACGGCGCTGACAAAGCTGTCAGCGGAGGGGGCAACTCACTGATTGTGTCCTAAGGGATCGATGCCGCGCCGAACACGCCTGGTCCGTTGTCCGACAGCAGTGCCTGTACCTGAGGGTTTCCCATGATCATGCCGCGACCGGTGAAGGTGTAGATGTTTGGTTGCCACCACCGATCCACATCCATCGTGATCTGCACCTGCGTCTGCTCACCATCGACGAACAGATCGATGGGTAGCTCCACGACGAAGGAGAAGTCCCCGCCACGCGATGGACCCAGGTGCGCCAGAAGCGGTTCGGCACCGCCCTCGACGAGCCCTTCCAGACGCATGTAGTGATAGCCGCCGCCCATGGGAACGGGCCATTCCATCTGGTTCAGATTCACCTCGTTGGGTAAGTCACCAAACGCCGCTCCGGCGGGAACGCCAAAACGGAAAGAGACGGCGCTGTAGGAACCACCCGGGATCCGCCGGGTGAGAAAGCACGTCGTCTCATCTGCTCCATCACCTGTTTCATTCTCTGGCACACGGACATAGAACACATCGCGCAAGTTGACGCTCGTGCCATTGTCACGCATCAGGACGATGTCGGTCAGGATGTATTCGAGACGGGTCACGTTGTAGCTCTCGCCGACCTCGTTGCCATAGTCGACCTGGTTCAAGACCAGCGGTGACTCTTCGACGACGTGACGGAAAGAGACGGTGACATCCGCCATATCGTGGTCGTCCCCGCACGAGGTGAGGAGCAGCAAGGCAAAGGGTAGAACCCGTTTCATAATCGGTATCAGTTGGATGAGAGTGAATCGCACCGGTCTGCTGGCTCTGCACCGACGTGTAACAGATAACGACGCAGACCCGACATGCCAAGTCCTTCCATCTGCGAAAAGTGGGCCAAGTGCCTGTAGCCACAGCAGGTTGTGTCTGGACACTCCCTGGAGTCCTGGGTATCTTGCGCTCAGTGTTGAGCCCCCTTTGACTCGAGCCATTCTCCATCCATGGCCTACTGCCTTCAGGTAGACGAGACGGTCGAGGCTTCGGTCCGCCGCGTCGCCCATGAACAGCTGTCCCGTGCCGTAAGTCGTCTTGTTCACGGCAGTGACAACCGTGACGACGACGTGCACTTGGCTCGCAAGTCTATGAAGCGGATGCGGGGCCTCGTCCGCCTGGTGCGAGCGCCTCTCGGGAAAGTTCTCTCTGGCCACGAGAATGACACGTATCGTCAGGCGGCGGCCCAACTGTCGAATCTCCGCGATGCGACGGTCCTGGTCTCTACCCTCGAGTCGGTGTATGAAGACCTGCCCACCGATCTGGCGCCCTCTGTGGGAGCTGTGCATGCATGGCTGATTCGCCGCCACGGAGACGCCTACGAGGCACAAGGCCCGCAGGACGAGACGTTTATGGAGATCGCTCGGGGCCTGCAGGTCGCCCAGGCTCGTATTGATGACTGGCCATTGGAGGGTTGCGACTGGCCTGATCTGGCGGGTGGCATTGGCCGAGTCTATACCCGGGGGCGCGCCGAATACGACGAGTGCTGTTGGCGACCTTCGGTCAAATCCCTCCACGACTGGCGCAAGCGTGTGAAGTATCTGACCTATCACACGCAGATGCTGGGTACGATCTGGCCAGGGCCGATGCGATCACTGGAGGAAGAACTCGGTAAACTGGGCGATTTTTTGGGCCTTGATCATGACTGCGCCGTACTCGCCCAGGTGATCAGAGAGCAGATGCCGGCCCAGATGCTGGCAGGCGACCAGCGACAAGGGATGATCGTGGCGATCTATGCGAGGCGTCGACGCGTGCAAGAGGAATGCCGCGTGCTCGGTGGGAAAATCTATGCCGAGAAGCCTGCCCTTTTTCTACGACGGCTCGGCCAATACTGGGAGAGCTGGCGGCCACAGTCCGTGGTCTCTGTCCACGTGGCCGAGTCTTTGAAGGTCGAGATCGACGGCGAGTCTGCTGCGGCAGGCGAGGGCTCGGCGCTCATCGAGGAGCCCGCGCAGCATCCGGACAGCGGCCCATCGTCCGTCACTGTCGGAGAACCCGTTTCCCGCGATCTGGAACCGGTGTGTGTCGTAGACCTGCCTTGTCAGACCGGAGAGGGGCCCCTGTGGCACGCGGAGGAATCCGCTTTGTATTGGGTCGACATCCCTCGTGGCCGTCTGTATCGCTACAATCCGGCGACGCAACAGAACGCCGTCGTTTTCGAGCGCGAAGGGGGTGCCATCGGCGGTTTTACCATTCAACAGGATGGTGCGTTGCTGCTGTTCATGGATGGTGGGGCGATCGGCGTCTGGCGAGAGGGGCAGGATCTGCAGTTGCTCATCGACGGAATCGAACCCGAACGCGACTCGCGTTTCAACGATGTGATCGCCGACCCCCTCGGGAGGGTTTTCTGCGGTACCATGCCCACCGCAGATGTCGGAGGTCGGCTGTATCGTCTCGACCTGGATGGGAGTCTCACGGAACTGCTCGACGAGGTCGGGTGTTCCAATGGTATGGGATTCACACCAACCAACGACCAGATGTATTTCATCGACTCACGGACCAAGCAAGTCTCCCGCTTCGACTACGACCAGGCCACAGGGGATCTGCGCAGCCGCGCTGTGTTTGCCGACATGCGGGACGAGGCGGGTGTGCCTGACGGGATGACCGTCGACGCAGAGGGATGCGTCTGGTGCGCACGGTGGGACGGCGCCTGTCTGGTGCGATACAGCCCGACGGGGGAACAGTTGCTGCGGGTCGAGTTTCCGACGCAGAAGGTGTCCTGCGCCACCTTCGCGGGACCGGATCTGGAAGATCTGTACGTGACCACCGCAGGGGGGCACGATCGTGCGGCGAATGGCCCTCTGGCGGGCTCACTGTTCCATCTGCGCCCCGGTGTCCGCGGTCGTGCGGAGTTTTGTTCACAGGTCGAGGTGTCCTTGTGAATGCCGCGTTCCGTTTTCTTCGCCATCCACGCCGTGGCACCCTCAGTCGACGATTGGTCCTGAGTTTTGTCGCCCTCTCCATGGTCGTGCTCGCCGTCAGTGGTTGGACCCTCTATCGACAGGCGCTGGACAGTCTGGAGCGACAACTGGCGACTCATCTGATGGCCGAGACCCAGTTGATCGCGTCTCGTTTAAGTAGCCAGCATCAAGTCTTGCGACTCCTTCAGCCTGGATACGAAAACTTCAACTGGTATCACATTGAGGTGGGTAAGCTGGTCAGGGATTCCCAGGCCCTGGGGGCTCGCCGGATCTATGTCTTTGATCCCTCGGGTCGGGGACTTCTGGATACACGACAGGGAGCACGCATCGGCCGCGACGTGCACGAAGTACAGCACGACCGCTTCCATCGCGAAAAGGTCCGCGAGGCGTTTCAGGGCCAGGTGACCCATACGCGCCGGTTCATCGACGAAGATACTGGTGTCCACCACATGACGGGGTATGCGCCGATCATCCATCCGCGCACGGGAGATGTGATCGCCGGCGTGGGGGTCGACATCGGCGCCAGCTACATGGAGGCGATCCTCGGTTTCAAGCGTTCGGTCGTTCTCTTTGCCGCCTTGGGGGCGTTGGTGACCCTCGTGGTTGCCGTGGGGGTCGCGCGTCACATCACGCGTCCCGTCAAGCGGCTCGTCACAGCAGCTCGTGAGATCGGACGGGGCAATCTGGAACGCGCCGTGCATATTGAGGCGACCGATGAGATCGGCATGCTCGGTGAAACGATGGAGGAGATGCGGCAGAAAATCCTGGCTCGCGATGCACAACTGCGGCAAATGCTCGGGGGCGTGGCACATGAGATGCGCAATCCTCTCAGTGGTATCGAGATCTACGCGGGACTGATCGCTGAAGATCTGCCCGACGGGGATGCCCGCAAACAACATATTCAGAAGGTGATCGGCGAAGTGCGCACGCTGAGCGATGTGATCTCTGAATTCCTGGATTTCGCACGTCCGTCCCAGCCTCACGCTGACGTGGTGGATGTGAAACGCCTCGTGGAGGATGCCGCCTTCCTTCTGTCCCCGGAGATGGAGACGGCCAACGTGGTCTACGAGCAGAGCCTCGAAGAAGGACTGCGCGCACGGGTGGACGCCGAGCAGATCAAGAGGGCCCTGATCAATCTGATGAAGAACGCGCTGCAGGCGATGGATGCAGGAGGCAGATTGCGTGCCACGACCCATGCGGAGAACGAGAATATCGTGATCCGCATTGCCGACGATGGTCCCGGGATCCCGGCATCGGTTCGCCAGCATCTGTTCGAGCCCTTCTTCACTACACGACAGAAGGGGTCGGGTCTGGGGCTGGCTATCGTGCAGCAGGCAGCAGAGAAGAATGGGGGACGTGTGGAACTTGAGAGTGTGGAAGGGGAGGGTGCTGTCTTTCGGTTGGTCCTGCCTCAGGTGCCGGCGGAGAGGAGAGAGGTGATCGCATGAGTCGGATTCTCGTCGTCGACGACCGGGAGTTTCATCGGCAGGCGGTGGTCGATCTGATCGAACACGAGTTCGGTGTGACGGCCGCGACGGCAGCCAGCGCGGGGGAGGCGCTGGCTGCGATGGCGGAGCAAGCCTTCGACCTGGTCATCACCGATCTCAAGATGGACGAGATGGACGGAATCCAACTGCTCGAGCGGGTCCGCAGTGACCATCCGGGCACGGAGGTGATCGTCGTCACCGGCTATGGCAGCATCGAAGATGCCGTGGAGGCCATGCGCATCGGTGCGTCTGACTTTGTCGTCAAAGACGGGCTGTCGAAGGTGCTGCCCATCAAGATCACCAAGGCACTGGAGAATCAGAGCGCCCGCCACGAGCGCGACCGACTCGGCGAGGAGAACCGATACCTGCGCGAGGAGATCGGCGATCGATTCGGCGAGATCGTCGGTGATTCACCGGTGATTCAGCAGGTTCTCGGTACGGTCATGAAGGTGAGTGCCACCGATTCCTCCGTCCTCATCTACGGTGAGAGTGGTACTGGCAAGGAACTGGTGGCACGCGCCATCCACCGGCAGAGCAGTCGCAGCGAAGGACCCTTTGTGCGCGTCAACTGTGGCGCGCTGCCACGTGAACTGGTGGAGAGTGAGTTGTTCGGCCACGAGAAGGGGGCCTTCACAAGTGCCGTACGCCAGAAGAAGGGGCGATTCGAGCTGGCGCAGGGAGGAACGATCTTCCTCGATGAGATCGCGGATCTGCCCCTCGACACGCAGGTAAATCTGCTCCGGGTCCTGCAGGAGAAGGAATTCGATCGCGTCGGCGGCGAGCACACGCTGACGGCCGATGTGCGGGTGGTGGCAGCGACGAATCGAAATCTCAAGCAGATGGTGGGGGAGAACGAGTTCCGTGAGGATCTCTACTACCGTCTGGACGTGATCCCCATCCAACTGCCGCCTCTGCGCGAGCGCCGGGAAGACATTCCCGCCCTGGTGGCGCACGTGCTGGCCAAAAAATGCCGGGAAATCAATGTGCCCATGCGGCGTCTCACAGAGGAGGCGCTGCAGTTGCTGTGTCAGTATCCTTGGCCTGGGAATGTGCGCGAGCTTGAGAACATCATCGAGCGGACCGTAGTGCTGGTCGACGGCGATACGATTGGTGCCAATGGCCTGCCCCTGGAACTGGTTCCCGATCTCGACGTCGGACTAGAAGAGGAATTGGTGGCGTCGGATGTCTCTGACCCCAACGCACCGATGACGCAGCGTCTGGAGCAGCTCGAGCAGGAGATGATCGAACGCGCCATGCAGGACGCGCGGGGTGTCAAGACACAGGCGGCGGAGCGGCTGGGGATCAAGACCAGTGCCCTCTACTATAAACTGGACAAATACGGTATCGACTACAGCGACGACGAATGAACAGATTGCTACAGCTTTTCTCGCTTTTCATGCTCTTGTTTTCTCTGCCCGCCATCGCCCAGATCGGTGATCTGGCGCAGATCAAAGAGCAGCGGTATAACCTCGATGTTGTGTCCGACGAGTTGATGTCGACACGCGTGAGATTGCTCGCCCAGACCGACTCGATCGACATGCTCGTCGACAGCCTTCGGCTGAACGATCCGGAGTCGAGTGATCTTCTGAAAGCGCGTATCGCGTCGCACCAACTCGTGGTGCGTCTCGAGACCATCGACATGGCTCTCGATACGGTGCGCGCCCACAGCGACAGCCTCGATGAATCGCTACGCGACGCCTATGACTGGCAGATCGCTCGCCTGCTGGGCATGCTGACCGAGTCCTTCGATGAGGGGCTCTATCAGCAACTGACCCTCTATCAGGAGGAACGGCACGAGCTGGGGCTGCGAGTCCTGCGATCACCATTTTTCACCGGTGGCGATACGAGACTCAGTCTCAGTGAAGACGACGGTCCAACGGAGCTGCAGATGAAGATTCAGCTCGCCCAGGACCAGGTCTCCCATTACCGCCGAGAGTCAGACCGCATCGAAGAGACTCTGATTCGGCTCGATCGAGATGTCCAGCTTGTGGCGAAGATGTGGCAGCTGTACCAACAGTTCGAGCGGCTGCGCCAGCGCAATCAGCAGATCATGCGAGAATTCAACGCACCCGCTCCCCCCTCAGGTGGACAACCCGTGGTCAGCGGTGACGATCTGCAACGTAGTGACCTGCCCCGCAGCGACCAGGCTCCCGCCATCGACAGCGAAACCACCCCCGCACCCGTGCAGATCATCCTGGTACAGATCACACACCTGAAGGCAAAACAGCAGGAATTAGAAGAGATCGGGGCTGTGTGGGAAGAGCGCCTCGGTGCGTTCCATGAGCGCCTCGAAGAGATGCTTGGTCCGTCCGCCGAGACACGCTAGTACGGCTCAGCCATCCTTCAAGTTTGTGGGCGTACCAGCTGCAGGCACGTGATCTCCGATGGGGCACCCAAGCGACAGGGAGGTCCCCAATACCCGGCCCCACAACTGACATAGATCCAGCCCGCACCTTTGCGCGCCAATCCAGCCACGACCGGTTGCTGCAGGCGCACCAGCAGACGCCACAGGCCCAACTGCCCTCCGTGGGTGTGACCACTGAGGGTGAGGGCAGCGCCCGTGGTTTCCATGGCCCGAACTCCCGCCCGCGGCTGGTGGGCCAGTAGAAGACGCACACCCTCGGGGGCACCGCGGAAGACGGCCTCAGGATCGGGGCAATGCCCAGGCATGGATTCACTCAACTCTTCACCACCAGGATCAGGAATGCCGCCGAGGATGAGTCGACCCGACTCTGTGTCTGATTCGCCAGACGACTGGCCCGAGGATTGACCTGGGGCGAATTCGTTGGCAGATGACGGTGACACCCACTCGATGCTGCGGTGTTCATTGAGAAGAAGCTCAAAACCCAGATCGGGCAGCGCCTTCATCCAGCCCGCAGGATCGGAGTAGTATTCGTGATTACCGGTGACGAAATAGGGACCAAAGCGGCATCGAAGCTCGGCGAGGGGAGCGACATCGGTTCGCAGGCTCTCGGCGGACCCATCGGCGAGATCACCCGTAAACACGATCAGATCCGGGTCCACCGAGTTGACGGCCCGAACGAGTCGGTTCACGAAAGGGCGTTTGATCGTCGGTCCAACGTGCAAGTCGGTGAGTTGCACGATTCGTATCGACTCGAGGGCCGGGGGAAGGTCGTCGATAGGTATCTGGACATGGCGAATCCTGGGTGTGCGATGGGCCCCGATCACGCCATGGAGGGTGAGCGCAGCGGCCACAGCCAGGGTCAGCATGTTGAGTTGATGAATCGGGATCGCCCGCACAAACTCGAGATTCTCGACAAGATACAAACCGATCCACGCCGTCAGCCAGATCACATCACGGACGGCGAAGAGGCCGAAGATCACACCGGCGATGGCCAACAGCAAATATGCGATCCAGGCAAAGGCTTCACGAATCGAACGCGGCAGCGTCGAGGCCCGAATCGTCAGCACGTAGGCGGGTGTGAGCAGGGCTGTCACCACGACGCCCACGTTGACGATCACCATTTCGGTGGGAGACCAGGGCGCGGCAGACAAGACGCGCCACGTTGGATATCCGTAGAGTAGAGTCTCGAGGATGAGGAAGATGGTCAAAAACAAAGAGGCGCCCTTTTTCTCGAAGATGACGATGCCATTGAACGTCGGACAGACCTGTAGAGATACAGCACCTGCGAGCTGTCCGCCATCACCAGGTCGAAGGACCGGAAGAGGAAATCGATGAAGAATTCGTTCGCTGTCCTGTTGGGAGTGATCTGTCTGTGGGCGACGAGTGCTACAGCCGACGATGATGCCCTGCTAGGCCGCCATCTACGGGTCCAGGGCCAGGGAGTGATTCAGGTGACGCCGGATGTAGCGACGGTGAGTCTGGGGGTCGAACATCGGGCGGCGACCGTGGAAGAAGCGATGGCAGCCAACAATCGCGCTGTGGCCAGTGTGCTGCAGGCCCTGTCGGATGCCGGCGTCACCGACAGCGATGTCTTGACGACGGAACTGAATATCCACCGAATGGTCGAGCGAACGCCTCGACGAGGTGCGGAGCCTTCAGAGAAGGAAGTGTTTGTCGTGCGCAATCTTGTGCAAGCAAGAATTCGCGACCTTGGCCATCTTGGAAAGGTCATCGACAGCGCCGTGCGGGCCGGTGCCAATGAGATGCGTGGCCTGCGGTTCGGCCTATCGAATGATCGTCCGGCTCGCGATGAGGCGAGAGCTGCCGCCGCTGCCGATGCCCGTCATCGAGCCGAGCAGCTGGCCAGATTGCACGATGTGCAGCTGGGCCGGGTGCTGCGAATTGCCGAGCGCGACACCGGTGGCGCCCGACCGGAAGGGATGATGATGCGCATGGCCGATGCGAGCGTACACACGCCGGTCAGCGTGGGTGACCTGAGTTTTCGTTCCGGAATTGAAGTGATCTATGAACTGAAGGACTGACTGGAGACTTGAGCATGTATTCCCGTATCCGCCGTTCGAAGCATGTGACTCTACTTCTTCTCACCGCCCTGTTCATGTGGGGGTGTGACGGAGATACCGTGTTCTCGCCTGACGACAGCGTCGTCGGTGAAGACCGAATCGAGGTGATCGGCAATGCCACGGTCGCCGTCGAACCGGATATTGCCAGTGCCCAGGTCGGCGTGCAGACCTTTGCTGGTGATGCCGTGGAAGCGGTGACACTGAACAATACCAACACCGACGCCGTGCTGGCCGCGTTGGAGGTGCTCGGGATCGACGGACAAGATCTGCAGACCCGGTCGTTCTCGATCTCTCCGCAGCGCGCTTTTCAGGAAGATCGACCCGATTCGATCATCGGCTTCTGGGTCAGCAACACGGTGGACATGACCCTGAGAGATCTCACCCAGGTAGGACAGATGCTGCAGGCGGCTGTCGACGCCGGGGCGAACTCGATCTATGGTCTTCAGTTCACCGTGGCCGATCCAGATTCCGTAGAAGACCTGGCCCGTACGCGGGCCGTGGAGGACGCACGGCGTCGCGCGGAAACCCTCGCAGCGGCGGCGGGTGTAGAGGTGGGCGGTGTTGTGTCCCTACGGGAGAGTTCGCTCAGCGTTCCCTATTTCTTCCGCGGCGATGCGGCCGAGAGTGATGCCAGTTCTGGCATTCCCATCGAGCCGGGCAATGTCGAGGTGAGCGCTACCGTCGAAGCCGTGTTCGAGATCCGCTAGGCGATCCGTTGGCACATCTGTCTCTCGAAAGTCTGCACGATCTGTTTGACCCTGAGGGTCCCGTCATCGATGCCCACGTACACCCGCTGCAGAATTTCGGGTCGCGCCGCCCCTTCGATGCTGCAGAGGATGTCCGTCTGCTGCGAGAGGCCGGACAACGTGCGGGTGTGACACAGGCGATTCTATTCTCGCTGCACAGCACCACGCCGAGGAATCCGACGATCGAACAGTGCCGGGAGGCCAACGACTATGCTCACCAGATGGCCCAGTGCAGCGACGGATATTTTCTGCCGTTCTGCTATGTCACACCCGACGAGCCGACGGCCTCGGTAGAGGAAATCGACCGCTGCATCAGTGACCTGCGCATGGTGGGTGTGAAGCTGTGGGTGGCGCGCAAGGCGACAGACCCGGGGCTGGACCCGATCATGGAGCGTTCGGTCCATTGGGATGTGCCCGTGCTGCAGCATGCCTGGCGCAAAACCACGGGCAACCTGGAAGGCGAGTCGGCACCTGCCGACGTGGCCGACATGGCGCGCAGGCATCCACAGTCCCGCATCATCATGGCCCACCTCAACGGCTGCAACCCGCGTGGCATCGAGGAGGTGGCTGACACGCCCAATGTGTGTGTAGATACGTCGGGTGGTGATCCTGAGGCGGGTGTCGTTGAACTCGCCGTCGAACGGCTCGGGGCAGACCGTGTGGTGTTCGGCTCCGATGCGCCGATCCGGCACTTCGGTGTGTGTCTGGCCAAGGTGTTGGGCGCTCAGCTTCCCTCCGTGGTGAAGCGGCAGATCCTGTGGGACAACCTGCAGGCACGACTACCGCCCTGGGGGCGTACGGAGGGCAGCCCATGACACCTATCGATCTGGTCGACGTCTGCGCCTGGACGGGAGACTGGAATACGCTGTCGGTGGAAGGTGACCCGGAAACCGTGACGCAGAATCTACGTGCCTGTGGTGTGACGCAGATTCATCTGGCCAGTCTGCGCACCGTCTGGGGGCACAATCTGCACCTGGGGAACATCGATGCCTACGTGGCGGCTGATCAATCGGATGCCGTCTGCCCCGTGCCTCTCATCGATCCCACGTTGGCCACGTGGCCTGAAGAACTGGCCAAGGCCGCACTGCACGAGGATGTGCGGCTGGTCCGCTGGCTGCCATCCTATTCAGGATACACGCTTGACGATTCCCGGGCCTCTGATTGTGCCCGGCAGGTGCACGAGGCGGGACTGAGCTTGAGCATTCAGGTGAGGATCGAAGATGAGCGACGCCAACACCCCCGGGCACGCGTGCCGGATGTCTCCTTCGAGGAGGTGATCGCCTTCGCTCAGAACCATCCCCAGTTACCGATCGTGATCGGTGGGGCCGCCTGGCCTACGGTATTGTCGGGGGCCGAGAAGATGCTGGCCGGCGAGCACATCTACGCCGAGACCTCCCAGATGGACGGTGTGGATAGTCTTGCCCTCATGGTCGACGCAGGATTGTCCTCGAGGCTGCTGTTTGCGACGCACGCACCGCTGTTCATGCCCCTGGCGGGTATCGCACGTATTCTGCTTGATCTGAACGAAGCCGACGCTACGGCACTGCTGGGAGGCAATGCGCGGAGACTGCTCGCACGTAGGCTGCCCCGTAGCCACCCTGGGGCGGCCCACAGCCACCCAGGCTGCCACTAGCTACGAGAGCGAGCCCAGGTAAGAGGCCGCTGGTGTCCGAAACAGTTCTGCAAGCCTTCTCCGCTTAGCTGGCCTTCATGCGGCGTACTCGCGCCGGCTCGCTATCGTCGCGAATCTCCGCTGACTCGATTCTCAACGACCGATCCTCCAGAGGCAAGTCAATTCTCTGACCCCCTTGCCGATGTGATTCTCGCAGGGCGATGGCGATCTCGAGAGCGGCACGCCCATCGGTGATGTCACTGCGCGGTTTCGAGTCCGATTCGATGGCAGCCAGCAAGTCGTCCACAATGTCGAGTCCCATGCCACGCATGCGGGCGGGCCAGGGGAAGGGGACACGGGCAGGCAATCCACGCTGGCGTGGGCCACCTGCCACTTGAATCCACTTCTCCCATTCGATGGCGCCTGCCAGAGAGCGAACACGTCCTTCGGTTCCCAGCACATCGAACTCCCAGCTGGCGACGCCTGTGGGCAGGGCTCGCAAATAGGCCCGTACGCCATTGTCGAAGGCCAGATACCCGTTGCCTTGGAGATCCATCTCACCCTCGGCGGCCGCGTCAGATTCCATTTCACCGAATACCCAGGTCACCTCGCCTGCTGCCAGATACCGGATCGTGTCAATGGCGTGGGAGCCATTGTGCGACAAGCCACACTGAGCATAAGCAGTGACTTGCAGCAGGCGGCCCAGTTCTCCGTCGTCCACCTGACGGCGGGTCTCGCCGAAGAAGGGATTCCAGCGGCGTGCGCAATTGATCGCCGTCGACGTTCCGTGCTGCTGGCAGGCGGCGACCATCTCATCGGCCTCCTTGAGGGAGAGCGAAATGGGCTTCTCCAGCCAAATCCCGCGCACACCAGCCTCTGCGACGGCGACGGCAATGTCGCGGCGAACGCGTGCTGTCGTGCAGATACTGACCAAGTCGAGGTCTTCCTTGGCCAGCATCTGTCCCACGTCGGCGTACACATGGCTTGAGTCGATGCCCCAGCGTTCGCCGAAGATCTGCCGCTGCTCATCATGAGGGTCGGCGCCAGCGACCAGTTCGACGCGCGGGTGGGCGTCATAGCTGGGTGCATGACAGTAGGGAAGAAAGAGAGAGCCACCTTGCTCGATCTCATCGTCGAAGGTGCTGCCCATGCGTCCCAGGCCGATCACTGCGGCACGGTAGGTCTCAGTGGTCACGGTCTTCCTCACAGGTCTAAAGGTGGGCGACGACTTGCGTCGCAGGCCATGATCTACAACAGGGATCGGGTTTCGGCAAACCGCCTCTTGATTCCCGATGGCTGCTGGCCACTAGAGGCCGACGTGATTACTCTCGATAGGTCCCCAATACATGTTCACACGCTCAAGGTCTTCTGCTTGCGTATTTACGGGCTCGGTGATCTCCACGCCGACTTTGCTGCGAATCGAGAACTGATCGAATCGTTGTCGGGCCAGGACTATCTGGCGGACACGCTCCTGGTTGCAGGCGACGTGGCTCACCGTCCAGAACTGATCCGTGCGATCCTGGTGGGCCTACGCAGGAGGTTCGCGCACGTGTTCTTCGTGCCGGGCAATCATGATCTCTGGGTGGCGGGCGCTGCGACTGAAGAGGTGACCGAAACCAGCCTCGACCGCCTCGACGAGATCTGGGCGATCTGCGAGGTCGAGGGGATTCAGAGAGAACGGACGTGCCTCGGTGACCTGGAGATCGTGCCGTTGCTCTCCTGGTATGAGCCCGGGCTCGACGGAGGCTCCATGGCCGGCGGCGTGGACGACACGGATGAGGTGATGCGCCGTCTTGGCCGGCGATGGGCGGACCGGCGCTACTGTCGATGGCCCTCGCATCTGGCCACTGATCCATCGCGCTGTCAGTTCTTCGAACAGATCAATGAAACTATCCTCGATGGATCGTCGACGAAGCCACTACTGACCTTCTCCCACTTCTGTCCGCGCACGGACCTGTTGCCCGACGTCAAATACCTGCGTTTCGGCCACCTACCCAGGGTGGCCGGTTCGCCGCGTCTCGATCGCCAGATCCGCAGCGCCGGGAGCCGCCTACATCTCTATGGACACACACACATACCGCAGAACATGGTGATCGAGGGGGTTCGTTACGTGAACGCTCCCCTCGGTTATCCGCGGGAGCGGGAGCGATGGGGGAGGGAAGGCATTCGCCTTCGACTGCTGGTGGACGACGCTGACAACATCTCTGCCGAGACCATCGCTGCTGCCAAACTCACCGATGATCGATCGAACCGGGCCTCTCGACGAACTACTCGTATCTGAGCGCGTCGATCGGATTCAGCATCGCTGCCTGGCGAGCCGGATAGTAGCCGAATCCAATGCCCACACCGGCGGCGACTCCGAAGGAGAGCACGATCGTCCAGGGCTGAACGATGGTCTTCCAGTGGGCATAGAGGGTGATGATCTTCGTCATGGAGAACCCGAGGACGATGCCGATGATGCCGCCGAGAAGACTCACCATCACCGCTTCTACGAGGAACTGGGCCAACACGTCAGAACGTCGCGCCCCAAGGGCTCGCCGGATGCCGATCTCGCGTGTGCGCTCGAGGACGGATGCGAGCATGATGTTCATGATACCAATGCCGCCGACGACGAGTGAGATTCCGGCGATGCAGCCCATGACGATGTTGAAGATCTGCTGGGTCCGCTGACTCTGGCGCATGAGCTCTTCGGGAATGGCGATCTTGAAATCATCCACACCCCGGTGCCGGCGCTGCAGGATGCCGCGCACGATGTTGGCTGCTTCCTGCAGACGTTCGGGGTCGCCCACCTTCACCGTCAGCTGGGTAAGTTCGGCGTCTTTCGTTTCCCAGTGAAAACGACGCAGGACCGTCGTCATGGGGATGTAGACGTCCTCGTCGGTGTTACGGACCTCAAGCACACCACCGATCTTGCCACCGGCTGCGCCCTTGTCTTCGAGAACCCCAACGACCGTAAACCACTGGTTTTGCACCTTGATCTGCTGGCCGAGGGGATCTTCGAAGAAAAACAGGGCGCGTTTGGCATCGGAGCCCAACACGCAGACGCGTCGGGATTGCAGCATGTCTTTTTCGGTGAGGAAGACGCCTTGCTGCATCCGCGCATTGAGGATCTGAAGATACTTCGGTGTCGTGCCGACGATGACGGTTTGGAAGGAGTTGCTGCCTCTGTGGACTCGTGTCTTCAGTTCGCGTTGGGGCGTAACCAGTTCGGCGAGGGGGCAGATCTCTTCGATGGAACGTGCATCATCCCACGTCAGCCCCGCAGACAGATTGCTTGTGCCCGAGTCATCCTCCTCCTGACCTTCTTCTTCCTCCGGATTCCAGTGCTGGACGATGATGTTGTGGATCCCCATCTGGCTGATCTGATCAAGGGCTTCCTGCTTGGCGCCTTCGCCAATGGAGAGCATGGAGATGACAGCTCCCACACCAAAGATGATTCCCAGCATCGTCAAGATCGTGCGGAGCTTGTGTGACATCAGCCCCGCTGTCGACAGTTCAAAGGTCTCGCGAAGATCCATAGACTTACGGCGTGGCCGCAGCGGTTTGAGTGGCGTCGTCACTACCCGCATCAGCGACGCCGCCCACCGTCTCGAGGGTCACCGTGGGATCGAGGAGGGTCACGCGATCATTTGCCCCCAGACCTTCCTCGACAACGACGAAGTCGTCGTTTCTTTTGCCCAGTACGACGACCTGCTCAAGCGGCTGGCCGCCCTCTATACGATAGACCAGTGTACGCCCGTTCTTCTCAAACACGGCATCGATGGGGATGGAGAGGGGCAACTCGGCAACTTCGCCCTCCTGCGGTTCGGTGACGGGTGCGCCTTCCCCTTCGGCCACGGGCTCGGGGCGTGGCGGAATCGTCTCGATGATGATCTCACATGTGGCTGTCATGCCGGGTTTCAAACGTGAGTCCTCCATTTTGATCTCGACGGTGACGTCGAAGACTTTCACGTTCTTGTCGCCTTCCTTTTCATGGCCGAGAGAGGCGATGCTCGTAATCCGGCCTTCAAAGGTGGGGCCCGGAAGAGCGTCGAGGCGCACGTAGGCGATCTGGCCGACTTCGAGTTTGTCCACGTCTACCTCGTTTACCCACGTCTCAACCTGCATCGTGGACAGGTCTGGCAGTGTGATCAATGTCTGGCCACCCCAGGGTTCATCGCCGACACGGACCTTCTCGGCGCGGCCCCCCTTCCAGATCTTCTCGTAGACCACCAGCCCAGGTCGTTCAGCATTGACACTGAGGGATTCGAGGTCCTTCCGAGCCCGGTCGAGGCGGCGCTCTTTCTGGGCGACATCGAGTTCGCGTTTCTTGCGGTCTGCCTGATCGACGACATGCTGTGCATCGAGTTTTCTCTGCGCCTGCTCGAGAGCTAGTTCATCCTGCCGTGCTTTCAGGCGGGCCTCCTCGCGCTCGACGAGAGACTCGAACTTCATCTTTTCTACCTGCAGCTCCGCCAATCGAAGTTGGGCCGTCCGATTCTCGATGTCGGCTTCCTGGCGGCCAATCTCGACCAACTGGTTCGCCAGTGTCTTCTCGAGCTCGGCTCGCACCGCTTCCAGTTCCTGTTCGCGCTCGGTCACCTTCTGCTCGAACTCCGCCTTGTCGAACTCGAGGATGAGGTCACCGACTTCGACGATTTCTCCCTCGGGGAACAGGTGTGTGATTTTGAGCTGGCCACGAACCTGTGGCGACGTGATCTGTTCTGCCTCAACGGCCTCCAGTTCACCATTGCGCAACTCGAGGGTGATCACGAACTCGCCCTGCTGAACCGCGTAGGAGGCGACGGTAGCCGCTTCCTCTTCGAGCAAGACACGCGAAGCCATCATGCCAGCGGCGACGACGAGAATTCCCGCGATGGCCAGCACGATCGTGCGTCGCCGGCCAGGGGATGTTCTTACAGTGGTCGCTGATTCAGTCATTGGGATTCATATGCGCAGAGGGGCAGGATGGTTTCAGGATGCGTCGACGTATTAACAGTGTCAAAACCATGTCCATAGCTAAATGAGTCCGAGATCGGTGAGGGATACTTCGTCGCCTTCTTGCAGGCCTGAGAGTACGAGGACTTCGAGTCCGTTGTCGTTGCCGATCTCCACCTCCACGGTCTCAAAGCCCGTCGGATCCCGCCGATAGACGACATGTCTTTCTCCACGTTGGAAGACGGCAACCAAAGGGAGCAACAGGACGTCGGCCTGAGATTCCACGATGATCTTGACCGACGCGGACATACCGGGGGCCAATCTCTTATCCTGTTCCTCCACATCGATGACCATCTCAAAGACCGAGACCGAGGGGGCGTCTTCCAATTTGTTGGCCATGGGAGCGATGTCGGTGACGATGCCGTGGAAGACAGGCCCCGGGAAGGCTTCAAGGCGAATTTCTGCCGCCTGGCCGACCTGCACCAGGTGGACATCCATCTCTCCTACCTGAGAAGTGACCTGCATCGCCTCCAGTTCGGGCAGAGACAGGAGGCTTGTTCCGCCCCAAACGACATCGCCCTCCATCACCTTTCCATGCCGGTCTGCCCCCCGCTTACGGATCTTCTCGTAGACGACGATTCCCGGGCGCGTGGCGTAGATATGGAGACGATTGTAGTCACGCAGCCGATCGTCATAATTGTCCTGTCGATGGCTGATGCGCAGCGCGATGTTCGCACTCTCCACGCGGTGGATGATTTCCTGTGCTTCGAGGTTCGTCTGTGCCTGCTTCAGGGCCCGTTCGGCACGCTCGAGGGCGATCTTTCGTTCTTCCTTTTCGATGGGGCTACCATACTCGGCTTTCTGCAAACTGATCCGCGCCAGTTCCAGACCCGTTGCACTGCGCTGAATCTGCATCTGAAGGTCGGAGAATCGGCGCTCCAAATTGGCGATGGACCGCTCCCGATCAGCCTTGGCCTTTTCGAGTTCACTGGCCGCGTCCTTCAGCCATTCTTCATGAGCGCTTCGATCGAACTCAAGGATCAAATCACCCACCTCAACACGGGCACCCTCCGGCCACAGATGGGTGATTTTCAAATCACCGCGGACCCTCGGAGCGGACACTTTCTCGCTACGAGCGGCTCGAATCTCGCCCGCCTCGAGATGGTTGATGCGAAACTCGCCCCGTCGGACCTGGACGGTGGGCGCGTCTGCGATCACTTTCGCCGCACCGCCAAACCAGGTGGCGACGCCGCCACCGATTACGACACAACCCAGAATCAGCTTCTTGGCATGATTCATCAGGAAGCTTCCCGTTCTGCCGTCTTCTTCGTGCCCGCGGCCACTTCATCACTTTCCACCTCACCATCCCGAAAACGGATGATCCGATGGGCGAAGGCCGCAATGTCTTCTTCGTGGGTGACGAGGATGATGGTGTTGCCCGACTCGTGCAATCGCGTGAACAACTCCATGATCTCCTGCCCCGTGCGAGTGTCCAGAGCCCCCGTCGGCTCGTCGGCGAGGATGATGGACGGATGGTTGCTCAAAGCACGGGCCACCGCGACTCGCTGACGCTGTCCACCTGACAGCTCATTCGGGCGGTGATCCATGCGGTCACCGAGGCCAACAGCGTTCAGGGCCTCTTCGGCCCGCGCCTTCCGTTCGCGACCCGGCATACCGGAATAAATGAGGGGAAGCTCGACATTTCGCAGCGCATCGGAGCGGGGCAGCAGGTTGAAGGTCTGGAAGACGAAGCCGATCTCCTGATTGCGGATTCGCGCCAGTTCATCATCGTCCATGTCGCTCACCAACTGACTGTTCAGCCGGTACGTCCCCTCTGTGGGGACGTCGAGGCAGCCGATGATATTCATCAGTGTCGACTTGCCCGATCCGGAGGGCCCCATGATGGCGACATACTCATTCCGTTCGATGGCGACAGACACTCTGTTCAGGGCGTGAACCTGCGTCGCACCCATATCATAGGTCTTGCGCAGATTCTGGATATCGATCATCTGCGCACTGGCTCCATCAGCCTGCTGTGGCTTGCCATTTCCCTGATGGATGTGAGGACGTTCGGTCATTGTGGATGCAGTGTGGTCAGTACGCTATCGGGGAGCCATCCCGTGAGTTGATGGGTAGGTACACGCACCTGGCTCCAACCTGCCACCTGTTGTTGACGAAGCAGTATTTCGCCCTGCTGTGCGAGTCCCAGAGAATCGGTGCCTCCCGCACTGCCACGCAGTGGCTGATCGTCGATGAGAAGGACCATACTCGTCAGATAGTCGTCGATCGTATTGCGCAGGGTGGTCAGCGCATCCCGGGCGAAGTCGTCGGCCGGTGTGACCTGCACAGAAGAGAGTGTACTCAACTGCCATGTAACCGACAGTCTGTCATCGACGCCGGCCCGGAGCGCCTGGGCGCGGAGGATGGTGTCCGCCTCGGCTCGCACCCCGCTCACGCGATAGTGCCCTGTGACGAGGGTTTCGGTTTCCGGATTCTGCGGATTCGGCTGGGCTTCCCATTCGATCAGCTCGGCGTCATCATAGGCCGTGAGCGCATAGGCTTGGGTCAATTCGTCGAACGTGCCCGTGATGCCGCGATAGCGGACCTCTGCGGCCCGAACCAGTTCAATGTCGAGGTCGAGGTCCCGCTCGACAGGAGGCTGCAAGTCAGGGACGAAAGGGACCGAGGCGACAATGATGAATGCGAGAATACGCGCTGAACGCGGGAATCGGGGCATGCAAACCGGCTATCGATGCGCAAGGGAATAGACGATGCGCACGTAACATGTTGATCTAACACATGTTAACCGTCAAGGTGGGCATGGTCAAGGCGGCGGGATCAAGTGTCGAAGGAATCTGCCCTACAGTTCGATACAGAACACCTGCGCCCGCCGAAGGTGCAGACGAAGGGCAACCTCGCGTCCTTTGAGAGCGGAAAGATCCGATCGTCCGCCCCAGTGAACGACCCGCTGCAGTTCATCGCCGCTGATTGCTTCAGCCTCCTGTATGCCGAAGCAAGGTAGGGCCTCCACAGGCTGCGGCGGGGTATGAGGCGGCTCGACCAACTCGACGCGAATCCAGCCGTCGTGGGCAGTGCGGTAGTTGAGACGCATGGGCGCGCCTGACAACTGCCTTTCGACGAGCACGACAGATCCTTCATCCTCCGCTTCCAACCCCACCAACCGATCTGGCTTCCAGCTTGCCCAGCGCAGTTCGTTGTCGGGTGGGTAGGTGGCGCGACGCCGGCGGAAGTCGTGAGGGCTTCTAGATGCCTGAAGGGGCAGTCGCCACTGGTCACCGACGACGATCAGGTTCGGACTTGCGTAGAGACAGCCGAAGGTCTCCTCATCGATGCGCCGGTCGACAATGGCACGTCGCTCTGGCCGTTGCCACTGACAGCCATCTCGGCTGACGGCCAATTGGATATCGACGGTGGACTCAATACGATGATAGATGGATGGGAACATGAGGTGTCGGCCGGGCAGATCGGGGTAGGGACAGTAGCAACTGGTGTAGATGTCGTCATCGATCGGATCCTGTGGATCGCACAACAGACAAGGCTGTGCTCCACCCAAGTCGGTGAAACTGGCGCCTTCGGACCGCCGAACCAGGCGCCGGCGGTCCTGATGCCCTCTCAGATAAGCGACGTAGCGCTGAGTCTGGTCGTCGTATACGCAGAGATTGTGGGTGTCGAGGGCCGTTTCACCCACGTCGAGGATCGGTTCGGTCAGGTTTCGCCAGGTCAGGCCGTCGGCGGAGACGGAGGCGTGGAGGGCATGATGGATCGAGAGAGCCCGGCGCCGATCTTCACGCGAGACTCCGCCGAGGTCCAAGTCGGCCAGAAGTTTCTTGGCCTGCTTGGAGTCGAGGTCGGGATCGTGACGCCCATTCCTGAAGTAGCGACCCTTGGGAGCGATCGCTTTGTAGCGTTGGTCTGCAGGCGCCGTCGTGTCACGGAAGACAAAACCCAGGTGATGTTCGCCGTCGACGCTGACAATGTTGTTTTTCGTTGAGCCATTCCAGGCTACGCGTCCCAGTGCAGGGCGCCGCCATTCAACACCGTCGTCGCTCTCGGCGTAACAGACAAGGCGATGGTCCTGGTCAGCCGGGGTTGTGGAATACCAGAGGCGATATCGTCCCTCGTCGTGCAACAAGGCGATGATTCCGGCAGTGCCGGGGCCCTCCCAGGGCCGATCCATCGGAAGAAACACTTCCGAAACGCTCGCCGGCTGCACGCGCAGATTTACACCGCGAGGTGGGTCCTGAGACCACACGCTGCCGTCTTCTTCGATCTTGCGATGGGAAGGCCAGATCCCGAACGCGTCGAGGAACGGATATCGTTGGTTTGTCTCACGGCTCATGGGACTCACGTTCTTTCTTAGCAGCCACGCTAGAACTGCAACTAACCGCCCCAGACGGCATCGTCAAGGTGCTGTTCAATCCCGAGACGACCATCCGCTTCGATCTGAATTCAGCCGAACACGAGCTGTTGCTGCTGTACTAATTGACAGTATTACACCTCGGCTAATACCCTGACCATGCCCATTGCTTCTGCATAACGGTCTTTGCGCGGGCATACGCGCTCAGGCCGAAGGATACTTCGTATCTGCGTCAGAAGGGGGTTTTGCGAACGCGGCTTGTGAGGGCGGGAATACGCAACAGAAGTTGCCGAAGCTGGAAGAGGCGAGGGCGCAGGCTCTCGCCTCTTCGTGTTTCTGGGTGATTCGACGGGGCTCACACCCAGTAGATGTTGTTGTGCCCGGGAGCATGGACAGAACCACCCTCTCGACTACGGTAGTATACACGAGTGCAGGGGGTCTTGGACACCTATGGACCCATCTACCCAGAGATCGTTAGATGGTTGTTAGATGCAGATAGGAGTGCAGCATCAAGACGTTCAAGGGCTTCTTGACCCGCGTCGGGCAGTAGATGCGCGTACGTGGACAGTGTGATCTTTGGGTCTGCGTGTCGTAGCTGCTTCGAGACCAGCTTGAGATTATCGCCTTGGTGGAGCAGGAGGCTTGCACACGTGTGTCGCATGTTGTGCGGCGGGCGGTAACGGACACCTACCATCTCGCAGGTGTCAGCGAATACCTTCCGGACATACGAGTGTGTCCACGGTTTGCCTGTACTCGAGTTAGGGAAGATCAGATTGTTGTCTTCCCATGCCTCCGAACTCAGTTGCCAACGGGCCACCCTCGTACGCTGATCCTCGAGTGCGCTAATTACGAATGATGACAACTCAACAGGGGCGGCGTTACGCCCTTTCACATCGCCGAACGCCATCCGTCTGGTGATGTTCTCACATACATAGTACTGCTGCTTCTTGGTATCCAAGTGTCGCCAGCGTGCAGCCATCAACACACATGTTGTAGAACTCCACTCCACCCGCGTATCCGTCAGAGGCATCTACGCCTTTCTCGATGGGCCCCACACACAGCAGGTCGAGCATGAGTTCAGGCACCACATTCTTCATGTGCAACATGTGGAAGTCGATGCTGTCGGCGGTACCCTGGACGGCGATCTCCATGTGGTGATCGAAATAACCCCACAGACGCGCAATCGATGGCTCATCTTCACCGGTCATCATGTCGCGCAATGCGACATCAAAGACATTGCCGAAGCTGATCTTCACACAGTCGTTGATGGTGTATTCACGACCAGGGATCCCCGACCAGTGACAACCTGCATAGACCCGTGCGCGACTGTCTTCCACACTGATGCCATTGCGCTGAAACCCCTCGACCGTACGATCGATGCCAAGGAATTTGGGCATGCCCTGCCGGTCTTCCAGCAGGATCTCGACACCCCGCGTGAGCAATTGTGGATCGGTGTCATCACCGACGCAGATCGCCACATTGGCCGGCACTTTCAGTCGATGGGCGGCTTCCAAGACCAGGAAAGAGATAGCGTGGGTCTGGTCGTTGCCCTGCGCATCCGGTCCACCGAGTTGGATGTATGCTGTATCGCGCACCAGCAGGCAGGCAATGTGGAAAATCGCCTCTTCATCGGTGAGGGTGCCGTCGGCAATCTCACGTTCGTAGTAAGGCTTGAGGAGCTGATCGAGGGCACCAAGAGAACCACTGCCATTATACATCTGGGCGGCTGACTGGTACCACAGAATCCACTGACAGGCCTCGCGCAGCGTCATGGGTGCCTGGGTCACGAGTCGTTCGTTGATCTGGGCGATCTGTTCCAGATTCTCGCGCTGCGCCTGATGCGGCTCACTGAAGGCCCGTTCGGCTGCGTGTTCTGCGCCAGCACCGATCCAGGCCTGCATGCCGAGGAGCGTCTGCGTCAGCCCCTCGTAGAATGCCTGTTGCTCCGGCGACGTGTTCACCGTGCGATAGTGATCGATCTTCTTCTGCAGCCCACCGTAGCCGAGTTCCAGACCGATGGCCAGATCCTGGCAGAAATGCTGCCCGGCCCCGATGGCGCCGACGAGTTGGTAGCGTTCGCGCACGTGGGACAGGTCATCGGGTACGGCTATTCGTCGGATCCCATCCTGTGCTGCGATAGGAGCCGAAGTTGGTCATGTAGGAACAGGCCAGTGAACTCATGACATCGACGTAAGGCGGGTGGGCCTCCAGCAGCCGTCGGAAGTTTGCACCACACAATTCGGGCCCGTAGAAGCAGCCATTCTCGTGGTTGCTCTGGATATCGACGCCGGTGAGCAGCACGTCGTTGATGGGCATGCCAGAACCGCTGATCGACTGTACCAGTTCGCGTCGATCCTCCGGTGGCAACACCATGGGCCAGTCATCGGAGTCCATGGCGCCGATGACCTCCTGATTCAGGGTGGTCTGGGCCATCTTGGTCGCCTGCAGCGCCGCAATTCGGGAGTCGAACGTATAGGCCGCCGCCGTATCCGGGCCGGTCGTCAGATCTCTCGGGGACTGCAGTGTGTCAGTCATGGGGGCATCCTGGGTGGTCTCTGGGTGAGGAACCACCCAGTTCCCTGCAACGTGCGTGCCGTGCATACGCCAGTGCTGTCCCCGAATTCCGGGCAGACGCCGCGGACCCCACATGAGACCTGCGAGTCCCATTTTATGCCACCGGCAGAGGCGAAATCGTCCCAGATCGGCGCGGAGCTCACGGATCGCGGCCTGATTCACTCGAGTGCGACCGCCTTGAGACCTTGCTGCTTATGGAGCATCCCTCTGCAGGAACAGAGCACGCACGGCCACGACCAGGACAGCCAGTAGACCAATCAGGCACAGTCCCGATGAAGGAATCGCCAGCCATTGGAGGGTCTCCTTTGCTGCCCCGGTGCTGCCGAGGCCAGGGGCACGCATGCCCGCCAGAAGCCAGAAGATGGAGTAGCCAAGAGCGCCAGCACCCAGGCCGGTTGAAACAGCTGTGCGAATGCGATCTGCCGCCGGCAGTGCCGCCAACAGCAGGATCAGCGCCAGGCTTGTTGCGCCCAGACCGTTGGCATGCAAATGGGCCCGCTTGTAGTAGACCCAAGCCTTGTCGGTGACCTTCGTCATAGCCGTATGATCACCACCATAGACAGCATCCAGAACCTTCTCAGCATCAGCCCGCAATCCTGCCTTCATGGCATCTTCACGGGCGCCAAAGGCCCCACCCAGGCCGAACCCGAAGGCCAGTGTCAGCAGGGCGAGAACCACACCGACACGGTGTGGGATAAGACGTTCTATCGCTGACTCCTTGATCATCTACAGTGACTTGAGAAAAACAACCAGTGCCATGCGATCCTCGGTGGTCAGGGCCTGGACCGCGTCGCGCGTCGCCTCTGCCTCACCCCCGTGGAACATGACGGCTTCGAGCAACGTACTCGCACGGCCATCGTGCAGATACGCCGGCACGCCACTGACCGTCTGTGTCAGCCCGATCCCCCACAAGGGCGGCGTCCTCCATTCGCGACCATCTGCATCGTAGTCAGGACGATCGTCGGCCAGATCATCTCCCATGTCGTGAAGCATGAAATCGGTGTAGGGATGGATGATCTGATTCGACAGAGCGGCGATCTCGTGAGAGCCGGTCACCAGCGTCGGTGTATGGCAGCCACCACAGCCCACGTCGGCAAAGATCTCCTCACCTCGCAGAGCCACCGGATCATTGACCAGACGGCGTGCCGGCACGGCAAGAGTGCGGAGATAGAAGACAACATCATCGAGAATCTCTTGCGTAATCTCCGGCTCATCGATGAGGCCGTCCGCCTGCTTCTGACCGTGGGCTGACTCGCGGCTGAAGTACGGGCTTGTGATACCCATATCCTCGTTGTAGGCCCCAGCCGTCTGCTGCAGCAAGTTGGGGTTGTTCGCCTTGCGTCCGAACCGCCCAACAACCAGCTCCCCCCCAGCTACATCGAAGACGTAGTTCACACGCCCCGAGATTCCATCACCATCTGCATCCCCGGGATCGGCCAGTGCCAGGATCTCAGAAGCAGGCACTGCCTCAAGCAGCCCGCCTCCGAATACTGGCGGCGCCATCCGGGGAGAGGTCAGCACACCTGCAGGCAGATCCGTATAGGGATCAACCAGATCGTACGTGGGATGCGCCAGTCTGTAGACCTGCCCGTCAGCGAAGCGACCCTCTTCGATCCGATAGGTGACTTCTACTCGTGCTTCAGGCTCGACGCCAAAGATGGCGCGATCGCCAATCTGTCCTCCGAAGCCAGGCACGGGTACCGGTGCTCCAGGCGGGTCGATACTGGCACCCGGCAGGCTCACGCGCATCAGCGACGAACCGACGAAAGGTGCCGTGTCACCAAAGTCCGGCTGGCCACGGCCGTCCCGGCCATGGCATCCTACACAGGAGGTCTGGTTGAAGACGGGCCCCAGACCACCATTGATCTGCGCCGGCGCAGTGACAAAAACGGCCTCGAAGGCCGCATCACCTGCGAGAAACCGACTCATCTGCATCGCGTCGAGACCCGGCACGGGATTCTCGAAGGCGGTACTGGCTTCATCGAACACCGTTGCCGCACCTCCCGACAGAGCCGGGTCCAGTTCGGCACCTTGCTCTGGCCCGGTCGGGGTACCATCGTCCCCGCAGCCACCCAGAACGGCAACCGCCAAAGCCAACCCCAAAGTTGTCTTCCTCAAATCAGACTCGCCTTCTTATTGCCCCAGAACGAGAGGGAGAATGTCGTCTTCGAGGGTCAGTTGGACGCGAGCGACCGCCTGTTGGGCCGTTTCGATCTGCGCGGCGTCAGTGAAGATCGCGTCACGGAAGGGATAGCTGATCTGGCCAATCTGGGTGATGGCCGTCTCGATTTCGCTCTTGAGCCTGGCATCAAGAGCTGCGTCCTCTGAGGCGACAAACTCATCCAAACCATGCCCCGCCACTCCCGCGTAGTCACCCGTGTATGCGTTCTGGACGCTGCGGATGTTGTTCTGAAAATCCTCGATCGAGTTGTAGCTGAACTGGGATTCTACCAGTCGCGTATCCTGCTCCACGAAGGGATCGGCGATCTTGCCATTAGCCACCTCGTCGCAGATCCCGATCATGCCGTTGACGATTTCCTGAATGGCGGATCGTTGAGACGGATAGATGTCACTTCCAGAACCGGCGTTCATGACCCTGGAGCCGAAGTCGCCACCGGTGGGTAGCCAGCTCTCATGCAGGGCCGAGGCGGTCTGCGCCAGGTTTCGTGTGCTGGCGATCAGATAGTCGAACTGGCGATCCGTGAATTGGTCGACCGTCTTGCTGCCCCCATCCTCGAAGAGCAGATACTCAATCGTGTGGAACCCCTTGAGCGTTCCGTCGAGAGTATTGACATAGCTCACGGTGAGGTCACTGTCACCGGCCAGCACGGCATCTAGGTCGACTCGATTCACTGGCCAGCTGTCCAGGGCCGGATCGAAACCATTGAAGTCGACGGGGCCGAATAGAAAGCCCTCGCTGTATTCCCAGGGCGCGCGGGTGGCCGTCCAGGCATCTCGGGCAGACGAGAGAGCCTCTTCGCTAGCAGCTTCTCGCAGGGCCAGGGCCGCATCGGCAAGAGCCGACGCATTGTTGTCGATGTTTCGGTAGGTAGCGATGACGACGTTGTTGGTGAAGTCAACGAGAATCGGGCGAAAGTCGTACTCATTGCCCGGGCCAGCCACCCCACCATTGCCGTGACCGCCGCAGCCAGACAGGTAGACAGTGAACAGGACGGACAGCAAGGTTCGGTTCAGAGATCTGATGATCATTTCGTGTGCTCCGTGAAGCGTGCTTGATGTCGAGAATGAGGGACGGAGAGGGGAATGCGGTACGGAGTGGGAACTTCTATAGGACGAATCCGAGGGCGAGGCCGAGGGTGTTCTCACCATTGAGGTGACCCGCACCCAGGCGACGCATAGAGTAGTCCGCTTTCAGCACGATCGTGTCGGCCAGATTGTAGTTGGCCCCAAGCGTATAGACGCGCCGGGCGAAACGAGGATTATCGAAGTAACCCTTCGGCATCTCCGCCATCGTATCGTAGTCATCGTACCGAAGGAATAGATCCAGACGCTCGTCTGGACGCCGTGCGATCCAGGGCAGGACATCGAATCCCGCCTCCAGGAAGATTGCTCGGACCGCGCTGGCTACGGGGCTGCGCAGGACATCGAGATTGTTGGAGAGAGTCCGATTGCGGTCACTCACCAGGCCGGCGTTCTCAAGGTGGCCAACCATGAAGAGCCCTCTCAATCGGAGACGCTCTCTGTTCACATGCCCGTGCACGTCCAGGATCGTCACGTGGGCGTCAACCCCCTTCATGTCAGGCTTAGGCCGGTTGTCGGCGCTGTCACCTCTGTAGATCGAGCCCCCTAAGGTGACCCCAGGGCGAATCTCAGCATCAACCCGAGCAATGAGGGCCAGGTTGTCGGCGCGTATCTGCTCGAAACGACCCTGGTGACCACTGGCCACCCAATGCTGGGAGCTGAATCCGGCCGCGTCTAGGCCGTTCACCAACTGTAATCGGTAGCGCCACCGTCGGAAGTTCCCTGTGATCTCCAGCCCCGTCTCGTGCCAGACAGCAGGGATCATTGATGTCTCGGCTTCTGAACGCACAGACCCGAAGAACTCGGTCGGCTGGTGCAGATCTGCCAGCAACCCAACCCCGACGTAGAAGTGGCCGATACTGACACGCAGGTTGTCGCGAACGAGGCGCGTGATCACGAACTCCTCAAGGACGACCTCACCACCTTTCTCGACTTCCGGCTCGAACTCACCGAATTCCTCATACTCCAGTTCGAGCGCACCCCCGGTCCCGCCGTGCTCGAACTCGACCTCCATTTCCAGTTCGGTATCTTCCAGCAGCTCGGTTTCGAGTTCCAATGACAGTCGAGTGATATCAATGAGAGCACGACTGTCCGGTGCTGATCCCTCTGGCAGGCTCTTCTGATCAGGTCCGAAGTCAAAGTACCAGTAGTTCAGTTCTCCCTGACCGCTCAGCTCAAGACCCTCCGCAACCACGTGCACTGTACTGGCCAGGATCACCATGGCACAAAGAATGGCATGCCACGCTTTAGAGTGCGCTATAATACATGTGTTTGTCATAGCCAACTATAATAGAGCAAACACGACACTTGTCAACCCCTCAACGGTGCCAGACGGGAGTTCAACCCAGTGGGAGACGACCGTCTGAAACCTTGGAAGGTTTCTCTTGCTTGGGCTTTCAGGACCCAGGCCGACAGGTGCGCCAGGCGGTTGAGAAGCCTATTCTCACAACCGTGATGCCAGATGACACACAACCGCCATCGCCCCCAGAGTCGATGAATCGCCGCGACTTCGCCCGCTGTGCCCTGTGCACGATGGGTCTGCCAGGTGTGGGCGTCGCCGTGGTCCGCAGCATGGCGACGGCACAGGAGACCCTCGTTGTCGATCTGGCCGATCCCGACTTCCAGGCATTGCACCAGATCGGTGGTGCCGTGAAAGTCCCCGTCGCTGGCGAGAAGTATCCGATTCTGGTCGTGCGCATCGACGCACAACACATCATCGCCTACAGTTCGTCCTGTACCCATTGGGACTGCGAGGTCGATCTGCCCGACGAGGACGGTCGCGTCGAGTGTCACTGCCATGGATCTGAATTCGATCTGCAGGGCAGATATGTCGACGGACCCGCCGATGGGGACCTGCGACGTGTCCCCGTGCAGATCGTGCAACCCACGCTGATTCGTGACACGTCCTGGGGCAGCGTGAAGCGCCCCGATTCCGACCGCTGAGAACAACCGCCTCCGCAGAGAGATGACAGATGACACAGATTGCGACACGAACCATTGGCCGCACCTGGCATGCGCGCCAATGCACGCCCTAAAAAGAAGCCTCTCTGGCGACAAGACCTGCCTGGCAGACGCAAGTCTGATCTTGGTCCGATCTCTGCATCCATTGTGGGGAGCCACATCAGGCCATTGTGGAGAGTGGTTGTTCGTAAGAGGTTGTTATACAACGGGTTAGGGGCCAGTCTGATGCTGGCTGTCTCACGAAACCTCTAACGGAAGGCCAG
>PVBE010702865.1_pt1 | contig 46978 bp, 44 predicted proteins | sample 1631181 | NCBI WGS metagenome assembly PVBE01 (sample SAMN08397723, study PRJNA350692) | Marine metagenome, whole genome shotgun sequencing project. | isolation source: water | place: Pacific Ocean | collected 2012-04
CTCCCAAACTCTTTCCGAAGGAAGGCCTCATATTCACTAAAATTTCCTTCAAACCATCGAACTGCAGAATTTCCCTCAAACGCAAGCACGTGAGTAGCAATTCTGTCAAGGAACCAACGGTCGTGGCTAATTACCACTGCACAGCCTGCGAAATCTTCTAGCCCACCCTCCAAAGCTCGTAAAGTATCCACATCTAAATCATTCGTTGGCTCGTCCAGTAGCAATACGTTAGCGCCGCTCTTGAGTACCTTTGCTAGATGAACCCTGTTACGCTCACCACCTGATAAATCTCCAACAAGCTTTTGTTGGTCCGATCCTCGGAAATTAAACGACGCTGTGTAGGCGCGCCCGTGGATTTCTCTTTTGCCAATGATGAGATTGTCTAGCCCTCCAGTGATTTCCTCATACACTGTTTTTTCGGGGTCAAGAGCATCTCGTGATTGGTCAACGTATCCCAATTCCACGGATGACCCGATGGTAATTTCGCCGCTATCTGGAGATTCTTCGCCGGTAATCATCCGGAACAAAGTAGTTTTCCCAGCTCCATTAGCGCCTACAATCCCAACAATTCCAGCTGGAGGAAGAGAAAAACTTAAATCATCAATGAGTAGCTTGTCATCAAATCCCTTTGTCACACCTTTTGCTTCAATCACTTGATCACCTAAACGGGTATCAGCATGGATGTTTATTTGCAGATCACGTTGATCTCTGTCTTCAGCTTTAGATTCAGCCAGGAGTTTTTCATAGGCAGCTAACCGTGCTTTACCTTTCGCCTGCCTAGCTTTAGGCGCCATTCTTACCCAATCTAATTCGCGTTCGAGAGTGCGTTGGCGAGCAGTATCCCGGTTTTTTTCTGATGTAAGACGCTGTTGCTTTTGTTCTAGCCAACTCGAATAGTTCCCGTGGTATGGGATACCGCGTCCGCGGTCGAGCTCCAAGATCCATTCTGCGACATTGTCTAGGAAGTACCGGTCGTGTGTAATAGCGACAACGGTTCCAACGTATTCTTGAAGGTGTCGCTCTAACCAAGCAACTGATTCGGCATCTAGATGATTGGTGGGTTCGTCAAGGAGAAGAAGGTCAGGTTCGCGAAGGAGTAACCTGCATAATGCGACCCGTCGTTTCTCTCCGCCCGAAAGGGAGTCAACGTTCATTTCAGGAGGTGGGAGCCTGAGAGCATCCATAGCGATTTCGATTTTGCGTTGGAGATCCCATGCGCCAACAGCTTCAATTTCTTTTTCGAGAGCAGACTGCTGGGATCCCAGTTTTTCAAAATCAGCATCAGGGTCAGACCATTGAGCAAGGACGGAATCATATCGTGCGAGGAGATCCGCAACTTCGCCGACTCCGTCCATAACATTTCCATAAACCGTTTTTGTAGAATCCAATTCCGGCTCTTGAGAGAGGAACCCCACAGAGTAAGGAGGGGTGAGTCTTGCTTCGCCGCTGAAGTCATCGTCGAGCCCAGCCATAATCCTAAGAAGAGAAGATTTCCCAGCGCCATTCGCCCCAAGGACTCCTATTTTCGCCCCGGGGAAGAACGATAGGCTTATGTCTTTGAGGACATCGCGATCAGGCGGGTAGAACCGAGAACACTTATGCATGGTAAAGATATATTCAGAAGCCATGAACTGAGACTAGTTCTCCCAAGGGGACAATTCCGCATCAGAGCAGTTATGGCATAAGGCGAAATCGGCCCTATGCTCAGAACCGATGATATCAGCAGTACTTTTTGACTTCGGCGGGGTAATCACTACGAGCCCATTTGATGCATTCACCGCATATGAACAAGAGGCAGGTCTTCCTGATGGACTAATACGGAAAATAAATAGTACGAATCCAGATACGAATGCTTGGGCACAATTTGAAAGAAGCCAAATTTCAAGAGAAGGCTTTCTGGAACTATTTACCTCTGAAGCCGCTGCGCTGGGATACAAAGTTGACTCGGAACGAGTTTTACAATGTCTATCTACTCAGATCCGGCCAAAGATGGTGCAGGTCGTAGAGCGACTAAGCAAAGCCTACAAGACGGCTATTTTGACTAATAACCTCATCGAAGAGTCAGAGGAAGAGACAAACCCTGGACCTTCGCGTGAGCACCTAGGCAGTGTTTCCTCGGTGGTGGATTTGATTATTGAGTCCTCAAAGATAGGCGTACGGAAACCAGACAAGGCGTTTTATCAAATTGCATGTGAAGAATTAGATGTTTCACCTAGCGAATGTGTCTTTCTAGACGATTTGGGGATAAACCTAAAGCCTGCGAGAGCGATAGGGATGATAACGATCAAAGTTGTGAGTGAGTCTCAAGCCCTTCACGATTTAGGAGCAGTTCTTCACGAAGATTTAACGAGCTGAACAACTTTCATTATGGGAGCTGAGTGGTTTATGAACTAGTTTCGTGGACTAGGCTACTCGAATGCGAATAGTTACATGGAACGTGAACTCGTTGAAAGCGAGACTACCAAGAGTCCGTGAATGGTTAGAGGTAATGAATCCTGATGTCCTTTGCATGCAGGAGACAAAACTTGCTCAAGACGCATTCCCAACAAGCGAATTCACTGAACTCGGGTATGAAAGCGTTCACCATGGTCAGGGCCAATGGAACGGGGTAGCAATTCTTAGCAAGGTCGGAATCGAAGATGTGGAAGCAGGTTTCTCAGATGGAGGTGACCCCGATCCGGACGCAAGAATTATCTGGGCTACCTGTGGAGGGGTTCGAGTTGCTAGCGCCTACATTCCCAACGGAAGAGAAGTCGGACATGACCACTATGTCTATAAGCTTTCGTGGCTAGCTCGATTGAAGTCTCATCTCGAAATAAACCATACTCCCAAAGACAATGTTGCTGTCCTAGGTGATTTTAATGTCGCTCCGGAAGACAAAGATGTATGGGACCCAAAGGCGTTTAAAGGAGCTACGCATGTTAGTAAGCCAGAACGTGATGCCTTCCAAGGAGTCCTAGATTGGGGGCTGCAAGATATTTTTCGCAACCATTACCCCGAAGAAGAAGGGCTCTACACGTTTTGGGAGTATATGGCCGGTAGGTTCCATAAGCGTGAAGGTATGCGTATCGACTTTATTCTCGCAACTAAGTCTCTTGCGTCAAGGAGCAAGATAGTACTTGTAGATAGAAACGCGAGAAAGGGTGAAAAGCCATCAGATCATGCGCCGTTGCTCGCCGATTTTCATTCATAACGAGCCAAGTTAGATCAGTCAGGTTTTTGTAGGAGCTTCGTTGAAATTTCTGCACTCGATGGGAGCTCTCCGCTTGGGCCAATAATGGTTAATTGGTCGTCAGCTAAAAGCACAGTGTCTGGTAAGGGCGACAGGATTTCCCCTTTCCTATAGATCGCTTCTATATGGAGATTCTGGTCTAGTTTAAGTTCTCCAAGCACTTGACCTATCAGCGCCCCTATTTCCGTTTCAGCCAACAGTAAGTACTGGCCTATCTCGAGACCGGGGAGCAAAGCTTGTTTCACTTCTGATTCGAATGAAGCGTCAGCGACCACCTTTGCATCATCTGTATGGAGATAGGCTGCTAATTCACCAGCAAGTCGCAAAGATCTTCCAGGTTTGCTGGAAGTCCCAGCTAGAAAAAATAAGGCGTTTACTGTTTCATCTCTTCCTCCCCATTCCCCAGGGATGCTAATTCCGGTTTCACTTCTGACAATAACTAGATGATCTATTTCAGACTCTTCGAAGAAGGCAACAGGTGTAGCTGTCGGGTGGGTTTCTGATGGCTGAATCCATAGTGACCCTGTTTCAAGAAATCGCTCGCTTACTTCTTCAGGTTTAACTCCGAGCACGTTGCTTAGTATTTGCGATGCTCTAGTTGCAGCTTCATCGATGTCGCCTTCTGCTGGTACTGAGATAACGGTCGCTCGGGCTATCAAACCCGCGTAGTCATCTTCTGACCGCAATCCATGGCTCTGCATCGCTGCGGATATTTCCCTATCAACGCTAGTGTCAGCAGCCTGACCGAGCCTTTCGAGGATATGGTGAATAGCCCCAGCAGTCTGCGTTACCCGTTTACGGCCGAAGTAACGGAACCAAATCATTGTTAAAGCGATGGACACGCAAACAAGAAGTATTGGTAGAAGTCCTAGTTTGAAGACTAGATAGATAGATACCCCAATTCCGAAAATATGCAAGTAGGGGAATAAAGGGGACCGGAATCCAGGGGCGTATGAATTAATCCGTGAACTCCGAAGGACAATCACGGCGACATTCACCAAAGCAAGTTTTACTAGCACGAAAGCACTCGCGAGTTTCGCTATCGCTCCAGCTCCGAAAGCGACAACGATAACGATCATGCCAATACCGGTAAGGATGATCCCCCATATAGGCGTGCCAAATCTACTCATTTTCAGAAAAGAGGGACTCATTAACCCGTCGCGGCTCATAGCCATTGGATAACGTGCAGCCGATAGTATTCCGGCATTTGCAGCGGATGCGAATGCTGCAAGAGCAGCAGCTATAACAAATCCAGCTCCTACTGCAGGCATGTACGCTTCTGCAGCTGAATGCAGTGGCGATAAGTCCCCCAAGAGTTCTGTTTGTGGGATAACAGCAACGACCACGAGCATCCCCAAGGTGTATACAACGGTGCTTACAAACAGAGAGAGGATAACTCCCAGCGGGATATTTCGGGAAGGATCTTCAACCTCTTCTGCCATGCTAGCTACCTTGGTTAATCCACCGTAACTAACAAAAACCAATCCTATAGCTGCAATTAAACCCTCACTTCCTTTGCTGAAAAAGGGCTCAAAACTTCCTGCAGCATTCCCAACTTCAGGCATCCCAGAAATTAGGAACCATACGACTACTGCCATGAGGAATCCGACCATAGCGATTTGAAGAGAAGCGCTTGTTTTCGAACCAACAATATTTAGAAGGCTAAAAAGCACAATTAAGATAACAGCTGTGAGTTTACTAGGGAGATCTATGCCAATTAAGGCTAAATAGGCGCTCATTGCTACAAGGGCGAAAGCATCTTTCATTACGAGAGACAGCCATGTCGCCACACTTGTTACCGTTCCTCCAGCTGGCCCCAGCGCACGGGCAAGGAAATAGTACAATCCACCAGCGCGAGGCATAGCGGTAGATAATTCTGCTACAGAGAGCATCGCTGGTAAGGCTAAAAGACCTGCGATTAAATATGCAAGAATAGCCGAAGGGCCAGCTTTCGCAGCAGCAAAACTTGGGAGAAAGAACAGGCCAGCACTGATGGTCCCCCCAGTGCTGATCACAAACACATGGCCAAGTCCAAGAGACCTTTTTAGGCTTGTAGGTGGTTTCGCGTTATCGCCCATGTGAAACCTTAACAAGTTATAGATCTCGTCTTAGGCTTTTGTCCCATTTTCATTGGAAAGAATTCGAATGAGGTCATCGCCATACCTAGCGATTTTGAAACTGTTTAAGTGCGTTAATTTTTCCAGTTGGTCTGTAGTACTTGGTTTACGGGATATCAACTGCTCTATCGCTTCGTCAGAGATCACATCGCCAGGTTTTACATCAGCCGCAAGTGCTTGAGAATTTCTCCAGTTCTCGAGGTTCTTTCTCTCGGTGCTCTTTTCTTTGGGTCGCACTTTGGGGAAAAGCTGACCACGAAGGTTTTGAATTCGATCTCGCAACGAAGGCCCACCTGAGATTGGCAAGTTTGAGGAACGAACCGAATGCGAAATCTCTTTCAAGTAAGGAGATGGTTTCCGATTCACTTTCCTATTTCCGAAAGCTCTCTCACGAGCCCAAGAGCAGTGAAGTTCGTCCTGTGCGCGAGTCATAGCTACGAAGAGGAGCCTGCGTTCTTCATCCAACGCAGCATCAGACATAGCATACGAGATAGGGCTGAATCCTTCTTCGAGTCCCGCAATATAAACAATTGGCCATTCCAGTCCTTTTGCTGCATGGAAAGTAGCAATAGTTACGGAGCCACTCTCGATGTGGGAATTCTTGGTTTCTGGGGAGGTTTCTCTGCTTGAAGGGACAGAACAGGGGATAGAGAATCTAGAAAGAGTATCGGCGATTTGGCTGATTTGGGCATGTGTTCTTACAAGCACAGCCTGCCGAGACCACCCCTCGTTGTACCGACGGTTCTCTAAAATACTCCTCGCGATGTATTCGGCTTCGTCAGAACAGGTTTTTGCTTGATGTAACGAAGGAATTTCTCCAGAAGGTTTTTGGGCGTTCAGTTCAACTTTCTTTTTTAGAAGGGATGATGCTGATTTAATAATTTCTGGGGTTGAACGGAAATTCTCTGTGAGCTCAATTGTTCGGCTACCTGGAAAATATGTAGCAAAGTTTTCTAAATATTTCGCATCAGCCCCGTTCCATGAATAAATAGCTTGATTAGGGTCACCAACAACGCAAATAGAGCTATCTGGCCCTAGCCAGGCTCGTAAAAGGGCGAATTGCAAAGGATTCACATCTTGAAATTCATCAACGAAGATATATCGATATTTCCAGTGCCGGCCTGCCGCATACTCGGTATCTTTAGCGAGATCACTAATAGCGTTTTCCAAGATGTCATCGAAGTCCAGAAGATTCCGTTTCTTTTTTTCCTGAGAGAATAGACGCATAAATTCACTAATCTGACTTGTCCCATTGGGCAGGTTCCGTCGAGTTGATTCGGCTGCGGCAGAGTACGTTTCTGGAGTGAGCCTCCTAGATGTAGCCCAGTTGATTTCATTAACGATTGATTCTCGGGTGTCAAAAGCAAGTTGTTTGGGCAGTATAGATCCAAGGATCGCTTTACGATTTTCCAATATAGAAGGCGTACGAGAAAGTCCTAAATCTTTCCAGCGTGTTTTAAGCTGTGCGTATGCTAAAGCATGAAAAGTTCCAGCGGTCACGGGGTTAGAAAGCCCTAAAGTCCTTAGTCGCCCGCTTAACTCTTCTGCAGCTTTCGTAGTAAATGTCAGACATAAAACATGTTCTGGCTCTATCCGTAGTGCTCTGCTTTGATGAGCTATTCGATGCGTCAAGACACGAGTTTTCCCTGAACCGGCTCCGGCTAGAATTCGTAATCGTTTCGTATCATCTTTTACCGCGTCATATTGAGCGGGAGTTAAATCATGTTTCTGTTGGCCCACGGGGGAAGACTATCGCTAGATTGTCCTCCTAGCCTAGAAAAGGACCACTCTTAAAGCAAAAATTATTTTACAACCTGTTACATGAAGGTCGGTCGGTTAGGGTTGCGGTGTTCATGAAAAAGAGCGAAGATCTAAACTAGCAAAGATAGAGATTCTCGATAGAAGAAGGGACCAAATGGGGCCTTTACAAGGAAAAAAGATAATAGAGATAGCGGGCATAGGCCCAGGGCCATTTTGTGCAATGGTGCTTTCAGATCTCGGAGCAGAAGTCATTAGGGTTGATCGTGTATCAGCTGTCCCAGATGAATTCCCGGAAAATCCGAGTTTTGACCTTCTAAACCGTGGGAGGAAATCGGTAGCTTTTGACCTGAAAAACCCAGAAGGAGTCAAGTCACTGCTTCGTTTAGTAGAAGATGCTGATGCTCTGATTGAAGGCTTCCGGCCTGGAGTAGCTGAACGCCTAGGAATCGGGCCAGAGGAATGTCTTCAAAGAAACCCGAAATTGATATATGGAAGAATGACCGGATGGGGCCAGGACGGGCCCTATGCCAATATGGCTGGCCATGACATCAACTACATCGCTCTTTCAGGTGTGCTCGGGACCATTGGGAGGCAAGGAGAAGCTCCAGTACCACCAATAAATCTTGTTGGAGATTTCGGTGGGGGAGGAATGCTCCTAGCCTTGGGGATCTGCGCAGCACTTGTTGAGGTTTCAAATAGCAACAAAGGACAGGTTGTTGATGCAGCGATGACAGATGGTTCAGCTCTTCTCGCGACGATGATTCATTCCTTTATTGCTATGGGTATTTGGGGAGAGCGAGGAACAAATATGCTTGACACCGGAGCCCCGTTCTACGATGTCTACGAATGCGCTGATGGTGAGTATATTTCTCTAGGTTCGATCGAGTCACAATTCTACGCAGAACTTCTAAGAATCACCGGACTTGACCAAGAAGAGCTCCCCAAACAGATGGATCGATCACAGTGGCCGCTGATGAAAGAGAAAATTGCTAGAACTATTCAGGAGAAGACACGAGATCAATGGGTCGAACTTATGGAAGGAACAGATGTATGTTTCGCCCCTGTTCTTTCACCTTCGGAAGCCTTCGTCCACCCTCACAATGTTGAGCGCGGGACATTTGTTGAAGTCGCCGGGATTCAACAACCGGCGCCAGCACCAAGATTTAGCAGAACTCCTGGCGTTATCGATGGTCCGCCGCCGCACCCAGGAGAACACACTACTGAAATCCTATCGAACTGGGGATTCTCAAAAGACGAAATTGAAAATTTGCGGGCAATGAACGCCATAAAGTGATAGATATTGTTTCAGTCAATACTTGGCATGCTATAACTCTTGCTTTCAGCAATTCTGATGCCATGATTGGGTATGACCGTAATTAAAATAAATGCAATCACAGTACCTTCAGAACATGGAGAAGAAGTCGCAAAACGATTTGGAGCCCGAGCTAATTCAGTTGATGATGCTCCAGGTTTTGAAGGTTTTGAACTCCTTCGGCCAGAAGATGACAGGAACCAATGGCTAGTCGTCACCCGATGGGCCGACGATGCGTCATTTGAAGCTTGGCGCAACTCAGACCAAGCCGCCCATGCGCACCAAGCACCGCCTGGAGCTAAACCTCCGAAGCACCTCGGACTATCTGCAGAGCTTTGGCACTACGCAGTGGAGGTCGCATCTTCAGGGAACAGCGGGTGACCGTCCTTCTAACTATTCGTGAATTCCATACCGCATTTGCCTTAGTGGTTATTTTCTCTAATGCTTTTGCTGGCCTTTTAGCATTTATTGCTAACAAGACAAGAAGTTATGGCCGTCGTCCATTCTGGGCGTTCATAGCTCTAGCACAAACTATGGTATTTGTTCAGGCGATTCTCGGAGTTGCTCTTCAGTCTGACGAAAATTTACCACCGAGAGATTTCCACTATCTGTACGGATTCTCAATGATCGTCTTTATCGCTTTGCTTTACGGCTATAGGACACAAGTCGGAGAGAAACAGTACCTCCTTTATGGGTTTGGGAGCCTCTTTATTATGGGCTTAGGTATAAGAGCTTTCTTTATCGGGGTTTAGTCTTGTAATAGTTGAATTCGTAGGTTCCGATTCCCTCGTCTTATTGGCAGACTTAAGGGTGGAAAAATTTACCCTAGTTACAGGAGGAACAGGCTATATCGGGAGTCACACTGTTGTGGCGTTAATGGAGGCCGGATATCAGGTCGTTATAGTCGATAACCTCGAAAATTCCTCGGACAAAGTATTATCACGAATTGAAAGTATCACTGGGACTTCGCCAGTCTTTATTCGAGCTGACCTTCGTGAAACGACGACAATTACCAAAATCTTTGAAGAATACCCAATCTCCTCCGTTGTCCACTTTGCTGGTCTCAAAGCAGTAGGGGAATCGGTAGAAAACCCTGCGAAATATTATGACAATAATATTGGGTCGACCCTTAGCCTCATAAACGCTATGAAGTCATCGGCTGTATCGACACTCGTTTTTTCATCTTCAGCAACCGTCTATTCGCCTTCTGAGGAGCCACCATTCGATGAAGAAGCAGTTAGAGGTCCGACAAACCCCTATGGAATGTCAAAGTACTTTATAGAGCAGATACTCACCGATGTTGCTCTTGCTGATGAGAATTGGAGTATCGGGCTCCTTAGGTATTTCAATCCAATAGGAGCACACCCAACCGGATTAATCGGTGAAATGCCGACAGGTATTCCAAATAATCTCGTTCCATACATCATGCAAGTGGCGGTCGAGAAATTAGAAAAGCTCTACATTTTCGGAGACGACTATGAAACGCCAGATGGTTCATGCATAAGGGATTATGTCCATGTTGTCGACTTAGCGCGCGGGCATTTAGCTGCGCTCAGATTCCTCGAAGGGGTGAACGGCACTCATGTTTGGAATCTCGGGACAGGAAAGGGTAGCTCAGTTCTTGAGTTAGTAAAGACCGTAGAGGAAGTAATTGGAAAGCCTATCCCAAGAGAGACAGTGGGACGACGAGAGGGGGATATTCCGGTGGTATTTGCAGATGTTGAGAAAGCTTCGAATGAGCTGGCATGGAGAGCGGAAAATACTCTTAAGAGAATGTGCCTTGATCATTGGAATTGGCAACGTCAAAACCCAGATGGATATCAGTAATTTATTTTAACCCCTTAGGACGCGATCAAGATATGGGGTTGAGAAATGGCCATCGGGGTCTAATTCTTCAAGGACAGATTGAAACTTATTCCACTCGGAGTACAGATCCGATAGCTCCCGACTAGTTCTCGTATGCATTTTCCCCCAATGAGGGCGCCCCCCATATGTTTTCATAATGTCCTCAACGAGTCGGAAGTACGGATCAGTAGGGGTCCCTCGGAACACGTGGACCGCGATATAGCCTGATTTCCGCCCATATGCAGGAGAAAGAGGGATACTGTCTGCGCCAAGAACCCTAACTTCAATGGGAAAGGTTATTGGGCTGTCTAGCTGTTGAGTTACTTCACGGACCTTCTGAAAGGCTTCTAGGAGATATTCCAAAGGGATGGCGTATTCCATTTCAATAAATCGCACTCGGCGTTTAGAACAAAAGACTTTATAACTTGGGGCCACATAAGAAATCTTTCTATCCGTAGCCAATTGCTTTTCGAGCATTTGTTGAGCGCGGGAGGGGAAAAACTTCGCATATCTATTGATCAGTTCGAAACCTCCGTTTGCTATTATTTCGTCACTTAGAAAAGCCTTGTACCGGCTTCTATAGCTTGGCGAGTCCGTTGTCTTTGAATTGATCTTTAAAGTCCCGACCTCAGTGTGTGGGAACCAGAAAAATTCGGTGTGGTCCTCTGTCTCAATAGCAGCTTCAAAGAGTTCAAGGACACTCTCGATGTGCGTTGTCTGTTCCATCGCGCGTAAGTTAAATGCTGGAACACATTGGAGTGTTACTTCCACCATAATTCCTAAAGAACCTAGCCCAACTCTTGCAGCTTCCAGAAAATTCTGATTCTTGCTGGTAGAGCATTGCAGTATTCCGCCATCACCGGTAATCATTTTTATTCCGACCACTGCTTCGCTAATGGAATGGAAGCCCAGACCAGTTCCATGTGTTCCTGTGCTGATGGCACCAGCCAAGCTCTGGCAATCGATATCTCCTAGATTGGGAAGAGCTAATCCTAGGAGTTCAAGTTGCTTATTGAGTTCAAAGAGGCGGATACCAGCTCCGACAGTTACTTGCATGAGTTCTTGATCTACTCGGGTAATGGAATTGAAATTGCTGAGATCAATCATTATTCCCTCAGTAGCGCAGAGGGGGCTGAAGCTATGGCCGGCACCTACAGCTCGAACTTTCTTTCGTTCAGCTACTCCAAGGCAAACAAGTTTCGCTACTTGGGTATCGGTAGAAGGGCGCGCTATTTGATCGGGGGCACACTTCTGGTTCCTTCCCCAGTTGACCCAAGTATTACTCACTTCGCTTCTCCTTAGTTCCGGATGCCAATGGCTACCAACCTCTAAGGTCTATGGGCCACTTTTCTACAAGCGTATTGCCCTCGTACGCAAACATATTTTGATGCTTTGCTATTGTTGGATCGACATGTGCAGGTGACAGGGATACTAGATCTCCGACTTTCCAGATGACTTGAGGTTGTCCTTTGTTGGGGTAAAGCGTTGTATGTTCATCAGAGCAAAACCCTACAATTCCATCTTGTACAGATGGGTTCCCATGGTCCATCCCAAGCGCTTTTAGCCCAGCGTCCACAACAGCCCAGCTTCTATCGGGGGCTATTGATATCACTCGTGACATTACAGATAAACATTCCGCAAATGGTAGGCCTAATTTTGCATACTCTGTATCCATAAATAGGTATGAGCCAGCTTGAATCTCAGTAGCCCAACTATTTAAGTCGAAAGTCCCCGTGCCGCCTGCAGAAACAATTGGGCCTCCCACATTCTCGTGAGCTTTGAGAAGGAGCATCATAGAATCTTTAACCATCTCAGCCTGCGTTTTTCTGTCCTGAACCATCATGAGATGCCCTTCATATCCCATTACTCCCCGGATGGTCAAACCTACATCTTTCGCATATCTCGCGAGATTCCCCGCTTCCGATACATCACAGCCGCATCGTTTTAATCCAACGTTTACATCAATTAGAACATTGGATACTCCTCCTGCAACAGCGGCGTTAATAGTTTCTTTCGAATCAACAGCGACAGTGATACTCGCTCCTTCTTTCGCAAGAGCGCCAAGGCGATAGGTATCTAGTACTTCGTTCGCTAGAAGAAGGTCATCAGACAGGCCTACCGACACCATTCCTTCCATTTCCTTAATTGTCGCACAACAAAATGCTGTGTGCCCCGCAGCGTAAAGCCGCTGAGCTACAGCGGTCGACTTAAAGGCTTTTACATGCGGGCGAAGAGAAGTCCCAGGTAAAGCATCTGACATCTTCGAGAGATTAGATTCAAATGAGGGTAAGTCAACCATGAGAAATGGGGTAGTTTGATTTTCCAAGTCATTCACAGTGCCACAATACATTCAAGTCGACGGCGGTGCATGGTCGGTTGACTTTGGAGGAGAGCAGGTAAAGGAAGTTCCTTCAATCGCAATTACATAACCTCTGAAATACCAAGGTCTCCAAATCCGCTTTTAGCGTAATTCTCCCGAAACATATCACGGAGTTTTGAAGCTTGTTGATCGTATGCTTCAACATCGTCCCATGTTGACCTGGGGTTCAGGATTTCATCAGGAACGTTTGGGCAATTTAAAGGCATACGAAGTTTTAGAATAGGTTGGACTTCTACTTTCGCATCATCGAAGACACCTGACAGCGCAGAATCTAATAGCGCTCGCGTGTATTTCAGAGACATTCTCTGTCCAGTTCCGTAGGGGCCACCCGTCCAGCCGGTATTTAATAGGATGCATCGGGTGTCGTGCTCCTCCATCCGCTTAGCTAAAAGGCTTGCGTAAACATGAGGTTTCTGAGACATAAATGGATCTCCGAAGCATGAAGAAAATGTTGCTTGGGGTTCTGTCACACCGACCTCTGTTCCAGCCAATTTAGATGTGAAACCAGTTACGAAGTGGTACATGACTTCTTCAGCGTTCAAAATCGAAACTGGAGGAAGTACGCCAAATGCATCCGCCGTCAGCAAAACGATCGTTTCTGGGTGAGGGCCTTTTGCGCCTTCAGCAACTCCCGGGTTGCATGTCAATGGGTAGGCGAATCTTGTGTTTTCCGTTCTGGACCCATCACTCAAATCAAATTCTTGCGGATCTGTCTGTTCGATAGCCTTTCCTGAAAGCGGCGGGACATTTTCTATTAACGTGCCTTTCATGCTTAACGCCGCAGCGATAACAGGTTCTGCTTCCTTATCTAGATCAATTAGCTTTGCATAACAACCATCTTCAAAATTTGATACACCTGAGTCAGTCCAAACGTGTTCATCGTCTCCGATTAGTAACCGCTCAGGATCAGCTGAAAGCGTTGTTTTTCCTGTGCCAGAAAGCCCGAACAGAATAGCACTATCTTCTTTGTCACCAACATTTGCAGAGCAGTGCATCGAAAGCTGCCCTTTGGCGGGAAGCACGTAGTTCATTACCGTGAACATTGTTTTCTTGTTGACGCCACAGTAGTCAGCAGGCCCGACCACGAGAGCGACACGGTTTTCGATATCCATGATGACTGCTCGGTTAGAGTTAGTGCCGTCTCTATCAGGCTCCGCTAAGAACGATGGTACGTTTAAGATCGTCCACCCAGATAGTTTTCGATCAGCATCATCCCTCACATTTTTGGGAAACATAATGTTGCAAAAATAGGCATGCGTAGCGTACTCGCCAATGAAACGGTATGGTTCCGAGAATTCTGGATCCCACCCGCAAAAAACATCGGTTACATATAGAACAGCTTCTTTTTGATTGAGGTGCTCTACCACTCTCGGAAGTAACTCATCGAATTTGTCTGGAGCAAATTGTCCAAATCCATCTTTCCACCACACCGTGTCGATAACGCTATTTCTAGCAACGGCAAAAGTATCAGTAACGGGTCGGCCTGTGCATGATGGGTCGGTGTAGTAAACAAGTGGGCCATCTACTCCAAGTGCGGTTTGGAAGGCTTTCTGCTGGTTGGAATCTCCATTGGGGTCTACTCTTCCGCGGTCATTCTTTATTGCCGCAAAAAATAGTTCATCTTGGCTGAGGCCATATTCCAAGGAGACGGTATCTAAGCCAAACTGTTCATGTAATTCTGCTGGGAGATTATTTGTGGGGGTGTTAGTCATTTGTTTCCTCCGGCAGGATGCCGATTTCAGCAACTATTGCAAGAAATCCGGGGTTCCCATATCAACTTCGGACCCAAGTCGTAAATTGGTTGCAAGACCGTTGTCTTCAAGGTCAAAGATGACTCTTTGGCCTTGTCGAAGCATCCGAAAAATTGAACCTTCGAGAGCAGACGGTGATAGTTCGTATTCGATGAAGTCTCTTTCAGACATAACAACTCCATCTTTAGTGTTGGGGTCATATGACTTAATTACTCCTTGCATGGAGTTCTCCTGTCGTTCGTTCCGCTAACTTAACGAATCCTCCAAGAATATACGATTGGGCTCTAAAGAGACGAACCATAGAGCTTTTCGAGCAATTTTCATTCTTGCCTTAGTGAAGCGATACATGTGATTCCGCTGATAGAGCCATCTTGTGAGTAGTATCTGAAGTCGTGGATGATTTTCAACGTTTTTCCGATGCTGATATTAAAAATGTCGTTTTTGCATTTCGTGATGCACTGCGGACCTACTCGGATGTTCTTAATGCTTTGAATGTGTATCCAGTTCCTGATGGTGATACAGGAACAAATATGTCACTGACTCTCGTATCAGTAACTGATGAAATCGAAACGAGCGAAGCTGATGGGTCTTCACAATGGGCAGCAATCAGTCACGGAAGTTTGATGGGGGCAAGAGGGAATTCTGGAGTAATTCTATCGCAGATCTTACGGTCACTTTCAGATAGTTTTGCTGCAGCGAAAGAGATAGATGCTACGGCTATTTCTGAGGCACTTCATGATGCCGCTCAAGCAGCCTATGGGTCTGTAATGAAACCAGTCGAAGGGACGATTCTGACCGTCGCTCGAGAAGTGGCAGAGTCAGCATTGGAATTAGCCAAGGAGGATAGTTCCATGGTGACTTTTCTTGAGAGTATCGTTTCTGAAGGAATGGCATCTCTTGAGAGAACACCGGACTTACTTCCAGTCTTGAAAGAAGCAGGTGTCGTTGACGCCGGTGGCGCGGGCTACGTTTTACTACTCTCTTCGTTCCTCCACATTGTGGATGGCCGCCCTATACCGCCCCCAGCTGAAGCACCTACCAACGTCAGGCCTTCTGATCATCTTGCCAATACGGGTTTAACCGAAGTAGGTGAATTGCGGTATGAAGTTATGTACTTTCTTGAAGCCCCTGATGAAAGTATCGCTAAATTTAAGGAAGATTGGGCCACTCTTGGCGACTCTATAGTCGTCGTAGGTGGGGATGGTCTTTATAACTGCCATATCCACACTGATGAGATCGGTGGAGCAATCGAAGCTGGTATTAGGCAAGGAACCCCAAAAACTATTCGAGTTACTGACCTCCATGAAGAACTCGGAGATCATCAGGAGACCCTTGAGGTAGGTGAAAAAAATACGGTTACGGTGACAAATGATTCTGAGCATGTCACTGCTGTTATCGCTGTTGTTGCAGGCGATGGGGTTCAAGCAATCTTCGATTCGTTAGGAGTTAACGCGGTAGTTCGAGGAGGCCAATCGATGAACCCCTCAGTTCGTGATCTTATTCAAGCAGCTGAATCCATCACGGCTGATCAAATAATTATTCTCCCAAATAACAAGAACATCATTCCAGTAGCTGAACAGGTTGACTCTCAAATTAGCAAGACAGTTGTTGTGGTCCCGACCCGAAGTGTCCCTGAAGGTTTCGCATCCTTATTAGCTTTCGACCCAAAAACAGATGCAGAAAGTAATCTAATTACGATGAATGATGCTGCTAGGGAAGTCTTGCCTGGCGAAGTTACTCGAGCTGTTCGCTCTAGCGAAACGCCAGCAGGAAAAGTTGAAGAAGGAGATTGGATTGGGCTTGACCGGGAGGGAGTATGTGCGATTTCGAAAACAATTGCAGAAGCTGCAATTGGGTTATTGGACAAACTCATAGGACCAGATCATGAGCTAGTAACTGTGATCGCAGGAGAGGGGAGTAACGAGAGTTGCACAAAAGAGATATCTGAATGGCTTTCAGAAGTTAAGCAGAACATTGAAATAGAAATTCATGCAGGAGGACAGCCTCTATACCCCTACTATTTCGGCGTGGAATAATCTATAGGCGGTTTTTGTCTAGCTCAAGGGAATAGGTACTCATCATTTTTTTAGGATTCCCCTCACTGTTCTTCGAGATCGGCTAAACCAAATACATGCAATCCTCCACGTCTCCGCTCACCTTAAGAGATCTTGCTTCCTTGCCAACGTCGCGCTTAAAGGGTGTCGGGGCGAAGAAACAAGAAGCTCTGCAGTCTGTTGGGATAGAAACAGTCCTTGACATTCTTTCTCACTATCCACGGAGATACATCGACCGGACAAAAGAAGCAAAGATAGGGACGCTTCAGGCTGGGGAAGAGGGAATGGTCCTTGCAAAGGTCTTAGATGTCGAGACCATCCGAACTAGAAACCGAAAAAAGATAGTATCCGTTAAGGTCACTGATGGATCAGGACTACTTGATATCACGTTTTTCAATCAACCATGGAGAGCAAGGCAACTTCAGGAGGAAATGCAGGTAGTCATTTTCGGAAAAATGGATATATACCGGGGAAGTCCAAGAATGACTAATCCAGTTGTTGATTTGGTCGGTGATAAGACCGGAAGAATAGTTCCTATCTACCAACAGTCTGGAAAGGCAGGGCTGACAACGTGGGAATTCGGTGCGTGGGTAGCTGATGCATTGCACAAGTCTAGTGTCAGAGGATTTGCCGAACCTTTACCTTTATCGATCCGCCGTCAGCATAATTTGATTGATCGAGCTGAGGCACTTACAAACATTCACAACCCAACTTCAATAAAACAAACCATTGAAGCTCGAAATAGATTGGTGTTCGATGAACTTCTTAGAATTCAGTTGATTCTGGTTGCAAGAAAACGAAGTTTCGAAACAACGAATTATGGAATAGTGCATGAATTTCAAGGCAAATTTGTTGATCATCTTCTTTCGACGTTGCCTTTCCAGCTCACTAATGCCCAGATCCGAGTCGTTAATGAAATTAAGGCTGACCTCCAGTCGCAAATGCCTATGCATAGGTTGCTTCAAGGCGACGTCGGTTCAGGCAAAACTCTTGTTGCATTAGCAGGGTTGTTGGGAGTCGTTGAAGGAGGAAGGCAAGGTGTCGTGATGGCGCCGACCGAAGTCCTTGCTGAGCAGCACTATTTAGGGATCTCAGACTTACTGAAGTCATTCAAAGTCCCTGACCCTGAGACCCTAATGGGAGAAAGGCCACTTAGGGTTGAACTTCTAACCAGTCGGACCAACCATGGTGATAGAAAGCGCATCCTGTCGCAGCTAGCAGATGGACAAGCCGACATTATTATAGGAACACATTCCTTAATTCAAGAAGAAGTCAAATTTTTTAACTTAGGCCTTACCGTTATCGACGAACAGCATCGCTTTGGGGTCGACCAGCGCGCAGCACTTCGAGCCAAAGCTTCTGGAAAGGAGATCCCAGATCTACTAGTAATGACTGCTACCCCTATTCCAAGAACAGCGGCAATGACCGTATACGGGGACCTAGATATCTCCATTCTGGATGAGTTGCCTCCAGGCAGAACTCCAATATTAACAAAATGGGTTGAAGACGATAATCAAGTTTGGGAGAGTATCAGAAGCCAGGTGGAGCGAGGGAATCAGGCCTATGTCGTATGTCCTCTCATCGGCGACAACGAGACAAGCCAAGTAGCTTCAGCCGAAAAGACTCACAGGCGCCTAGTGGGCAATGAATTAAGAGGTTTGAAGGTCGATCTTCTGCATGGTCGATTAACTGGTCCAGAGAAACATGAAGTTATGACAAGATTTAGAGAAGGAAATACCGATGTTCTCATCTCTACGACGGTCATTGAAGTAGGGGTCGATGTGCCAAACGCGACGGTAATGGCGGTATTAGATGCTGAACGATTCGGTATTGCTCAATTGCATCAGCTTCGAGGAAGAGTTGGGCGAGGAGAGTCACAATCTTGGTGCTTTCTAGTTAGTGACGCTAAAACGGATGATGCTACTCAGAGACTCTCTGCTCTAGAGGCGTCAACCGATGGTTTCGAGTTAGCTGAAATCGATTTAGAAATTAGAGGTGAAGGAACCATCATGGGAGTAACTCAGAAGGGGAGGAACGATTTAAGAATCGCCTCTTTAAGAAGAGACAAAAAGTGGGTGGATCATGCGCGAGAAGCTGCCATCCAGCTTCTCAACTTTCCCAAAGAAGATGAAGGCATTGCTCTTTTGGTTCAAGAACTGGACCTATTTTTTGAACAAGAAGAAACTGAGTATTTGTTCAAGTCGTAACCTTTATGCCGACGAAACCGGTGAAGTTTTAAGGGCTATTTCTCTATGACGATGTCCCACCGATCCAAACAATCAAGACACCTATAGAAAACCACCATTCCCTCGCTCCAGCCTTCTTCCGGTTCGTAGCTTCCTATACGACACCTTCCCCCGCAATCGACACAGATAATTTCTTCTGGGATTTCCATTGCCGCCTACATACTCTTCAGACTATTGTTACGCATCATGCGCATCGTATCGGGCATTGCAAAGGGAAGAAAGATTATCCCTCCTCAAATTGCTGAAGTGCGCCCGACTAAGGACCGAGTGCGGGAAGCTGCCTTTAATTCTATGAAAAGCTTCGACCTGATTGAAGGCCGACATTTTTTCGACCTATTTGCAGGTTCAGGTGCGCTTGGTCTAGAAGCGCTTTCACGGGGCGCTCAGAAGGTTACCTTTGTTGACCATCAAAAAACTTGTATTGATGTTATTCGGAAAAATCTGGAGACATTAGGATTTGGCGACCTAGCCGAAGTCCGTCATTGTGACTATCTGCAAATAGTTAAAACTATCTCGAAGAAAGATGTCGCCCTCTTAGACCCGCCCTACGATTTTCAAGAGTGGGATAATCTTCTGGGGCTGCTATCGGCTGAAGTCGCAGTAATAGAATCGTCTCATGAAATTTCTCTTCCGAGTTCATGGAGGGAAATAAAATCTAAAAAATATGGATCAACCTTTCTAATTATTGCTGAGCGAGCAAAGGAAAAATACGAAACGCAGCCAACCAAACGCATATAAACCCTGCGTCTACTTAAGTTTCCAGTAACTGCACCTCTTTAGTAGGTCGCTTATCCTCTGAAGTGTTGGGCAAAACCTCAGGTAGAATACAGATATGGCAATAGCAATCTATCCCGGATCATTTGACCCACTCCATGATGGGCATGTTTCTGTAGTTGAAGTAGCATCTCAGATTTTTGAAATGGTTTATGTCTCAGCTATGTACAATCCATCGAAAGAAGGATTTCTTCCACTGGAACAGAGAGAAGAACTGCTGGAAAAATGTTTTTCTCATCTTGATAATGTCATCACTATGAGTTCTTCGGGATTGGCCGTTCAAGCTGCAGAGAGTGTTTCTGCAACCCATATCGTAAAGGGGATAAGGGGCCCTGCAGATCTCGAAAGTGAAATCCAGATGGCGCAAACCAATAAAACGGTTTCTGGGGTACAGACCCTATTTATCCCTGCTGAGCCGCAACTTTCGTATCTTTCAAGTAGGTTTATACGCGAGATAGTGCTGCAAGAAGGAGATATCACTGGGTTAGTTCCAGGTGAAGTTGCAGAGCATTTGGCGAGGGGGAAAATAAAGTGACCGATTCTGGAGATTTAAACAATGGGAATGATGATGTCTTTGAACCAGTAACCCCATATCAAGCTCCAGAAGTGGAGAGGCTTCTTCAGACTCTGATAGATCTTGTCGAGGCTGCTAGGCCAGTACCGCTTTCAGCTTCTTCGATGATTAACAAAGCGGAAGTGCTTGATATTCTGAAGGATATCTCGGTTCGGTTACCTGACGAAATTCGAGCAGCGCGTTGGTTGTTGAAGCAACGAGAAGACTTTTTGGCCCGAACGCAAAGAGAAGGCGATGAGCTTATGGATTTAGCACGTGCACGCGCCGGTCAAATGGTCCAAAGATCAGAAGTTGTTAAGGCAGCCGAAGTTCATGCAAGACGAGTAGTAGACGCTGCAGAAAGCGACGCCCGTCGTTTGAAATTAGAAACTGAAGACTTTTGTGATCAAAGACTTGCAAGTTTTGAAGCACTTCTCAACAGAACTGTTCTTTTGGTCGCTGATGGCAGGGCGAAATTACAAGGTGATCCTTTGGCAGACCTTACTGAAGCCCATCAACCTCAAGCGGTAGAGAACGAAAGCGGCCCTAGCCTATACGATCAGGACGAAAGTGGCAGCAGTACCTAAGCCAGAAAACCCTCTTTGTTTTGACCTTCCACAATTATTCAAAAGAGAAGGAAGGGCGGCTCTTGAGATTAAGTGGCAATTGGAGAATCTATCAACGAGTTACTCGGAAGCTCAGCACTTAGATGGTCAACTTAGCGCCGAATCCTCCGGAGAGAAAATAGTCGTAAGCGGTAGTTTGCTTCTTACATGGAGCGGACCTTGCAGAAGGTGCCTTGAAACTACCAGTGGCGTTAGCGAGCTAACCATTTCTGAAATTTATGAATCTGACTTTTCAGATGGGGAGACATTCGAGATTCCGCTAGACCAAACCCTCGATTTGAAACCAATGTTACAAGAACAAATCCTTCTCGCATTGCCATTGACTCCCTTGTGTGCAGATGATTGTAAGGGCCCTATCCCCGAAGAATATCCTGCAGGCATTACAAGTGAACAAGACGGAGAAGACGACACTGATGCACCAATTGACCCAAGATGGAAGATTCTAGGCACTATAAATTTTGATGAAAAAGAAACGAATTGAGAGATTTGATTCTGGCAGAAGTTAATGAACCAGAGAACATTCTCCTCCAGAGGCAACGGTTCGCTATTTTTATCTGTAAATTGGACATACTATGGCAGTCCCAAAAAAGAAAACATCTAAGTCAAAAACACGGAGCCGACGAAGCTCCGCATGGAAACTCTCAGCGTCGACTTTAAACAAATGCCCCCGCTGTGGATCAGCTCGCCGCCCGCATCATGTTTGCGGAAATTGTGGATGGTATAACGGGCGCGAAGCGCTAGAACTTAACTAGGAAAATCAAGGTTCTCAAATGGACCCTAATGCCTTACCAGTAGCAGTAGATGCAATGGGTGGCGATAACGCACCTTCTGAAATCATCAAGGGTGCAGAATTAGCATTGGAAGCTGGAATTCCTGTGCTACTTGTCGGCCAGCCAGATGCACTAACAGGTATTTCTGACATCCCAACAAAGTTTGCTTCTGAGGTCATAGGAATGGGAGAGGATCCGGCAACAGCAGTTCGCAAGAAAAAAGACTCGTCACTTGTTCGATCCGCTGAAGCTGTCCGTGATGGTCACGCCATTGCGATGGTAAGCGCTGGGAATACTGGTGCGACTATGGCATCGGCTTTACTCAAGATAGGAAGAATCCGCGGTGTCTCAAGACCAGCAATAGCTACTCCTATTCCTGTTCTTGGCAGGACGAAACCAAATATTCTTCTGGATTCTGGAGCGAATGCCGAATGCAACCCGGAATGGTTGGTTCAATTTGCTGAAATGGGTGCTGTATATGCAAGAGATAGGTTTAGTACTTCGAAGCCCAAAATCGGACTACTTTCAATCGGCGAAGAACCCGGCAAAGGGTCGCCACTAGCAAAGGAGGCATTTAAACTTTTGAGTGATCAAGACTGGCAGAAAAGATGCTCTGGAGAGTTCGTGGGAAATGTTGAGGGAAGAGATTTGATGAATCCAGATATTGACGTAATTGTCACAGATGGATTTACAGGGAACGTCGCCCTAAAGACACTTGAAGGAACCGCAAAATCTATCGTTAGTTCTTTGCTAGATGCATTTTCTTCAACTCCAGAGGCGGCGGAAGGGGCGAAATTGCTAGCTCCTGCGCTTCTTCCACTATATGAAAGACTTGACCCCGAATCCGTTGGAGGGGCGATACTACTAGGGATTAAGGGAGTCGCAATTGTCAGTCATGGTTCCTCAGGGCCGAAAGCAATCTTCAATGCGATTTCCATAGCGCACGAACTATCTACTGATAAGCATGTTCAACATCTAGAAGAAGTCATTAAACGATAGAGATTTCTCTTTCAAGAACTCCACGAAACACTATCTATAGCTAGAATCAAGATTATCTGAAAAGGAAAGATCACTTATGCCCGCAGAAACACATATGCAAGGAGACCCTCTGGGTCGAGATGAGATTTTGAAATTAGTCAAAGACCGCTTAGGGGAAATACTAGAAGTAGAGCCGACCTCTATCAAGGAAGGAGACTCTTTCAGGGAGGACCTTGATGCCGACTCGCTTGCATTGATTGAACTAGTCGAGGCAATCGAGGAAGAACTTTCTGAAAGATCGATTGATTTTAGAATAGAAGATGAAGATTTGGAAGACCTAAAGAGCGTTCGTGATGCTGTTGAGTATGTCAATTCACGGTTAGGTTAACGGTATTGCCGCTAAACAACTTTGAAGCTTTGTCTGAGAAACTGAAGTATGAGTTCAATGATCCCGAACTTGTCCAAGTAGCTTTAACGCATAGTTCTTGGTGTGCTGAGAACAGAGGGAGTACCTCGAATGAACGGCTGGAGTTTCTAGGTGATGCTGTTCTAGGGATGGCAGTAACCCGATATATCTACGATCAGTATCCGGAATTATCAGAGGGAAAACTCAGCCAGCTGCGCGCTCTTGTAGTGAGTTCATCCAGCCTGTCACAACTAGCAGAAGAACTAGGTGTCGGATCATATTTAAGATTAGGTAAGGGCCAAACTACAGCTGGTAGCCCCATGCCCCCATCCATACTCGAGGATGCAATGGAGGCAATCATAGGAGCGGTCTTCTTGGATGGAGGTTGGGAAGCAGCAGATGAGCTGGTCCTGCAGCTATTAGGCAACCAAATCGAAGAGAATTCAGAAAGAAATAACGAAGATGCGAAAAGCAGATTACAAGCTTTAGCGGGCCAACAGTTTTCGGCCGTACCAGAGTATGAATTTAAAAGCGAAGGACCCGCACATGAGAAGAGATTTTTCGTTGATGTTTCTATTAACGAAAACGTTCTCGGCCATGGGGAAGGTCGGAGTAAAAAAGAAGCCATGCAATTAGCCGCAGAACAGGCATTGGACCTTCTCATGGATGAAGAACATCCCAATACCGATAAGATGCTTTAATCAGTATCCCAAGAGGAAAAAATGATCGAGCTTCCTGAAGTTGAAACCATACGAAGAGACCTAGACAGAGATTGCGTCGGGAAAAAAATAAAGAGTGCAGAAGTCAAAATTGCTCGGATCGCAGGCGGTACGAACAATAAGACGCTGATCGAAAAAAATTTCGATCAAGAGAAAGTGACATCTGTGCGAAGAATCGGCATGTTTATATGCATTGACTTCTCAAATGAGTTAAGCCTACTTTTTGGGCTTGGCACGGGTGGGCAGATGTTGAGAGTCCCAAATAAGGAAGAAGTGAACTCGCGAACCGGAGTAGTGCTCGCTTTTACCCAACAAGGCCAACTCAGGCTCATTGATAATAACGCCGATGCAAATGTTTCATGCCATGAAACGGAGAGCATCTTCGAAGACCGACCAGAACTTTTAGAACTAGGTATAGACCCGATAGACAACCCTGTTACTTGGGGAGAGTTCGCATATCGGCTCCATGCACACAAAATAAAACTAAAAACAATTCTCACTGATCAGAGCTTTTTGGTCGGAGTAGGCTCAATGTATGCGGACGAAATTCTATTTGAAGCTGGACTCCGATACGACAGGTTGTCAGATTCTCTAACCACGAACGAGGTACGCCGACTATGGCAATCCATGGTACAAACTCTTTACGATGCCGTTAAATACGGTGGATCTAGTATAGAAGGTAGTTTCTTTGTTGGGATCACCGGAGAACCAGGGTCTTACCAAGAGCACCATTCGGTCTATGAAAAGCATGGCGATTTAAGTCCCCGATCTCGGAAACCTATTGCTCGATCAAAATTCGGTGGTGAGTGGACTTACTACTGCGAACAGAGCCAAGTCTAAAACAGCAAAAAATTAAGTTACAAACGTGTAATTTGCCGCTGAAGCGACTATGTTCGCCCTGTGTTCTTAAAATCAATGACATTAAAGGGGTTCAAGTCCTTTGCAGATTCCACTGTCTTAGATTTTGAGCCAGGAGTAGCAGTAGTTGTAGGGCCAAACGGAAGTGGGAAGTCCAATGTAGTTGATGCGATTGCTTGGGTTCTTGGAGCACAGGCCCCCGCCTCGGTGCGCTCACAGAAAATGGATGATGTTATTTTCGCCGGTACTTCTAAGAGAGCGGCCTTAGGCCGAGCCGAGGTTGCATTAACAATCGATAACTCCGCCAGAATGCTCCCAATTGATTTTGAGGAAGTGACCATAAAGAGAACGTTGTTTAGGGATGGAGAAAGTGAATACTCCATGAACGAGGTTTCCTGCCGACTTTTGGATATTCAAGAGCTCCTAAGCGATACAGGTGTAGGCCGACATCAACACGTTATAGTTTCGCAGGGCCAAATCGATGCAGTGCTCAATGCGAAACCAGAAGAACGCCGCACCATCATTGAAGAAGCAGCAGGAATCTTAAAATATCGGAGGAGAAAAGAGAAATCTCAGCGCCGACTCAAGGCATCAGAAGAGAACCTCACGCGTTTGCAAGATCTAGTTCGTGAAGTAAAAAGGCAACTAAAGCCTTTAGAACGCCAAGCAGAAGCTGCCCGCACACATGGGACACTGGCATCAGAACTCAGCACCTTGCAAATTCATCTCGTCGGGAAAGAAATCGCTGCTCTGCGTGAAGCAATTAACGCTGTCCAAGGAGGTCGTAAGGAGCAGGGGGTTTCGGAAAAAAACTTGCGGTCTAAGCTAAACACGCTCGACACTGACATAGAAACTGCCGAAGAGAAATTAGCCTCAACAGGGACCGGCGAAGCAAGTGATCAACTTGCTGCTGCGGAGGGTTCAAAAGAGCGAGCAAGAGGACTGCAGGCCTTACTTTCAGAACGAATTGCTGGGTTGGAACGCGACCTTGATCGACGCCTAGATGGAGGAGTTATAGAAACTCTGGAAGCGGAAGCTGCGAGACTTCAAAAAGAGCTTAAAGAAACTTACGAGAAGGCCCAGTTTCTCCAACCCTCGACGTTGGAAGTTGCCGAAGCTGAGAGGTATCTAAAAGAAGAAAGACTTGAATACCAACAAAAATTATTTGAGGAAATCACTCCTAATGGAGTACATGCTGCAGAAGCTCGAGGTAGATTAGCGGCAATTAAAATCTCCATAGGAACGCTCGAGGGCGATAGCGACCAACTCCAACAGAAAATTGCATCCTTAAAAAAAGAAGAAGGCAATAACAGTGACCTTCTGGACAAACTTGGTCATAAGATGTCAATGATTGACCAGGAAAAGAATAAGCTAGCCATGGAGATTGAGACTCTCCTCGAATCAGAACGAAAAGCAAAAGAAGAAGAGAGAAATACTGAAGTTCTTTTAGCTGAATCGAAATTAGAAAGCAAAGCATGGATTGCACGGGCAGATGCGTTGTCGGAAGCGCTAGATCAAGCTAGGAAATCGAGTGGAGTGGACGAAATCTCAGACTTGGAGGGCGTCTTTGGAACTCTCTTAGAACTCATCGACATCGATGAAGGTTGGGAAGCAGCTTTCGAAGCCGCAATTGGGTCGAGTTTTGGCTCTGTGATTGTTCGAGATTTGAAGACAGCAAAGCGAGCTCTGGAGGCGCTTCGATCAGGAAACCTTTCAGGAGGAGTGATCGCTGTAGACGGACTAATGAAATCCGGTGAAGACGGAACATTGAGAGCCCATGTGCGTTCCGCAAACGCTTCCATAGGGAGCCTGCTGGATAGCTTACTTAGAGGTGTTGATGTAGTAGACGATTGGAAGTCGGGTGTGGCAATGGCTGCATCAAACCCTGAAGGGATATATGTAACTCAAGATGGAGATAGGTTCGCTCCAGATGGATGGCGAGTAGGAGTCGCAGGAACAGCTGCAACTGGAAGCGCGCTTGAAGAAGCACTCTCGCAGTCAGAAAAATCGATTGCAGCAGTGAAACAGTTAGAAAAGACCCAGAGTGATTGTAGGCGTGTTCGAAAAGACGCAATACACGCTCTAGAAAACTGCCGGAATCAATTAAAGATGACGGAAAGAGACCATGAAGAAATGAAAGATGCGTACTCTAGGGCTCAAAGTGATTTGCGAGCGTTGCGGGTGGAAGCCGAGGGTTTAGAGCTTCAGAATGCTGCAACGAATCGGTCACTTGAAGAGCAAATCAGAACCCGTGAAGAGCTAATTAACGAACTGCCAGAATTGGAGTTGTTTGAAAATGAAGCCCATGAACGAAGCAAGATAGCGGAAGAAGCTGGGAAGGAGCTAGATCGAAAAGCTTCGGAATTAGGAGAGCGACGAACAGAAATAGAGACTCAGGTAGCAGCTAATGAAGAAAGAAAGCAGTTTCTAGAGAATCGCCTAGCAGATGTTAATCAACGACTTGAAGGGTATTCGGCTGAAAGGTCTGATGCTAAGAACCATAGGATCCACTTAGAGAAAAAGCTTCGACTCGCTGAAGTATTGCGCACAATAGTTAAAGAGAAGTCCGCGAAAGTGGAAAAAGAACTGACGAATTTAAGAAAAATACGACAAGAACAATCTGAAGCTGCACTTGAAGCGGTAGGGCGACTAGACGGCTACCGGAAACAGCGAGCTGAGGCTGAAATAGAATTATCAAAAATTCGGGAAGAACTTCACCGGGCAGAGCTTCAAGAGGCTGAGTCAACGCTTAAGTTGGAGGCGGCCGTAGACGGCCTGAGAAGGGACCATGATTGCGAGCCTGGCATTGCAGTAGGAACGGAATGTCCAGAACTTGAAGGAATTACGCCTAAGGCTCGAGTTAGAGAACTTGAGCGAGAATTAAAGATCATGGGACCAGTTAACCCACTCGCCCTTGAAGAATTTGAAGCGCTGCACAGTCGTTATGAGTTTCTTATTGAGCAATTAGAGGATGTAAAAGAATCTAGACGTGAACTTAACAAAGTTATTCGTGCCATTGATAAAGAGATTGTCGCTGTCTTTAGTTCTGCGTTCTCTGACATCGCAACAAACTTTGAACTCTTGTTCTCCTCCCTCTTCCCAGGGGGAGTCGGAAGTCTTAAGCTGACTACGCCTAATAATCTTTTGGAGACAGGAATTGAGATCGAAGCAAAGCCATCCGGAAAGAACGTAAAAAAACTTTCCTTGTTATCAGGAGGGGAGCGTTCCCTTACTTCTTTAGCTTTCTTATTCTCTATTTTTCGAAGCCGGCCATCACCTTTCTACGTCTTGGATGAAGTCGAAGCAGCGCTTGACGATGTAAATCTTCAACGTTTTCTGCAACTCATCCGAGAATTCCGCGACGAAGCCCAGCTAATAATAGTCAGCCATCAGAAGCGGACTATGGAAGCAGCAGATTGCATCTACGGAGTGACAATGCAGCCAGGGGGCTCAACAAGGGTTTTGAGTGAAAGGCCAACCCAAGAACCCCCACTTATTGAAGCTCAGAAAGAAGTATCACTCAGATAGCACTCGCGGCCCTCTTGCAATATCACTAGCGGATCAGGTGGCTAATACCCAGTTGCGAATTTGGGGGATAGAGTATGAGGAATCAAGCTCGGTCATGTGCCGGCTATGTTGCTTCCCAATCAGATCCTATTTATAGAAAATATGACTCACGAGAATGACTCAGACGATTTAGCGCCGAACTTCCATGGATCTTACACGGATCCGTTCGAAGAAAAGGTAGAAGATCTTTCAACTCAGGATGCGCCTATCGTGAAAGAGGCATTTGAAAGTCATAGCGATTCCCATTTTGGTGATCGAACGAACACAGGTATACATATCGCTATAGGTAACGAACGAAACGCTACACAGGATGAAAAGGATATTGACTGGGATGACGGGGCTCTGAGCTATGGAAGAAGCAGACATTTTCTCGGCAGATCCGCCCTCATAGTTCTTATAGCCGCTGCGCTCATCTTGGGTGGAGTGTTCATTGGTATTTATGGTTGGGGTGAATCTGATGAGCTGGTCGTTGAACAAGTCGAAGTCCCTACCCCTGAACCTATACCCCCTGCGGATGAACAGGTCCAGCAAGAGGAAGTTTCGCTGCCTGAGGCGGAAATTCTGGAGCTAGATGAAATTGTTGAACCGGTAACCGCTGTTGCAGCTGCCGTTTCGCCGTCAGTTGTTAGAATTGATACCTCCACAGGTACAGGGAGTGGAATAATTCTTGACTCTTCAGGGCGAGTGGTCACGAATGCGCATGTCGTAAATGGGGCTCAAAAAGTAGATATCCGATTCGCTGATGGAACCAGAGCTCAAGGGACTGTCCTAGGTTCAGACCCGAACGTTGACATAGCGATTGTAAGAATTGAAGGTGACGCAACCTTCGAAGAAGCTGAATTTGCTTCCTCCGATACTGTTCAAGTGGGTCAACTTGCAGTTGCAATAGGAAGCCCATTCGGCCTTGAGCAAAGCGTTACAGCTGGAATTGTTTCAGCTGTAAATCGAGCTGTGCAACATGCCAACATAATTGACGGAAGTACAACTGTTATGGAAATGATTCAAACTGATGCACCAATAAACCCTGGTAACTCCGGAGGGGCTTTAGCCGACAGACAAGGGCGAGTTATAGGTATGAATACCTCCATTCGAACAGATGGAATAGTTTCAGGAAATCTCGGTGTTGGCTTCGCTATTCCAAGTGACACAATTCTTCTAGTCGCTGAGAGAATAGTCAACGGAGAATCACTTGATGTAGGTTTTCTAGGGCTTACTGGACAGGACTCCGCATTGGGTCGACCTGGTGCTCTAATTATAGATGTTCTTGAAGGATGCCCAGCTTTGGAATGGGGGCTTCTCCCAGGGGATCTAGTCGTATCGGTGGATGGATCTCCAATTCTTGGTATTTCTGAACTTGCCGCTAAAACACGCATAACCTCACCTGGAACTTCGGTAGAGATTGGGGTTATTCGAAATGGTGAGGAAGTTTTTTTCGTTGTTGTTCTAGGAACCGTAGGGTGTAATTAAGGCGGAGCTAATGGTTAATTTCTCTCGCCAGTTGAGCAACACTAGAAAGAAGTTTTCATTTTTCGGAGGGGCATCTCGAGGACGTTTGCTTGACGAGTCGATTTGGGTCGAGATAGAAGAAGCGTTAATCGGCGCAGACGTAGGAGTAGGACTAACTTTAAAAATTGTTGAAAATTTGAAGGAGGGATCAAAAGGGGGCAACGCAGAGACTCTGGACGATTTAACTGAGATATTGAAAGAGCAACTTAAGAAGATCTTGTCAGGTCACGATTTATCTCTAGCTTCTGATGGCTCACCAGCAGTATGGCTACTTGTAGGAGCCAATGGTGTGGGGAAAACAACAACGATAGGGAAATTGGCGCATAGAGCACAGAATGGGGAGAGTGCAGTCGTATTAGCTGCGGGTGATACATTTCGCGCTGCTGCTTCAGAGCAATTGGAGTTATGGGCTGAACGCACAGGAGTTCATATCGTGAAAGGGGCTGAAGGGGCAGATCCAAGTTCTGTTGTTTATGATGCGACTGAGTTCGCTTCTGCCCGCGGAGCGACTCTTGTAATAGCCGACACAGCTGGAAGGCTACATACAAAGAAAAATCTGATGGAGGAACTTTCCAAAATTCAACGAGTTGCAGAGAAAGGGCCAGGAACAGTAAATGAAATTTTATTGGTCCTAGATTCGACAACTGGGCAAAACGGATTAGCTCAAGCATCTCAATTCGCTGAAGCAGTTGATTTAACAGGCATTGTCCTGACGAAGTTAGATGGGTCCTCGAAAGGTGGCATTATTTTTGCGATACAAGAGCAATTAGGTATCCCCGTGAAGCTTGTAGGCATTGGAGAAGACCTTGAAGACCTTGTTCCATTCGATGCAGGTAATTTCGTAGATGCTTTATTCGAAACAAAGTAATAGAGTGTATGCGGCTATAAGTTGCGTAATTCAGAGTAATTCGAGGTAGTAGTGTTCGAAATCTTATCCGATCGACTTTCAGGCATATTCGGAAGCCTTAGGAGCAAAGGTCGACTTACTGAAGGCGATATAGACGAAGTACTCAGCGAAGTTAGGGTCGCCCTATTGGAGGCTGATGTAAACCTTGGAGTTGTTAAGGACTTCCAAACATCTGTCAAGCAAAGATGTATCGAATCCGAGATTCACAAAGCTTTGAACCCAGCTCAGCAAGTCATTAGATGCGTTAATGATGAGATGGTTGATGTACTAGGTGGAGACACGATCAGTTTCTCTTATGCTGTGAAACCCCCTACCGTTGTCTTGCTGGCTGGACTCCAAGGTGTCGGGAAGACTACGAGTGCTGCAAAACTTGCAAGATGGTTTAAGGCTCAAGGGAGAAACCCAATTCTTATCGGCGCGGACCTACAACGACCTGCGGCTGTCGAACAACTCCGAACTCTGGGTAATTCGATTGATGTCCCTGTGTTCTCTAGTCCGGGAGATCCAGTCGAGACAGCATTAGCGGGGCTGGCTGAGGCAGGCCGCTTGGGACGAGATGTAGTGATTTGCGATACTGCTGGCCGCTTGAGTGTCGATGAAGAGTTGATGGAGGAAATTCGAAAAATTTCTGATTCAATCTCACCTCATTACACTCTTTTTGTAATTGATTCGATGGCTGGTCAAGATGCTGTAAATGTCGCTGAAGCATTCCATGAGAAACTTGAAATCGACGCAATGATCCTTACTAAACTTGATGGTGACTCAAGAGGTGGGGCAGCATTATCTGCAAAATCAGTAGTTGGGAAGCCAATTGCATTTGCCTCCACCGGTGAAAAGCTCGAAGATTTCGAGTTGTTTCATCCTGACAGGCTATCTAGCAGGATTCTTGGGATGGGTGATGTCCTTACGCTGATCGAAAAAGCTGAAGAAACATTCGATAAAGATGAAGCCGAGAAAGCAGCAGTCAGGCTCTTGGAAGGGCAGTTCACTCTTGATGACTTTCTTGAGCAGATGCAACAATTGAAGAAAATGGGGCCATTGCAAAATTTGGTCGATATGATGCCGAATTTGCCTCAGGGAGTCGAAAGTACCGATGTTGATGACGGGCATCTCGTTCGCCTTGAGGCGATTATCCAGTCGATGACAGCTGAAGAACGAGTTAATCCAGTGATTATCGACGGCTCGAGACGAAGTCGAATAGCCAAAGGGTCTGGGGCCACCACACATGAAGTAAGTCAGCTTCTTAAACAATTCAAGGAAATAAAGAAGATGATGAAGGGGCCTAAGAAATCGAACAAAAAGTCAAAAAACAAAAAAAAGCGCAGCGGAAAAAAGAAACAAGGTAGGACTACGCCCCAAAGCTCTAGACAAAAAGGTGTTCTTGAGGTGCCTGAAGAGTTGGAAAAACTTGTTGAGGGAGCAGATGCTCAACAGTTTGATCTGTCCAAATTCGGAACGCTATCTGAGAACGAAGCCAGAGAATCCTAGAATGTTTCAAGGAAATATTAGAAAGATCATTGAACCTGAGTTTTTTTTCGGCACACTATGAACTGACCGAAATTTTGCTTGAATAAGCATTTAATGGGGTATCCCAAATATGGAGTTTCCCAGTAAAGAAATATCGAATAAATTACCGAATCGAGAAAGAAGAAAAAAGTGGCAGTAAAACTTCGCCTAGTGCGAACGGGGAAAAAGAAGCAGCCAACATATCGCTTAGTTGCAGCTGACAGTAGATCTCCCAGAAATGGTCGTTTCATCGAAATTCTCGGAACCTATGAACCGAGACAAGATCCATCTGTAATTAATGTTGACAATGACCGAGCTGTTCACTGGCTCCAGCATGGTGCTCAGCCGACAGAGACAGTTGAAAAACTTCTTCGAATTAGTGGTGCTTGGGAACAGTTCACTGGCAAACCTCTCGAGCCAGTTGTATATCCAGAAAAAACAACACCTGCTCCTGCGGAAGAGGAAGCTCCTGCGGAAGAGGTCGCTGAGGAAGCTCCTGCGGAAGAGGTCGCTGAGTCCGAGAATCCCAAAGAGGAAGAATAATGACCGAAAGCAATACAGAAATACCACATGCATTGGCAACTCTCGAACATATCGTGAAGTCAGTAGTCGAAAAACCAGACCAAGTTCAGATCAACGTAACCAATGATGAAGAAATCGTTTCTATGACTGTTTCCGTCGGTGACGGAGATATGGGCCGAGTAATAGGAAGGCGCGGAAGAATCGCTAACGCAATCCGAACTGTTGTGCAGGCCGCAGCAGTAAGGGATGGCATTCCGGTCGCAGTAGAATTCGTAGACTAGTTTCGTTAATAGATCTAGGGTTCAGGCAGAGCTCATTAGATTAACGACCTAGAACTGGTATCCTTGTTCAACTCGACCACAGATATGGGGCAGGATGAAGTTGCTCGAAGTCGCTAGGATAGGAAAGCCTCATGGCTTAAAGGGTGAAGTTGCTGTCCATCTCATTACCAATATTTTGGAACGCATAGAACCAGGATCAGTGCTTTACCTTCAGGATAAAAGCGAAATGGTAATCAAGTCTTCAAAACAGCACAAGCACCATTATCTAGCTTTATTCGAAGGGATAACTTCCCGAACTTCAGTAGAAGCTATAGTTGGCGAAAAATTGTTTGGTCAGCCCATTGAAGACGAAGAAACGATGTGGGTTCATGAGTTAATAGGAAAAGATGTTGTCGACGGAAATGGCAGGGGAATTGGGAGCGTTGTCGCGATAGAAACAAACCCTGCAAGCGATCTACTGGTTTTAGAAGAAGGAGTTGTAATCCCTCTAACATTTATGGTGGGGCAGGTTGAACAAATCATTCACGTAGATATTCCTCCAGGGCTACTTTAGGAAGGGCTGTATGAGGGTCGACGTATTTACAATCTTCCCAGATCTAGTCGATTCATATTCCACTGTTTCGCTTCTGGGCAAAGCAAAAGATAATGGGTTTTTGGATCTAAGGTGTCATGATATTAGATCCGGTGCCGTGGGCACCCATCGAAGCGTAGATGATGCACCATTTGGAGGCGGGGCAGGAATGGTAATGAAACCTGAACCAATCTTCGAAGTAGTGCGGAGAGTAGACCCTCCCCGCCCATTGATTCTTTTAAGCCCCTCTGGAAAGAAATTTGAACAGGCTGACGCAAAAGAGCTATCGAAGTTGGAAGGGGTATCTTTCCTATGTGGAAGGTACGAAGGTGTAGATCAGCGTGTCATCGACAACCTAGTTGACCGACAAATTTCTCTAGGTGATTTTGTCTTATCCGGAGGTGAAGTAGCGGCACTAGCAATCATAGAATCAGTTGTTCGTCTAATACCAGGTGTCATGGGGAATGAAGAGTCTTCAGTCGAGGAGTCGTTTTCCGAGGGGCTTCTCGAATACCCGCATTTCACTAGGCCCAGAGATTATCAAGGTTTTACCGTTCCGGAGGTACTTATTTCAGGGGATCACAAGGCAATCGCTCAATGGAGAAAAGCCAAGTCGCTTCTTAGAACCATGGAAATCCGCCCTGACCTGATACTCAAACGCGGAGGACTGACAGAAGAGGAAACAAGACTTCTAAAGGCGTACTCTGATGGGGCATATCAAGATTTAGAAGATTAAATTAATTGTGTAGATTGTTTTCCGCCGAATACTCCGTATCCTTAAGGATCTAGTCAGGACCTCAACTCCCTAAAATGAATAAGATCGAATTATGAAACTTACTGATCAAATTGACAAAGCAAACATCCGTGAAGATATCCCCGATTTTTCACCTGGCGATACTGTCAAAGTACACGTTCGAGTTGTAGAGGGGAATAGACAACGTATTCAAATTTTTGAAGGTGTAGTGATAGGTCGCCAAGGAGGCGGCATAAGCGAGACATTCACAGTACGGAAAGTTTCATTTGGTGTGGGAGTTGAACGGACATTTCCTGTCCACTCTCCGATCGTAGACAAAATTGAAACGGTATCTCGTGGACGGGTTAGACGAGCAAAGCTTTATTACCAACGAGGTAGAGTAGGCAAGAGAGCCAAGATCAGAGAAAAAAGGGACTAGTCGTCACCCCACCGGAGGTCTATTCTCCCGACTTGCCCAACACCCCTTATGCCAGTGGCGCCGAAGATCAGCTGCAGCATATGGAACGGCAACAATATGCCCACTCCCGGGAGGTATCTCTCTATTGCACCCAGGGCATATATATGATTTTCGGGCTTGATACGGTTGGATAAAAGTTACTTCACATTCTTCTTCAGTCCACATGGTTTAATTAACCTAACCAAGCCCAGAGAACAAGGGCAATAAGCATAACTATGCCAATAGCTACAAACCAATAGTCAAATTGTGACTTACGGTGTCTTCGGGTCGGATTAAAGCCCACATGTCTAGTATTGTTGTTTTATGGAAGAAATTCAGTTAACCCAAGAGGAAAATATCGCAACTGTTACGATCAACAGGCCTAAAGTCAAAAATGCTATAACAAGTGAGATGTTCGACGAGCTCCAACGTATATTTATTGACCTTGGATATAGAGACGATATCAGAGCAGTAATTATCACTGGGGCAGGTGATGACTTCTGTTCCGGAGCAGATGTAAGTGCGATGAGTACCAGCAGTGATGGCCCTCGACTGCACCAACTTGAATCTATGCGTAAAGTCGGCGATTGTTGCCTTTCATTATTCAATATGCCAAAGGTGACTATTGCAAAAGTATCCGGAGTCGCAGTAGGAGCAGGGATGAATCTCGCTTTGTGTTGTGACCTGGTAGTGGCTTCGGAGGATGCCCGATTCAGTGAGATCTTTGCAAAGAGAGGGCTATCAGTTGACTTCGGAGGATCATTTTTGCTGCCGAGAATCGTAGGTCTCCAGAAAGCAAAAGAACTCGTTCTCTTAGCAGATATCATCTCTGCTTCAGAAGCGAACAGAATGGGACTCACCAATTATGTTGTTTCTCAGGATCAGCTCGATGAAAAAGTTCTGGAACTAGCTCAAAAAGCAGCTAGCGGACCTCCTCGAGCTCTTGCTATGAGTAAGGCAATGTTGAACAAATCATTCTCAAACTCTATTCAGGATGCACTTGACCAAGAGGGGACATCACAAACCGTCAGTTTCACGACAAAAGATGTATCAGAAGCCATGAAAGCATTTCAAGAGAAAAGATCTCCAAGGTTTAACGGTTGGTAGATAAACTTCGTTTTCCTATCGCTGGGCTCAGGGTTGCAACATTAACGATGTTTGCAGTTGTTTCGTTTGCTTGCGGGGCTTCTCCCGCCCCAGAAATACCTATGGGTTCTAACGGTGAAAGTGATTCCGAACTGGCTACAGGAAGAAATATCTGGATTCAAAATTGCTCGAGTTGCCATGGAAGTTCTGGCCAAGGCGGGAGAGGGAAGAAACTTAACGAAGGAGAAATTCTCAAGCTTTACCCAGAGATTGACGGGTTGATCAATGTGATCACCGTAGGAAAGGGGCAAAGTATGCCGGCTTTTGTATCACAGCTTTCCCCTGTGGAGATAGAAGCTGTCTCTAGGTATATTCGCGAAATATTGAATTAGATCCTTAACCATATATTGTGCTCAACTGCTTGATTGTTTACGTGACACACTCGCATGGGTAAAAAAAAGTATTCTAATGGTATGTCATGGGAGACTGAATCGTTCCTTGCTTCGTTAATTTCCGTTAGCGACGCAACAGCTTCCGTCTATAGACGGGACGTCAATGCTTTTATTAGCTGGAGTAAAGAGACAGATATTTTCGAACCAGAAGATGTCACCCGAAGGCACCTTAGGTATTACCTCGCATGGTTACAGGAGAATAACTATGCCAGACGAACCATCGCAAGAAAAACATCGGCATTGCGGAGGTATTTTAAATGGGCTCAACAGTCTGGAGTGACCTCAACTGATCCCTGTATCGAAATTCAAGCAACTTTGGGAGAGGGTAGGCTTCCTAGGGTTCTGAAACAGCAAGAAATCAAAGTTTTTTTAGATTCTCCTAGGGCATCAATTGTCGATGACGACGGACCCCGTCGCCTCAGGGATGATGCTGTACTGGAGTTATTGTATGGGAGCGGACTTCGAGTAAGTGAACTATGTTCGCTGACACTAAAGTCATTCGATTTTCGGAAAAATCTAGTACGTGTTCTTGGTAAAGGGGAAAAAGAACGTCTTGTTCCTCTCTCGGAGAAATCAGTGACGGCAATCAATGCTTGGGTATCCAAAGGTAGATCTGAATTACTAATGGGCTTTCAGGATCATGGTTTTCTATTCGTTAATCTTCGAGGTAAACCCCTTACTCCACGAGACCTTAGGCGCTTAATCGACCGAAGAGCTCCAGCCCCAACTAACCCTCATGCATTTCGACATACATACGCAACGCATCTTCTTGATGGTGGAGCAGACCTTAGAGAAGTCCAAGAGTTGCTCGGTCACGCCGATCTTGGTTCAACTCAAATCTATACACATGTGAGCAAAGAAAGGCTAAAGAAAGTTCACAAGGAAACTCATCCTCGAGCGTGAACTTCTCTTGCGCTGTAAATCTAGAAGCACTGCAAGTGGGAGATGAATTTCTGCTGGTACACTTCTCTCTGTTCTGCAATCAGTTCAAAAATTCACTTGAAGCCAACCACGGTCGTTTTCGGGCGCAGGTTTCAGGATTCGCTTAACCGTGGGAGGAGAAATTAATGTCACCTGTTGTCACAATGACGCAACTTCTAGAAGCTGGGGTCCACTTTGGTCACCAGACAAGACGCTGGAATCCAAAAATGCAGAGATTTATTTTTGGAGAGCGTAATGGAATCTATTTACTGGATTTGAATCAAACTCTCGATTGTCTAGCTTCCGCATACGCTCAAGTCCGAGATACCGTCGCTGGCGGGGGGTTAGTGATGTTTGTGGGAACGAAAAAGCAAACCAGAGACCCAGTGGAACAGTTCGCTGAGCGCTGTGCCCAGCCCTATGTTAATCAAAGGTGGCTCGGTGGGATGCTGACCAATTTTGAAACAATGGCAAAACGTGTAGCGAAAATGAAAGAATATCAACGGATGAAAGAATCTGGTGAATTCGACGAAATGCCTAAAAAAGAAGCATTAATGCTTTCTAGAGAACTAACAAAACTTGAACGTAACCTGGGCGGTATTAGGACAATGCGTAGCAGGCCTCAAATTGTCTTCGTGCTTGACACTAAAAAAGAACATATCGCGGTTACAGAGGCAAATAAGTTGGGAATCCCCGTCATCGCTGTAGTGGATACGAATTGTGATCCTGATGTGATCGACTATGTGATACCAGGTAACGATGATGCTATCCGTTCTAGCGAACTCATGTGTCGAGTTATATGTGAAGCGGTAGAAGAAGGTCAATTAATTGCTTCCAAGCGGATAGGAAATGCGGCGCCTAAGCCTGAAGAGGCCAAAGAAAGAACTGAAGAAGATGATAAGGCTATAGCCGAAGAGCAAGAACAGGCGAAAAAGGCTGCTGCAGAAGCATTCCGTGAAAAAGAGAAAAAGATTGCTGAGGAAATTGCCTCTTCACCAGCTGAAGCCCCATCTGAACAAGAAACTGAAGAAACTAGTTAGGGCGCATAATCATGACAGAGTTTACGGCTAAAGATGTACAGAAACTTCGGCAGGCGTCCGGAGCTGGAATGATGGACGCGAAAAAGGCTCTTGATGAAACTTCAGGAGACTTTGATGCTGCCCTTCAAGCTTTACGTGAGAAAGGGCTTGCTAAAGCTGATAGTAGAAGTGATCGAGAGAGCTCAAATGGTGCAATTGCAGTAGCAAGAGGAGATGCTGCAGCTGCAATTGTAGAGCTTAAATCTGAAACTGACTTTTCAGCGAAAGCAGAAGATTTCCTGTCGTTAATCCAGAAGTTGGCAGACTTAGTTCTTGCTGAAGGAGAGGAAGCAGTAAGTCAGATCAGTGATGAAATAGATGATATGAGAATTTCTAAGAAAGAGAATATTCAACTTGGGCTGGTTCAACGAGTCGAAGTTCCGGAGAATGCCCTAATGGATGTCTACTTGCACACTGACCAAGAAGGAAGAGGAATCAATGGTGTAGTGGTAGTAGGTGAAGGGGTCTCAGATGAAGACTTGCATGAAGTTGCTTTACATATCGCATTTGCAAAACCAACAGCATTGAGAAGAGAAGACGTATCTCAGGAAGAGATAGCTAAAGAACGAGAAAGCGCTCTGGGTGTCACGAAAGCAGAAGGTAAACCCGAAGCAGCTTGGGAAAAGATAGTTGAGGGTCGAGTTTCTAAATGGCTTAGCGAACGCGTACTTCTCGAGCAGGGTATTTTCGGAGAGAAGGAAACCGTGGCCCAGCGAATCGGTGATGGCAAAATCTTAGAGTTTGCTCAGGCCTACATTGGAGAATAGCTTCAGATCATCTATTCTTGTCGAGATGCAAATTAAGCTGACTCATGGTAGCAATGAGATAGTGAACTCGAATAAGGCGAAAATTTACCGTGCAAAAAAAGAAAGATGACTTACTGAAAGGCCAATGGGGCCGGGTGGTATTAAAGGTCTCGGGAGAAGCCTTTGCCGGTGACGAAGGCCATGGCATTGATGGGCATGTTGTTCAAGAGATAGCCCGTCAAATAGTTAAAGTCCGTTCTGAGTTCGATGTTGAACTAGCTATTGTTGTTGGAGGCGGAAATATCTGGAGAGGCATGGTCGGTACTGGCGCTGGAATGGATAGAGCCCAAGCAGACTATATGGGAATGTTGGCGACCGTTATTAACGGTTTAGCCCTTCAAGACACACTGGAGCAATTGGGTCAACCTACCCGAGTTCAAACCGCAATACATATGAGTCAGGTAGCTGAACCGTATATTCGCCGTCGCGCCGTTCGACATCTAGAGAAAGGTCGAGTAGTTATTTTTGCGGCAGGAACCGGAAATCCGTTCTTTACTACTGATACCACAGCGGCTCTTAGGGCTGTGGAGATTGAAGCAGGAGCCGTATTAAAGGGCACTCACTCAGGGATTCAGGGAGTTTATGATGATGACCCCAGAACAAACCCCGATGCTGAATTATTAAAAGAGGTAAGTTATATAGACGTTCTACAAAAGGGGTTAAAGGTTATGGACTCCACCGCTATTTCCTTATGTATGGATAACGAGTTGCCAATAGTGGTTTTTGACTTGATGGGAGATGGAAATGTCGGATCCATCCTTGCAGGTGAAGCAGTGGGTACTGTTGTTAGGTAGGGAAGGAAGACGATGAGCGAAGAGCTGATCGAATTAGTACTGCTAGAAACGAGAGAAAAGATGGCTAAGGCTGTTGCTCGAACCCGACAGGAATTTTCATCGATACGGACAGGAAGGCCTAGCCCTGCATTAGTTGAGAAAATTTCTGTTGAATATTACGGAAATGAAGTCCCGCTTCAACAGTTAGCTAGCTTTTCAGTGCCTGAGGCTCAACAGCTGGTTATCTCTCCATTTGATAAAGGTGCGGTGGAGGCTATCGAAAAAGCTATTCAATTAGCCGATTTGGGTATCAGCCCATCGAATGATGGCTCAGTTCTTCGCCTTTCATTCCCTCCTTTGACTGAAGAACGAAGGAAACAACTAGTAAAAGTGGTTAGGTCACTAGCTGAAGAAGGACGAATTACTCTAAGGAATGTTCGAAGGTCCTCGCGGCAGGACTTAGAAGCCTTAGAAAAGGGAGGCGAAGCATCTTCAGATTCTGTAAAGAGAGCAGAGGAATCTGTCGATCAAATAACGCGAGAGCACGAAAATGAAATAAATTTAGCTCTAGGGCAAAAGGAAGAAGAGCTTTTGGAAGTATGAGACTTGCTTGAAGGAGTGCGATGAATACATCTGATGATAGAGATAACGAGGGGTCTAACTCGGGAGACCATCATGGCTTACCCCATTGGACAGAACAGGGCACTGGAGAAGTGCCTAGAGTTCCGGCGGACTCTTCCGAAGGTATAGACACATGGACTTCCTTGAGCTCTGGACCTAAATGGGCCGACGATCCGGATAGCGGAGATGCTAGCGAGGGAGGATCTAATTTGCAGGCAACTCCGAAAAGAGTCGATTTAACTATCGGAGGGGACCCATCTTCTGAAGACTTCTTCTCGTATGAGCAAAGTAAGTCTCTCCCAGAGGTAACTGATTCAATAATTGCAGAGGGAAAAAAAACTCGTCGGGGGGCTAGAGGAGGCGGAGACCTTCTGACTAGGATAGCGACAGGAGTTGTATTGGGGGGAGTCGCAATACTCTGTCTGGCTATTAGTAAACTCCTCACTCTGTTGCTTATAGCTGTGGTCTTGTTGGCGGCATCTGCCGAATTCTTCGGAAGCTTGAGGAAGGTTGGTTACCAGCCTGCCACTCTTTTAGGGATGGTCAGTGTGGTCGCTTTACCTCTATCTGTTTACTGGAGAGGTGAGGGGGCCATAGGGCTTGTTCTTTTCTTGTCTCTTGTTGCTGGAATTCTGTGGTATCTCTTAGGAATTGGTGGAGCAAGACCTGTTCCTAATTTAGCTGTAGTCATATTAGGAATCGTCTACATAGGTGTACTCGGGTCATTTGGAGTGCTACTACTAGATCACTCCGAAGGACGCGGCCTATTACTGGCTGCAATTCTTCTTGCCGCTGGGTATGACATCGGGGGTTACTTTATTGGCCGTGCCCTAGGCCGATCTCCGTTGACCGAAGTAAGCCCTAACAAAACTATAGAAGGATTAATCGGAGGAGCGATTTCGACTGTAGGTGTCTCTGTTCTTATATCGCTGTTCAATGTCGGCCCTTTCGATGGAAATCCTTTTGGGTTCAGTGATGCTTTGATTGTGGGCATTGTCGTAGCATTTATAGCGCCTATCGGTGATTTGGCCGAGTCTCTCATCAAACGTGATCTCAGAATTAAGGACATGGGCTCCATCCTTCCTGGCCATGGTGGGGTCCTGGATAGGTGTGATGCGCTTTTGTTTGTGCTCCCATCGGTCTATTTCATGGTTCGGGTTTTGGCGTAATCCATCAGCGAAGGTCAAGGAATCTGCTTAGAAGCACCTATGCTTTTAGACAAGGTAGAGATTTTCAATGACTTCATTAGCGATATTTGGATCCACGGGCTCGATCGGCAGGCAAACACTTGATGTTGTTAGAGCCGATAGAGAAGCCTTCGACGTAAAAGTTCTGGCTGCTGGTACATCTACCTCGCTAATTCTTGAGCAAATAAGTGAATTCAATCCTGAATTTGTGGTCATGGCCGACAAAGATTCTGCTCAGGAAGTTCGAAATTCTACCTCTGGAGTAAAAGTTTCATCTGGAGATAGTGCATTAAGGGAAGCTGCAAGCAGTTCCGAATTGGTGGTCAATGCTGTAGTGGGCTTTGCAGGTTTGCCCGTGACAATGGAAGCGCTCCGGTCAGGGAGGCGACTTGCTCTGGCTAACAAAGAGTCCTTGATTGCTGGAGGTCCAATTGTTCAAAAGGTTAGGGGGACACTAGGAAGTGAGTTGATTCCAGTAGATAGTGAGCATTGTGCACTTCACCAGTGTCTTCACGGGGGTAGAACTTACGATGATGAAATTCATAAACTCCTAGTTACAGCAAGTGGTGGCCCTTTTCGGGAATGGCATCTAGAGGATTTAGCCAATGTGACCAAAGAAGATGCTTTGAAACATCCGACATGGAACATGGGGCCAAAGATCACAATCGACTCTTCTACTTTGATGAATAAGGGGTTAGAAGTTATCGAAGCGCACGAATTATTTGGCGTGAGCTATGAGACTATTGAAGTTGTTATTCATCCTCAATCGGTTGTGCATTCCATGGTTGAATTTACGGATGGATCTGTGATAGCTCAACTTTCCATGCCTGATATGAGACTCCCTATTTCGTATGCGTTGTATTATCCAAAACGGTCACAAACCCCCCATGGGCAGATCAAATGGGATGAATTAACTCAATTAACTTTCGAAACTCCAGATCTGGATAAGTTCCCATGCTTGAAGCTCGCTTATGAAGCAGGTAAAGCTGGTGAAACAGCTCCGGCATGGTTGAATGCGGCAAATGAAGTAGCTGTTGAAGCATTTCTTCAAGACAGAATATCTTGGAAAGAAATTTCTGAGGTGATTGAACGCACCATGCAATCGTACTCTGATGCGTTGGCTGATTCGGAACAGTCTATTTATGAGGCCGATGCGAGTTCGAGAAGGGCAGCTATGAAATGTGTGAGTCAGGTACATGGAAGAGGTTGAAAAACGATTACCCTCAGGTCGATTAAGTTCAGATGATTTAATTGACGGAGATGAGGAAGTCCCAGTAGATAGCACTACTCGCACTGGTGGGATATTCGTCATCCTTCTTCTTGCGGTGCTTGGGTTATCAGCAGGATTTTCTGTTTTGATTGTTGTCCTTTCATTGCTTGTAATGCTCTTCCTTCATGAGTTAGGCCATTATCTTGTAGCAAAGAAAGCAGGCATGAAGGTAACTGAATTCTTTATTGGATTTGGCCCGAAATTGTGGTCTTTCCACAGAGGTGAAACAGAGTATGGGATAAAAGCGATACCTGCTGGAGCGTATGTTCGCGTAATAGGAATGAATAATTTAGATCCTGTACCTGAAGAAGACGAAAAACGCACATATAGGAAAGCTCTGCTGCGCAATCGTCTGCTCCTAGCTAGTGCGGGTTCAATAATGCATTTTCTTATAGCGATTGTTCTGCTGTACATCCTATTGATAGGGAGCGGAGTCAAGATTGACGAGTCGCAATGGAACGTCCGCGAAGTTCTTCCAAATGGTCCTGCAGAACAGATCGGGATTCAAAAAGGTGATGAAATTATTGCTATCGGTGATTCAAGGGTCTCTACTTGGGGAGATCTTGTTTCTGTTGTTTCAGCTTCCCCCGGGGAAAACGTTACCGTTGAGATAGTGAGGAATGGTCAAGCGCTCTTCCTCTCGGGAGTTATCGGTTTGAATCCTGATTCACCGACTGAGAGAGGGTTTCTAGGTATTGCAAGAAGTTCCTTCGGAACGATCCGCGAAGGGCCGGTAGAAGCAGTTCCTGAGTCATTAGCGCAATTCGGAGTCCTAACTAAGGAAACGATCACGGGGCTTGGGGATTTCTTTAGTCCTTCAGGCTTAACGAACTTCTTTAGTGATGTAATCCAAACCAGTGAAAAACCTTCTCCGGCCTCCGAAGTATCTACGAATGCTGGAGCCCAACAGGAAGGGCGCGTCGTATCGGTGGTGGGTGCTACACGTATTGGGGCAGAATTAACGAGTTCAGGCTGGGCTGGGCTATTCATCTTCCTAATAACAATTAATGTCTTTATAGGTTTCTTTAACCTCATCCCCCTTCTCCCTCTCGATGGTGGGCATATCGCAGTTGCCCTCTATGAAGGGATCCGTGGGATTCGTAGAAAGCGCTACCATGCCGATGTCTCAAAGCTTCTTCCTCTTACTTATGCTGTTGTTTTCATACTTGTCCTCGTTGGCTTAGCCGCGGTATATCTTGACTTAAGGGACCCAATAGCGCTGTAAATCAATAGGCTAAACCATATGGAAGTTATTTCTATACCTAATAGACGCCATACCAGAAAGGTAATGGTTGGTGATGTGCCGGTAGGAGGCGGATCTCCTATCTCGGTTCAGTCAATGACTACAACTAAGACTTCTGATGTGGAAGGAACTCTAAAGCAGATCTATGACTTGGCTGCCGCTGGGGCAGATATAGTCAGATGTACTTGCAACGACTTAGCTGCTGCCGAAGGGCTGGCACATATCGTTCCTAGATCGCCAGTCCCGATTGTGGCAGATGTCCACAATCAATACAAGATGGCTCTAGCAGCGATAGCGTCCGGTGTTGATTGCCTTCGCCTGAATCCGGGGAATATCAGAAAAGTCGAACATATCAAAGCCGTTGCTATGGAAGCTGGCGAAAATGGAATACCTATTCGGATCGGAGTTAATGGGGGTTCGTTACATCCTGACTTGTATAAGAAATATGGCGATGCGGTTACTCCTGAAGCAATGGTTGAATCAGCGTTAGATGAGTTGGGGTATTTCCAAGATGTTGGCTTTGACATGGTAAAGATATCTGTTAAAGCTTCCAGCGTTCCTTTAATGGTTGAGGCATACCGTCAACTTAGTGATGTCACTGATTGCCCACTGCATCTTGGGGTAACTGAAGCTGGCCCACCTCCTGAAGGATTGATAAAGTCAACTGCCGGCATAGGGACGCTCCTTTTGGAAGGGATCGGGGACACAATTAGATATTCTCTAACAGCAGATCCAGTTCAGGAAGCTCGAGCAGGAAGAAAATTGCTCGAATCGCTTGGACTTAGAGAATTACAAAACGTTGACCTTATCTCATGCCCAAGCTGCGGAAGGGCAGAAGTAGACGTTTACGCAATAGCTGAAGAAGCCCAAAAGGTTTTCGCAACAAAAAAACTACCCCTCCAAATTGCGATAATGGGCTGTGTAGTTAATGGCCCTGGTGAGGCTAAAGGGGCTGATCTTGGTATCGCTGCTGGGAATAAGCGGGGTCATTTATTTGTACAAGGGCAGAATGTGGCTGTAGTGAAAGAAAGCGAAATGATAGAAGCTCTCGTCGAGTGGGCTGATTACATTGTGGAGCACGGTGTCGATGCTGCGTTGGAGCGAGTAGATCTAGATAAGGCAAAGAAAGAAGCAGAGAAGGACCGTGAAAAGCTTCTTTCTGAACAAGGCGAAGATGTTAACGATGGCTCCCAAAAGGTAAAACTCATTAGGAAGATATAGCTATCGGCCTAAGTTCGAATAAATGGGTTCGAGATAAATTACGCTGATCATGCAAGTTCTACCGAAGAACTCACATTCTCGGGTATAGTGGAGCCAAGTCTTCAATCCTTTAGGAAAGAGGCGTGGGTTTTGCCCACGCCTTTCTTAGATATTGGGCTGTGTTAAGAAAAACTGTCTATAAGGAGGGCAATGAGCATTATTCGCCAAGTTAATGAACTCACTGAATCCCTACTTTCTGGAACAAAGTTTTCTCTTTACGATGTTGAAAAGAATGGGGGAAATTTGAAGGTTACCATTCAAGCTGAAGGTGGAATAAACCTAGATGAACTTGCTGGTATCAACCGGAAAATTTCTAAAGCACTTGATGAGAATGACCCCATGCCTAATAAATATACTCTAGAGGTTTCTAGCCCCGGGTTAGAACGAAAATTAAGAACCCGAGATCATTTCGAGGGGGCTAAAGGTGAATTTATTGGTGTTAAATTAGCTCCCCATGTTGAAGGTGAAAGAAGATTTAAAGGCATGCTTAATTCGCTTTCCGGCAATTCGATATTTCTGGAAACTGAATCAGGTGAAAACATAGAAATTCTGCTAAGTGATATCTCAAAAGCCACGACTGTATTTCATTGGAATCAAAAACCTAGGGAAACTACTTCTCGTGAGCAAATGAATATGACAAGAACTGGAAATTAAGGAGTTGAAGAAATGAACGCTGAAATGTTGGAGGCGATGCAAGCGCTAGCCGTGGACAAAGGAATCTCTGTCGATAAGCTATTTGCTGTTCTAGCTGATGCGTTGGAATCCGCATATAAAAAAATGCCTGATGCTCATGAATATGCATGGGTAACAATCAATCCAGAGACAATGGAATATCGAGTGATGGCTCAGGAGCTAGATGAGGATTTAGAGCCGATTGGCGAAGAATTTGACGTTACCCCTGACAATTTCGGAAGGATCGCAGCTGTAACAACCAAACAAGTGCTGACCCAAAGAATCCGTGAAGAAGAGAGAGAGCAAAAGTACGAAGAATATGCTGGTCGTGAAGGGGACATAGTCACGGGGATCATTCAACAAAGTGATAGCCGGTACACGCTACTTGACCTTGGACGTGTAGAAGCATTGCTGCCTCGCGCTGAACAGGTCCCCAATGAGCGGCCCGATAGTAATACGAGAATAAAGGCATATATCGTCGAAGTACGGAAGACGGCAAAGGGCCCGCAAATCGTCGTTAGCAGAACGCATCCTGGTTTGATCAAGCGCCTTTTTGAGCTTGAAGTTCCCGAAATAGCAGATGGGGTCGTTGAAATTCGTTCATGTGCTAGGGAGCCAGGGCACAGGACAAAAATTGCTGTTTGGTCAAATGATCCGAATGTAGACCCAGTTGGAGCTTGTGTTGGAGCTAGCGGAGCGAGGGTCCGGATGATCGTAAATGAGTTGCGCGGTGAAAAAATCGATATTGTTCCGTTCTCTGATGAGCCCGAAGAGTTTGTTTCACGGGCGCTCTCGCCTGCAAAGGTGAAAGAGGTCCGAACAGATTTAGAAACTGGCACGGCCGAAGTTATAGTTCCTGATTATCAGCTTTCTCTGGCAATCGGTAAGGATGGCCAAAATGCTAGACTTTCAGCCCGACTGACTGGATGGCGCATCGATATTAAGTCAGAAACTCAACTTGAAGAAGAAGAAGCCTACGGGAAGGTCGATTGGGCTGAAGGTGAGTGGGTTGTCGATCCTGAAACAGGTGAGCAAGCATGGCAGCCTGCAGAAGGTGGGCCAGTAATATCCGCTGAAGATTGGGCCGCAGGGACTGATGAGGAGTCTGCTGAGGTGGAGGAGTCTGCTGAGGTGGAGGAGTCTGCTGAGGTGGAGGAGTCTGCTGAGGTGGAGGAG
>PVBE011920672.1_pt1 | contig 46969 bp, 41 predicted proteins | sample 1631181 | NCBI WGS metagenome assembly PVBE01 (sample SAMN08397723, study PRJNA350692) | Marine metagenome, whole genome shotgun sequencing project. | isolation source: water | place: Pacific Ocean | collected 2012-04
CTCAAAAAATCCGGCGAAAGGACCGTTGAGGCAACCTGGAGACGGATCGGCGTCCTCCTCGACGAATTCACGCCACAGGAATGCGCCAACTATTTCAGAAACTCCGGGTATGCTTCAATCTAATTACAGAACGCTCTAGACTTCGTCGATACCACGCGCGAGCCCGTCTTCGAGGTTTTGCAGGGACTCGAAGCCGAGCAAGATGGCCAGGGCAGGCTGACCGCGGCCGATCTGGAAGCAGCGCGGGACACGCCACTGCACGGGTTGCTGCTCGATGCCATCGAGAACATGTCGGTGGGTTTCATCCTCTTCGATCATGACGACCGGCTGGTGCTCTGCAATAGCCGCTATCGCGAGTTTTACGTCTCCATCGCTCACTTGCTGGAGCCCGGCAAGACCTACGACGAAATCGCCGATGCGGTGTTCGAATTCGCCGCTCGCTCGACTGAGCCTGTGCGTACCGACGGCTGGGTGCGGGGCGGTCGTAGCGATGCCAATCGTTCCGGGCTGGCGGCCGGCCGCTGGCTGGAATCGAGAGGCGAAGAACTAGATGGCGGTGGGCACGTCGCGCTGCACAGTGATGTCACCCGGCATAAAGATCGCGAGATCGAATTGGCCGACGAAATCCGGAGACTGCAGGCCGATCGCGATCGGGCCGCCGCACTGGTGGCCGACCTGGAGCTTTCGCTATCGCTGCTGCGCGGCGGGGCCGAAAAGCTGCGCCTGGAAGCCGGCGGCCGAAATGGCTTGGCGGCCTTGGCTGACGATCTCAGGATTGCCGTGAAGCGCGGCGACGAGGTGTTGCTTGATCTGGCCGAAGTGACGGCGGACGAGCACCAATTGATTCGTCCGGTCAACCTTAACGACCTGTTGGTTGGCTTGCAGCCGCTGCTCGAGAGCACCGCCGGCCAAAGTGTCGAGAGCGAGCTGCGCATCGATAACCGGGTCTACGACGTGGAGCTCGATGCCAACGCCTTCGGGCGCCTCATCCTGGAATTGGCAGCGCGGGCACGCGATGTCATGACGGACGGCGGCATGATGGTGATCGGCAGCGCCAACGTCAGCCTGATCGGTGAGATGGCGGGAGCCGATGGCAGTGCCAGCGGGCCCCACGTCATGATTTCACTGGCCGATGAGGGGCCGGGCCTGAGCGATGCCGAAATTGCCGCGGTACTCGATCACCCTGTCGATGACGAAGCCGCGAAGGACGAAAATATCGATCCCCTGATTGCGGCGCGGCGCTTTGTGTGCCAGAGCGGTGGCGTCACCCGGCTCGAATCGACTGCCGAGGACGGCACAACGATCGAGCTCTACTTTCCGAGATATTTTCCAGCCGGCTAACCGGCGACCTTGATTTTTGGGCGGCCTTTTCCGTTCAACGCCAGATCCTTGAGCGTATGGCCGGCCAGCGCCGACGTCGCCGCTTCGTCCAAATCGGTAATGAGCCGGCTCACCGCGGCGTTGTCGGTCATCAGGGCCGGCCCCAGGTAGCTCGGCTCGTTGGCTCGGCGCACGGCTTCGAGCGCGGCCGCGACCGGGGTTTCGTCGAAGGGTCGTCCGGGTACGTAGGCCGTCGGTTCACTGGCGGTGCGGCTTAACGAGCCGGCCTCTTCCAAACCTTCCAAGACCAGCAGCGTGGCTTCCATGGGCAGGCCTATTTCCTGGGTCAGGCTCTCCCCCGTCCAGGGCGGGCCGCCGTCATAGTGACGGGCGCCGATCAGGGCGACCAAGGTCAGCGCCATGCGTTCCTTGAGGCGGTTCGAGATGTGCAACACGCCACGACCGGCCCGGATGTATTCCGGGTTCTGGTGGTAAAAGGCGATGCTGGCACCGGTGAGCAGGATCAGCCAAGCCAGGTAGAGCCAGACCATGAACATGATCAGCGTCGCAAAGGTCGAATAGATAGCCGTGAACTTGGCGGTCGAGACCACGAACGAAGCAAAGGCCCAGCCCGCGGCGTTCCATAGCACTCCGGCCACCAGGCCGCCCACCAGGGCCGATCCCAGGCGCACCTTGGTATTGGGCATGAAGGCATAGATGAAGGTGAAGGCGGCGACAATTAGCAAATAGGGCACCAACCTTCCGGCCAGGTGCAAGAGCGTGCCGAAAGGCTCAATGGCCGTCAGCGCCTGGACCACCTGATCGCTCATGATCGAGGCTGTGATGCTGAGCGACGAAAAGACCAGCACTGGGCCGATGATGATGACGCTGAAATAGTCGCGAAAGCGTTGTCCCAAAGTGCGTTCGCGGCTGATGCGCCAGGTGTAGTTGAAGGCCCGTTCGATCTTCTGCATCAATGAGATGACGGTATAGAACAGCAGCACGAAACCCAGAAAACCAAGCACGCCGACTTTGATGTTGTCGACGAAGCCGACGATGCGCTCGGTGATCTCGACGCCCTTGTCGCCCAGCGGCTCGAGAAATCCCAACAGCAACGGCTCGACCTGGTTATGGACGCCGAAACCCTTGAGCACGGAAAAGCTGATGGCCAGCAGGGGCACCAGCGAGAGCAGTGTGGTGTAGACCAGGCTCATGGCCCGTAGCGTCAACTGGCCCTCGGCCAAGTCGCGCAGGCAGGCGTGGCCGATGCGCAGTGTCCAGAGCGCCAAGCGCCGCCAGGCCGGCAGCCCACCGAGGTCGACATCCCAGAGCCAGCGCTGGGCGAGGGCGCCGACGGGGCCGGGCAGCAGGCTGTCAGGTCCTTTCATCAGCGTAAGTATAGCGGCTGATCTGCGACATTTGGTCGGATTGTGCTGGCTGGCGGGTGGTTCTATGTAGGGCAGGGGATAGAGAGGAAAAGAATGATGCCGCGGTTTCTCGCTGCACTTTGTGCGCTGCTGCTTGTCGCTGCCGCGCCGACCGCGCTGGCCTGCGGCTGGGGCGGCGAGAACGATGGAGATGACGACGACGAGGCCATCGTCATCGGGGCCGACGGCAAGCCGGTGGTCGAGGCCGTGGCCGACCCCGCCGCCCTGACCATCCTGGGCAACCGCCAGCGCGCCAGACACGACCTGGTGGCAGCCGTAAGCTCCTATCGCCAGGCGGCGGAGCTGGGCCATGCGCCGGCCCAGAACAATCTTGCCACGATGTACGAGCAGGGCCTTGGGCTGCTCCGCGATGACGCCCAGGCAGCGGCCTGGTTCCGCCGCGCCGCCGAAGCCGGTTTCGCTCCGGCTCAGCACAGCCTGGCCATGATGTTGCGTGACGGGCGCGGCGCCGAACGTGATGCAGGGCAGGCCGCCCGCTGGTTGCGCCGCGCCGCCGCCGGCGGCCATCACAGCGCATTTGTCGATCTCGGCGCGCTCTATTGGGCCGGAGAGGGTGTGGCCAAGGATCCCGTCGAGGCTTTGGCTTGCTGGACGGTGGCGGGCGAAGCGGGTGCCGCCGCAGCGGAAGAGCCCCGCCGTCGGGCCCTGGCAGCCCTGACCGCGGCGCAGATATCCGCTGCCAAGAAGCGCGCCCGCGTCCTGCGAACTACCGAGTAGTTTCCCCCAGAGCCAGTTTCAGTGCCGCCTGTTCGGGTTCGGCCATGAGGCCGCTGGCGACGGCTTCGGCGGGGTCCTTGAAGCTGATCTCGACTGGTTCGTGCGGCGGTACTAGCGGCTCGCCCTCGGCCTCAATGCGATAATAAATAGGCGTGTAATTGGCGTGGCTCCAGGGGCTGAGCAGCGTGCCCGGGGCGTGTAGCAGCTCGCCGACGAGGATGTCGAGGCCGGTTTCTTCCTGGTATTCCCGCAACAAGGCCTGCTCGGCGGTTTCGTCGTCCAGCACGCCGCCGCCGGGAAACTTCCAGCAAAACACCTGACCCACCCACTCGGCAGCGATCAGGACTTTTCCCGCGCGCAACAAGACCCCGTAAGCGCGGTAATTCTCCGGGTTGCCGGTCACCTCCAGCTCAGCCCTGACCCAGGCCGTGCAAGCCGCGCTCGTGCGCCAGCGCCGACATCTCCGTGAACAGGGCCACGATATCGGCGGCAGCATCATCGCCGGCGAATTCACGGTAGAGCGTGCTGACGTTGACGACGATGCGTTCGCTGTCGCCCCAGGAGGAGTAATCGTCGAGCGCGATGTCGCGCGCCGCCTCGGCCGCCGGCAGGCCGGCATCGAAACGCTTGCGAGCCTCGGCCGAGATGTATTCGAGATAGCCCTTGACCTCGGCTACACCGGCCTTGTCGGTGATCGGGCCGTGGCCCGGCACCACCGCCTCGACGTCCATATCGATGATGCGCTGACAGGCCTTGATCCAGTTGCCCACCGGCCCGGCCCAGATGATGGGATGGCCTTCGACGAAAAGGATATCGCCGGTGAAGACCACGCGGTCGTCAGGCACATGAACGATGACATCGCCCCGGGTGTGGGCCGGTCCCACCTCGTAGAGCAATACCCGCTTGTCGCCAACGCGGCGTTCGAACTGGCCCTCGAAGGTGGTGGTGGGTGGCGTGGCCGTGATGTCGTCGAAGCTGAAATCGCCGAACACCTTGAGAATGTAATCGCCCAAAGGTCCCATGGCGCCGGCACCGGCGCCGGCCATCATCTGGGCCAGCATCTCGGGCGGCACCTCCGCCATCTCTTCGGCCGCCGCCTTCGAGGCCACGATGTCGGCGCCTTCGACCAACTGATTGCCCCAGCAGTGGTCGCCGTTGGCATGCGTATTGACCAGCGAACCGATGTTCTCGGCCGCCCGGGTGGCGCTGCGCATGGCATCGAGCATGTCTCGGGTGAGGTTCAAATCGAATAGCGTGTCGACCAGCAGCGATTGCTCGCCATCGCATATCAGCCCGGCATTGCTCCAGCCCCACGAGCCGTCCGGCTGCAAGTAAGCGTAGATGCCGCCGTTGCCGAGATCTTGCAGGCCTTTTTGGTAGTGCCAGGTACTCATGTCGACTACCCCTTGCCGCCGAATTCGGCTTCCATTTCGCGTCGCGTCCGTACCGCCAGGTCGGTCTCATCGATGGCCACGTCCTGCCAGGTCAGCTGCGCGCCCTCGGCGATATCGCGCAGCAGCTTGACGTCGTGGGCCAGACCCAGCGGCAGGCCGCCCATTTGCAGCGAGCGATCGGCCGGAAACTGCTTGCCCCAGACGCAATAGCCGCCTTCGCCATCGAGCATTTCACCGGCCTTGAGGTCCCGTTTGGCGGTGGCCACGACGTCGGCATGAAACCCCAACGGCGTGCCCGTGGGCTCGCCGCGCACACCGATGGAAGCGAGCGAGATACCCAGTTCCAGGCCAATCAGATGGGTCGGCCGGTAGAGCACCGAATATTGGCTCGTCGAGTCGTACATCAGGTGGTACTCCTCGAAGCAGTTGCTGACATACTCGTTGTCGGCCTCGACGACGACGAAGACGCCCAGCGCGATGTCGTGCTCGATCGCCGTGCCGTCGCGCCTCAATGAGGTCACGGCCTCGACGGTGCCGCTCAACTCGAGCTGGCCGCCGGCCGCTTCGGGCTTGCAGATTTCTGCCAGCTCGAAACGCGAGCCGGGCGGAAAGCGCAGTCCTTCGGACTGCGGCCGCAGGCCGGTGGCATTGCACACTGCGGTGGTTTCGATCGAGGGCTTGGAGCCGTCGATGAAGCTATTGCACATCTTCGGGTTCATGCCGCCACGTTCCGCCAGCTCGGCGCCGACGTAGAAATAGTTCCACACCGTCTCCGGCGTCGAGGCATGAAATTTGGGCAGGTACTTGACGCCGCGCCCGGCGCAGGCGATCTCGAAGCCGCAGGCCCGGGCCCAGTCGACCTGTTCGCAGATCAGCGCCGGCTGGTCGCCGTATGCCATGCTGTATACCAGGCCCGCACGGCGAGCCTTTTGTGCCAGCAGGGGGCCCGCCACGACGTCGGCCTCGACGTTGACCATAACCAGGTGGCGGCCGTTTTCGATGGCCTGCAGCGCGTGCGCGATGCCGGCCGGCGGGTGGCCGGTGGCCTCGACGACGATATCGAGACCGTCGGCGGCGATCAGTTTTTCGGTGTCGTCCGTGATGTGGGTGGTGCCGCCCTGATGCGCGGCTTCGAAGCTTGGTGCTGCCACCTGTTCGTCGGCCCAGCCGGTGCGGCGACAGGATTCACGGGCGCGTTCGGTGTCGAGGTCGGCGATGCCCATGATCTGGATGCCTGGCGTCAGGCGGGCCTGGGCCAGGATCATCGAGCCGAACTTGCCGGCGCCGATGAGGCCGACGCGGACCGGGTTTCCGGCCTCGGCGCGGGCTGCCAGTTTGCTCGCGAGGTTCATGCTTTTTCCTTATTGTTCCGTTATGCGTTGGCTTCGTCGTAATCGCGCAACAGGCGCCGCATGCCGGAAAGCCAGCGATCATAGTCTGAGGTCTTGCGCCGCATGTAGTCCAGGACAACGGGGTGGGGCAGAATCAGGAACTCCTCGCGATCCATAGTTTCGATGACGCAGTCGGCCAGCTCCTCCGGTTCGATCATGCCGTCGACGGCGGCCACGCCGCCTTCGTCGTCACGCGTCATGGCAGTGCGAACCGCCTGGGGGCAGAGCACCGAGACGTGGACCCCGCGGTCGCCGTATTTGATGGCCAGAAATTCCGCCAGCGCCACGGCGGCGTGCTTGGTGACGGCGTAAGTGGCGGTGTGCACGTGGGTCAGCAAGCCCGCGGCCGAGGAGGTATTGACGAGATAACCACTGCCGCGCTCCGCCATTCCCGGCGCCACCGCTCGGGCGGCGTAGACATGGGCCATGACATGGACGTCCCAGTTGAGTTGCCATTCCGCGTCCGGCGCCTCTTCGCCGCCCAGCCGCGCGATGCCGGCGTTGGAACAGAAGACGTCGATGGGGCCGTAGGCCGCTTCTGTCACCGCCACCAGGTTCTGGATTTCTGACTCAATGGCCACGTCGCAGCGAACGGCGAGGCCGCCGACTTCTTCAGCTACGGCCGCCAACAGATCCTCCTGCAAATCGGCCACCACAATTCCTTTGGCGCCCTCCGCTTTGAAACGCCGGGCCATGGCGGCCCCGATTCCGCTGGCACCGCCCGTCACCACCGCAACCTTGTCCGCAAGTTTCACGATCGATCCTCCTGATAAGTCCTTGGGCGCACGATAACATGCCTGCCTGCGGCTTCGCCAAAGGTCGTGTAGGCTGGTCGTCGCAGACGCTATTTGTTAGCGAGGAGGGCAAAACCGTGAAGGCTTACCAGATCACCGAGTGGGGGGCGCCGCTCGAGGAACGCGAGATACCTGTGCCGGAACCGCAGGGCTCTGAGATCCTAATCAAAGTGACGGCCTGCGGCGTTTGCCATAGCGACGTCCATATCGGGGAGGGGTATTTCGATCTCGGCGGCGGCAACCGCCTCGACATGGCGGAACGCGGCCTCAGCCTGCCCTTCACCATGGGCCACGAAGTGGTGGGCGAGGTCGCCGCTCTGGGCCCTGATGCCAGCGGCGTTTCACCAGGTGATCGCCGCATCGTCTTCCCCTGGATAGGCTGCGGCCAGTGTGCCGTCTGCCAGCGCGGCGAGGAACTCCTGTGCCTCACCCCACGCACCGTGGGTGTCCGCGTGCACGGCGGTTTCGCCGAATATTGCCTGGTCCCCGATGCCAAATACCTGGTGGCGCTGGATGATGTGTCCGAGACCTATGCTGCCACCTGCGCCTGTTCCGGCGTCACCGCCATCAGCGCGCTGAAGAAAGTGGGTCGGCTGGCGGATGGGGAGAGTCTTTTGTTGATCGGCGCCGGCGGTGTGGGCCTGGCGGCGCTCGGCATGGCGCGATCCGTTACCGGCGGCCGCCTGATCGTCGCCGACGTCGACGCCGGCAAACGAGCGGCGGCCCTGGAGGCTGGCGCCGATGCGGTGCTGGACAACGGAGATCCGCAGGCAGTCAGCGCGGCCCACGAACTGACCGGCGGCGGACCCATGGCGGCCATCGATTTCGTCGGCGCGCCCGCGACCAGTGGGTTCGCCCTGCAGGCCCTGGCCAAGGGCGGTTTGCTGGTGTCGGTGGGACTCTATGGCGATGCGCTGCCGATCTCATTGGCGCTGCTGCCACTAAAGATGTTGCGGATCAGTGGCAGTTACGTCGGTACTCTGGCCGAAATGAACGAGCTGATGGCGCTGGTGCGTGCCGGTAAGCTGACACCGGTGCCGGTGACAGAACGTCCCCTGGCCGAGGCTCCCCAAGCGCTTCAAGACCTCAGGGAAGGAAAGGTGTTGGGTCGCTACGTGTTGACCAACTCGTGAGGAGCATTTCGTGAAGGTCGAAGAATTCAGGTCTCACGCCCACCAACTGGTCGACTGGATGGCCGACTATCTGGCCGGCGTTGAGGAATATCCGGTGCGGTCGCAGGTGGTGCCCGGGGAGATATTGGCCCAATTGCCGGCATCGGCGCCCGAGGCGGGGGAGCCTTTCGAGGGGGTCTTCGAGGACTTCCAGCGCATCGTCATGCCGGGCATGACGCACTGGCAGCATCCCGGGTTTCACGCCTACTTTCCGGCCAATTCGAGCCCGCCTTCGGTACTGGCCGAGATGCTGACGGCGACGCTGGGGGCGCAGTGCATGCTGTGGCAGACCTCACCTGCCGCCGCTGAGCTGGAGGAACGTGTGCTCGACTGGCTGCGGGAGGCCCTTGGACTGCCCGAAGGTTTGGCCGGCGTGATCCAGGATTCGGCCTCGACGGCAACACTTTGCGCCATTCTTTCGGCGCGGGAGCGCATAACCGATTTCGCGGCTAATGAAAAAGGGCTGCGGGCCGCCGAAGACCTGGTTGTTTACTGTTCCGTCGAGGCCCATTCGTCGGTCGAGAAGGCGGTCAAGATCGCCGGCCTGGGCCGCCAGGCGGTGCGGCCGATCGCCGTCGACGAGAATTTCGCGATGTTGCCGGGCGAGCTCGAAAAAGCCGTCGCGAGCGACCTCGCGGCCGGCCACAAGCCCACTTGCCTGGTCGCTACGCTGGGTACCACCGGGGCTTCGGGCTTCGACCCCTTGGAACCGCTGGGCGAGATCTGCCGCCGCCATGACATCTGGCTGCACGTCGATGCGGCCTGGGCCGGCAGTGCGCTGCTGCTGCCCGAGCAGCGCTGGATGATCGCCGGCATCGAGGCCGTCGACAGCTTCGTCTTCAATCCCCACAAGTGGCTGCTGACCAATTTCGATTGTTCGGCCTATTACGTGCGCGATCCGGCGGCCCTGGTGCGGACCTTCGAGATCGTGGCGGAATACCTCAAAACCCGCGAGGGCGATCGGGTCAACGACTACCGCGACTGGAGCGTGCCGCTGGGCCGGCGCTTTCGGGCGCTCAAGCTGTGGTTCGTGCTGCGCAGTTACGGCCTCCAGGGGCTGCGCGAGATCATCTCCCGGCATATCGAACTGGCGCATGAGCTGGCGGCCAAGATTGCAGCGGCGGACGATTTCGAGCTCCAGGTAGCGCCGCGCCTGGCGCTGTTCTGCTTTCGCTACCGGCCGCCAGGAATCGGCGACGAAGGTCACCTTGACGAGCTTAACGCCCGTCTGCTGGAGGCGCTCAACGATAGCGGCGAGGTCTATTTGACGCAGACCCGGGTACAGGATCGTTATACCATTCGCTTCTGTGTCGGCCAGGCTGGCACTGAAGAGCGTCACGTGGACAAGGCATGGCAGATCATTCAACAGACGGCGCGTTCGCTGGCTCGTTAGGATCTCTGGGCAAGGCCTCGAGCGGCGTTGCCTTCCAACTCGGCTACCACGAAAGCCCGCTGCGGGCCTTTGCGGCGGTGGCCGGCGCCGATGGGCAGGCCAGCCTGCGCGAGTTCCCTGATATCGGCGATGCCGTGGCCTGGGCCAGGAAACATCTGTTGGCAACGCCAGGGCTGCGCATTGGCGTCAATCTGTGCGAAGTTCCGCCCGGCGACGAGGCGCGGCGGCGCCGCGGCATCGCCTTTGCTGAACAACTCAGGGATCAGGCCGAAGCCGGCGGTCTCTGTGTTTCGGCCGTCAGCTTCGAACGCCTGACCAGCCGGCTGACGGCGGAGGATCTGCGGCAGGAGGCGTTGCCACCGGCACCCTTCGCCACCGCTCTGCAATGGACGCTGCTGCTGGGCTACTTCGTGGCCTGGATGGGGCTGGTGAGCTGGAAGGCCTACGAGGTCGCGGTCCGCGGTAGCTTCCAATGCTGGCCAAGCTGGCTCTGCGGCTGATCCGAACGGAAGGCGGGCGTGGCCATAATCGACAAGAATACCCTTTACGAAGGCCTGCAGGTGCCGCCGCTGGTTGAGGCGGCTGTCTCCTTGGCGCGGCAGAACGACTTTCCCTTTTCCTGTACGCCGGCCCAGGGCCGGCTGCTGCAGGTGCTGGCCGCTGGCCGCGAGGGCGGACGCATCGCCGAAACCGGCACAGGGTACGGTGCCGGCGTGGCCTGGATGTTGACCGCCGTTTCGCCTGCCACCGAACTCATCAGTGTCGAGGCCAACGAGGCCCAGGCGAAAGCCTGCCGTGAGCTGTTCGCAGGCCACGACAACGTGACCATCCTGCATGGCGACTGGCGGGAAATAATGCCGTTTGCTCCCTTCGACCTGTTGGTGCTGGACGGCGGCGGTGGCGGCAAGCGAGAGGACGATCCGCCGGCCGATCCGACCGCGCTACTGGTGCCCGGCGGCAGCGTCGTGCTGGACGATTTTCATCCCCCGGCCGAGGGCTGGCCGCCGGCGGTCGCGGCCGAACAGGATTCCTATGGCCGCGAATTGGACCGGGCGCGCGAATACTGGTTCAACCACCCCGATTTGCTGACCACGGAGTTCCGCGTCCACCCCCTGGCCTCGTCCGTGGTCGGCATGCGTCGCGGCGACGCCGGCACATAGAGCGCGCAAAAATTGGGGACAGGGACCTATTTATTCCGAAAAAATCGTTGTACTGCAAAGGCTTAAATTGGGGACAGGGACCAATTAGACCAATTATTTCTTTTTTGCATACGGCTCAGGACAAGAATCCGATATAGGGCAGGTGGCGGTGCTCTCCCGCGAAATCGATGCCGTAGCCGACAACGAAGACGTCGGGGATGGTGAAGCCGAGGAAATCGCTGACCATGTCGACTTCGCGCCCCGCCGGCTTGTCCAAAAGGGCGCAGGTCAACACCTCGGCGGCAGCGCCCTGGCGCAGCAGCTTACAGGCAAAGCGCAAGGAACGGCCGCTGTCGACGACGTCGTCGACCAGCAGCACTTGGCGGCCATCGAGGTCAGGTGGCGGCTGGCCGATCAACTCGATCTTGCCGCTGCTGCGCTGCCTCTGGCCATACGAGCTCAACCTGATGAAATCGATCCGCGGCGTGCAACCCTGCCGGTCGAGCGCCCGCGCCAGGTCGGCGATGAAAACGAAACTACCGTTCAGTATGCCGACGATAGTGAGATCGTCGCCCATCCCAGCAGTGATTTCCGCCGCCAGCAACTCTAGGCGTCGGGCGATGGTGTCGGGTTGAAACAAGATACGCATTCCGGCCATGGCCCGCTCGCAAGGTTTGCCATTCCAAATCGGGCGTTCCGTCCATACATAAATAGGTATGAGGCCTGGTTGTCTGTTGGCCGTGCGACGTAATGCCGCACTGCGGAGCGGACCATGACCATCGAGCGATTCATCGCTGGCCTGCCCAAGGCCGAACTGCATTTGCATATCGAGGGCACGCTGGAGCCCGAGATGGCGCTGGCGCTGGGCCGGCGAAACGGTGTCGTACTGCCCTGGGCCAACACCAGCGAGCTACGGGCGGCCTACGATTTCGCCAACCTGCAGGAGTTCCTCGATCTCTACTATCAGGGTATCCGGGTGCTAATCGAGGAACGCGACTTTCACGAGCTGACGATGGCCTATTTGCGCCAGGTAGGGGCCCAAAACGTACGTCATGCCGAGGTCTTCTTCGACGCCCAGGCTCACACTGCCCGCGGCGTTCCCTTTGCCACCGTGATCGACGGTATCTGGCGAGGGCTCATGGAGGGCGAACAGGAATTCGGCGTGAGTAGCCGACTGATCCTCTGCTTTCTCCGCGACCGCCCTGTAGCCGAGGCGGAGGAGATCTTCGACCAGGCGCTCGAATATCGCGACCGTCTGGTGGCCGTCGGTCTCGATTCCGCCGAGGTCGGCAATCCACCCGGCAAATTTGCTGATCTTTTCGCCCGGGCGCGGCGTCGAGGATTGCTCGCCGTGGCCCACGCCGGGGAGGAGGGACCCGCCGAATACGTGCGCCAGGCTGTGGAAAGGCTGGGCGCCAGCCGCATCGACCACGGCAACCACACCCTCGACGATGCCGCACTGGTGCGGAAACTGGCCCGGGCGGGAATGCCGTTCACCGTCTGCCCGCTCTCCAACCTGCGCCTTGGCGTCGTCGCACGCATGGCCGACCATCCCCTCCAACGCATGCTCGATGCGGGGCTCCCCGTTACCGTCAATTCCGACGATCCCGCATATTTCGGTGGCTACGTGAACGAGAACTATTTGGCGGCAGCCGTGGCGCTGGGGCTCGACGAAGGAGCGTTGCGCGGATTGGCACGAAATTCCTTTGCGGCGTCGTTCCTCAGCGAAGCGGCCAAGCGCGACTACATCGCGAAGGTAGACTCCTACGGAACCTAGATTTCGACGGCGTATTTCTTGACTGCCGCCTCGTCCCAGTCAATGCCCGTGCCGAGCCGGTCGGGAATCATAACCGCGCCGTCCGTGGGCTTGAGCGGTTCCTGCAGCACCGGTTCCGCCCAGTCGACATATTCCAGCAAGTGCCGAGTGGGCGTGACGGCCAGCAGATGGCAGGAGATTTCAGGGAAGGTGTGGGAGGACATCTCGATGCCGGCGGCTTGGCACAAGGCGGCCGCGCGCAGCCAGCCCGTGACGCCGCCGATGCGCTGGGCGTCGGGCATGTAATAGTCAGCGGCCTCGGCCCTCAGGGCCTGGGCCAGAGCTCGCGGTCCGTACAGGTTTTCACCGATCTGGATCGGCGTCGCTACTTCTTGTGAAATCTTAGTATTACCTTCCAAGTCATCGTAAATAATGGGTTCTTCGATCCAGTATATGTCTTCTTCATCGAAGGCCTGGCCTCGCCGGATGGCCTCAGCGACGGTCAATCCCATGTTGAAATCGGTAGGCAGCAGGATGTTGTCGCCGACTGTCTGGCGCACCGCCCGCAGTACTGCCAGGTCCTCAGCCAAAGTGGCCCGTCCGACCCGCACCTTGACTGCCCGGAAGTCGCCCTCAGCCACCAATTCCTCGGCCTCGGCGGCGACTTCGCTGGGGCCCATCAGGCCAAGCCCGTTCGAGTTGTAGGCCTCGATAGGTCCGATTTCGCCGCCCAAAAGGACTGCCAGCGGCACGCCCTGGGCGCGGGCCAGAGCATCCCAGCACGCCATGTCGAAACCGGACAAGGCGATGGTGGTCAGGCCCTGGTGGCCAAACAGCGTCATGCCCTTGAAGACTTTCTCGAAAAGCGTCCGTGGCGCCACCCGGTCGCCGCGGGTCATCTCCAGGATATCGCGCAACAGCGCTGCATAGTGCGGCAAGCCGCGGCGCAGGTAGCCGAATAGATAGGCCCGTCCGGTGATACCTTCTTCCGTTATCAGGTCGATCAGCAGCAGCGGCGCTTCGCTGAGCACGGCTACGCGGGTAGCGAGTTCGCGCCGCATGGGCAGAACCACGGGGCGCAGCTTGAGATCGCGAATGGTCAGGGCAGGTAAGGCCATCGATCAGCATCCGTCTTTTCGTCGGTTGGGAACGGCCAGCCTATCAGGCTAAGCTGGGTTTCAGTCAAAAAGACGGGCAGCGAAATAGGCGGGCGGGCCGGCTATTCCGACGACGAACGGAGGTGAGGCCATGGCCGAACGGCGACTCAAATTCTGGGGCTGGGGCTATGACGATGAACGCGTGACGGTGGACGAGCGGAAGGCTCTGGGAGCCTTCTACGCCGGCCGCTTCGGTGTCGACGGCTTCAGCGAGACGCCGGAGCCCAGGCTCGAGGAGTTCGAGCTGCCGGTGCCGCGTCTGGCGCCGCCGGCGGCTCTTGCCGGGATCTGCTCGAGCGATCCCCACGACCGTCTGGTGCACGCGTTGGGCAAGTCGTTCCCCGACACCGTGCGTATGTTTGCCCGCCAAGTGCCGAACCTGCCCGACGTGGTGGCCTTTCCCAACAGCGAAGAAGAGGTCGTGCGTGTGCTCGACTGGGCCGATGGAGCCGGCGCTGCCGTCATTCCCTTCGGCGGCGGAAGCTCCGTGGTGGGCGGTGTCGAGGCGGCCGTCGGCGGCGATTTCAAGGGCGTGGTGACGCTGAGCATGGTGGGCCTCGACAAGATCGTCGAGATCGACCGCCAATCGCGAGCCGCGCGCATCCAGGCCGGTATTCGCGGCCCGGCCCTGGAAGCCCAGCTCAAGCCCCATGGCCTGACGTTGAGGCACTTTCCCCAAAGTTTCGAGTTGGCCACCCTGGGCGGCTGGATCGCCACCCGCTCAGGCGGCCACTACGCCACCCTCTACACTCACATCGACGACTTCGTGGAAAGCTTGCGCGCCGTAACGCCAGCCGGCAGCATGGAAAGCCGGCGTCTGCCGGGCTCGGGCGCCGGGCCCAGTCCCGACCGCATGCTGATCGGCTCGGAAGGGGCCTTAGGCGTCATCACAGAGGCCTGGATGCGGTTGCAGGACCGACCCAGCTTTCGGGCCTCGGCTTCAGTCGGCTTCAAGGATTTCTTCGCCGGCGCCAAAGCCGTACGGGTGCTGGTCCAGTCCGGTCTCAACCCCGCCAATTGCCGCCTCATCGACGCCACCGAGGCTCTGGTCACCCAGGTCAATGATGGCTCGCAACATGTCTTGGTGCTGGGCTTCGAATCGGCCGATCATCCGGTTGACGATCGCATGGCCCGAGCCCTGGAAATCGTCCGCGACTTCGGCGGCAACGTCGCCGACGACGAGGCGGCCGGGGACAACCGGGCCGGCGCCGTCGGGGCCTGGCGCCAAGCCTTCCTGCGCATGCCCTACTACCGTGAGGTGCTGACCGGCTGGGGCATCATCTTCGACACCTTTGAAACCGCCATCACCTGGGACCGCTTCGAGGAATTCCACGCGGGCGTCATGGCCCGGGTGCAAGCCGCCCTGGCCGAAGTCAGCGGCAGCCCGGGCACCATCACTTGCCGCTTCACCCATGTCTACGCGGACGGGCCGGCGCCTTACTACAGCTTCCACTGTTTGGGCCGGCAGGATAGCCTGCTGGACCAATGGTGGACCCTAAAGCGGGCCGCCTCCGATGCCGTTATCGATCTCGGTGGTACCATCACCCACCACCACGCCGTGGGCCGCGACCACATGCCCTGGTACGAGCGCCAACGGCCACCGTTGTTTGGCGCTGCGCTCAAGGCCGCCAAGGGGGCGCTGGACCCCAACGGCATCCTCAATCCCGGAGTCCTGGTACCATGAGCGACCCAGATTCAACATCGGCTCCGCTGACCCTGGTCCACACCGCCCAATCGAACGTCGAAGTGTTTTCGAGCCTGCTGGCGGAGTTGGCGCCCGAGGTTCCGGCCCGCCACCTGCTGCACGAGGCGTTGCTTAACGAATCCCTGGCGGCTGGCGAATTCACATCCGAGCTTCGCCGGCGCACGGCGGCCGCCATGCGCGAGGCGGCCGAAGGCTCGGCCATGGTGCTCTGCACGTGCTCGACCATCGGGCCCGGCGCCGACGACGCGGCCGGTGAGAGCGCGGTTCCCATTCTGCGCGTCGACCGACCGATGGCTGAAAAGGCAGTTTCGATGGCGCAAAACATAGCCGTCGCCGCCACCTTCCTGACCACGCTGGGCCCGACGCTGGAGCTGCTGGAGGCGGCGGCCGACGCGGCCGGACGGGAAGTCGAGCTCGAGCCCTTCGTCTTCAACGCTGCCCGCGCGGCCTGGGCCGAGGGCGATCTCGAAGGCTACCTCGACATCGTCGCCCGCGGTCTCAGGCTGGCTGCCGAGGAGGCCGAATTGATCGTCCTGGCGCAGGCTTCGATGGCGGCGGCGCTGGAACGCTGCGGCGACCTCGGCGTGCCTGTGTTGTCGAGCCCGAGGCTCGGCCTCGAAGCAGCCCTGGCCGCCTGGCGGGCGGCTGGCGGGGTAGGTTGAGAGCGAAATAGGGCGCGAGGCCCGGCTTTTTTTAGTCGGCCCCACAGGTGCGTGCTATATATTGTTGGCGATGCGCTCGCCTTGCCGGCGGCGCCGACTTAATTTTGGTGACGAAAACATGCTGACCACGATGGTGGCGATTGCGGCATTCCTGATCGCCCTGGTGGCGGTCTGGTTTACGGAATCGGCCGCCAAGGGTGCCGAGGGTCGGCACCGCCAATTCTACGAATCCCACTTCAAAGGCTTGATGCTGGCGATCAAGGAGTGCAAGCAGAACATGGCCCGGTTGGGCCTCAGGCTGCAGGACATCGACCGCAAACTGTCTGAATCGGCCGACGAGCAAGAACGCGAAACCAAACGCGTCGCGGTCATGGAAAACGAGATAAAAACCGCCCAGGCCGCCCTCGGCGAGATCTCCGAAGCCCTGGCGGAACAGGCCTCCGATCCACGCCGTTCAGCGCGTTAGAGCGCTTTCAGCCGATAACCGAAGATCTCCCGGTAAATAGGCTGGCAAACCTTGGCCAAGGGTTTGAAGGCATCGGGCACAACTTGCCTCGGGGCCTGGTAGGGCTGAAAGCCAGTTGATTTCTCCACGCTGGCGTACCAATGCGGTGCCCACACACCGTCGCTGGGGCGCCGGCCGGCGGGCCAGGACAGCATTGCCTCGTCGAATTCAAGGCCGAGGCGCTGACACAGCGCCGCCAGCAGCCCAGGTGGATCCTTCAGCAGGTCGCGGGCATCGATCACCGGCGGCGCCACGCCAAGGCGTTCGAATTCGCGCCGGAAGATCCCGATCTGCTGCTGGTAGCCCAGATCCGCCAGTGTTGGTTTTTCCCGGGTGCGGGCGTACGAGACCACGACCTCGTCGGGATCGCGGATCAAAAAGCAGTGGACCAGGCGGTCGAGCCAGTTTTCGTCGAAGCCCGGTAGCAGGTGGTGGCTCATGTGTTTCTGGTAGTGGATGGTGAGGCCCGCGGATAGCGGCTGGAAGAGCGTCGCCAGGGCTGCATGCCAATCCGTCGGCTGCGCTGCCAGCACGGCTTCGCGGCCCGGGTGGTCGAGGCCGGAATGGGCCAGGTAGTGGGCGTAGAGCGGCTCGTCCAGCACTGCCGTATCGGCTCTGTTCTCGAAGGCCCGCATCAGTGCCGTCGAAAGGTTGCGCGGCCCCGACCACATGGCGATGCGAGCGACGTTTGCTCTGCCGTCTAAGTCGATGGCGGGCATTCGCGTTCGATGAGGTCGCTGTAGAGTTCCTGGAGCCTTTGCGTCAGCGGCCCCCGGCGGCCCGACCCGATGCGCCGGCCATCGATTTCGACAACTGGCGTGACGCCGGCGAAGGTGCCACTGACGAAGGCTTCCTCGGCGCTATAGACGTCGGTCAGGCTGAAATCGCACTGGCGCACCTCGATACCGTTCTGGCGGCCAAGCGCGATGAGGTTGGCGCGGGTGATGCCGGCCAGGCAGTAACGCCCCGTCGAAGTCCAGATCTCGCCCCCCGTCACGATAAAGAAATGTGTCGAATTGCAGGTCGCGACGAAGCCATGGGGATCCAGCATCAAGGCCTCGTCGGCGCCGGCCTTGGTGGCCTGGATGCAGGCCAGGATGCAGTTGATCTTGCTGTGACTGTTGAGCTTTGGATCCTGTACGTCGGGCGGGCCGCGGCGCACGTGAACGGTGAAGAGGCGGATACCGTCCTGCACGGTAGTGGCCAGTGGCTCCTTGTATTCGGGCACCATGACGATGGTCGGGCCGGAGACCGTCAGCCGCGGGTCCTGATAAGGCGTGGCCTTTATTCCCCGCGTCACCATCAGGCGGATGTGGACACCGGAGACCATGCCGTTGGCCTCGATCAACCTCTCCAAGCGCGCAGCAAATTCCTCCGGCCCGAGCCCGATACCCAGGTCGAGCGCCTTGGCGCCCTGGTAGAGTCGCTGCAGATGTTGGTCGAGGAAAGCTATGCGGCCGTTGTGCAGCCGCAGTCCTTCCCAAACCCCGTCGCCCAGGATGAAACCCGAATCGAAAACCGAAACCATGGCCCGCTCTCTGGGCACCAGGTCGCCGTTGAGGTCTATCAGGATGTCCTGGTTGCGCGGATCGTCCTGGTAATCATGAGTACCGGTGGTCATGGCCTATTCTAACGCCGCTTCAAGAACCGGCCCATGAACTTGTCGAACATGTCGCTGTCTTCGATCACCTTGCCCAGGTCCTCGGGCGCCGTGCCGCGTTCCTTCATGGCGCCGATTTCGCCGACGATGTCATGCAGCACTTTGAGGCCCTGTTTGTCGTGCATATCGCTCTCGACGAACTCACGCCCCAGCTTGGCCCACAGGCCCTCGAGAAGGCCTACCTTTTGCTCGAAATCAAGTGCCTTGATTTGTTCCAGCACACTCAACGTCAGGTGCGGCAAGTAGAACTTGATGCGCTCGATCTCGTCGTTCTTCCAGCGGCCGGCTTCCTCGACGACCTCCGGGCCGCATTGCAATAACTTGGGGAAATCCATGCCCAGGTGCTTTTTTGACCTGCTCGATGCGGGTGGTGTAGTTGCGCCGCTTTTTGCCGCCCTTGCCGGTGGTGGGATCGGTCTCCTTGACCTCCCAGGTGCCCAACGCGCGCACCACCTCGGGATCCTCGATCAGCATCAGGGTCTCGCCGATGGCGGTGATCTTGGCGCTGTGGTCCAGGCCCTCGGCGACGGCAGCGATGAATTCCGGCGACCATTTGACGATACGCGGAAACTGATCGCCCAGGCCATAGCGCAGCGCCCGCAGGAACTTGATGGGACTCACTTTGTGCAGGATTTCGAGGTATTCGTCTTCGGCCTCCATGAGTTTTTCCAGGTGCCCCTTGAGGCCCTTGGAAAGCTCGCGCACGGAGACCGGGTCGAGCTTCACGAGCAGGCGAAATTTGGCCAGGTTGGCAGGGTCCTCGAGGTCCAAGGACTCGAACTTGTCGCGGTGCTCGGCGGCATCGTGGCCGGCCTTTTCCATGATCAGGCCGGCGGCTAAACGGAGATAGTGGCGCTTGACCGCGTCGATGCTCAGGCCGCAGCTGCCGACGGCGCCCCACTCGGGAGCGTCGTTGCGCTTTATCCCCGATTTGCCGACGCTTTCGGCGAAGATCAGCAGACCCTCTGAAACCGCTAGATCAAACAGGTAGAGCCCGGCCTCGATCGCCACGTCGTCGGTCTCGACCTGCTCCAGCGTCCGTCCCGAGAGGCGTGGCTTGGCGCCCATGTTTTGCTTGAGATAAAGATCTTCGAGTTTACCCAGCAGGGGCAGCACGTGGTCGGCCATGGTGTGACGCAGCCGAATGCGCTGCAACAACGGCCATTTGCGCCATACTTCGTCCGGCCATTGCCACCAAGCAGCAGCCGTACGCTCGCTGATGGCGATGAATTTGCGCCGCTCGACCATGCGCGCCTGCAATCACTCCGATTTCATGCCGTCGGTGCCATACTGAGACCCTATTTGCGAATACGTCAAATGACTTGGGCCCATTCGACCGGGCCAAGTTGCCTGCTCGGCGCTTCCCGTTTCACCAGCCTCTCGATCATGGGCTGGTCCCGAAGTTCGCCGCTGCCGATCAGGGCGTCGATGATTTGCGGCGACTTGCCCTCTTCGATCAGCTCCTGGACCTCGCTGACCAGGCATTCCAGGACCGCCAGGCCGTCGGGCCGAGCCAGGGTGTGATCGATGAGAAATCCGCCGTAGGCAGACAGCAAGCCGTCGAGCACGGTCAGGCGGTATTCGAAAGGGAGCACTGCCAGCACGGCCAGGGCGGCTGGATTGAGGCGAGAAAGGTAGAACTGGAAACGCTCCAGTTGTCGGTTCGACCAGCCGCCGGCCTCGGCTACCGTGGTGGCGCCGCACTTGAGCAGCCGGGTGAAGTCGGGGCCCAGCAATTGCCGCACCTCGGCGATGCGGGTGAGGTGTTTGCTGCGGCCGCGGTGGTTGTAGGGTTGGCAGGAGGTCTCGCTCTCGACCGAGACCTCCACCATGGGCCAGGTGCCGAGCGCCCGCACCACGGCGGGATCGCGGATGGCCAGCAAGGTCTTGCCCAGCGCCATGATCTTGGCGCCGTGGTCCAGCGCCTCGGCGACGGCGCTGACGAATTCCGGACGCCATTGCAAAATACGGAAGAAATCGCCGCGTAGTGCATAGCGCAAGGCCCGCAGGCAGCCTATTGGGCTCAGCACGTGCAGTACGCGAAGATAGGCGGCGTCGCTTTCGAGCAAGCGCCCGAGCTGACCGATCAGCCCCTTTTGCAATTCGCGAACACTGGTCGGGTGCAGGTTGACCAGCAGGCGGAATTTGTGCAGCGAGGTCGGGTCGTCGATCTCGATTTCCTCCAGCGCCTGTCGGTGGTGGGCCGCTTCGGGGCCGCATTTTTGCAGCATCAGCTCAGCCGCCCGGCGGGCGTAAATTCCCTTCACCTGATCCAGCGCGAGGCCGCAACTGCCAACTTCGCCGTGTCCCGGATCGCTGCGCTTTTCGCCGCTTTCGGCGACCGCGCGGGCAAACACGATGAGATCCTCCTTGAGAGCGACGTCGAAGAGGAAAAGTGCCGCCTCGAGCGCCACGTCGTCGTTTTCGATGTCGTTGAGCGATCGTCCCGCGAGCTTTGGTTTGGCGCCGAAATGTTCGCCGAGGTAGGTGCCCTCGAGTTCACACAACACCGGCAGCACATGTTTTCGCAGTGTGGCCCGCAGGCGGTAGCGCTGCAATGTCGGCAACGAGCGCCACAAACCGTCCAGAAGCTGCCACCAGGAAGCTTCCGTGCGAGGACTAATGATAACAGTTTTCCTCCTATTTTTCAATTACTTAACCCTCCTTACTCAGACAGAAGATTAACTTCCGTGCCGGGCGCCAATCAGGTCGCAAACGCCCCAACTAAATCGTCTGCGGGGGATGGGTTGGCATACTAGATATGGCGACACCAATAACGCCGTTCAAGCGAAATCGACAAAAAAACTCTTTATTTTCAGTAGTTTAGGAAAATTTCGGACAAATTTGAGGAAGTTTTACCGAAACCGGGGCCGGACACCCAAGCACCGTTAATATTCGTTAATAATGGGGACAGGGACCCATTTTCGAAAAATCGTTTAGTCACAATTGATTAACAAGATATGGGGACAGGGACCTTTTGATTTTTCCGTTGGATATTAGGAAATTGGGGTGTCGTTTGGCAGGCCGGAAATCTTATCGGGTCGCGGTCGTTCCGGCTCTTCCCTACCTGTTGCGTCGCCCGAAACCGAATAGATTGGCGGCAATCTTGCGGATCTGGATTTCCTCGGCGCCCTCAGTGATGCGGTAGCGCCGGTGGTGGCGGTAAATGTGTTCGAACGGTTGGTTTCGGGTGTAGCCCTCGCCGCCGTGCACCTGAATGGCGCGGTCGGCGGCCTGGCACACCAAGCGATTGGCGCGGTAGTTGGCCATGGCCACTTGCTCGGTCACCGCCATGTGATTTTGGCGGTCGAGCTCCCAGGCCGTGCGATAAACCAGGTTCCGCACCATTTCGGCTTCGGTGTGCAATTCGGCCAAGGGGAACTGTATGGCTTGGTTGACGGCCAGCGGTTTGCCCCAGGTGGTGCGCTGTTTGGCGTAATCGACCGAACGGTCGATACAAAATTGCGCCGCGCCCAAGCTGGAGGCCGCCTGGCGAATGCGGTTTTCGTGCAGGAAATGCTGCGCCACAATGAGCCCGTCGTCGACTTCGCCGAGCACCGCAGCGACCGGGATCCGGACACCTTCAAGGCGCACCAAAGCATGGTCGGAGGGCATGTTGAAGGTCCAGTCCATCTCGACCACTTCGAACCCAGGGGTCGCCGTGGGCACGATAAAAGCGGTGATGCCGCGCGGCGCCCCCTGATCGCCCGAGGTGCGCGCGAATACCAGGTCATGGGTGGCATCATGCAGGCCGGAATTGAAGCGTTTGGCGCCATCGATCACCCATTCCTCGCCGTCCCGTCGGCCGCTGGCCTCCATGTAGGTGGCGTCGGAGCCGTGCCCGGGCTCGGTCAAGCCAAATCCCATACGCTTTTCGCCGGTGATCAGGCCAGGCAGGAATTCCGCTTTCTGGGCCTCCGTGCCGAAGTCCCACATCATCATGACCAGGGGGAAGTTGCCGACGATGGAGGATTCGTTCTGCAAGTCGTTGTGCAGCCCCAGGCCCTTGTGGGCCAGATGTTCGCGGATCATGGCCATGGCCAGGTTGGAACCCTCCTGGCCGTCCAACGCCCGGGGCAGGGGAAAGCGCAGGTGCCCGGCGGCATCGGCGCGGCGTTTCATCTCGGCCAGCACCTCTTCCCACTCGGCCCTCGGCCGCCCGCCGTTTTCCCAATCGGTGCGAGCCCATTCGCGGCGCCGATCGAAATACTGCCGGTTGGTTTCTTCCAGCGGCTTGATCTCGCTCTCGATGAAGGCATCGAGCTCGGCCAGTTTGTCGCTGATCTCCTGGGGAATCTCGAAATCCATGGTCAATCTCCCGGAATGTCCGGTCCCGTACCAATCCCCCCCGTGATGCCATCGGCAATCATAGTGAAGTAGGTCTCGATCAAGTCGGAAATTGTGACGTCCTTCCCTGGGTGGTACCAGCGCGTCACCCAGTTGCACATGCCGAGGATGCCGTAAGCCACCATCTTGGCGTCCAGATCGGGTCGAAATTCGCCCGCCGCCTGGCCTTCGGCGATCAATTCCGACCAGACGCGGTCGTAGTTCTGCCAAGTGAGGCGCAGCTCGGTCAGGCGGTCGTCGCCACCGAAGAAGTGGTCCTCCCTGAGCGCCACCGACATCTCGAGGTAATTGGGATTGAAACTGTCGAGGTGGTTGCGTATGGCCTCGTGCAGTTTCTCGCGACTCGATAGTTGGGTGCGCTGGATCAGGCGGATGTTGTTCAGCAGCGCCACCGATTGCGGCAGGATGACTTCCAGCAGCAGCTCTGCGCGGCTCTTGAAATAGTAATAAATGGCCTCCCGCTTGATGCCGACGGCCTGGGCGATGTCCTCGAACGAGGTGCGATTGACGCCCTGGCGCTCGAACACCTCGGTGGCCCGTCTGATGATTTCGGCGCGGCGGCTCATGGCCGGCGAGCATAGCGGTGGGGCTTCGCCGAGGCAATGAATTTTACGGAACTGTAAAATCGATATTTACAGATCCGTAAAATCCAGTTACGTTCGAAAGCAAGTTTTGGCGGGGTCGTTTCCCAGCCCGGCCGGGAGACCCGAGCGGCAGCGGCCGGGGCCTTGGGTGGTGCCGTCAAGACAAGCCACGGGCCAGCGCCCACAAGGATTTTGTGCGGGGCGGTATCACCCCCTTTCGGCGGGTTCGCGGCAGGGCTACAATTGGGCCGCAACGGAGCCCGGACGTGGTCCATGGCGGAATTGGGCAGTTGAAGAAAATTTACGGTGCGTAATAAAACGCCCGCACGGGAGTGACAACATGACTTACAAAGCCGAAATCCCCTATGGCGCCTATTGGTCGACGCCCTTTGCCAAGTGGCAAGGCAAGCTGGCAGACCTCAATAGCGTGCCTTTCGCGGCCCATGTCGCCAAGCAGGAACTGGCCAAGCGCGAGATCGATGCCGACGGCTTCGATTTCGGCGTCCTCGGCATCACCGTGCCGCAGCACCGCTCGTTCTACGGTCTGCCTTGGTTGATGGGGATGATCGGCGCCATGGAGGTTGGTGGCCCCACCGTCATGCAGGCCTGCGCCACCGGTGTGCGCACCATTCAGCAGGCGGCCCAGGAAATTGAAAGCGGCATGGCCGATCAGGCCCTGGCCATGACCTGCGACCGGGTCTCCAACGGGCCTCAGATCTATTACCCCAACCCCAAGGGCATCGGCGGCAGCGGCGAGACGGAGGCCTGGACCACCGACAATATGACGGACGAGCCGCTGGGCCACCACTCGATGACCCAAACGGCGGAGAACTGCGCCACCAGGTACCAGTTGACGACGGCCGAGCAGCATGAGGTTGTGCTGACCCGTCAGGCCCAGTATCAGGACGCCCTGGCCGACGACCAGGCGTTCATGAAGCGCTACATGACACTGCCCTTCGAGGTACCGACGCCCAACTACAAGAAAACTGCTTCCGTCATGGAAGGCGACGAAGGTCTGACCACTTCGACCTCCGAGGGCTTGGCCGGGCTGCGTACGGTGATTCCAGACGGTACCGTCACTTTCGGCGGCCAGACCCACCCCGCCGACGGCAACGCGGCGCTGGTGCTGACGACGCCGGAACGCGCCAAGGAAATGAGCTCAGACCCCAACATACGCGTCCAGATTCTGGGCTTCGGCTTGGCTCGGGCCGAACTCGCCTACATGCCCATGGCGCCCGTGCCGGCGGCCCGGCGGGCCTTGGAGCAGGCTGACCTCGAGGTCTCGGACTTGGATGCCGTCAAGACCCACAATCCCTTTGCCGTCAACGACCTGATCTTCTCCCGCGAGACCGGCGTCGCTATCGAGGATTTCAACAATTACGGCTGCTCGCTGATCTGGGGCCATCCTCAGGCACCCATGGGCACCCGCGCGGTCATCGAGCTGATCGAGGAGTTGGCCATCAAGGGCGGCGGCAATGGCCTCTTTACCGGCTGCGCCGCCGGCGACACTGCCATGTCCATGGTCATCAAAGTCGGCGACTAGGCGAGCGATCAATCAGATGGCGCTGAAAATAGGCATCGACGTCGGCGGCACCTTCACCGATTTTCTGGTTGCCGAGGACGGCCGCGAGCCCCGCATCCACAAGATCCTGTCGACGCCCGTCGATCCCTCGATCGCGGTCATCGACGGGCTCGGCGAGATCGCTGCCAGCCAGCAACCGGCCGAGACGCTGGAGGATTTTGCCGGCCGCATCGACACCATCGTCCACGGCACGACGGTGACCACCAACGCAACTCTCACCGGCAACGGCGCCCGCACCGGGCTGGTCACCACGGCTGGGTTGCGTGATGCCCTGGAGATGCGCCGCGGCATTCGCGAAGAGCAGTACAACAACCGCTACACCAACGTCGAACCACTGGTGCCACGCTACTTGCGTGCGGGCGTCGAGGGCCGGCTCGACCGTGAGGGCCGGGAGCTCGAACCGCTTTCACTCGATGACGTCAAGCGGGCGGTAGAACTCTTCAAGGCCGAAGGCTGCGAGGCGGTGGCGATCTGCTTCATGAACGCTTTCGCCAATCCCGAGCACGAGGCCAAGGCCGCCGAGTTGGTGCGTCGCGAGATGGCGGACGCCTATCTCACGGTCTCGACCGACCTGCTTCCGTCGATCCGCTTTTACGAGCGGGTATCGACGACCGTGCTGAATTCCTACGTCGGGCCCAAGCTCAATGCCTATATCGCCAGCCTGACGGTCAGTCTGCAGCGCACCGGATTTGGCGGTGTGCTCTTGATCATGCAGTCGAACGGCGGCGTCATGTCGCCCGAAATCGCCCGTAAGAACGCCGCCCTGACGCTGCTTTCGGGCCCGGCCGCGGGTCCGGGCGCCGGTCTCGGCTATGCCGGGGCGCACGGTCAGAGCCGCTGCATCACCGTCGACATGGGCGGTACCAGCTTCGATGCCGCCCTGGTGGTCGACGGGCCGGTCATGGTCAATGAGGGCGAGATCGCGCGCCACCGCATTGCGCTGCCCATGCTGGGCATTCATACCATCGGCTCGGGCGGCGGCTCGGTGGGTTGGATCGACGAGGGCGGGCTGTTGCGCATGGGTCCCGAGAGCGCCGGTGCCGACCCGGGGCCGGCCTGCTACGGCAAGGGCGGCAAGAAACCCGCCTGCACCGATGCCAATGTGGTGCTGGGCTACCTGAGCCCCGAATTCTTCGCCGGCGGCAAGATGGCACTCGACACCGAGGCCGCCCGCGCCGCCATCGCCGAGCATGTCGCGGAGCCGCTCGGCATGTCGATAGAAGACGCGGCTGCCGGCATGTACCGGGTGATCTGCAACAACATGGCCCAGGGTGTGCGTGAGATCACCATCAAACGTGGCTTCGATCCGCGGGAGTTCCCCATGGTGGTGGCCGGCGGGGCAGGGGCGGCGCATGCCTGCCAGATCGCCGGCGAGCTCGAGATACCGTTTCTTATCGTGCCGCGCGAAGCCTCGATCTTCTGCGCCGCCGGCATGCTGATGTGCGATCTCAAGCACGACTTCGTGCGCACTTTCGTCAGCCGTCTGGACCAACTCGACTGGAACCAGCTCTCAACTCTGGTCGCCGAAATGAAGGCGGCCGGCCAGGCCGACCTCGAAACCGAGAGAATTGCCGAGGAGCGCCGCAGCTTTTTCGTCAAATTCGATTGCCGTTACCTCAAGCAGTACCACGAGGTCTCGTTCGAGGTGCCGGAAGCGGCGATTGCCGATCGGGACACGGCTGCCATCACCAGTCTCTTCCATGCCGAGCACAACCGGCTCTATGGTTATTCACTTGAGGAAGAAGGATCGCCCGTTGAGATCATCAACGTGCGCGTCCAGGGCGTCGGGCTGACCGACAAACTCGAACGCGCCGGTCAGATCTATGTTGGTGAGGATGCAGCGGCGGCGAAAAAGGGCGAGCGAAAAGTCTACGTGCCCGAGCGCCAGGCTTTCGAGACGGTGCCGGTTTATGACGGCGAGTCTCTACATTTCGGCAACCGCATCCAGGGCCCGGCCATGATCGAGGAGGTCACGACGTCGGTTTTCGTCAGCGCCGCATTCGACATGATTTGCGATCGTTTCGGGTCTTTTGCGATCTATCTCAAAGGCCGTGAGGAGTTAGTCGAGGCAGCTTTGAAAGGGGAGGAGCAATGAGCAAGATCGATCCCATTTTGATGTCCGTTTACGCGCGGACCTTCAAGGCGATAACCGACGAAATGTCGATCTCGGTGGAGAAGACCACGCGCTCGCCGATTCTCTGTGAGGCCAAGGACTTCGTCACCGGCCTCTACGACGGTGACGGCAACATGCTGGAGCAGACCGAAAACCTGCCCATCCTGGCTTTCTCGCTGGAGCCCGTGTGCAAGTACATCATCGAGTTTTTCGGCGACGACATCCACGAAGGCGACGTCATCTTCCACAATGACGTCTTCAGCATGGGCAACCAGAACAACGACGTTGCCGTCTACAAGCCGATCTTCGTCGAGGGCGAATTGGTCGCCTGGTCGGCGGTCAAGGGCCACCAGGCCGACATCGGTGGCGCAGAACGCGGCGGTTACAACCCCAACGCCGTCGAGGTCTGGCAGGAGGCGCTGCGCATTCCGCCGGTCAAGGTCTACGACAGGGGTGTGCTCAGGAAGGACGTTTGGGACCTGATCTTCGCCAACATCCGCCTCGACATCGTGCAGCACGACATGAAGGCCCAGATGGGAGCCTGCACGGTGGGCGAGCGCCGCATGCTGGAGCTCTTGCGCAAATACGGGCTGGAAAGCTACCAGGGCCACAAGGCGGCGCTTTTCGTTGCGACGCGCCAGATGATGGAAGCCGAGATCGCCAAGATCCCCAACGGCGTCTATTCGGGCGAGGGCTACGTCTACTACGACGGCAGGTTCCAGGGCTCGAAATACACCATTCGGGTCACCATCACCGTCTCCGACAAATCCATCAGCTTCGACTATTCCGAAACCGACGATCGCACCGACGGCTTCGTCAACGGTACCTACACCTCCAGCGCCTCGGCCACGGTGCTGACCTTCCTGCAGATGGTCAATCCCGACATTCCGCACAACGCCGGCATGGTAGCGCCCCTGGAGATGATCATTCCCGAAGGCACGATCCTCAACGCCGGCTATCCCAAGGCGACGACGTTTGGCAACCATCTTTGCCCGCCCAACGCCGATGCCATCCAGCGCGCCCTGGTGCAGGCCATTCCCGAACGCGTTACGGCTGGCTGGAACAACCTCCTTTGCTCGCTCTCGTCGGGCCGCGACGAGGAACGCGACAGTGAATTCGTCGACATCATGTTCATGGCCATGAAGGGCGGCTCGGGCGGCATGGACGGTACTGACGGCTACGACCACATCGGCATGATCGATGCCTCCGGCGGCGTCCTTGATCAGGACTACGAGATGTTCGAGCAGCAGACACCGCATCTCGTGCTCATGCATGAATACCTGGCCGATTCGGCCGGTCCCGGCCAGTGGCGTGGCGGCATCGGCACCGAGACCAAAGTGCGCTACGGCTCCGACGACACCAAGGTCGTGACCTTCGGCGACGGCGATTTCGAGCCTGCATTTGGTTTGAATGGAGGCGGCGACGGCACTCTCAACTCAATCGTCCTCAAATACCCCGATGGCAGCGAAGTGGTACCTCGCAACAAGGACCTCATCAATGGCGTGCCCAAGGGCACGGTCTACCATCAGCTTGCCGGCGGCGGCGGCGGCTACGGCGATCCCAAAAAACGTGATCGCGCCAAGCTGGCCCGCGAAGTGCGTAACGGTATGATCTCGGAGGCCATGGCGCGCGAGGCATATGGCGCCAAGGATGAAGATTTGGTCGGCGCCGTCGTCGCGGAATAGACCATGGACTTCGCCCTCAGCGACGAACAGCGGGTGGTTCAGGAGACCTTCGCGCGCTTCAGCGACGAGCAGATCGTTCCGCGGGCCGCAGAGATAGACGAGGCCCACGAGTTTCCCCGGGAGCTCTTCACGGCGCTGGGCGAGCTGGGCTATTTCGGCATGCGCTATCCCGAAGACGTGGGCGGCTCGGGCGTCGATCTCTTGACTTACTGTCTGGCCCTCGTCGAGGTCGCCCGCGGCTCCATGTCGGTGGCCGGTTGCTGCACCATGCAGGCCCTGATGGGCACGAAATTTCTGCATATGCTGGGCAACGAGGACATCCACGAACGCCTTTTCAAACCGGCCTTGCGCGGCGAGAAGCTGGGCGGCATCTGCATGACCGAGCCCAATGCCGGATCCGATCTTGGCGGCATCGCCACCTCGGCTACCAAGGTTCAAGGCGGTTATCTCATAAATGGCCAGAAGATGTGGGTAACGTCCGCGCCGGTGGCCGATTTTTTCACTGTCTTTGCCAAGGCAGGCGAGGAACAAAAACTCACCATTTTTCTCGTCGAGAAAGACTTCGAGGGCGTCAAGGTGGGCCGGGCCATCGAGAAGATGGGGGTTTGGGCGCTGCCCACGTCGGAGCTCGCATTCGAGGATTGCTTCGTCCCCGATGACCATCGCCTGAGCGCGGAGGAGGGCGATGGTGAGGCGCATCTGCGTAAGCTTCTGTCCGAAGTTCGCATCATCACCGCGGCCATGGCCGTTGGCGTCGGCCGGGCGGCGCTTGGCGAGGCCATTCGCTACGCCGGTGAGCGTCAGCAGTTCGGCAAACCCATCAACCGCTTCCAGGCCATCCAGTTGAAGCTGGCCGACATGGCGACGGAGCTTGAAGCCGCCGAGCGGCTGATGCATTACGCCGCCTGGCTGGTGGACAACGACATGCCAGCCCGCCAGCAGGCCTCGATGGCCAAGCTTTTTGCCTCCGAGACGGCGGCCAAGGTTTGCGATCAAGCGGCCCGGGTGCTGGCCTCCTACGGTTACGCCATGGAATTTCCGGTGCAGCGCTATTTGCGCGATGTGCGTTTCACGCTGATCGGCGGCGGCACCAGCGAAATCCTCAAACTCATTATCGCCAAGGAGCTCAGCGCATGAGCGAGCGCAAGATCCGCGTTCTCGTCGCCAAGCCGGGCCTCGATGGCCACGACGTCGGCGCCAAGGTGGTGGTGCGGGCTCTGGCCGATGCCGGATTCGAGGTCATCTATACCGGTTTGCAGCAGACCCCCGAGGCGATTTGCGCCCAGGCCCGGGACGAAGACGTCGACGTCATCGGGCTCTCCATGCTGTCGGGCTCGCACCTGCCGCTGTGCCGCAAGGTCGGCGAATTGCTGAACGCCGAGGGGCTGGGTGAAAAGCTCTGGCTGGTGGGCGGCAACATTCCGGCCCGCGATCACGAGGCCCTTAACGAACTCGGCTATGCCGGCGTCTTTGCCACCGGCAGCGACCTTGACGACATCGCATCATTCATCCGGGAGAAGCTCTCATGACGGCCACAGACGCCGGCAAGGTGATCAACGAATCCGGTATCGAGATCAAGACGCTCTACACGGCCGAGGACGTCAGCGCCTCGGGCGGCGTCGACGACAGCATGCCTGGCGCGGCACCCTTCACCCGCGGCATCCACGCCGAAATGTACCGCAAGCGCCCGTTTACCATGCGTCAATACGCCGGATTCGCCAACGCCGCCGACACCAACGAGCGCTTCAAATACCTGATCGCCAACGGCCAGACCGGCCTCAACGTGGCTTTCGACCTGGCCACCCAGTGCGGCTACGATTCCGACGATTCCGAAGCCTTCGGCGAGGTCGGGCGCGTCGGCATGGCGATCGATACGCTGAAGGATTTCGAGATTGCCTTCGACGGCATCGATCTGGACAAGATCACGGTATCGCTGACCATCAACGGCGCCGCCGCGGTGGCCATTGCCATGTATCTGGCCATGGCCGAAAAGCGAGGTTTTGCGCTGAAGGACCTGCGCGGCACCGCGCAGAACGACATTCTCAAGGAGTTCGTCGGACGCGGCACCTGGATCTTTCCGGTCGAGCCCTCGATGCGGCTGGTGGCCGATAGCGTCGAGTACTGCGCCGAACACGCCCCCAAGTACAGCCCGGTCAGCGTTTGCGGCTATCACATCCGCGAATCGGGCGCCAATCCGGTGCAGGAAATGGCCTACGGATTCTGTATAGCCAAGGCCTATATCGACGACGTACTGGCCCGCGGTCTGGACATCGACGAGTTCGCCGGACGGTTAAGTTTTAACTTTAATATTTTCGGCAATCTATTTGAACAGGTTGCAAAATTTCGTGCTGCAAGACGTCTCTGGGCCAAGATCGTTTTGGAACAATACGGGGCCAAGAACCCGAAGTCCGGGTGGCTGCGCATGATCGCCGGCGGCGGCGGTTCGGGCCTCACCATCGAGCAGCCCGAGAACAATATCGTGCGTGGTGCCTATTACGCCCTGATCGCGGCGCTTTCGGGCACCCAGACCACGGCGCTTTGTTGTTACGACGAGGCCTACACCATCCCCACGCCCAAGGCGCAGCGGATTTCCTTGCGCACCATGCAGTTGCTGATCGAGGAAATGGGGTTGGCCGATACCGTCGATCCCATGGGTGGCTCGCACTACATCGAAACACTGACCAACCAGATGGAAGCCGAGATGGTGCGCGTGATGACCGAGGTCGACGCCCAGGGCGGCATCGTCAAGGGCATCGCCGAGGGCCACGTTCAGTCCCAGGTCTCGAAACAGGCCTACGAGCACCAAAAGGCGCTGAAAAGTGGCGAATTTCGCAAGGTCGGTGTCAACTGCTACGTCGAGGAAGACGAAGAAGACCAGGAAGTCGACCTGCATGGCTACGACGAGGCCGCCGCAAACTCCCAGATCGTCAGCCTGCAGAAAGTGCGGGCCGAGCGTGACAATGCCGCCGTCGAGGCCGCGCTGGGGCGCCTGCGTGTGGCTTGCGAGGGCGGCGACAACGTCATGCCGTTGCTGATGGAGGCGGTCAAGGCCTATGCCAGCGTCGGTGAAATGACCAAGGTCATGGTCGACGTCTTCGGTCGTTACCAGGAACCAATTCGCTTTTGAGGCAGATATGAGCGCAGTCGAAGTTTCACGCGGCATAGAGCACTACGCCGCCCCTGTGGCGCTGGCCGAAGCGCTCGAGGTGCTGGCCGGCGGTGCCACCGTGGTGGCCGGCGGCACAGATTTGATGGTGCAAGTCGAGGCCGGTGCGATCAGTTACCGGTCGACGCTATTGAACATCCGCCGCGTTGCCGAGCTTGGCGGTATCGCGGAGGAGGGGGGGCGGATCCGCATCGGCGCCCTGGCGACGATTACCGAGGTGCTGGAAAACGCGCTGTTGGCCGAACATGCGCCGGCGCTGGTCGCCTCGGCCGATCACTTCGCCAGTGACCAGATCCGCAATGCCGCGACAATCGGCGGCAACGTCTGCAACGCCTCGCCGGCCGGCGACACCATCGTGCCGCTGCTGATGCTGGACGCCGAGGTCGAGCTGGCCTGCTGGCAAGGCTCTGTCTCGTTACGTAGCGTCGCCCTGGAAGACTTCTTCACCGGCCCCGGAGCCACGGTCAAGGCGGAGAACGAGCTTCTGACAGCGATTTCCTTCGCCCAGCCGGTCGCCGGCAGCGTCGCCCGCTTCACCAAATCCGGACCCCGGCCGGCCCTGGAAATCTCGACCGTTTCGGCCGGGATCTCGGGTGTTTGGGCCGGCGGTGCGCTCACGGGCGTGCGCGTCGCCCTGGGTGCTGTGGCGCCGACGCCGGTGCGGGCCCGGACTACGGAAGCCGCGCTGGAAGGTAAGCCCCTCGACGACGGCGTCATTGCCGCGGCAGCCGAGGCCGCGCTTGGCGATTGCTCCCCCATCGACGACGTGCGGGCCAGCGCCTGGTACCGCAACCACCTGGTCCAGGTCTATATCGAACGGATGCTGCAAGATGTCTGCAACAGTTGAAATCGCTTTCACCCTCAACGGCCGGCCGGTGCGCACCAGTGTGCCGGCCCACATGTCGACGCTCAATATGCTGCGCGACGTACTCGATCACACGGGCACCAAATACGCGTGCGGCGAGGGCGAATGCGGCGCTTGTACCGTCATCGTCGACGGCGTGTCGCTGAATTCCTGTCTCATGCACGCCGTCGAATGCGAAGGCCGCGAGGTCACCACTATCGAGGGTCTGCGCAGCGAAGACGCGCTGCATCCCATGCAGCAGGCCTTTGTCGACTTTGGTGCCATCCAGTGCGGCTATTGCATGCCTGGAATGATCTTGCAGGCGAAGCATATCGTTGACAGGAACCCGGCGATCACTCGCCAGCAACTCAAGCGCGGGCTCGAGGGTAACGTTTGCCGCTGCACCGGCTACCACAAGGTTTTCGATGCCGTCGCCGCGGCAGCCGGTGTGGAAATTTGAGGACCCGGCCATGGCGCACAACGACACCATCGAAAAGAAAACCTTGATCGGCACGCGAGTGTCCAAGCCCGATGCCCCCGACAAGGCTATCGGCCGCACCCGTTACATCAACGATCTCGAATTGCCGCTGATGCTGATCGGCAAGATCCTGCACAGCGACCGGCCCCACGCCCGTATCGTCTCGATCGATACCAGCCGGGCGGCGGCGCTGCCCGGCGTGCATGCCGTGATCAGCGGCCAGGATGCGCCCGAGATGCGTTTCGGCATCCGCCGCGACAACGTGCCCTTCAAGGGCGAAAAGGTGCGCTGCATCCGCGATGAAGTGGCCGCCGTGGCCGCCGAGACAGAGGAAATCGCTGTCGAGGCGCTGTCGCTGATCGAAGTCGTCTACGAAGACCTGGACGCCGTCTTCGATCCGGCCGAGGCCATGCAGCCGGGTGCGCCGGTGGTGCACGACGAATACCCCGACAACCTCAGCCTGGGTTACAACTTCGAGTCCGGCGACATCGCTGCAGCCGAGGCTGCCTCCGAAACCGTGCTCGACCACACCTTCGACGTCCACTACGTGACGCATTGCTGCATGGGGACGAACTGCGTCATCGCCGACTTCGGCGCCGACGGCAAGCTGACGATCTATTCCCAGACCCAGTATCCCTACAATTTCAAGATGGACCTGGCGCCGGCGCTGGGCATCCACCCCGGCGACATCCGCGTCATCCAACCGCCGGTGGGCGGCGCCTTCGGCTCCAAGCTCGACGTTTATCCCTGGGAGCCGATTTGCGTGCTGCTGGCCAAGAAGGCTCGCCGCCCGGTCAAGCTGGCGCTCAGCCGCGAAGAGGAATTCATCAATTCGCCGACCCGCCAGCCGGCCCGCATCCGGCTGCGCACCGGCATCGATGCCGAGGGCCGGCTGACTTTCCGCGACGTCGACTGCCTGCTGAACAACGGCGCCTACACTTCGTGGGGACCGACCACGCCGGCCGTCATGATGCGCACCTTCAGCGGTCACTTCCGCGTGCCCAACGTGCGCTTTGCCTCGCAATCGGTCTACACCAACAATCCCTATGCCGGCTCGTTCCGCGGCTACGGCAACGTCCAAGCCACCTGGTGCACGGCCATACACATGGACATGCTGGCCGAGGCGGCGGGCCAGGACCCGGTCTCGTTCGGCATCCTGAATTCCCAGGAATCGGGCGAAGTTACGCCGCAAGGCAGTCTCCTCGACGACATCGCGTTGGCCGAATGCCTTGAGATCGCCGGCCAGAAGTCCGGCTTCGTAGCCAAATGGCAGGCCAATCAAGCTGCGCAATCGAAGCCCGGCCGGATCAAGCGCGGCATCGGCATCGCCTCATCCATCCATAACGCCGGCGGCGACAAGATCCACAAGTCCGACGGTTGCGGCACCATCCTCAAACTCGACGACTATGCGCGTTGCACGGTGATAACCGGCGCCTCCGAGATCGGCCAAGGCATCGATGCCGTGATCTGCCAGTTGGTAGCCGAGGAATTGGGCATCCCGCTCGGTGACATCACCATCGTCAATAACGATTCAGCCATCGGGCCTTGGGACGTCGGCGTGCACGCCAGCCGCACCACCTTCATCGCCGGCAACTCGGCTCGCCGGGCGGCCTTGAAGGCCAAGGCGCAGATCCTCGAATTCGCCTCGCACCGTTCCAATGTATCTGCCGAGAACCTGGACCTGGTTGGCGGCCACGTGGTGCAACAGCCCGACGGCGTGCCGGTGGTCAAGCTCGACAAGATCCTGCGCGAGATGCACTTCAAGGAAGACAGCGAGCTGGTCATGGTGACGGACTATTACGAGCCGCCGTCCGAGCCCATCACTGCCGACCATATGGGTGATTTCTCGGCTGCCTATTCCCATGCCGTGCACGTGGTCGAAATAGAAGTCGACTGCGACACCGGCGAGATCCGCGTCGACAAGATCACCTCGGTGCAGGACGTCGGCCGGGTGGTCAACGAAATGGGCCTGGAGGCCCAGATCGAGGGCGGCATCATCATGGGTTTGGGCTTTGCCCTTTCCGAGAAATTGCAGATCGTCGACGGCATCGTGCAGAACCCAAATTTCCGCGACTACAAGGTGATGACGGCGCCCGAAGTGCCGGAGCTCGAGCTCCACTTCGTCGAGACCGACGCCAAATCGGGGCCCCTGGGTGCCAAGGGTATTGCCGAGTTACCCACCATCGTCATTGCCCCGGCGGTGGCCAATGCGGTCTACAATGCGCTGGGCATTCGATTCCTGAAGCCGCCGCTGACGCCGGAGAAGGTGGCCCGGGCGGTCTGGGAGAAGGAACACGCCGCGGTGGCGGCCGAATAGGGGAGAGGGAGCTTAGTCGCCATGGGTGATCGTGATCAGGCGTTGGTCGAGGCCATGTCGACCATGCAGGAGGAAGACGCGTTGGCACTGGCCACGGCCATGCTCGACGAGGGCGTCGATCCCCTGCACGTTCTCAGTCAGTGCAAGCAGGCCATGGACATCGTCGGCGCCAAGTTCGAGGAAAACGTCTACTTCATTCCCGAACTGGTTATGGCCGGCGAAATCCTCGCGCAGATCACGGCCCTGGCCAAGCCGCTCATCAAGGAAGGCCAAGGTGAGGAGGAGGAAAAAAAACTGGGCAAGGTGCTGATCGGCACCGTACACGGCGACGTCCACGACATCGGCAAGAACATCGTTACCTTCATGCTTGACGTGAACGGCTTCGAGGTCATCGACCTGGGCATCGACGTGTCGCCGCAGAAGTTCATCGATGCCATCAAGGAAAGCGGCACCACGGTGGTCGGGCTCAGCGGATTTCTTACCCTGGCATTCGATGCCATGAAGGACACCGTCGCCGCCATCGACGAAGCCGGGCTGCGCGATCAGGTCAAGATCATCGTCGGCGGCGGTCAGGTCAACGATCGTATCCGCGACTACACCGGTGCCGATGCCTATGGCGCCAGCGCCACCGAAGCCGTGGCGCGCTGCAAGGACTGGCTCGGGGCGGCAGCCTGATGAACGACGCCGAGGCGCTGTCCAATCCGCTTCTGGCCCAGCGTTGGCAGCGTATTCTCGATGCCATCGCGCTGAAGGAGCCGGACAAGGTTCCCTTTTCGATCTTCAACCATTTTTTTCCGGCCACCTACGCGGGTTTCAATTTCCGCGAGGCCATGTACGACCACGAAAAGTTCTTTGCCGCCACCCGCGACGTGGTGATCGACCTCGAACCTGACATGTACCTGCCGCCCAACACCAACATCACCATGGGCCGGGCCATGGAGATCATGGGCTATCGCCAACTGGAATGGCCCGGTCACGGTCTGGGCGACGATGCGCCCTTCCAGTACCTCGACAAGGAGTACATGTCGGCCGACGAATACGATGACTATGTCTTTGACCCGACAGGATTTTTTCTCCACACCTACCTGCCACGGGTGGCCGAGGCGTTTGAGGTCTTCAAGGCTTTTCCGCAGTATCCGACGCTCTATTATTTCAAGATCATCCGCTCCGTCGCCTCCTTTGCCCGGCCCGCCATGAAAGAGGGCCTGGCCCGCTTGGCCGAGGCCGGCGAGGCCATTCGCGGCATGGACAAGGACGGCATGCAGTTGATCAAAGAGCTCGAGGAACTGGGCTTTCCCATCAGTGCCGGCGGCGGTGCCGCCGCGCCGTTCGACCATTTTGCCGACTACCTGCGCGGCTCCAAGGGCGCCATGCTCGACATGTTCCGCCATCCCGACAAGCTGCTGGCAGCCATGGAGAAAGCCTCCGTGTTGATCGCCCGTGATGCCATCCGCACCACCAGCCGCCATCCCTACTGCAAGATCGTCTTCATGCCCATGCATTGGGGCCTCGACGGCTTCATGTCGCCGGACCAGTTCGAGACCTTCTTCTGGCCCCAATTGCGCGACGTCATGATGCGCCTGATCGAGGCCGACCTGGTGCCCTGCCTGCTGTGGGAAGGCAAGTGCGATTCGCGCCTCGAGACCATCGCCGATATCCCGCCGGGCAAGGTCATCTACTGGTTCGAGCAGACCGACATGTTCCGTGCCAAGGACATCCTCGGCGACATCGCCTGCCTGCGCGGCAACGTGCCGGCTTCGCTGCTGGTCACCGGCACGCCCGACGAGGTCGACGACTACTGCAAGAAACTGATCCAGAAATGTGCCAAAGGCGGTGGCCTGATCGTCGACGGCGGCATCGGCATTCCCGACGAAGCCAAGGTCGAAAACGTTCGCGCCATGGCCCTGGCCACCAAGAAATACAACGTTTCAGGTTGATCGGGTCGCCGTCTATGGGCGGCGACAGTTTTTTGTCCCTTGCGTGAATAATCTAAAAGAGATATTAGAAAATTCATGATCCAAGCAATAGCCTACATCCGCGTATTCGCTTCGGAACGCAGCCTGGCGGGGCCGGGCTTGCAGGCCCAACGCGAGACCCTCGAACGCTTTGTTGCGGCAGGCGGTTTCCACGTGGTGCGTGAATACATCGAGGTCGAGCGGGGAACCGGTGCGGATCGATTTCAGGGCCGCTCTGCCCTGATCCGGGCCCTCAAGCGCGCCCGCTGGCTGGATCTGCCGGTGCTGGTGGCCACGCTCGATGCCGTGGCCCGCGACACCGTCACGCTGGCCGAGGTTATGACGAGGGGTGTGCGATTCGTGGTGGCCGGCGGCGAGCCTTTCGAGCTGTTGCCTTACACGGGATCACTGTCGGCTCCGGCCGATACTGCGACTGCGGCCCGCCGCCGCGGCAATCCGCAAATCGCCGTGGCAAGGCGTCAGGCCGCGGCGGTGCTTGCCGACCAGGCCCAGGAACACGCCAGGGCGGTCGAGCCTTATATCCGCGAGGCCCGCGAGGCTGGCTTGGGCTCCTTCCGCCGCATCGCCGATCACCTGGCGGCGCGTGGTGTGCCGACGGCGCGGGGCGGGACCTGGAGCGCCAAGCAGGTTTCGAACATCGTTGCCCGGCTGGAGCCGATGCTGCACCGCTTTCTCGAGTCCGACGGCCGCCTGCGGGCGTTGCCCCGCAACCGTCAGGGTCGCGGCGAGGTGCTGCGCTATCTGGCTGCTAAGTTCGATGCCGAAGCGAGTTACGCCGAGGGCGACGTCAACGCTCTGATCCGCAACTGGCACAGCTTCGGCGACCACAGCCTGTTGCGCCGCGAATTGGTCGAGGCGGGATTGTTGAAGCGCACACGTGACGGCAGCAAATATTGGATCGAAGGGTAGAGAAGGGGGTTTCGTTCGGCCCCACCCCTCCCGGGCAACAAGGCAGGTGATCGAAGCGTTATCTGTGGCATTGTTGAGCGTCTACGCCATCGCGGAAAGGAGCCCAAAATGCCGCTGCGTTGGGTGATGCTGATTGTGCTCTTTCTGGTGCGGCTCGCCATGGGCTACCAGTTTCAGTCTGTCGCATCGGTGTCCTCCCACCTCGTCCATGATCTCGGTCTGAGTTACGCGGAAGTGGGAACGCTAATCGGTTTCTTCGTGTTGCCGGGAATTGTCATCGCCATTCCAAGTGGCCTCATGACACGCGCCGTCACCGACAGGAACCTTCTGATTGTCGGCGCTCTGACGATGATCGTTGGTGCCTTGGTGATGGGATTCGGCGAAGGCACGTCGTCCCTCTATGTGGGCCGTTTGATCACCGGCATTGGAGGCACGATCTTCAACGTCATTTTGACCAAAATGGTCACCGACTGGTTCGCTGAGCAGGAAATTATCACGGCGTTGGCTATCATGCTGACCGCCTGGCCGATCGGCATTTCCCTTGGTCTTCTGACACAAGGCTTCATCGCAGATGCCTATGGCTGGCCTTGGGCGATGTATGCCACCGGCATCTTGGCGACGGTCGCGCTGATCCTGACGGCGACGCTGTATCGCGATCCTCCCAACCTCGTTCAGGCCGTCGAGCAGGCCCTCAAGCTCGGTTTGCCACTCCGCCAATTCGTCCACGTCAGTATCGTTGGGGTTGGCTGGACGCTCTACAACGCGAGCTTCATCATCTTCGTGAGTTTCGTGCCCGACGTTTTGATCGATCAGGGTTACCAGGCAGGGGCGGCACGCTCAGTGACGAGCCTCGCCATGTGGTCGATGCTGATTTCGATCCCTTTCGGTGGCCGAGTGCTGGAGATCGCAGGTTGGATCACGGTCTCCGTCGTAGTAACGCTGACAGCGGCAACGGCTGCGATGTTGGCGGTCTCCCAAGGGGTTGCTCCTGAAGTACTTTGCGTTGTCTTCGGTCTGATCGCCGGCATCCCGGCTGGCGCACTGATGGCGCTGACCGCCGAAGCGGTTTGCCCGGATAACAGGGGCCCGGGTCTCGGGATATTCTACACTTGGTACTATGTGGGAATGACGCTCGGGCCGGCTTTGGCGGGCTGGACGCGAGACGCCAGCGGAGACCCTGCAGCACCGGTTATCTTTGGCGCGATCTTGCTGGCCGGGGTGATGGTCTTTGTCGGTTCGCTGCGCCTACTGCAGGCGGCTTGGCCCATAGAGGCGGAAACTTGAACACATCGTCATCGGCACCGGGGCGGCGGAGCTCAGCAGAATCTCGTTGCCGAGTTTTCGACGCCGACGGTCCACTGTTTGCGGGATGCCAGCCGTGGCAGGGGGTGTTTTCGAAGCACGTAGGTGGCCGGCGTTGCCGCCGCGACTGATCGTCCGTCGCGTTCCGAACCGCCCTACGCTTTCACGACTTCGGCCAACAGTGCTTTGTAGACGGGAAAGCCCGAGATCGGGTCGCGGTTGTCGGCATCCGTCAGGGCGTTGACGTTGGCTTCCTGCCAGGCTTTGGGGCCAAGTGGGCCGCCTCCCCCCATGTTGGCTTCGATGGCGCCGGCAACCACGTCCTGGCCGACGCGGGCGGTAAAGCGCACTCGGCCGCGTGGTGAGATCACCCAGACGCGGTCGCCGTCAACGATGCCGCGGGGCCGGGCGTCGTCCTCGTGCAGGTGCACCAGCGGCTCGGGCTGACGTTCGATCAGGCCGGGGATGTTGAAGTGCTGTGAGCGAAAGGCCGTTTGGGTGCGGGCACCGCTGCTCAGCACCAGAGGAAAATCCTTTGCCAACTCGGCATTGGCCAGCGGCCCTTCCTCGGGCTCGACGTAGACCGGCAGGGCCTCGTAGCCTTGTTCGGCGAGCCAGCTCGAAGCGATTTCGAACTTGCCGCTGGGCGTGGGAAAGCCGGGCAGTCCGTCGGCCCTGAGGCCGGGCTCCCGGTATTTGCGCGGGCGCTGCGGCGGCGTTTCAAAGGCCAGCCCCTGCGGTGCTGCTTTGAGTTCGTCGAGATCTATGCCCGTGCCTTCGAGCGCGCGTTCGATCATGCCGGCTTCGCTTTGCGGCCAAAGCTCGCCGTAGCCCAGCCGCTCGGCCAACTCAGCGAAAATGAGGTAATCGCTGCGTGACTCGCCTTGGGGCTCGATGATCTGGCGACGATATTGAATATGGCCGTCGTAGATCATGTACGATTCGCTCTCGAAGGGCGTCGCAGCGGGTAGCACCAGATCGGCATAGGCCATGTCGGCCGTGGGAAAGCGATTTACCGCAACCAATAGATCAAGGGCCCTGAGGGCCCGGCTCCAGAGGTCGGGATCGGGCCAGGCGGTGAGCAGCGAAGCGCCGCTGACGATCAGGCCGCGCACCGGATAGGGATCCGATTCGAGGATGGCCCGGGGCAGCGCCACGCCGTGGGCCTCGCGCCGGGTCTGATGGTAGAGCGGGTAGTCATCGGCGCCGATCGGTGCCGGCGCGGCCGGCGGTTCAACGAAGCGGCCCTGGGTCTTGAGCCGGCTGGGGCAGCGCATGAGCTTGCCGCCGGGTACGTCGAGGTGTCCAGCCAGGGCCTGCAGGGTCCAAATGGCGCGAATGGTCTGGACGCCGCCATTGGAAAACTCGAGGCCGGTCAACATCACCACCGAGCAGCCCTTGGCGGTACCGATGGCGTGAGCCAGATCGCGGATGGTGTCGGCTGGTACGCCGCTCAGGGCTTCCGCGCGTTGAGGCGTGAAATCGGCGACATAGTCGCGAAGTTCCTCGAAACCCAGGCACCAGTCGCTGATGAATTCCCGGTCAATCAGGTCGTCCTCGATCAGCAAGCGGATGGCCGCCAGAGCTATGGCCGCATCGCTGCCCGGGCGCACGCCGATCCATTCGGCGCCGACCATGTTGACGCACTCGCTACGCCGGTGGTCGATGACGATGACGCGGGCACCGCGGCGTTTGGCGGCCTTGATGCGGCGAAGATTGAGCGGCGGTGAATCGGTAGCCGGATTGTTGCCCCAGACCAGGATCAGATCGGCGTTTTCGATGTCTTCGAACAGCTCGCGGATGTGCAGACCGAAGCTCGCCTCGGGCGCGATCATGCCGTAGGAGGCGTAACACAGCGCGCCGACGCTGGTGGCGTTGGGCGAGCCGAAGGGAAAAAGTACTCCGTTGGCCGAGGTCTCGGAGGTGCGGGCCGGTCCGAAAGCCTCGCAAAGGCCATACTCGAAATTGCCCCGTCCGGTAGTCATGCAAAGCGATTCGGGGCCGTATTCCTGGGCCAAGCGCTGCAGGCCAGCGACCCAGATATCGTAGGCTTCGTCCCAGCCGATGCGCTCGAAGCGGCCCTCGCCGCGGGCACCGACACGCCTTTGCGGATAGAGCAGGCGATCCGGCGAATAGACCACCTCGGCCGCCTTGGCACCGCGCGGGCAGACCAGGCCCAGCGGATGGTCGGGTTCGGGCGTCAATCGCTCGATACGACCTTGATGCAGGTGCACTCTCACGCCGCAACCGGCGGGGCAGATGCCACAGAGGCCACTGACAATTTGGCGCTCGATCTGGCGTTCGTGATCTAGATTGGCGGCAAGGAATTCGGGACGGTTCAAGGTAGGTACCACGTGATGTAAGAGCGGCTGACCGACGGGCGCCAAGCACCCAACCCGATGGTAGGACAGGGACCGGCGCGATTAAACGTGTGATTGTGCTCGAAATGCGGCGCCTGGTAACAAAATGTCGATTTTGTTGATTTGGCAAAACATTGGCAGTTCATTGCAGCGGTGGATGGCCCTGAAACACTTTCTTGCTCAACCGGGCAAATCCCATATCCTTTGCCCCGCCGTGGACCGCTTGACAGATTTCACCAGCTACGCCGAGGCGCAGCGCCATTTCTCCTGGGAGGCGCTCTGGGCCCTCTTCGATGGCGACCGGGAGCACTTGAACATCGCCCATGAATGCGTCGACCGCCACGTCGGCAGGGACCTCGACGGCGGTGTCGCCATCAGGGTGGCCCACGCCGATGGCAGCGACGAGATCATCACGTTCGAGGAACTCGCTGAAACCAGTGGGCGCCTGGCCGGCGACCTGCACCGCCGCGGCCTCGAGCCCGGCCAGCGGGTGGCGATCATGTTGGAGCCCTCGCTGGCCTTCTATGCGGCGCTCTTTGGCACCATGAAGGCGGGTGGCATCGCGGTTCCCCTTTTTACGCTGTTCGGTCCCGACGGGCTGCGCCTCAGGATCGACGATTGCCGGCCCTCGTTACTGCTTTTGGCGCCCGAAAAAGCCGACCTTGCGGCCCAAGCCACCGAGGCCGGCTGCGCCGTGGTGATCGCCGATGCCGCCTACCTCGAAGGCCTGGCTGAGGTCCCGGTACTGCCGGCCAGGCAGAGCGCAGCGGCGGACCTGGCCATGTACCAGTACACGTCCGGCACCACGCGGGCGCTGCCGGAGGCGGTCAAACACAGCCATCGGGCCGTCGTCACGGTTAGCATTGCGGCGCTCTACGGTACCGGCGTGCGGCCCGGGGATCGTTTCATGTGCCCCTCGTCTCCGGCCTGGGGCCATGGCTTGTGGCATGGCACCATTGCCCCCCTGGCTCTGGGGGTCGGCATCGCCGCCTACGCAGGCAAATTCGACGCCGAACGTCTGCTGCGTGCCCTTGAGGACTACCGCATCACCAACTTGTCGGCCGCCGCCACCCACTACCGCATGATCAAGAACGCAACGGGTAGGGGAGGCCGGGGCGGCGGCAGCGGCGATCTGGCCCTGCAAAAGCTCTCGTTCACCGGCGAGCCCATCGACAGCGACACCGCGGCTTGGGCAGAGGAAACTTTCGGTGTGCCGGTATGCAGCATGTACGGCACCACCGAGGTTGGCGTCATCCTGGCCAACTATCCCGGCGCCGCCGACTTGGCGGTCAAAACGGGCTCGCTGGGCAAGCCGGTGCCGGGAGTGGAGGTGGCGGTGCTCGATCACCAGGGTGGTGTCTGCGCCACGGGCCAGATCGGCGAGATCATGGTGCGGCGCGGCGGCGGCTGGTTCCCCACCAAGGATCTCGGCCACCGCGACGCCGAGGGCTACTACTACCACGACGGCCGGGCCGATGACGCCATCATCTCGGCCGGCTGGACCATGAGCGCCGTCGAGATTGAAGACACGCTGCTCAAACATGGCGACATCGACGAATGCGCAGCCGTCGCCGTTCCCGACGAGACCCGGGGCCAGGTCGCCAAGGCCTTCGTGGTCAGCCGGCGCCGCGGTAATGACGCCTTTGTCAGAGAAATACAGGATTTCGCCAAGCAACGCCTGAGCCGCCACGAGTATCCGCGCCAGGTGGCTTTCGTGGCGGAACTGCCGAAAACGCCGGCCGGCAAGATCAACCGCCGGGCGTTGCGTGAAGCCAATGCGGCAGCGCCACCAGTACGGGAAGGATAGAACCATGGCGGAGCAGCAAACGAGGCGCTTTCCCCGCATCAGCGAAAGTGGCATCGAGGCTTTGCGCCGCCGCCTCGACGTTCCCATCGAACACCAGGCGGAACCCTGGTGCCACGAGGCCACGCGCGACAACATCCGCCATTACGCCCATGGCGTCGGCGACGACAATCCGCTGTGGTGCGATCCCGAATATGCCAAGGGTTCAGCTTTCGGCGAGATCATCGCTCCGCCCTCGTTCCTGTTCGCCTGCTCGCGCATCGCCTCGGGCTATGTCGGCGGCTTGCCGGGTATTCACGCCATGTGGGCCGGCGCCGACTGGACCTGGTACAAGCCGGCTCGACGTAACGACACCATCACCACCCAGGCCTGGCTCAAGGATCTGGTGATGCATGAGACGCGCTTTGCCGGCGAGGCCCTGCAACAGACCTATCACGTCGAATATTTCAATCAGCACGGTGACCGCCTGGCCGAGGTCGACAGTTGGTGCTTCCGCACCGAACGCGACACGGCGCGCGAAGAGGGCAGCAAATACGACGACCTCAAGGCCCGGCCTGAGACCCGCTACACGGAAGCACAACTGGCCGACATACATCGCCACTACACCGAGGAGGAAGTCCGCGGTGCCCGGCCACGCTATTGGCAGGACGTCGAGGTCGGTGAAAGCCTGCCGCCGATGGTCAAGGGGCCAATGACGGTGACCGGCTTCATCGCCTTCGCCCAGGGCTGGGGTGGGCTGTATATCCGTGCCAACAAGCTGGCCTGGAAACAGGTCCACGCCCATCCGGGGTTAGGCGTCGCCAACCGCTTCAACATTCCAGATTGTCCCGAACGTGTGCACTGGGAAAACGACTTCGCACGGGCCGTCGGCGCCCCCGCCGCCTACGACTACGGTCCCGAACGCTGCTCCTGGCTGACTCATCACTTGACCGACTGGATGGGCGACACGGGCTTTTTGGTTTCGGCCTCGTGCAAGATCCGCCGCCACAACCCGGAAGGCGATACGCTGTTCATCAGAGGCACGATCAGTCGCAAGTTCGTCGACGAGGCGGGCCGCCACTCCGTCGAAATCAGCCAGCAGGCAAGCAACCAGGACGACGAGTTGTCGATCGTCGGCAGCGCCGTCGTGGCTCTGCCGTCACGGGAGTGAAGAAATCCGAGCCAGGCTATGACTCGGTTTCACCGAGTTCATTCACAATGCTCTCAATGTCTCTTGCCCCATGAACGAAATCAATGACCTGAATCTCATCACCGGTCTCTCGGTAAATAATGAAGTGACCGCCCAACTGGATGTACCGTAGGCCCGTGGCTTCGGTCAGCCCTTGAACCAATACATCGCATGCGCGCCCCTTCGGGAGTTCTCCGATCGCCAGGGCATGAAGACGCTCGATCAGCTGGCGTTCGTATTGATCCGCCTGGGCAGGCCCGAATCTTGAAATTGTCCAGGCAGCAATCTCTTTGAGTCGACGCTCAGCTCGACGGGTGAGCTTGACTTCCTTCACGAACCTTGCGTCGTGCGGGCACGAGAGAAGGCGCGCTTGATTACATTTTCGGCCGCGCCTTCCGCGAAATCTCCGGTATCAGCCTGCCGCATTCCTTCCAGAATTCCGGCACGGATATCATCAAGTTCAGCTTCGCGCCTTTCGATACCGTTCTCAAGCATACGCAAGCCGTCGCGTATGACTTCGCTGGCACTCTTATAGCGGCCGGAATCAACCAACTCCCCCACGAAGGAATCCTGGCTGTCGGTCAAGACGATGTTGCGTGTTGGCATAGCCTCTTCCCGGATCAGCTATCTTGGGCCCGACCCTAACAAATATGGCAATAATTGCCAATATAGTGCCTGACGCTTCGTGGCTGTCACTTATTGGCAACCGATTTTGTTTCGTTTCACTGGCTTTCGGGCAACGTGAAAACCTCGATTTCCTCGCCAACGCCGCGCAACCCGTGGCGGCCCAGCGAGTGCCAGTCGCCTTCCAGGTGCCGCACTACCTCGCCCGAGAGCAGGAAATTGCGGCCCAGCACCTTGCACATGCCCTCGATGCGGGCGGCCTCGTTGGCGGCGGCGCCGATGACGCTGAATTCGATGCGGCTGGGGGTGCCGATGTTGCCGTACATGACGTTGCCGAGATGCAGTCCGATGCCAAAGCCGATTTCGTCATCGCCCGCGGCCAGGCGTCCGGCGTTGAGCTCTGCCATGCGGGCCATGGCGTCCTGCGCCGTGGCCACGGCCTTGGCGCAGGCCGCCTCGACACTGTCGCCATTATTGTCCCCTGTGCTGACCGGGAAAATAGCCAGCGCGGCATCGCCGATGAAGCGTAGCACCTCGCCGTCGCCATCCAGTACGGCGCCGGCCATGCATTCGAAGTAGTCGTTGAGCAAGGCCAAAAAGTCGCTTCGCGACATGCTGTCGGCTAGCGGCGTCGAACCGCGCAGGTCGCAAAACCAGATCACGGCGTGAATGTCCTCGCCGTCGCCGAGCTTTATCTTGCCGGCCAGCACCTTCTCGCCCGACTGGCTGCCCAGGTAGGCATCCAGCAGGTTTCGCGCCACCCGCTTGAGCGCCATGATTTCGGCCAGCCGCGAGAGCGCCGGCCGGATGCGCCTGAGTGCAGCAAGTTGGGTTGTGCTGAAGCCGCCTTCCTGGCGCGTGCTCCAACTGCCGGCATGTATTTCGCCGTTGGTAAAGTCGAGCGGCATGATGACGTAGTCGGTGACGCCTTCCTGGCGCAGTCCCTCCAGCATGGGAAAATCGTCGAGGCACTCAGGATCGGCCAGGTGGCGGCGGATTTCACTGCCCTCTTGGACCACCCGAGCCACCGGGTTGCGCAGATATTCCTCGCTGTCGAGGATGCTGTAGGGGGCCTCGCCGACTTCGACCGCCTCGGCTCCCGCGATCCAAAAGAAACCGCGCCCCATGACATTTGGATGCAACGTGGTGACGAAGACGGCAGCGCGATAGAGCGGCAGGCCGTGTTCGACCAGTCTTTCCGCCAGGGCCATAAGAATGTCCTGCGAAAGCGGCGCCCCGGGGGCACCGGCGACCAGCCAATCGACCACCGGCTCGATGTCGATGTGGTCTTCTTTGCCGACTTCGCTCACGGCTTCCCTGGCGTTGGTTGCGCTAGGTGGAATCTACCACTCCCGACCGCTTCTGATGCTGTGGACGGCTCCCGCCACCGGCATCACGATGTGCCAAAGTGCAGTTGCTGTTAACCGCCAGGAGGGAGCCGTCCTATGACCGAAGTTACCACGATCGGAGTTGATCTCGCGAAGAACGTTTTTCAGA
>PVBE012620074.1_pt1 | contig 46960 bp, 36 predicted proteins | sample 1631181 | NCBI WGS metagenome assembly PVBE01 (sample SAMN08397723, study PRJNA350692) | Marine metagenome, whole genome shotgun sequencing project. | isolation source: water | place: Pacific Ocean | collected 2012-04
CCCGTGCTGCCGGCAGAGCTCGGCCGTCCTGGCCCCGGCCTCAGCTTCGTTCAGCACCCCTATGATCTGCTCCTCCGTGTACCTCTTCCGACCCATGAGCCCTCCTTACTCGTATCATTCTAGCTGAGGACTCTACTTGCCAGTGTTACTGTTCTAGGGGGGAACGTCAGTTCAGCATCAGTCCGCTGGTCGTGTATCTGGTCGTCCGCGACATGGATTGGAGCGCCCTTTCCGTCGAACTCCGTGATTTCCCCCTTCGCTACGCCATTGCCTCTCTCCTGATCTTCTCCGTGGCGACAGCGGTGCGCGCCTACCGATGGCAGGTATTGTTCGTCGGGGAAAAGGTCCCTCTGCACCGGCTTCTGCTCGTCCAAAACGCTGGGATAGGCCTGAACAGCCTTTCCCCCATTCGGCTCATCAGTGAAGCGGCCCAGTACGTGCTGCTGACCCTACGGTATCAGGTCAAGAAAGAATCGGTGGCTGCCACCCTTGGGGTGCAACGGGTGTTGGACTTCGTCATCAGCGCGCTCCTGCTGGGCATCGGGTTTATATTGTTGCCGGGCCTTAAAGGCTTTGCCCTCTATATTCTGGGAGCAGAGTTCCTGGCCATCCTCAGCCTGTTGGCGATACCCGCCATCATCTGGTTTGGCGCCCGGCCGGGCCTGGCCCGCGTGCCGATGCTGGCCTCGACCGCGGCCTCGTTGCGAAGGTTGCTCCAGGCCCGGCTGAAACTCACCTGGTCCTTCCTGCTGACCCTGATTTACTGGCTGATACTGGGGTTGGCCGCCTGGGTGCTGGCCTACGGCATGGGCATCGAGATTTCGCTTCTGCTGGCGACCCTGCTGGTAATCGCCACCCTGACCTTTGTCGCCTTGGTACCCTCGCTGCCGGCTTCGATAGGCACCTTCGAGTTCGCGGCGTACTACCTGCTGACGGCCTTCGGGGTCGGGCCGATGGAAGCGCTGGGGTACGCGCTGGCCCTCCACGCCATATTGTTCCTGCCCCCAATCCTGGTCGCCCTCCTGGTGATGATCAGCTGGACCCTCAAAAAGCGGGCGAAAGAAGCCGGTGCACCTGCAACCGGGGAAAGCCCGCCGGTTTCCTCCGCCTAAGGGCTGCACCCCGGCGCGCCGGTCCTGCCCGGCCGTGGGGCCGGCCCGCCGGACCATCCCTAGCAGCCCTCTTCACCCCTGCCCGTGCTTTCCGGGGCCAAACGGCCATCGCATTTTGCTCATATTACGTAAAGTGTTTAGCTAAAGCCGGCCCAGGGCGTTCCCCTATAATTGGCTGCAACCAATTTTGGCTGCCGGTCCGGGCAGTCGCATTCGATAGCAGTGGGGACGATTCAGGAGGGATGGGATGAGGCACGGGTCCAGAGCCGGAATCTTCGGCATCGGGGTATTTGCCCTGGTGTTCTTGGCCTGTACATCCGCCACACCCACGCCCACCGCCGCTCCAACTCCTTCATCGAACGACGCGCCGGCCAGCACGCCGGTTCCCACAGCCACCACGCCGCCTCCAGCCAGCACGCCGGCGCCCGCTCCCCCGACGGCCCCCAAGGTGACGCCGATTCCGGGGCCAACCGCGACGCCGGTACCCACGCCGGCGCCGGCGCCTCCTGCAGGCCGGTCCGGCGGCTCGTTGACGGTCGCCGGCTTCGCCGACATTCCCCACCGGGACGTGCATCAATCGGTCCAGGAAGCGCTGATCTCCCTGGGTCCCGGACTGGCCTACAGCCGCCTCCTCAGGTTGCGTTCCGACCCGGACCTGGGCCAGCCCAGCCTGCTCTTGGAGTGCGACCTGTGCCAGAGCTGGAGGCTGACGCCGGACTTCGCCTATGAGTTCCAGCTTCGGCCCGACATCCGCTGGCAGAACATCTCCCCGGTCGACGGCCGCGCCCTGGTCGCCGACGACCTGGTGTACAGCTACAACCGGTTGCGCACGCCGGGCTGGCCCAACGCTTCTCTGTTCTCGTCGATTGGCGAGATCGAAGTCTCCGGTCCGCTCACCCTGCGAGTCAACCTGGCCTCGGCCGACGCCGACGCCCTCTTATCCCTGGCAGACGGCCACAGCAAGATCGTGGCCCGCGAGGTCGTGGAGCAGTACCAGGACCTGCGCGACGGCCCGGTGATCGGCACCGGCGCCTGGCTCTGGGAGGAGACGGAGACGGGGACCGGCACCACGCTGAGCCGAAACCCGGACTACTTCGAGAAGGGCTTGCCGTTCCTGGACGAGTTGGCCATAAAGGTGATCAAGCCCCTGGGCGCCGGAGGCTCCGCGGACCGGGAGCGGCTGGCCGCGTTCCAGGGCGGCTTGGTGGATGTAGTGCTGCTGCCGCCATCGGAATGGCAGAAGCTACAAGCGGCCGGTGGCGACATCGGCTCGGTCCTGACCCGGCAGGCCGGTACCGGCGTTATGTTCGCGATCAACGCTCAGACACCCGTCTTCCGGAACCTGGAGATGCGCCACGCCGTCTTCAGAGCCGTGGACCCGTGGGACTACGTCGATACCCTCTGGTCCGGGCAGGGGTTTGTGAGCTTGGGGATACCGGTGCAGAGTCCGCAATGGCTGTTGGACCGAGCGGAGATGCGCAACGACTACTTCGGCGACCCCGGCGCCGCCCGGGCGACGCTGGCCGCCGCAGGGCGCTCCGCGCCCGTGGACGTCGAGCTGACGGTGCAAACCCAGGGATCCAGGGATATCTATTTGGAGCTTGAGCAGCGGGTGGCCGGCGACCTGCGCGCAGTCGGCTTCAACCCGAAGATACGGCGGCTCAATCCAGCCCAGTTCAGCGAGACGGTCTTCGAGTACAAGGACTACCAGTTGGCCTTGGGGGTACTGCCGCCCACCTCCACCACCAACAGCTTTCTGATGGCCCTGTTGCACAGCAGCGGACGGTGGAACATCGCGGGCCACGAGGACCAGCTGCTGGATGGAATGATCGAGCAGCAGGCGGCCGAGTTCGATCCGGACCGGCGCCGAATCCAACTCCAGGACATCCAGCGCCATGTCCTGGAGCAAGCCTACCTGTTCAGCCCCATAACCGGCACGTCCCGCTGGGTGTTCGATCCGGGCCTCAAGGGATTCCACCCCAACAGCACCCTATCCGAGTACAACTACTGGTCCCGGGCCTGGCTGGACCGGTAGCTCTTCATCCCCTTCTCCAGGGCGGTCCAGGCGAGGAGGGTGCACTTGATACGCACCGGGAACTGCATGACCGCTTGAAGGGCCTTCAGGTCACCCAGCGATTCCTCCTCCCCCTCGGCGGTCAGCTTGCCTTGCATCATATCCCGGAACCGCTGAGCCAGCCTGTCCACCTGCTCCAGTGACTTCCACCGCAACGCCTCACCCATCATCGACGCCGTGGCCTTGATGATTGAGCAGCCATCGGTCTGGATGCCGACCTCGGCGATGCGCCCGTCTTCATCCAGCTTCAGCCGGAGCGTCACCCGATCACCGCAGAAGGGATTATCCTCTTCCGCCTCCAGGTCCGCTACCGGGACCGGATCGGAATGCCGGGGGTTACGGTAATGGTCGATGATCATCTCGCCATAAAGTTCATCTAGGGGCACGTCTGGGGAACTCGGCATGTTTCTCTCAGCCAACCAGCGGGAATCCCGCCGGAAAGAATATCACAGGTTCCGGTGTAGGGGCGGGTTTCAGCCCGCCCTGCGGCGGCTCAATACTGGATACACGATTGCAGAACACTTCTCCCAGATCAACTCCGGGCTTTCTGCCCGCGCCAAATCTGCCGAGCCGACGGCCTCAGCTTAACACAAGCGGCATACGTGGAATCTTCCCGGTGGCAGCGGAAGAGGGGCCGAGGGGCCTTGCTTCAAAAGTACTTGGGACAATGTCACCCAGAGTGAAGCGAGGGGTCTGGGGTGGTGGGTCCAGGCTCCATGGGTCCAGGTTTTAGTGGAAGAGCCCCACCTCAGATTCCTCGTCGCTTCACTCCTCGGAATGACAGTTTTGAGGCGGAAGAGGGGCCGAGGGGAGTGATGCCGGGTATCGGCGGCGGGGTGGCCGCGGGGACCCGAGGCTTACTCCGAGGTAACCGCGTCGGTGCGGCCTTCCAGGGCAGCCCGCATGGCGTGCCAGGCCAGAACAGCGCACTTGATTCGGGTCGGATACTCGATGACCCCGGAAAGGGACTCCAGGTCGCCCAGGGTGTCGAAGTCCAGCTCCGCGTCCGGTTCCGTCATCATCTGATGAAAGGCCTCGAATATTTCCAGCGCCCTGGCGCTGCTCTGGCCCTTGATGCTCTGGGTCAGCATGGAGGCGGAGGCCTTGGAGATGGCGCAACCGGCGCCCTGAAATCCCACATCGGTGATGACCCCGTCGGCGACGGTGAGGTAGAGGGTAATCTTATCCCCGCACAGCGGGTTGTAACCGTCGACGGAGTGGGTCGCCTCTTCCGGTTTTCGGAAGTTGCGGGGTTTGCTGTTGTGGTCCAGAAGTATTTCCTGGTACAGGTCACTGACGCCGGTCATCAGCCAAAGACCTCCATGACCCGGTCGAGCCCTTTGACCAGTGCGTCGATCTCTTCTCTGGTGTTGTAGAAGGCCAGAGAGGCCCTGGAGGTGGCGGAGATTCCATACCGTTCCATCAAGGGCTGGGCGCAATGATGGCCGGTGCGTACGGCGATGCCCTCCCGGTCCAAAATGGTGCCGATGTCGTGGGGGTGCACGCCGTCCATCACGAACGAGAGGATGCCGGACTTTTCCGGGGCGGTCCCAATGATCCGGACGGCAGAGAGACTGGAAAGGCACGCCGTCCCATACTCCAATAGTTCCCGCTCGTAGGCCGCGATCCGGTCTATCCCCAGGCTGTTGACGTAGTCGATGGCGGCTCCCAGGCCGATGCTTCCGGCAATGTTGGGGGTCCCCGCCTCGAACTTGTGGGGCAAGTCGCCGTATATCGTTTTCTCCATGGTGACAGACTTGATCATCTCGCCGCCGCCCTGGTACGGGGGCATCGCCTCCAGCAACTCGGCCTTGCCGTAAAGGATCCCGATCCCGGTGGGCCCGTAGAGCTTGTGGCCGGAAAAGACGTAGAAGTCGCAATCCAGGCCCCTAACGTCCACGGGACAATGGGGCACGGCCTGTGCGCCGTCCAGCAACACCGGCACGCCGTGGCGGTGGGCCATCTCCACGATCTTCTTCACCGGATTGACGGTCCCCAGGGCGTTGGAGACGTGGGTGAGCGACACCAACTTGGCCCGAGGGCCCAGCAGCCGTTCGTACTCGTCGATTTGCAGCTCACCCGCATCGTTGACGGGAACCACCCGCAGGTGGGCGCCCCGCTCTTCGCACAAGAACTGCCACGGAACGATGTTGGAGTGGTGTTCCATCCGGGAGATGATTATATCGTCGCCCGGCCCCACGTTTGCCCTGCCGAAGCATTGGGCCACCAGGTTGATCCCCTCGGTGGTCCCCCGCACGAAAATGATCTCCCGGTCCTCGGCGGCGTTGATGAACGCGCGGACCTTGCCGCGGGCCTCCTCGTAGTCATCGGTTGCCAGTTGGCTCAGGGTATGGACACCCCGGTGGACGTTGGAGTTGTTGGTGGTGTAGTACCGCACCAGGGCATCGATGACCGACTGCGGCTTTTGGCTGGTGGCGGCGTTGTCCAGGTACACCAGCGGCTTGCCGTTGACCTTTTGATCGAGGATCGGGAAGTCTTTTCTTATCTTGGCAACGTCAAACCGGGCCACGGAATTTTCCGCCACCCTCCCGTCAGATGAAAGGCTGCCGGCGGTCATTGCCCACCTCCCAATCGAAGGATTGTGGCCGGCACTGCCCGGAGGAATAGCCCGTCCAGGTAGTCGCGTAAGGGCTTCAACTTCACCGCGTCGATGATTTCGCTGGCGAAGGCGTGCACCAGCATGCGGCTGGCGGTCTCTGGATCGAGCCCCCGGCTTCGCAGGTAGAACAACGTGGTCTCGTCCATGTGGCCTGCCGTCGCGCCGTGGCTGCATTTCACGTCGTCGGCGTAGATCAGGAGGCTCGGCTTGCTGTTCACCTCCGCCTGCTCCGACAGCAGGAGGTTCTTATCGGTCTGCTGGGCGTCGATCTTCTGGGCGTCTTTTCGCACCAGCACCTGGCCCCCGAAAACCGCTTTGGACTTGCCATCCAGGATGCCCTTGTACATGAGCCGGCTGGTGGTATGGGGTTTGGCGTGATCGATGTTTATCAGGTTGTCGATATGCTGGCCGGTGGAGGTCAGGTACAGTCCGTTCAGGAAACAGGAACTGCCCGGCGCGTCCAGCAGCACCTGGAAGTCGTTCCTGGCGAGGGCGGTCCCCATGGCGAACGAGGCCGAGGAGAAAGTGCTGTCCCGGCCCAGAGACACCCGGCTGGTCCCAACGTGAAAAGCGCCGGGGCTTTCCAGCAGGAGCCGGTAGTGCTCGACGTGGGCCCCTTCTTCGGCGACGATCTCCGTAACGGCGTTCGTGAAGTATCGGGCGTCGGTGCGGCCCACGTAGGTTTCCACCAGCGTCAGCGCGGCGTTGGGGCCGGCCACGACCAGCGTCCTGGGATAGGTGACCCTGGGTTGGGCCCGCTCCGTGGTGACGAAGACCAGATGAACCGTGGCTCCGGTCTCCCGGCCGCCGGACACTTCAACGAATGCCCCGTCCGATAGGAAGGCGGTATTCAGGGCCGTAAAGCCATCGTCATCGAACGTTGCGTGCTTGGCCAGGTGATGTTCCACGACCCGGCCGTCGTTCCGGACAACATCTGCCAAGCTGGTAACGCGGACATCGCCGGCCGGCCCCGGCGCGGTGGACAGGGTCTTCGAGAACTTCCCGTCCACGAAGACCAGGCTTACCCAGCCGTCCTTCCAGGGAGCGATCCTTTTCAGGCCTGCGGAGGTAACAACGCCGTCCGGGTCCAGGTCTCTGGAATAGCTGAAGGCCGCTCTGGCTATGGGGGCGACGTTGGTGTATTTCCACTTCTCGTTGCCACGTCGAGCGGTGGGGAAACCCAATTGGGAGAAGCGGGACCACGCCTGGTCGCCCAGTTCCCGAAGCCATGGCGGCACACCGGCCCCGCCGTTTCGCCGCAGGGCCTGGAACTGGTCTGGGTAGCTTACAGGGATAGAAGGAGATTCAGTCATAAGGCAGGGACGCCGCCCGGCCGGTCACGTGCCCGCTTCCGCGGTCTCATGGATCCAATCGTAGCCCCTGGCTTCCAGTTCATGCGCCAGCTCAGGGCCGCTAGACCGGACCACACGCCCGCCTGACAAGACGTGAACGTGGTCGGGAACAATGTAGTTGAGGATGCGTTGGTAGTGGGTAACCAGCACGATGGCGTTCTCGGAGGTCCGGAGCCGGTTAACCCCGTTGGCGACGATTCTCAGGGCGTCGATGTCCAGCCCGGAATCGGTCTCATCGAGGACTGCCAATTTGGGCTCCAGGACCGCCATCTGCAAGATTTCGTTGCGCTTCTTCTCCCCGCCGGAGAACCCTTCATTAACCGCCCTTTTCACCAGGTCCGGGTCGATTTCGACCATCTTGACCTTTTCCTTGAGCAGCCGGTCGAACTCCCGGGCGCCAAGCTCTTCTTCTCCCCGGTGCTGGCGCAGCGCGTCCAACGCCGCTTTCAGGAACTGCCAGGCGCGCACCCCGGGGAGTTCCAGCGGGTATTGGAAAGCCAAGAAAACCCCGAGGCGAGCCCGAATCTCGGGCTCCAGAGCCAGAAGGTTCTCACCTTCGTAAAGGACCTCACCGCCGGTGACAGTGTACTCCGGCTTGCCCGCCAGAACGCTGGCCAGAGTGCTCTTACCGGAGCCGTTGGGCCCCATGATGGCGTGGACCTCTCCGGCGTGAACCGTGAGGTTTACGCCCTTCAGTATCTCCAGGTCGCCCGCCGATACGTGAAGGTCGCGCACCGCCAGCAGTGGTGTATTGTTGCCAGAGTTATTCACGCTCATCTACCCGACCGCCCCTTCGAGACTGACCTTGAGCAGTTGAGACGCTTCCATGGCGAACTCGAAGGGCAATTCCTGGAAGATACCACGGCAGAACCCGTTGATGATCATGTAATGGGCATCCTCCGCCGAGATACCCCGTTGCTGACAGTAGAAGAGCTGCTCGTCGCTCACCTTGGAGGTCGAGGCCTCGTGCTCCATCCGGGCCGTTTGATTGCGAACCTCGATATAGGGCACGGTGTGGGCCCCGCACTGGTCGCCGACCAGCAGCGAGTCGCACTGGGTGAAGTTCTTGGCGTTGGTGGCCGAGCCCATTATCTTGACCAGACCGCGATAGGTGGCGTTACCGTGGCCCGCGGAGATCCCCTTGGCCACGATTGTGCTCTTGGTGTTCTTTCCCTGGTGGATCATCTTGGTGCCGGTGTCGGCCTGCTGGAAGTTGTTGACCAGGGCGACGGAGTAGAACTCTCCGACGGAGTTGTCGCCTTGCAGGATGACGCTGGGGTACTTCCAGGTAATCGCCGAGCCGGTCTCCACCTGGGTCCAGGAGATCTTGGAGTTTCGGCCCCGGGCCATCCCCCGCTTGGTGACGAAGTTGTACACGCCGCCCTTTCCCTCTTTGTCCCCCGGAAACCAGTTCTGGAGTGTGGAGTACTTGATCTCCGCGTCGTCCAGGGCGATCAGCTCCACCACGGCCGCGTGCAACTGATGGGTCTTTCTCGCGGGCGCGGTGCAGCCCTCCAGGTAGCTGACATAGCTGCCTTTGTCGGCGATAATGAGCGTCCGCTCGAACTGGCCGGAATCGGCCTGGTTGATGCGGAAATAGGTCATCAACTCGATGGGGCAACGCACCCCCGGAGGTATGTAGGCGAAGGAGCCGTCACTGAAGACCGCCGTGTTGAGGGTGGCGTAAAAGTTGTCGGTGTAAGGGACCACCGAGCCCAGGTATTTCTTCACCAGGTCCGGGTGATCGCGGATGGCCTCGCTGATGGGACAGAAGATGATCCCAGACTTCTTCAGGGTCTCCTGGTAGGTGGTGGCCACCGAGACGCTGTCCAACACCGCGTCCACTGCCACCCCGGCCAGCCTCTCCCGTTCGGCGAGAGGAATCCCCAGCTTGTCGAAGGCCGCCAGCACCTCCGGGTCGACCTCGTCTAGGCTTTTAGGAGCGTCTGATTTGGAGGTAGGTGCGGCGTAATAGTGGATGTCCTGGAAGTCGATGGGCGGATGTTGAATGTTGGCCCATTTCGGCTCTCGACCGTCTAGCTTGAGCCAGTGGCGGTAGGCTTTGAGCCGCCATTCGAGCATCCACTCGGGTTCGCCTTTCTTGGAGGAAATCAACCGGACTACATCTTCGCTCAACCCCTTGGGGAAAACATCGGTCTCGATGTCGATGGTAAATCCCCATTTGTAGTCGGTCTCCAGTTCGCCAGCGGTTGCGGTCCGCGAAATGATCTTGGGTGTGGCCATTCACTCGCCCTTCGGGTGGCGGACGGTAGACCCGCCAGCCCGTGCCAAATATCCTTCGGGGTCGCCATGGGACAAGGGTATTGTCGACTTAATGGGTCAACAATTATCCTATCACCCAGGTCATCTAGTGTCAACGCGGTTTGCCGGAGTGTGGGCAGCGCAGCCCTCCACCCAAAGGGGGCACGCGCAACTCAACGACTCGTGGCCGAAGTTCTCCACTCACTCTCAAGCAGTCCGTAGAGCAGGGTATCCCACCAGCGCCCTTTGAAGTGCTCATTCTCTCGCAACCGGCCTTCCGGCCGCAGTCCCACCCGCTCCAGCACCCTCGCGGAGGCAGCGTTGTCGGCGATGCACCAAGACGAGATGCGGTGTAGTCCCAACTCCCGGAATCCAAAGTCGACGATAGCCAGAGCGGCCTCCGTGGCATATCCTCGGCCCCAGTATTCCGGCGCTAGCTCATAACCGATATCCGCTTCCCAGTCATTTTCAGGTTTACGCCGAATCCCGATATTGCCGATCACCTGCCCGCCGTCCGGAAAGGTGATTGCGAACTGGAAATTGCGCCGGGGTCGCTCCGTCTGCTGGTCTACAAACAATTTAACGAAGCGCCGCACCTCAGCCTCAGTGCGGTCGGCCCAAGGGTAGAACTGGAGATAACGCGGATCGCGTTGATAGGCCAGCACGTCGGGCCAGTCATCAGTTACGAAATCGCGGAGGAGAAGTCGCTCTGTGGCAATGCGCATAGCAGTTGGTTACACGAGCCCCAATTGATAGCCTCTGGCCCTCTTGTTCCCGATCAATGCCGGACAACCGATCAGCCTGCCGGTGTTACTCGTTGCAAGCGTGCAGTTCTCCAGCGACTCCTCAATTTGTCCTCGCGTAACCAGTACGTCAGGTGGCTTCGCACTTGCCTCCTGGTTTAGATGCGATTGGTCTACCCGGTGTGGCCCAAGCTTGATCGCGGCACGTCACGCCGTTTGACTCCAAAGACACCGGGAGAGTATAACATCCTGCAAAGGGGGCGGACGGAATGGCACTCAGCTACCTCCTCGGCGATTGCCACACCCACCTGGACCAGTACGCCGCCGCGGAAATCCCGGAAATCCTGGAGCGGGCCGGTGAGGCCGGTGTCGGCTTCGCGGTCTGCGCCGGGACCACGGTGGAGTCCTCGCGGGCCTGCGTCCGGATGTCCGAGCAGTACGACGCGCTCTACGCCGGGGTCGGCATCCACCCGATGCAGGCCGACCAGCCCATCGATGAGGCCGTCTACGCTCAGCTCGAGGAGTTGGCCAAGGGGAGCCCGAGGGTGGTGTGCATCAGCGAGATTGGGTTGGACTTCCTGCCCACTTCTCCCAGCCACGATATTCAGTTCCAGGCGTTCCGGCAGCAGATTCGCCTGGCCCTCAGCCTCAAGCTGCCCATAATCTTCCACTCGCGGGAGTCCCATCCGGAGGTGCTGCGGACGTTGCGGGAGGAGGGAGCCGGAGAAGTGGGCGGCGCGATGCACTACTTCCAGGGAGACGAGGCCACGGCGCGGGAGGCCATCGACGTTGGTTTCTACATCTCTCTGGCCCGGCCGCTGCTCCGCCTGCCCGAGTTGCAGGAGGCGGCCAAGGCATTACCGCTGGAGAACATCGTCCTGGAGACCGACGCGGCTCCCCAGCCGTTCAAGAAGTACCGGAGCAACTGGACCGAGCCCCGCCACACTCAGGATGTCGCCCGGTGCCTCGCCGAGTTGAAGGGGATAACGTTGGAAGAGGTGGCCGAGGCCACCACCCGGAACCTGACCAGGCTGCTGGGACTGGAACACCTGGCCGGGCCCAGATAGCGGGTGATGGCAGGCCCTGGTGATGGCAGACTCTAATGAAGAGCGGACGTCCCGGTTGGAGAGTGGAAGCCAGCCTCCCCCGGTCAACTTCCATCAGCTATACATCTTCCACGCGGTAGCCTCCCACCTCAGCTTTTCCCGGGCCGCGAAGGCCCTTGGAATCACCCAACCGGCGGTATCCATCCAGATTCACGAGCTGGAGAAGTCTCTGGGGGTGACCCTGTTCCACCGGCAGCCCAGGGGCCTGCGGATTACCGAAGTGGGCGAGACTGTTTTGGCCTACTCCCAGCAGATATTCTCCCTGTCCCAGAAGCTCACGGAGACGGTGCGGGAGATTCAAGACCTGACAACGGGCCATCTGACGCTGGGGGCCAGCACCACGCCGGGAGAGTTCGTGCTGCCGGTGGCCGTGGGCCGGTTCCGCCAGCTCTACCCCGGCATCCGGGTCAAGCTGGTCATCGCCAACACCCGGATCATCATCCAGCGCCTGTTGAATCGCGAGATAGACCTGGGCATGGTCGGCGACCGGCCCCAGAACCGTTCCGGCGAACTGGAAATGGCCAACTACCTAGACGATGAAATCGTTCTGGTGGCCGCACCCACTCACCCATTGGCCCGCCACCGGACGGTGACACCGGATCAGGTGGCCGCCGAGGGATTGATCGTCCGGGAGGAAGGATCGGCAACCCGCCGGTCCGCGGAGAGGCACTTCAAGAGTCTCGGAGTGTCTCCTCAGGTAGTCCTGGAACTGGGCAGCAATCAGGCGGTGAAGCAAGCCGCGGCCGCCGGAGGGGGAGTTGGGGTAATCTCCCGCTTGGGAATTGCCGCCGAGGTCAAAGCCGGAATGCTGGTTGTACTGAATGTGGCCGGCTGGGACTGCCGCCGCTCTCTCATTCTGGTCCATCCCAAGGACCGGTACCTGTCGCCGGCGCAGAAAGCCTTCCGCCACTTCCTGCTCACCGAGCACCCCGGGCCGGCCATCGAGGACTGAGGCGCCGTCCCGTAAATAGCTCAACATCGGCACGGTGGTGCGGCCTTCCCTCCCGCCGATTCGTCATCCCGGCGGAGGCCGGAATCCAGAGAAGCCCCGCCGGGATGACGGGCCGCGTATAGGAGCGGCCACTAGACGCTAGACTTCGGCTCCCCGCCCTGCCGCGCACGAAACTTTTTCGGCCCACAGCTGCAACGGCCATCGCACCGGCGGCCAAATGCCAAGGGAGCTACGGTGGGCCCCCACATGAATCACCCTTTGTAAAGGGGGACTCAGGGGGATTTCCTCGTCTCATACCCGGCCAAGGTGAGGCCCCGAGTCCATGGGCACCCGCCTTCGCGATAGTCATTAGCTGGTAATACCGGCGTCAGACCAAAGATTGAGACTAACCCGAGACGATGATACCATTAGAAATACCCTCGTACAGAAACTTCCCTTCGGGAGATTAGATATATGTCACCGGAACAACACCTAATTGCCCTCAAAGAGTGGGCGGTCACGGTTCAGGCCCTTGCCCAGGGCCGGCAGATATTGCTATTGCGCAAGGGCGGCATACGGGAGCCGGGCAAGGACTTTCGGGTGGACCATACCGAGTTTCTGCTCTACCCAACCTACGAGCACCAGCGAGAGGACCTGCTGAAAGACGGATACCAATCGGCGTTACTCGGCCTCCTTGAGGAGCCCCGTCCGGAGGGGCAAATCACCTTCTCCCATTGGGCCAAGGTAGAGGAAGTCATCGAGCTATCCCAACAGGAGAAGGTCTACGATCTATCGCCCCATCACATCTGGACCAACGCCTACGCCCAGTCCCGGCTCCACTGGAAGCCGAAATTGCCCCTGGCGTTGATGCTGCTTCGCGTGTACCAACTGGAGAAGCCGGTCGACGTTCCGGCGCTGCCCGAGTACCGGGGGTGCACGTCCTGGATAGAGATACTGGACCGGGTGCCCATGGGCAGCCTGCGTCCGGTGCTCTCGGACCAGGATTTCCGTCGCCAGGTGGATGATATCAAGAACTGCTTGGGACTGGCCCTCTCCTCCGCCTAGGGGCCAGGGAGCGCAGGGTCCGACGGCGAATCCTCTTCCAGCATCTCTCTTCTAACGTGCGTTGTACGGGGACCGCTCGTGCCGCGTCGCGGGGAGGAGAATTACCTTCCTAACCAATCCAGCGATGATGGTGAAACATAGGCTATGAAGTACCGGCAACTGCCCCGCACCGAGCTACTGCTGCCCGAGGTGGGTTTTGGCGTTTGGACCGTGGCTACCGACTGGTGGGGCCGGATGTCCGAGGAACAACGGGCCGCCCTGCTGGAAAACGCCCTGGAGCTTGGAGTTACCTTTTTCGACACCGCCGACACCTACGGCGAAGGCTACGGCGAAGAGATCCTGGCCAAGGTGCTGGGCCATCGCCGCCAGGAACTGGTCCTCTCCACCAAGTTCGGGTACGACTTTTACGACAAGACTGTGACCCGGGAGGGACACCAGGAGCGCCCTCAGAAGTTCGACCGGGAGTTCGTGATCTTCGCCTGCGAGCAGAGCCTGCGCCGTCTCCGCACCGACTACATCGACCTCTACCAGATCCACAATCCAAAGAACACCATCCTGGACCGGGACGAGCTATTCGAAACCCTGGAGCAATTGCAGTCCGAGGGCAAAATCCGATACTACGGCGTCGCCCTAGGTCCGGACATCGGCTGGTTCGAAGAGGGCGAGACCGCGATGCGCCGGCGGCACGTGGACAGCGCGCAGATAATATATAGCATCCTGGAGCAGGAGCCGGCGCGAGACTTCTTCCCCATCGCCGCGGAAGAGCAGGTGGGTTTGCTCTCACGGGTCCCCCACGCGTCGGAGGTGCTCACGGGCCGCTACGTGGAGCCGCCCACTTTCGAGGCGAGTGACCACCGGTCTCTCCGCCGCGTGGAGTGGATGAGGCAGGCCCTACAAAGGCTGGAGACGGTGAAGTTCCTGGCCCACGAGGACATGGACCGGACCATGGGCCAGGCAGCCATCAAGTTCTGTCTGGCTCAGCCAACCATCACCTCGGTGCTTCCCAACTTCACCAACCTGGAAGAGCTTCGGGAGTACACCGCCGCGCCGGATGTCCTCGATCTGAGCCGGGAAGAGATTTCGCGGCTGGAGGATCTGTGGCGGACCGGCTTCACTATGGAAGAGCCAACGCCTGAATTCCGGGAAATCTAAACCCCCGGCCCTCTTGAGCGCTGGCACCCCAAAATGCTACCTTAGTCACATATCCGGCCGCGATGGATGGGCCGTAGCGGTTAGTGTAGAATGTTTGCGCGTCGCCATGACGGGTGACATCGACATGTAGGAACCGGTCGCTCCGCCGTAGTCGGACGAATGTCACCCTGAGTTTCCACGGGCCGGGACCAATCCGGCCCAAAGGTTCACAGCTTCGAAGGCTGCTGGGGCAAGGATGAGCGTGAGCGGCGGGGCCAAGCTTTCCGCCCCACACCGGATACCCGGTCTCCCGCCTCTGATTGGCTCAGGGGCGCCGTTAGCCCGCATTGCAACTTCCGCCGGTCTATCAATTCAACACTGGGACGGGGTACACTGCGACGGCGAGCGGCCATCCGATCGGCTGCCGCGCTTTGCCGGGGCAAGAAAGATCGCAACACCAGGTAATCAATCATTAACTAGACGAGCCCCTGGGCATATCGCTGGGATTCCGCCCCAATTGCCCATGGACACCAGGGAAGGAGCAGGCAATGAGCACAGATGTCTCGAGCGACAAGAAGTTAGTGTACCGGTTTGATGAAGGGGACGCTTCGATGGGTGTCTTGCTGGGCGGCAAGGGAAGCAACCTCTGCGAGATGGTCCGGCTGGGATTGCCGGTACCCCCTGGGTTCGTGATCTCCACCGAAGCCTGCCTGGACTACTTCACCCTGGACCACCAACTACCTGCCGGGCTGCTGGACAGTGTCCGGGAGAACGTGCACCTCCTGGAGAAATCCTTGGGCCGCGAGTTCGGCTCGTCGAGCAACCCGCTCCTGGTCTCGGTCCGATCCGGGTCGAGGATTTCGATGCCGGGCATGATGGACACCATCCTCAACCTGGGGATCAACGACGAAGTCGTCCAGGGCCTGGCCTCCATGATGGGCGATGCCCGCCCGGCCTACGACGCCTATCGCCGCTTCCTGCAGATCTACGCCGACGTGGTGCTGGAGATCGACCTCGGCATCTTCGAGGAGATTCTGGCCGGCCACAAAGAGCGGGCCGGAGTAATCCAGGACCACGAGCTGACCGCGGACGTGCTGCGGACTGTCGTGGCCGATTTCAAGGCGGCCATCAAAAAAGCCACGGGGGCCGAACCTCCGGCCGACCCCTGGCAGCAGCTTGCCGCGGCGGTGGAAGCAGTATTCCGAAGCTGGAACAACGCCAGAGCGGTCTTCTACCGCGACTTCCACGGTATCAGCCACGACATGGGCACGGCGGTGACAGTCCAGGCCATGGTGTTCGGCAACCAGGGGCCGACCAGCGCCACGGGGGTGTTGTTCACTCGCAGCCCGGCAAACGGGGAGCGGAAAATCTACGGCGAGTTTCTTCCCAACGCCCAGGGCGAAGATGTGGTGGCCGGCGTCCGCACTCCAGAACAGATCGCCAACCTGGCCGATCTCTTACCCGAGGCATCCACTCAGCTGATGGACCTGGCGATCCAACTGGAAGTCCACTATCGGGACGTTCAAGACATTGAGTTCACCATCGAAACCGGCCGCCTGTTTATCCTTCAAACGCGTAGTGGCAAGCGCACGCCGTTGGCCTCGGTTACCACGGCGGTACAAATGGTCAAAGAAGGCTTGATCCAGAAGGAAGACGCTCTGCTCCGGGTGAACCCCGAAGAGGTGGTTCAGCTCTTGGTGCCCCAGTTCAAGGTGGACGTCAAGTCCGACCGGGTGCGTTCAGCCCTCTTGGCCCGGGGCTCGGGCGCTTCACCGGGCGCCGCCACCGGCAGGGCGTATTTCGACGCCACCCGGGCCGCCACGGCAGCGGAGGAGGGCGTGGCGGTGATCCTGGTCCGGCCCGAGACCAAGCCCGATGATATCCATGGGATCGCAGCGGCCGCCGGCGTGGTGACCAGCCGGGGCGGCGCCACCAGCCATGCCGCCGTGGTAACCCGGGGGATGGGCAAGCCCTGCATCGTGGGCTGCGAGGCGATCAAGGTGGACCTGGAGCGGCGGGTCCTTGTCGCCGGCGGCCAGACGGTCCGGGAGGGCGAAAGCATCAGCATGGACGGCACCAGCGGGAATGTCTTCCTGGGTGAAATAGAAACGGTGCAGCCCGCCCTTGAGGACATCCCTGAAGCGATCGAACTGCTCGGTTGGGCGGACGAGGCCCGCAGGTTAGGGGTATGGGCCAACGCCGACACCCCCAACGACGCCACCCAGGCCCTGGCCATGGGCGCGGAAGGCATCGGCCTGTGCCGCACCGAGCACATGTTCCTGGACTTACAGCGGCTCCCGGCGGTACGCCGCATGCTGCTCAGCGCCGACGCGGGCGAGCGATGGCGGCAGGAACACCCGGAGCTGACCGGGAATCCCCTCGGCACGCCCGGCCTGCCTCCGGACGTCGAAAGCTTCTTCAGCGCCTTGGCCGAGGTGCTGCAGCTTCAGACCGATGACTTCACCCAGATCCTGCGGGCAATGGGCGCCCGTCCGGTGATAATCCGGCTGCTGGATGCGCCCCTCCACGAGTTCCTGCCGGCCTATGACACGCTGCTGGCCGAGGTGGTGGAGATGCGGACGCGGGGAACGTCGCCCGCCGGGGAGCTTCGGGACAAGGAGACGTTCTTGAGTCTGGTGGAGTCGCTTCGGGAGGAGAACCCGATGCTGGGACACCGGGGTTGCCGGCTGGGACTGACCTTCCCGGCGATCTACGAGATGCAAGTAGAGGCAATAATTACCGCCGGCGCCAACCTGATCAAGGAAGGGATCGAGGTGCATCCGGAGATCATGATCCCCTTGACCGTTCACGTGGAGGAAATGATCCGGTTGCGCCGGAGTCTCACCGCGCTGGCCACCCGGATGCAGGAGCGCCTGGGCGTCACCGTTCCTTACAAGTTCGGCACCATGATCGAGACCCCTCGCGGGGCACTGACCGCCGGCGACATTGCCCGGGAATCGGACTTTTTCAGCTTCGGGACCAACGACCTGACGCAGATGACCTTCGGATTCAGCCGCGATGACGCCGAAGGCAAGTTCCTTCGGGCCTACGTCAGCGAGGGCATTCTACCCGCCGACCCGTTCGCCACCATGGACGCCGACGGTGTGGGCGCCCTAGTACGAATCGCGGTGCAGGCAGGACGGCAGACCCGGCCGGACCTGGAGATAGGAATCTGCGGAGAGCACGGCGGCGACCCGGCAAGCGTCAGGTTTTGCCACCACGCCGGACTAGACTACGTGAGTTGCTCCCCCTTCCGCGTGCCGGTGGCCCGGCTCGCGGCGGCCCAAGCGGCGCTTTCGTCGGAGTAGGGTGACTGGGTACCCTACCCGGCATCAAGGCGCCGTGACCTACCGGAAAAAAACCTCTATAGAGTTGGCTTACCGCCTCTTTCTCCGTACATCGGTATGAGGTGAGCGTCTCTAGATACTGGTGCATGCGAAGATCTCTATCTTCTTCTTCGCGGGGTGTCAAGATGTCCCCGTTCACCAAGATGCGCGTGGCGTAGTCCCGCAAAGCTGTCAGGTGTTGGGCCGTCAACTCTTTGCGATCCGCCGACGTTGCGATAACCATGGTGCCCCTCCCTCCGTGGTGCTCTCGCTCGGAATGCCTCCGGTTCCCCTATTAACACCTTACCCTCGCGCACCGTTGCCAAAGTAGTGGGAAACCTAACAATTCCTTTGGGACTTTCTCCCTTGATTGGTTCCCCAGGGCAGATGCTGCTCTCTAAATGGCGCCTTCCCCCAGCTACCATCCGCTCCCCCAGCCGCCGAAGACAGAACACGATAGAGGAAGATTGACCGGTAGGTCCCGCCTTAGCGCCCAGGTGAACCGGCCGGGTCCGGCGCCGCACAAGAGGGCCTTGCCCCAAAATCGCCATGGAATATGCAATCCCGAGTAGAGCGGGGGTCCGGAGCATGGGTTCCAGGTTACCGAGGAGGAACATCGAACCGGATTCCCCGTCGCCTCGCTCCTCGGGGTAACGGTCTTGAAGCGGATCCGCCTACGGCCGGCCGGTGCACCGCTTCAGGTTTGCCTGGCCCGGTAGCTCAGCTCGAAAAGCTCGCCGAGAATATCGAAGAAGCCCGGTCCGTCCACCGGCCCGGCGACCGCGACCGGCCCATTCGCGGCGATCACCCGCGTCTCCCCCCAGCGAGCCGGGTCGGCAATCTCGACGGTCAGGGTCAACTGCTCGCAGGTGGCCAACCGCGGGTCCAGGGCCACCGCCAGGGCCAGGGGGTCGTAGAACTCGAACCGCTCCCGCAGGGGGTCCCGGTGGAACCAATTGCCAAGGAGTTGAACCGCCAGCCGGCCCAGATGTGAGGAGGTTTTCCAACTGCCCAACTCGTCCCTGGTCACGGTAACCTGGCGTGCCGCCCCGAGGTCCACCAAGGTCAACGGAACCCCGGAAGACAAGACCTGATGGGCAGCCATCGGGTCGCTGTAGAAGTTGAATTCGGCGTTTGGGGTAACGTTCCCTGCCACGTTGACCGCCCCGCCCATGACCACCAGCGAGGCCGCCCGCTCCAGCGCCCCGGGATGCCGCCGCAGCAGGTGGGCCAGGTTGGTCAGCGGGCCCAACGCCACCAGGGTGATCTGGCCTGGGTAGCTCTGGAGCCGGGCGGCCAGGAAGTTCGCGGCCCCGGGTTCCACGGGCCTGCCTTGGGGCTCGGGTAGCCGCCGCGAGAGCCCGCCAGGCCCGTGGAAGCGGTAGGCGTAGGAGTAGCGGCCCCGGATGGGCCGGGCGGCGCCGCGAGCCACGGGTATTTCCGGCCGGCCGGCGTACTCCAGCAACGCCAACGCGTTCCTGGTGCCGCGGGCCAAGGTGACGTTGCCGCCCACCGTGGTCAGGCCAAGCAGGTCCACGCTGGGGCAGGCCAGCGCCATTAGTAGTGCGATGGCGTCGTCCACCCCCGGATCGGTATCGATGATTAATTCGATGGGTCGGCCCTTGCTCTAGCCGGTTCTTTGCCAACAACGCGGGAGTTGGCGTAGGCGCTCAAGGCTTCCGAGGAGGTGTGCCAGAACCGGTACCCGGTCGCCCGGTGCAGACCTCCCGTGTCGAGCACCATCGGATACCGCACCAGGTCCAGTCCGCAGGAGGTGGACTCGCGTTGGATTCCGAGCTTCCAGGTTAGCTGAACCAGCGGGTAAGCCAGCAACGGCGGCAGACTCACCAGCTTGCTCTTTATCATTTTGGCCATCTCCCGGTAGAACACCACGCCTTCGCCGGCCACGTTGAAGACGCCGGGCAAGCCCCGTTCGATGATGATGGTCAGCACTCTGGCCAGGTCATCCTCGTACAGAAATTGAAGGGGGGGGTCGTAATCCAGCACCCCCAGCAACCACGGCCGGAAGAAAGCCTTGGTGACGGTATTGGCCGCCGTGGGACCCAGCACAATGCACGGACGGAGGACCGTAACCGTCATCCTTTGATGCTCCTGGGCAAACTCGCCGATCATCTGTTCAGCCAGGAATTTGTCGTAACCGTAGGGGAAATCCGGCGCCGGCCGCAGGGGGGCCGCGTCGGTCAAGGGAATGGGATTGTCCTCGTGAGCCCCGTAAACCGTGTGGGAGCTGAGGTAGATGAAGTGGCGCACCCTGGCCCGCAGGCAGGAATCCAGGACCGCCTTCAGAGCGTCCAGGTTGGCCTGGCGAATTGAAGCAACTTCACGACGGTTGCGGCCCCGCCTGGAAATGAATGCCAGGTGCACCAGGGTGGTGACCCGGTTGCGGCGCAGAACATCCTCAATGGACTCCGTAACGTCCTGGCGGTGAACGGTGATGTTGTGGATCGGGAAAGGCAGGGGATTGATATCGATGGCCACGAGCTTGCGCTGCGCCCCTTCTTCCTCCAGGTTCTGGAGCAGGCTGGTTCCAATGTACCCGGAGGCGCCGGTGACGGCCACCACCGTGTCCCGTCGATCTTCAGTCACTGTGGTCTCTCCAGCCCTTCACCCGGCCGGAAGGCCGTCCGGGGTTTCCCGGCGTCCCATACTGAGCCCGGCCGCAATCCGGCACTTCGTCCCAAATAGCGTGGCCCAAAGAGACTAACTGGGCCTTCTCGAGAAATCAAGCCACCCGGGCGGCAGGCAGGGCGGGCCGGGTATATTTCGAAAAGGACGAGCAAAGACAATCTTACCCGCGGGTTGGCGGCAGAAGGGGCAGCACGCTGGACAACCAAGTCTGAGCGGTAACCCGCACCTTCTCCGGTTTACTCAAAGAGATCCGGTGGTTCAGGACGTCGTAACCGGCGTCTTCGATACGATCCAGCACCTTCCGGTACAGTTGGCCGAGCACCGCGGGGCAGGCCCGGGAGCGAAACGAGAGATAGGGCAAAAGCTGAAATCCGCTCCGGAAGTACCATTTGGCGCGGTCGGCTTGATGCCGCATCAACTCGATGAAGGCCGGGTTGACGACCCGGGCCTGCAATTCCGCCTCCGAATACCCGAAGCGGGCCATCTCGTCCTGGGGCAAGTAGATCCGGCCGAACTCCAGGTCCTCCCGCACGTCCCGGGCGATGTTGGTCAGCTGCATGGCCAGCCCCAGGTCAATGGCGTGCTCCTTGGCCGCGGGGTCTTTATACCCGAAGATTTGGATGCAGATCAACCCCACCACCGAGGCCACCTGGTAGCAATACCGGCGCAGTTGCTCGAAGTCTTCGTACCGGTCTTTGACCAGGTCGCACTCGACCCCGGATATGACCTCTTGGAAGTATTCCTGGGGAATATCATACCGCTCGGCGACGTCGGCCAGGGCCATGAAAACCGGGTCGCCGGGGTGCCCCAGGTAGGTTTTTTCAAGCTCTTTTTGCAAACCGGCCAACGCGGCAAGCTTCTCATCTTGGGAGCCCAACCGGTCGACGGCGTCGTCGCAGTACCGGCAGAACGCGTAGGCCACGTAGATGGCCCGGCGCCGCACTGCCGGGAGCGTCAGGAAAGCGTAGTAGAAGTTCTTGGCTTCCCGTAGCGTGATCGACCGGCACTCGTCGTAGGCCAAATCCAGATCTGTCACGGCGCGCCTTTTCGACCCGAACCGACTATTCCCCGGGCCCTGGTTATTCCCCCACCACCTGCACCATCACCTCCCTGGGTCGCGCACGGTCAAGCTCGATGAAAAAGATGCTCTGGTAGGGGCCAAATTGCATCAGCCCGTCGATTACGGGCACGGTCTCGCTGGTACCCAGCAGCAGGTGTTGCACGTGGGCATGGCCGTTGGGTGACTCATCTGAACTCATATTGACGGTCCGGATACTGAAGTCGTTGTGGTCGTACCCGCCGTTGCGGGGCGACATCTTCTCCAGGAATTTGGCCATATCCTGGAGCAGCAGTGGCTCGTTCTCATTGATTTTCACCGCGGCGGTAGTGTGTTTGGAGTAGACCACCGCGAAGCCGTTGCTGACGGTGGATTTGGCCACACATTTGCAGACCCAGTCGGTGATATCAATGAACTCCGGCGCCCTTTGAGTGCTTAACTGGAGGCAAAAAGATTTGCTTTTCATTATGTTTTCCGATCCTTCCTGTCTCCCTGCGATTGGAAATGCACCGTCGGTCACAACGGTCTCGGTTTTTCTCTGGGCATCGCCCTTTGCGTTGAGAAGCCTAGCATACCGGCCCAAGGCCATCAACGGCCAGGTGTTCCGGTACAGGTGGTAGTTGATCATGAATCCGGCCGGCATATCCAGCCCCTGGTGGCCTCGTTCTCCGGGTCTTGGAAGGGTATCCACCCGCTCTCCCACGCCATAGCCGGGGAAACCGGTGCCGGTGAAATACGGCTCGTCCCAGCAACCATCCCGGTTCTGGGTAGTCAGCAAGTAGCGGATTCCCCGTTGGGTTGCCGGGTGGGCATCTTCCCCCGCGGCCAGCAACGCCATCAAGGCCCAGGCGGTCTGCGAGGCCGTGCTGGCCCCTACCCCACGGAGCGCCGGGTCAACGTAGGAACCGCAGCTTTCCCCCCAACCGCCATCACCATTCTGGTGGGCCAGAATCCAGTCCACGGCCCGGCGGATGTAGGGTTGGTCCCTGTCTTCGCCCATGGCGGCCAGCGCCGGCAACACGGCCCCGGTCCCGTAGACGTGGTTGACGCCCCAGCGCCCGAACCAGGACCCGTCTTCTTCCTGCTCTTGACGTAGATAGGCGTAAGCCCGGCGCAGGGCCGGGAAGTGGCGGTCGTAACCCAGCCGGCCAAACATCTCCACCAAGTGAGCGGTGACATCCGCGCTGGGTGGGTCCAAAGTCTCTCCAAAGTCGGAGAAGGGAAGCATGGTAAGGTGCTTGCGGCCATTGTCCTTGTCGAAGGCGGCCCAACCGCCGTTCTTGGATTGCAGGGCCAGCAGCCACTCAACACCGCGGCCGATGGCCTGCTCGCGGAGATGGTCAATCGCAGGGTCGAGGCGGGCCGAAGTGAGAGCCACTACCACTTCCGACGCGTCGTCGATATCCGGATACCGGTCATTATGGAACTCGAAGGACCAGCCGCCGGGTTGGGTGTTCTTGGCCCGGACCTGCCAATCGCCGGCGGTCAAGATCTGCTGGTCCAGCAGCCAGCGGGTGGACCGGCGCACCATGGGATCGTCCTCCGCCACCCCGGATTCCAGCAGGGCCTGCTGCGCCAGACAGGTATCCCAAACCGGGGACATGCAGGCCTGGACCATGCAGGTATCTTCGTCCTCGATGGCATATCCCTCGAATCCCGCATACCCTTTTTCCATCACCGGGTGGCCGGGTGGAAACCCCAGGTGATGCAATGCGATGAGGGAGTAGACCCAGGGCGGCTGGATCCCGGCCCAGCAACCGTCCGCTTCTTGATGATCCAGGATCCAGTCGACGAGTCTCTTCTCCGCCCTCGCCCGTAAGGGGTGAACCGGAAACTTCCGGTACAATCCGGCAATCCGGTCCAGGCGGTGCAGCACCCCGGCCCAGCCCCACCCGGTCTTGGGCTTGGGAAGCGAGTAATCGGTCTCGTTCCGGGGCAGGGGGTAAATCTCGTCGATGCAAGCCGACTCGGGCACGGGGCAACTGGGCCGGTGAGTCAGAATGAGAAGCATGGGCACCATGGTGGCCCGGGCCCAACTGGCGAACTCGTATAAGTTGAAAGGGACCCAGGAGGGCAGAAAGATCATTTCGGGGGGCATGTTGGGCGTGCCCCGCCAGTCCCACTGCCCAAACAGGGCCAGCCAAACCTTGGTGAAGACGCGGACTTTGGGCACGCCCCCCCGAGACATGATAAAACGCCGAGCCCGGCGCAGAGGTCCTGAATCCGCGGAGTAGCCGGCCAGTTTCAAGGCAAAGTAACACTCCACGGAGGTGCTCAAATCTCCGGGGGCCTGGTAGTACTGCCCCCAGGAGCCGTCCTCCCGCTGTTTGCTCAGGATGTAGTTGGTGACCTTACGCCAGCGCTCCCGGTCCTTCCGGCCCAGGAAGTAGCACAGCATCAGGTACTCGGCCTCCATGGTGGCGTTCGTCTCCAGTTCGCCACACCAGTAGCCGTCCGAGTGCTGGCTTCGGCGAAAGTAGCCCTGGATGCGCCGGATGGCCTCGTCCACAGCTTCTCTGACTGGTCTCTCCGTTGTGCTCGTCTGACTTCCCATTACCAGTTTCCAATTACGGCAGGACCCAATTACATGGGTCTGGCCCTACCTCCGGTTTCTCCCTCCCGTTCCGATTGTTTCTTTCGTCCGAGTATACCCGTGGTCAACGAACCACCTGACCGACCTCTCAAGGGCCGCCTCCACCGGGCTCTGGGGCTGGCCCAACTCGCTGACCGCCTTCTGACAGCTAACGTACATTGGAGTTCTCGCCACCTTCAGCCCTTCCAAGGGTATCCGCGGCTCCCGGCCCAGGACTCTCCCCTCCACCAATTGGTCCAGGTACCCGGCTCCCAGGGCCAGCCAGTAGGGAGCACGCCACCGGGGCGCCCGCCGCCCGGTGGCTTCCTGGAGCATGGCGAATACCTCCCGCAGCGTCACGTTCCGGTTGCCCAGAAGATAACGCTGGCCCGGCTCTCCTCGTTCCATGGCCAGGATGTGCCCGGCCGCCACGTCCGCCACGTCGACCAGGTTCATGCCCGTCTCCAAGTATACCGGGATGCGTCCCCTCAAGAAGTCCAGCACCATCCTTCCGGTGGGTGTGGGCTTGACGTCCCAGGGACCGACCGGAGTGGTGGGATTGACCACCACCACGGGCAAACCTTCCGAAGCCATGGTCAGCGCCAGGCACTCCGCCCGGTACTTGGACTTCTTGTAGTGCCCCACCAGATGGCTGGGGTCCAGGGGGGTGTTCTCGGTCCCCAGCTCCCCGGCGGCCAGACCGACGGTGGACACGGTGCTGGTGTAAATCACCCTCGAAACCCCGGCTTGCCGGGCCGCCTCCAAGACGTTGGCCGTGCCACCAACGTTGGTCTGGTACACCAGGTCCGGGTCCGGCGCCCAAAAAGTGTACGCCGCCGCACAGTGAAATACCACCTCGCACCCTTGGAGGGCCCGGTCCACCGAATCCCGGTCAAGGATGTCCCCGGGTACTTGCTCCACCCCGGTGCCGTCGATTGTTAAGGTGTTGCTTCCCGGCCGGACCAGCGCGCTGACATCATAGCCACGCCGCCGGAGTTCTCTCGCCAGGTTGCCACCAACGAACCCAGTAGCTCCTGTAACCAGGACTCTCATCCAGGCCTGCTCCCGCCGGACCCGGCGGGCTTGGCGGGGGAAGGCGGATTCGCCCGCGGCTGGACGCCCCGCGCCTCGCTCGATTGCCCCAGGAAGGCGGTGGCGAAACGGGTCAGGGCCCTTTGGGCCCGAGGGAGCCGGCGGGCTAGCCCCAGCAAGGCGGGTATCCGCCACGGCATCACCGCAACGGTGACGGCGGCCCTGGTTCGGGAGCGGCTCAGGCCCAGCAGGTAGCCGGGCAGGGCCTGGTCTGCCGCATCCAGGACCACCCGGGCCGAAAGGAAGGGCACCCCCGCTTCCCGCGCCGCCGCCGCGACCCAGTAGTCTTCCATCTCCACGATGCCGACGGGGTACCGGAAGCGGATGGCCCGCTTGGCTTCGGGAGTCGCCACCAGGTGGTCGACCGTCAGGGAATCGCTGTTGACCCACGTCTCGCCGGCGGCAGTGGCGGCCCGGACCCCCTGCCGAAACATCTCCGGGCCCGGAGCCAGGTATTCCCCGGCCGGCTCCTGCCGGTAGTAGCGGGAAGACAGGACCAGGGTCCCGGCCCCGATAGCCGGGTCAACCCCGCCGGCAAACCCCAAAAGCAACAACCTTTCCATGGAGGGCGAACGATCGCCGTTCATCCCCTGGCGTTGCAACAGCGCATTCACAGCCGTCTGAGCCGCGGACCTTCCCACGCCGATGACGCGGAGATCTGCCGCTACGGACGCCTCAGGCTCCGAAGCGTCGGCTCGTCCCTCCAACTGCTTCCGGAGGAGAACCAACTCCTGTTCCATGCTGGCGACGATGGTTAACACCGGGCCTCCTGGCCGTCACGCCGCGGTGATGCCGGCCTTGCCGGCGGCACCGGACGTGATCAGCGTCGCCCAATCCCTGGGAGTGGTGACGGCCTGGAAGATGGTTGCCGATTCGAACCCGCAATGCATCATGCAGTTAGCGCAACGAGGGTCCTTGCCCACCCCGTAGCGGTCCCACAGCGGGCCTTCGTACAGATCGTTGACGTTTTGAGTGTGCTCGTCGGCCAGGGGATAGCAGGGCTTGCGCCACCCCATTATAGTGTAGGTTGGACTGGACCAAGCGGCGCACTGGTAATCCCTGGCCCCGCGCAGAAAATTCAGGTACAAAGGGTTGTTGTAGAACCGCATGCCCGCGGTACTGGCGGGGTGCAGCAGCTTCCGGAACATGGTTTGAGACTCCCTCCGGGTCAGGAACAGGTCCTGGTTGGACGCATCCGGGAACTCGTACCCCGGTGAAATCATGGAGCCTTCGACGCCCATGCCGCCCACCAGCCGGAACATCTCCCACAAATCTTCTAAGTCGCTGTTGCGGAACACGGTGGTGTTGGTGCAGACCCGGTATCCCCGGTCCAGCGCCGCCTCCATGCCTTGAACGGCCTTCCGGAAAACCCCGGCTCGGGCCACCGACTCGTCGTGTTTCCGCTCCATTCCATCCAGGTGGACTACCCAGCAGAGGTGCTTGGAAGCGGGCACCTGGTCGAGCATCCGCTCCAGCAGCAGCCCGTTGGTGCAGCAGTAGACGAAGTGCTTTCGCGCCACCAACCGGTTGATAATCTCATCGATTTTGGGATGAATGGTGGGCTCTCCGCCGGCGATGGAAACGATGGGCGCCCCCGATTCCTTTACCGCGTCCAGGGCCACGTCCACCGGCATCATTTTTTCGATAACCGGCCGGTACTCCCGGATGCGCCCGCACCCGCCGCAAGCCAGGTTGCACATCTCCAGGGGCTCCAGCATGGTCACCAGCGGGAACCGTTTCCGGCCCCGCAGCCGGTTCTTCAATATGTAGAAACCCAAGCGTACAGCGAGTTCAGCGGGTCGTTTGGCGCGTTTCATCTGGCCTCAGCATCAAAGGGTCAAAGCCCTCGGGGTCAATACTCTCGCCATGCCAGGTAGTCCACCAACTCCTCCGCCTCGGTCCTAGCCCAAGGCGGCAGCGGGATCGAGTCCAAAGCCTTCAGGGCCGCGGCGGCGCTAGCCTCTGTGACTCGCTGGGACTGCTCGCGGGCGCCCACCTCCTCCAGCACGGCCAGCACCCGGATAACGTCCTCTTCGTCCAGCTCCTCTTTCCGGTAGATCCGCATGAGGTCATCGCGCGCCGGGCCGCCGGCCTGGCTGAAGGCGACCACTACTGGGAAAGACTTTTTCCGGCGCCGGATGTCGTTGCCCGAGGCCTTCCCGATGGTGGTCTCATCCCCCCAAATGCCCAGGTAGTCGTCCCGGACTTGAAAGGCCCGGCCCAGGTAGCTCCCAACCTGCCGGAAAGCCTCGACCGCCGCTACGTCGCCACCAGCCAGCAGGGCCCCAATCTCGAGGCCGCTGCGAATCAAGGCCCCGGTCTTGAGCGCGATCATCGTGAGGTATTCTTCGGTGGTAATGTCCGATCTGGACTCGAAGGCCATGTCCTGGCACTGGCCCTCGATCATCTCCAGGTAGGCGGAGGTCAATATCTCCGAGACCTTCAGGACCGTCTCCGGCGGCGAGTTCCGGCGGGCGGCCCCAAGCAGGGCCAGGTCCCCAACGGACTGCATGGCGTTGCCGGCCACCAGCGCTTTGGGTATTCCCCACAAGCTCCAGACGGTCGGCTGATGGCGCCGCTCCAGGTCCTGGTCCTGGATGTCGTCGTGGACCAGGGAGAAATTGTGGATGAGTTCCAAAGCGGCGGCGCCCGGCAGGGCCCTATCGGTTTCCCCAGAGAGGGCTTCACAGGCGAAGAGGCAGAGGGTGGGGCGCAGTGCCTTGCCCTGGGAGACGGGCGACTGGGCCGGGTTGCCGTGCCGGTCTACCCACCCCAGGTGATACCGGAGCAACACGTGGAGATCGGCATCGTCGGAACCCGGCACCGACCTGGAAAGCTCCTGCTCCACCAGGTCCTTATACCGGGCGAACATCGCCGGAAGTTCCGGCCCGGTTCTCGCTTTAGCCATCGAGTTTCGGGTCATGCCACGACCAATCGCTTCCAAGTTGGACAACGAATTCCGTCGGGGCGACGCCGGGCGCCCTAGCTAGCGGGATACATCGAGTAACGATGTTTGGAATCCTAGCAAAGCATAAACGACAGTGTCAAGTGTATCTGAACGATCGATAAAAAACCCCGGATTTCCATCCGGGGAAAAGCCGGTTTGGGTCTTTGACCGGCGCCATCGAGGCCCAATCCCGGCAGGCGGCGGTTGGCCGGCGGGAGCAGCTCTCCCGCGGCGGGCCAAACCGGCCTACTGTTACACCGGATGCTTACACCGGGTGCTCGCTGACGTTCTCTTTCCTGAGCAACTCCAGGGCGTGGGCGAGGACCGGGTTGACCACCTCCAGGCACTCGCGGACGGCTTTGAGGCTGCCCGGCAAGGTGATGATCAGCGTGTTTCCTCGAATTCCAGCCACGGAGCGGCTGAGCATGGCCATGGGGGTGAACTGGAGGGTTTTAGCCCGCATTGCCTCGGCCAGGCCGGGGACTTCCTTATCGAAGATCGAGAGGCAAGCCTCGGGGGTGACGTCCCGGAGGCCCATGCCGGTCCCACCGGTGGTGATGATCAGGTTCACGTCGGGGGCGCCCGCCCACTTGGCGAGCTTGCCGGCGATCAAGTCCACATCGTCGGGTACTACCTCATAGCGGACCACCCGGAAGTTCTGGGGTTCCAGCGTTTCCCTGATGGCCTGCCCGCTGGTGTCCTCGCGCAGTCCCATGTGGCCGGACGTACTTACGGTCAAGATGGCTAACCCGAACATGGCTACCTCCGAAACCCATGATACCATGCGGCCCATCCAACGGTAACTCAGTCGAACAGCCACCTACCCATTTGCCCGTTCCGTTGGCCTACAACACAATACCTGAACGGAGAGGCCACTCCCTCTAGTGACGTGCCCCCGTAGGTTTTGCCACAGAGCCACAGAGAGCACAGAGCGAATAAAACTCTGTGTCCTCTGTGGCTCTGTGGCTATTCAAAACTTGGCAGAGCGGACTTGCTTCCTTGCCGGCGGCTCCACTGGCCGCCAGACGAGGCGGGACCGGCATTGACAAGGGGTATACCGGCCTTTATATTCACAAGGCGGTGAGGGTAGCCGTGCCGGAATGGGCCCGCCGGCGCGTTGGGCCGGCGAAGGCGATCCTCCGATCTTCGGACCCTCGAAGCACGTGGAGGTCAAGCTAGCCGATGCGGAGCGGTGACCGTTGAGCGAGCCTGCCTACTGCGTGTTCTGTGAAATCGTCGCGGACCGCGAACCCGCCAAGGTACGGTACCTGGACGAGGACATCATCGTCATCGTCAACAAGCTGACCTGGGTGCCCCTGATGCTGCTGGTGATGCCAAAGAAGCACATGGGCCAGATGGAAATGTGGTGCAGCGACCTGATGCCGAGGCTGGGTGACGTGGCGGTGGAGATGGGTGTCACCTACGCTCCCAACGGGTTTCGGATCCTTTCCAACTTCGGCCGCGACGGAATGCAAAGCCAGAGCCACAGCCACCTTCACGTCATCGGCGGGGCCCACCTTGGGCCCTACGCGTAGGGAAGCTATCAGCGTTGGGGCTGAAGCTTCGAGAGACCGGCCAGAACAATACAAGCCAGGCATGGATTGCGTCTGAATCCATGATCCATGAGGAGGTCCACATGGGCGACACAGTCCTTTACGAGAAGCGGGACCACACAGTCATCATCACCATGAACCGGCCCGCGGCACTCAACTCCATCAACCGGCAGTTCCGGGAGGACCTGTGCAACGCGATCATCCGGTTCGACGGAGACCCTGATGCCTTCGTAGCCGTGATTACCGGCGCGGGGCGGGCCTTCTGCGCGGGCCGGGACCTTAAAGAGCGGGCGGCGGACAACGCCGAGGGGGTCCAGGCGCGGGCCTCGGACAGCATGTCTCCGGACGGTGGCTCCATGTGGCCCCAGACGTGGAAACCCCTCATCGCCGCCATCAACGGCTACGCCCTGGCCGGCGGCTGGTCCATCGCCCAGATGTGCGACCTTCGCGTCGCATCGGAGGACGCCCAGATGGGCATCAGTGAGGCCAAGTGGAGCCTGTTGGCCCCCTTTGGCACCTATCTGTCCAAGATGATGCCCCTGTCGGCGGTGATGGAGTTGGTGCTGACCGCCCAGCCGGTCACGGCCCAGCGAGCCTATGACATGGGATTCCTCAACAGGGTGGTGCCCGCGGACCAGCTCATGCCGGAGGCCCTGGCCCTGGCCGGGCAGATCGCCGAAAACGCCCCTCTGGCCGTGCAGTACTTCAAGGAGCTGGCCTACCGGGGCCTCAACATGTCCACCCATGGCATCGCGGCCCTGACTTATCACATGTACGACGACCTGCTGAAGACGGAGGACTCCAAGGAAGGGCCCAAGGCTTTCGCCGAGAAGCGCAAGCCCCAATGGAAGGGGCGATAGATATCAGTGAATTCATAGGATATTTGTCATTCTGAGCGAAGCGAAGAATCTCGTTGTTACGCAGAGATTCCTCACTTCGTTCGGAATGACGGGTAGCCCGGAGCAAAGACGCAGCAGGTACCTCAGATCTGGTATTCCGGCCTTTTGAGTAGCTGCCGGGCGATGACCAGCCGCATGATCTCGTTGGTGCCCTCTCCGATAACCATCAAGGGGGCATCCCGGTAGTAGCGCTCCACCGGGAAATCCTTGATATACCCGTAGCCCCCGTGTATCCGCATCGCCTCCATGGTCACTTCCTGGCAGGTCTCGCTGGCGAACAGCTTGGCCATGCCCGACTCCAAGTCGAGCCGCTCTCCCCGGTCCATCTTGGCGGCGGCGTCGTAGGTTAGCAGACGCGCCGCTTGGATCTTCGTGGCCATGTCCGCCAGCTTCAGCTGAATAGCCTGGTGCTGGGCGATGGGAACGCCGAAGCTCTGCCTCTGCTGCGCGTAGCGTATGGAAGCTTCGAAGGCCGCTTGGGCCACGCCCACGGCCCGGGCCGCGATGTTGATGCGCCCGGTCTCCAGCCCGCTCATCACGTAGCTGAAGCCCTGGCCTTCTTCTCCGACCAGGTTCTCCATGGGAACGCGGAAGTCCTCGAAGATCAGCTCGCTGGTGTCCAGGCCCCGGTACCCCAGCTTTTCCAGGTCCCGGCCCACCCGGAACCCGTCTCCGCCCTTCTCGATGACGAAGCAGCTCAAGCCCCGGTGTTTCGATCCAGGAGGCCCGGTACGGGCCAGCAAACAGAAGGTGTTTCCGGAACGGCCGTTGGTGATGAACATCTTTGTCCCGTTGATGACGTACTCTTCCCCGTCCTTGACGGCGGTGGTCTCGAGGTTGGCGACGTCGCTACCGCCACCCGGTTCGGTGAGGGCTAGGCCGCCCCGCCGGCGCCCGGTGGCCAGGTCGGGAAGGAACTGCTGTCTCTGCTCCTCGTTGCCGTAGTGGGTCAGCACATAAGTCAGGATGTGGTGGGTCCCGAGGGGTCCGGTCAGGGTCATGAACCCTTTGCTGATCTCTTCGAAGATCAAGGCGAAGGTGGTGTAGTCGAGGCCCAAGCCGCCGTACTTCTCGGGCACCGTGATGCCGAAGAGGCCCAGGTCCTTCATCTTGTCCACCAGTTCCAGTGAGTGCTCGTCCTCACGGTCCAGGCGGTCGGCCACCGGCATCACGTCGCGGCGGACAAAATCCCGGACCATGCTGACGATCTGGGCGCGGGCTTCTTCGGGTGTTGGTGTGGTCACGAATTCTCCTTTGAGTTCAGGTATCCGATGCCGGTGCTGGGGCCATTTGACACGGATGTTAGCTGCGGCGGTGCGCCCATTCTAGCCAATGCCGACGGGCTGACACCGATGTCTTCTCATGTTTGCCGCGGCCTGGGCTCCGGGGCGAACCCAGTCTATCCCGGCCTATCAGCCCAGTCAAGAATGGGGTATCTCCCAACGAAAGATGCGTTTGGCCCTGGTCCTACTCCACGGCCTCCAGGCGGACGGCGCAGACCTTGTACTCTGGAATCTTGGACTTGGGGTCGTAAACCGAGTTGGTCAAGAAGTTGGCCGCCGACTCCTCAAGCTTCACGAAGGGGATGAATATCTCCCCCTCCCGCATCCCGTCGGTGAGCAGAGCTTTGCCGGTGAGCTGGCCTCGGCGGGAGGTGACCCGGACCGGCTGGCCGTCGGACAGGCTGTATTTCCGGCCGTCCTCGGGGTTGATGGCCACCGGCAGCTCCGGAACCCGGGCCATCAGCTTGGCCACCCGGCGGGTCATGGTGCCCCCGTGCCAGTGGTACAGGATGCGGCCCGTGTTGAGGATGATGGGGAACCGCTTGCTGGGCAGCTCCGCGGCGGGCTTTCCCTGGTCGAAGGCGACGAACTTGGCCTGAGGCCCTCTGGGGAACCCGTCGGCATACAGGTAGCGCGTGCCGGGGTGGTCCGGCGTGGGGCAGGGCCACTGGACTCCGCCCTCATCCTCCAGCCGGTCGTAGGATATTCCGCCGAGGAAGGGGATCAGCCGGGCCATCTCTTCGAAGATCTCTGAGGGATGCCCGAAAGTGAACTGGTCTTCCAGGGGTAGGCCCAGCTTGCGGCAGATGCGGCGGCCCAGGTCGCAAACGATTTCCCAGTCCGTGCGGCTCTGACCGACCGGTTGAATGGCCTTCCTGACCCGCTGGACGCGGCGCTCGCTGTTGGTGAAAGTGCCGTCCTTCTCGGCGAAGGAGGTGGCCGGCAGGACAACATCGGCAATCTGGGCGGTCTCGTGCAGGAAGATGTCCTGGACCACCAGGAATTTCAGGCTCCGGAACGCCTTCTCGGCATGGTGCAGGTCCGGCTCGCTCAGGAGGGGGTTCTCTCCCATGATGTAGACGGCCTCGATGCGGCCCTCCGGCATCGCCTCCACCGCCTCGGTGAGCATCAGGCCGGGCTCTTGGGGCAGCGGGTGGCCGCCCCAGGCCGCCTGGAACCTGGCAACGCCGTCATCGTTGATCGCCTGGTAGCCGGGAAGGGTGTTGGGCAAACACCCCGCGTCGCCGCAGCCCTGAACGTTGTTCTGCCCCCGCAACGGAGAGACGCCGGAACCGGGCTTCCCGATCTGGCCGGAAACCAATGCCAGGTTAAGCAGGCCGTGGGCGTTGGCGGTGCCGGCGGTATGCTGGGTGATCCCCATGCCCCAGATGAGGCAGGAGCCGGGAATCCCCTCAAATCCTCCTTGACCAAGGGGGCAGTTGGCGGGGTTTGCATACATCCGTGCCGCCCGCCGGATGTCGTCGGCGGGCACACCGGTCACCTTTTCAACATGCTCCGGGGTGTACTTGTCGACAACCTCGGCCCACTCCTCGAAGCCCTCGGTGCGGTTGGCCACGAACTCCCGGTCCGCCAGGCCCTCGTCCAGGATGACCTTCGCCATCCCGTTGAGCAGGGCGACGTCGGTGCCGGGCCGCGGCCGCAGCCACAAGTCGGCGATGTCGCAGAGCTCGACGCGGCGCGGGTTGATGACGATCAGCTTGACTCCCCGCTCAGCCACGGCGCGCTGAATTCTGGCCGCGACGACCGGGTGGTTCGAATTTGGGTCCGCGCCGACGACGACCAGGCAACCCGCTTCCTCGAAGTCGACGTAGGAGTTGCTGGTGGCGCCGCTGCCCAGGGCGGTCATCATGGCCAGGACCGATGGGGCGTGGCACAGCCGGGCGCAGTGGTCGACGTTGTTGGTCTGCATCAGCAACCGGGCGAACTTCTGCTGGATGTAGGCGTCCTCGTTGGTGGTCTTCGCGGAGCAGAACGACGCAAAGGAGTCGCCCTGGTACCGGACCAGGCCCTCCGCCGCATAGTCCAGGGCCTCGTCCCACGACGCGGGCCGAAGCTCTCCGTTTTCCCTGATGAGGGGAGTGGTGAGCCGGTCCTCGTGGTTGACAAAGTCGTAGCCGTAGCGCCCTTTCACGCAGAGCAGGCCCAGGCTGGACTGATTGTCGGGGTCTCCCCGGGAGGATACGACCTCGTTACCTCGAACTCCCAGGTAGATGCCGCAGCCGACGCCACAATAGGAGCAGACGGTGCTGACCTCCTGGGTGGGTTGCCGGCGGTCCTTGGGAGCCAGGGCCCCCACCGGGCATCTGACCACGCACTCGCCGCAGGAGACGCACCTGGAATCGATCAGCGGTTGGTTGGCGAAGACGCTGATTGTCGTGTCGTAACCCCGAAACGCGTAGTCGATGGCGTGGACCCCGACGATCTCGTCGCAGGTGCGGACGCAGATTCCGCAGAGGACGCACTTGCCCGGATCGAAGTCGAAAAAGGGATTGGAGGTGTCAACCGGCAGCGGCCCGGTCGGACGCCTCATGCGGGCCATCCGCTCCGGGGTAATGCCGACGTAGGCGGCGACCTTCTGCAGGCCGCAGTTGTTGTTCGCGGCGCAGGTGAGGCACTCGCCGCGGTCGTTCGCAACCAACAACTCCACCGAGATGCGGCGGGTCCTCTCGGCTTCCGGACTCACCGTGTTGACCACCAGGCCCGGCTCGGCCTGGGCCAGGCAAGATGGGACCAGTCCCCTGCCCTCGATCTCAACCATGCACAACCGGCAGGCGCCGACTGGTTTCAAGTCCGGATGGTGGCAGAGGCCGGGGATGTAGATGCCGTTCCGGAGCGCCGCGTCCATCACGGTCATGCCCTCCGGGGCCGAGACCTTCAGGCCGTCAATGGTGAGAATGGCCTCGCCCATCAATTCTCGCCTCCATCATTGAGCGGCGCCCCAACCAGTTGACCGGAGAGAATCTCCACGGCGTTGACCTTCGGCGGGCATACGTCGAAACAGCTCCCGCACTTGGTGCACTTGGACTGGTCGATAACGTGCAGCTTCTTGAACTCGCCCACGATCGCCTCGGAAGAGCAAGCCTTGAAGCACAGCAGGCAGCCGACACACGAGTCCGTGATGTTGTAGGAGATGAGTTCCGTGCACACCTTGGCCGGGCAGCGTTTCTCGTTGACGTGGGCCTCGTATTCGTCCCGGAAGTACCGGATGGTCGTGAGCACCGGGTTCGGCGCCGTCTGTCCGAGCCCGCACAGGGAGCCGGATTTCACCCCGGCGCCCATCTCCAGAAGCAGATCGATGTCCTCGGGGGTGCCCCTGCCCTGGGTTATGTCTTCCAGGATGGCCAGCATCTGCTTGGTGCCGAGCCGGCAGGGCACGCACTTGCCGCAGGATTCCTTCTGGGTGAAGTCCAGGAAATAGCGAGCGACGTCGACCATGCAGGTGTCTTCGTCCATGACCACCATGCCGCCGGAGCCCATGATGGTGCCGGCCGCGGTGAGGGAGTCGTAGTCCACCGGAATATCTATCATGCTGGCCGGAACACAGCCCCCAGAAGGGCCGCCGGTCTGGACGGCTTTCAGCTGCTTGTCGTCGAGTATCCCTCCCCCGATGTCGTAGACTATCTCGCGCATCGTGATGCCCAGGGGCACCTCGACCAGGCCCGAGAGCTTTATCTTGCCGACCAGGGCGAAGGTCTTGGTGCCCTTGCTGTTTTCGGTGCCGTACTGAGCAAACTGGCCGGCGCCGTTTTGGAGGATCAACGCCACGGACGCCAGGGTCTCCACGTTGTTGACCACCGTCGGTTTCCCCATCAGGCCCGACACGGCGGGGAAGGGTGGGCGGGGGCGGGGCATTCCGCGCTCGCCCTCAATGGAAAGGATCAGCCCGGTCTCCTCGCCGCAGACGAAGGCCCCCGCGCCTTGGCTTACCCGGATACGGAAGCCGAATCCCGAGCCCAGAATGTCGTCGCCGAGCAGCCCGCGCTCCTCGGCCTGGTCCATGGCTATCCGCAGTCTCTCCAGGGCCAACGGGTACTCGGCGCGGCAGTAGATGTAGCCTTCATGAGCGCCGATGGCATACCCGGCAATGAGCATCCCTTCCAGGAGTGAATGGGGGTCGCCCTCCAGGAGCGACCGGTTCATGAAGGCCCCGGGATCGCCCTCGTCGGCGTTACATATCAGGAACTTCCGGTCGGCCTTGGCGTCCCGGCAGAACTGCCACTTTCGCGAGGTGGAGAAACCGGCGCCGCCCCTTCCCCTCAGGCCCGACCTCTTGATCTCCTCGACTATCCCCTCGGGGCCAAGTTCGAGGGCCCTCTTGAAACCGTTGTAGCCGTTGCTGGCCAGGTAGTCGTCGATACTTGTGGGGTCGATACGGCCGCAGTTACGTAGGACGAGCCGCGTCTGCTTGGCGTAGAACGGGATATCCCCGTAATGGGGAACCGGCGCCCCGTTCACCAGGTCCCGGTAGAGAAGGCCCTCCACAAACGTCCCGTTTTCCAGATGCTCTTTGACAATTCTCGAAGCATCGCCGCTCTTGGCGTGGGTGTAGAGGACGCCCTCGGGTTCCATGGCGATGAGGGGGCCTTGCTCGCAGAAACCGTGGCAACCGCTGAGCTTCACGTCCACCCAGTCCTTCAGGTCCGACCCATCGATGCGATCCTGAAGGGCCTTCTGGACCTCCGGCGACCGGGCGGAAACACATCCCGTTCCTTGACAGACCAGGACGGTCCGGCGTTGGGTTGTTGCCATATCAGAGTCCCTTCAGCATTTTGGCCACTTCTTTGCCCTGCAGCTTCCCGTGCACTTCCGCTCCCACCTTGACCACCGGGGCCAGACAGCAAGCCCCGATGCAGGCCACGGTCTCCAGCGTGAATTCCCGGTCCGGAGTGGTCTCGCCCACCGTGATGCCCAGCTGGTTCTCCATCTCATGGAGCACCTTCGGCGCGCCCCTGACGTGACAGGCGGTGCCCCGGCAGACCATGATGATGTTCCGCCCCACTGGCGCGAACCGGAACTGGCCATAGAAAGACGCCACGCCGTATACCCGGCCCTCCGGCACCCGGGTGAACTTGGCGACTTCAAGGAGGGTTTCCCGGGGAAGGTAGCCGTACTCCGCCTGAACCTCCTGGAGGATCGGGATCAGCTCAGCCTTCCTGCTTTCATGGGACGACAGAATCGCCCTCAGGGATTCTTCCATGTCATGCGCTCCATGTTGGTGGGGTATCCTGGGGTTGCGGAGGGTCTGGTTGGGGCCGTCGGATAACTGTCTGCCGCCGCCACAACCCCTATTCCTCCAACTCTCTGGCCCGGGCCAGGTCTTGGGGGGTGTTGACGTTGAAAAAGCTCAGGAAGTACGGGTCTAAAGCTGCGACCTCTTTTTCGGGAAGGTAGGTGACCCGCACTTTTTCAAAGAACCTGGTGATTTTCCGGTCGTCGGCCAGGAGCCGTTCTTCCATGAATGGGAGACAGGTCTTGGAGTAGATCGCGTGGGTCGGCTCGGGCCACCCTCTCAACATTGGGACAACGGCGTCGGCCCCTTGCCGAAGGCAAAGCATGCGCCGCAGAAGGGCTAGGTTGAGAAACGGCATGTCGCAGGCGACGGCGATGCCCCATTGGTGCCGGGCCGCGGTCAGGCCGGTGAATATGCCCCCCAAAGCACCCCCGCCAGGGTATCGGTCCAAGGCGACCCGGTGCCCTTCTTCCAGGTGTAACGCGTCGGCCTGGGACTGTTCCGCCACCACCACCACAATTTCCTCGGTTACCTGGGAGATCCGGTCGATGACCCGGTGCGCCAGCGGCCGACCACCGATGTTCTCCAGCGCCTTAACACGGCCCAAGCGCTGGCTCCGGCCCCCAGCAAGGACAATACCGGAAGCGTGAAAACTGCCGGGGTTTTTCTGCATTGTTTCGTCGCCGAAAGGGTTTTCGCGGCTGGGTTGAAAAAAGTATATCACAGCCATCCGTCACCCCCAAACCGGTTTGGAGGTCAGGCGCGGCCGCCCCCCAGCCCTTACCCTCGTTCCCTCTCCCACAGGAGAGGGATGCCCTGGCGCAGCCTGGGCCGGGAGGCCTGCGTCACTTTGGTGATCGACCACGCCTTGCAGCCCCTGCTTTAGCCTGGCCGAAAACCGGCCGCTGTGGTACCGTTATTCTTGGCGCGCTTCGAGCGTGGGCAGAGAGGCGAACACGGGACCGGGCCTCCGGTCCAAGGGGAGGTCGTCTCAAGAGACAAATGGCGCAGAATCACCAATCCTCTCTACAGACCCTGGGAGACGCCGCCCGAGACTTGGCCGGCACCCTGAAGCTGCCCGCCCCGAGGGGCCAGGCGGAGCGCGAAGCCCTGTGCCTCGCCGCCCGGCGCGCCATTGAAGCGCCCCGTGAAGCGCCGGGCCTGGGAGAGGTGCAGCTCGCCTCCGACCAGTGGGAGACCCAACGGGAAGGGTTGAGAAATTTATTGGCCGCCGGGTCCGGACTGTCCCTCCTTCATGACCGGCTCGGCCCGGTGCTCACCCCCGAAGCCTGGGACCGGGACCTGCTTCAGATCAGCCAAACCTTGGCCGTAAAGTCGGGGCAACGGCTGCGCTGGATATCTCCCGAATACTGGCGGGCCCGGCGGGCGGCGGCGAGTCTCGCCCGGGGCCGGTTCGCGTGGGTCGGCGGTACCCGCAACGATCTGGTCGACGCGGTACTGGAAGCCCAGCGGCATCAAGCCGTGATACGGCAGCATGAGGCTCTGGGACAACGGCTGTTCGGCTCCCGGTGGCAGGGCAAAGGGTCCGACTGGGAAGGACTCTCCCGGCTCACCGAGTGGGTTCAGGAGCTTTACCAGGACATCGGCGCTGGTAAAGTACCCAAGGGGATCCTGGATTTCTTGGCGGATAACCCCCCGGTAAGCCACCTGGACCCGCTGGTCCGGGCCGTGGAGGATGCCGACCGGACCCATGCTGGAACCGCCAGCGTCATCCGCGCCAGGCTGGAGGCCTCACGCCGAGAGCTGCTGGACCTGGGCCTGCGAAACCCGTTGCTGAACTACCGGCTGCTGCGCACGCGGGGGTTGGAAACAGTGGACGAGTTGCCGTCCCAAGCGTACCGAGTCCTGGTGGAGGAAGGAAGGTCCGTGTCCTTTCTCCCGGTCGCCGAGGAAACGCCAGGCGAGAAACTCGGCCAGCCCGCCGAGGACGAGACCCCGGACCAGCCGGCGGCGCGGCGCACCGACACCCGATTACAGACTGAACTGCCTTCCACGGAGCTTCAGGCCCGCCTCCTTTCCACCTACCACCTGGCCAACAGCTTCATCCAGGAACAAGGCGTCAACACGTTGTTCCTGGCCCTGGGCATGCTCACCTGGTACGAATCAGATGGCAGCCAGGAAGGCCGGCGCGCTCCCCTGGTGCTGGTCCCGGTGGCCCTCGACCGCTCCAGCGCGCGCCACCGCTTTCAGTTGCGCCACACCGGCGAGGACTCCGGCGAGAACCTGTCCCTGTTGGAGAAGGCCCGGACCGAGTTCGGGGTTACCCTGCCCGGCTTGCCGGACGCGGAAGACCTGAACATCGAGGGCTACTTCGACGCGGTTTCCGAATCCATGGTGGACCTGCCCAGATGGTCGTTGGACCGCAAGAGCGTGGTTCTGGGCTTCTTCTCCTTCAGCAAATTCTTGATGTACCGGGACCTGAACGTCGACAACTGGCCGGAGGGCGTCAAGCCCACCGAGCACCCAATCATGGGCGCTCTGCTGCACGACGGATTCGACGAGCCCCCGCCCGCCTTCAGCAGCGACGACAACCTGGACCAGTACCTTTCCCCCAGCGAAGTCCATCACGTGGTGGACGCCGACGGCTCCCAGACCCTGGCAATCTTCGATGTAACCAACGGCCGCAACCTGGTGGTCCAGGGCCCGCCGGGAACGGGAAAGTCCCAGACCATCACCAATATGATCGCCGAAGCCATCGGACAGGGCCGGACCGCGCTCTTCGTCTCGGAGAAGATGGCGGCCTTGGAGGTGGTCAAGCGCCGGCTGGACAACGTGGGTCTGGGGGGCGCTTGTTTGGAGCTTCACAGCAACAAGACCGCGAAGAAAGCCGTCCTGGACGAACTCAAGAGGACGCTGGACCTGGGCCGGCCCAAGCTAGGGCATATAGAGCGAGACCTCGACGCCCTGGGACAGCTAAGGCAACGCCTGAACGACTATTGCGACGCCGTAAACGCGCCCCTGGCAGAGAGCGGGGTCAGCCCCTACCGGGCTTACGGGGAGCTGCTCTTGCTTCGGCTGGCCAACCAGGACACGCCCCTGCCCAAGCTGGACCTTCCGGCCATGCAATCGTGGACCGACCTGGATTTCAGGCGTAAAGAAGGCATCGCCGATGAGCTGCAGGCCAGGCTTGCCGCGATGGGGGTCCCCCAGAACCACCCATTCTGGGGGAGCCGTCTCAAGGTGCTGCTACCGACCGAGCAGGACCGTCTTCGGGAGCTGCTCCCGGAGGCGCAACAGTCCCTGGCCGGGCTCCGGGACGCCATTGCCGCCCTGGCCGACGCCATGGGCCTGTCCGAGGCGGCCGGCCCGGCGGAAGCCCAGGCTTATTGCCTCGCCGCCCGGAAGACCATGGCCGCGCCGGACCTGCGGGGGGCCGACCTCCGGTCCGAAGAGTGGCTAACCAGGCGGGGAGAATTGGAAGACCTGCTAGCGGCCGGTTCGGCGCTGGCCGGGCTGCACCAGGAATATGACGGGGTCCTCATCGCCGGCGCGTGGGGCCAGGACTTGCTCGACGTCCGGCAGACGCTGGAGATCAAGGGGCGCCAGCTGTTGTCCTTCGTTTCCGGGGACTACCGGAGGGCCAGAAACAGGCTCAGGGGCCTCTGCCGGGCCAAACTACCCCAAGGCATCGATGCCCAAGTGCGGATGGCCGACGCGGTGCTGGAAGCCCAGCGGCTGCTGGCTGTGCTACACCGGCACGAGTCCCTGGGCGAGAGGCTTTTCGCGCCCCGCTGGCGGGGCGAGGACTCGGACTGGCCGGGCCTGACTGTCCTGGCCGGCTGGCTCCAGGACCTGTACGACGCCATCGACTTCGGCGAGGTCCCAGAGGAAATAATCGATTTCTTGGCCGAGAACCCTTCGGCGATTGACTTGAAATTGTACCTCACGCCGGTCGATAGCGCCGGGCACCTCCACGCCCGGAACTGCGGCCGCATCATTGAAGTCCTGGATATGGACGTGGCCCGGCGTTTCGGGTCCGGTGAGGGGCTTGAAGACCAGCCCTTTGATGTCCAAGAATCGGCGTTGGCGGCGTGGATCGAGAGAATGAACGATGTCCACGACGTGCTGAGCTTCAACAACATCGCGGATACCTGTCGAAACGAGGCTATGGACCCGGTACGAGCCGCCGCCGAGTCGTGGCCTCAGGCGGCAACCCACCTAGTGGATGCCCTCCGGCAGGCGTGGTTCGAGAGTATATTGGAAGGTGCGCTTCGGGAGCGGGAAGCGCTGTCAGGATTCGACGGGAGCAGCCACCGGCAAGTCCTCCAACGGTTCCGGGACCTGGACACCTTGGTGCTGCAACACAACCGGGCCCGCCTGGCTCAATCCCACTGGGACCGGCTGCCTCGCCAAGAAGGGGGCGGGCAGATCGGCGGGCTGCGGCGTCAGTTCGAGTTGCGGCGGAGGCACCTGCCGATCCGGCAACTAATGGAGCGGGCCGGCAACGCGGTCCAGGCGATCAAGCCCGTATTCATGATGAGCCCCCTCTCCATTGCCACCTACATCGCGCCGGGCAGTCTGAAATTCGACGTGGTTATCTTCGATGAGGCCAGCCAGGTGAAACCGGTCGACGCCTTCGGCGCCGTTTTCCGCGCCGATCAAGCTGTCGTCGTGGGGGACAGCAAGCAGCTTCCGCCGACCAATTTCTTCGACTCCATGGCCCAGGACCGGGACGACGACGACGAGGAGAACACGACCGCCAACATCGAGAGCGTACTGGGCTTGTTCGCAGCCCAGGGCGCGCCCGACCGGATGTTGCGATGGCACTATCGCAGCCGCCACGAGTCGCTGATCGCCGTTTCGAACCGGGAGTTCTACGACAGCAGCCTGGTGGTCTTCCCGAGCCCCGACGCGGCCCGCCAGGATCTGGGGCTGCAATACCGCCATCTTCCCGATGCGGTGTACGACAGGGGGCACAGCAGGACAAACCAGCTGGAGGCGGAAGAGGTGGCGCGGGCCGTGATGCACCACGCCCGGACCCGCCCGGGCCTGACCCTCGGCGTGGCCGCCTTCAGCTCGGCCCAGATGCGGGCAGTCCAGGACCAACTGGAGCTGCTCCGGCGGCAGGACCCCTCCGGCGAGGGGTTCTTCACGGCCCATCCCGACGAGCCGTTCTTCGTCAAGAACCTGGAGACGGTGCAAGGCGACGAGCGAGACGTCATTTTCATCAGCATCGGGTACGGGCGCGCCGCTGACGGGACCACCGACATGAACTTTGGGCCGCTGAACCGGGACGGCGGGGAGCGCCGGCTGAACGTGCTGATCACCAGGGCCAAACAGCGCTGCGAAGTGTTCACCAACCTGACGGCGGAGGACATCGACCTGGGCCGCACCAACGCCCAGGGGGTACGGGCGCTGAAGACGTTCCTGGCCTACGCCGCGGCCGGAGCAGAAACCACGACCGAGGAGTCTGACGACGCGGCTGATTCGCCTTTCGAGGAGGCCGTGGCTCTGGCCTTGGCCGGGCTCGGACACGAGGCGCACCACCGGGTCGGTTCTTCCGGGTGCTTCGTCGACCTTGCGGTGATCGACGCCGAGCGACCGGGCCGCTACCTGTTGGGCATCCAGTGCGATGGACCAGCTTACAACATATCGCGGTCCGCCAGGGACCGGGACCGCCTGCGGGAGCATGTGCTCCGGGGCCTGGGCTGGCGCCTGCATCACATCTGGAGCACCGATTGGTTCCGGAACCAGGAACGGGAGCTACAGAGGGCCGCGCTGGCCATCGAACAGGCCAAGACCCGTGGAACCGCCAAGCAGCAGCCGGAGCCGGAGCTAGAAACGGAACCGGACCAGGGCTCATCGGTGGACCGGGCCGACACCGTCCAAGAGGAAATGGCCGGGGACCACGCCCGGGAATACCTGCTGGCCCATCCGGAGATCAACGCCGAAGGTCAGGAGTTCGTCGTCCTCGACGACGCTACTCTGGAGTTACTGGTAGCCGAGGTCGTGGAGGTGGAAAGCCCGGTGCACGTGAGCGAGGTAGCGCGGCGCATCGCCGGCGGAACCGGGGTCAGGCGCAGGCGAGGCTACCAAGAAGCCATTGACCGGGCAATTGAGCAAGCGGTGACATCGGAGCAGGTGCGCCGGCAAGGGGAGTTCTTGTGGTGGGCCGGCATGGAGGAACCGGTCTTGCGGGACCGCGGCAAGCTGCCGGCGCCCTCTCGAAAGCTGGAGTTGATCGCGCCCGAAGAGATCGCTCTGGCCATTGGCCTGGCCGTCACTGGGTCCTACGGAATCAGCCAAGATGAGGCCGCGGTGGCCGCCGCACGGCTCCTCGGGTTCAGCCGGGTTACCGCCGGGATGCGCAACACGCTCGATCCCGTCATCCGCCAGATGGTCAGAGACGAAAGACTTGTACGGCAGGGCAACCAACTAGTATTGGCTGACCAAGAGGACCGCCAAGAGCCGCCGGTTGCCAGCTAGGCTACCGCAAACAAAATCCCCCTGTATCCCACTTTAAAAAAGGGGGACCGAGGGGGATTTCTTCGTTTCAACGCTTGCCACGGTAGGGCTTAAGAGCCCCCGCGCCGGTCGGCGGCCGCCTGCGCAGGAACTACGCCGCAACGTGGACACAGAGGCCTCAAGCCAGGTCCAGCAACCGGGCCCCTTTCAATACCCAGGTAGGAACCGGCTCGATGGCCCGCAGCCCCAGGTTTACAAGGCAGGCGACGGCCGCACCTATGAGCCCCCCGGCAAACACGTCGCTGGGGAAGAACAGGCCGTTGTAGACCCGCACGAAGCTCCACAAACCCGCCAGGAAGAACAGCGGCAAGCCGGCCCTCCGGTTGCCCAGCCAAACGCCCATCGCCAACGCGAAGGCGACTGCCGCAGGATTGGCGGGAAGAGAGGAGTCGGTCGGCGCGTACAGCAGGTTCGCCAACTCGTGGTGGGCAATTGGCCGGTCCCGAAAGACCTGCTGGTTCAGCAGCAGCACCGCCAGGTTGGCGAAGCCCAGGGCGATGGCCGCCCCCAAGACCGCCCGTTGGTTGCGGTCCCTAGCCTGAGGGTCCTTCCCTTGAAACCAGAGCCCCAGCGTCCATAGGCACATGGCCAGGGGCACGAAATAGTCGCTGACCACCAGGTATGTTGCCCGGTCCAAGAGGTAGGACCGGCCGATAATCTGGTTGAGCCAGGAGACGATCTGGGTCTCTAACTCCACGAGCGCTTCCGATGCCGCAAGGGTCCGGCGCGCCGCGCTCGGGCGGCGATCTGGCGGGCAAACCGGAAGCTGGGAACGCGCCCGCCATCGGACTTGTTGCGGCCCTCGGAGTCCTCGGCGAGGCCAGTTCTTGGGCCGGCCCCCGTCCCGCGGCCCCTTCGGGCCCAGTAGTAGCTACAGGTCCTGTGCAGGGCGCGCAGATAGTTGGTCTCCCGGAGCGCATCTAGCCCTGGCGGCAGGTGTGGCTGTTTCGCCCCCAGGCTCCAGTTGCGCAGCGACGACACGATCAGGGTGAAGGCAAGGCCGGCACCGGCGCCGGCGAAGAAGTAGCCAAACTGCTCGTTGCCGTTCATCCCAAGGGCGGTGTCGGGCACATTGCGAGACTCGGAGAGGAAGAACCAGGCCACCGCGCCGGTCGCCACCAGCGCGCCAAACAGGAAGGTAACGGGGCGCTGATGGAAATACAGCAAGCCCCGGAAGCCGCCAAGCGCCGCCGCCATCTGGAAAACGCCGCCGGACGCCAGAAATACCAGTATGCAGTAGTCCAGGATGAATGAGCCGGTCACGGGAATCGCTATCCTCCCGGCAAGGCCCGTTCGTCTCCATCTGCCGGCCTCGCGGGCCTCCCGGAAGCGAACCGTCGCGTGCTCAGGTGATGGGTAATGCCCACCATTACCGGTAATCCCACCGAATAGATGACGAAGGGGTAGGAGTAGCCCACCGGCCAGGAAAGCACCGGAACCGCAATGAGGAAGAACCCCAGGGCCGGCGTGGCCTTCTTTGTCAGGAACAGAATCACCAGGGTAAGCGCCCCGACCGGCATCGCCAGCGCGGGCAGCATAGCGAGGAAGACTCCCATGGCCGTGGCCGCACCGCGACCACCCCGCAGCCCCAGAAACGCCGGCCAGTTGTGGCCCGCCACCACCGCGGCGCCGGCCGACATCTCCAAGACGGTGGAATCCACCAGCCCCCGAACCAGCGCAACCGCCACCACCCCTTTCATTATGTCAAGCGCCCCAACCGCCAGGCCGGCCTTCGGTCCAACGTTGCGATACACGTTGGCCGCTCCGGCGTTGTGGTCGCCGATCCTTCGGATGTCACGGCCGGTCAACAGACGCGTGGCCACATATGAGGTGGGGATTCCACCGATCAGGTAGGAGGTCAGTACCAGGCTAAGCCAGACCCAGATTGACACCGTTTCCACCGCTTCCAGGTGCAATAACAACCCGGGTGAGCAAACCGCCGGCCCTCAAGCGGCGGGTGGGCCGTGCCCCACGGTAAATCAGGCGGGAACCAGCCGAGGCACGGCCGCAGTGCACCAGTGAAGGTACTTGGGATTTCGTCCCGCGACGATCTCGAAGTACATCTCCTGCAGCCGTTTGGAAATGGGGCCCGTTTTGCCATCGGCGATCGGCCGGTGGTCCAACTCCACGACCGGAGTCAGGTGGGCGGCGGTGCCGGTCAGGAAGACTTCTTCGGCGAGGTAGAGTTCGCTGCGGTTGATGCTTCGCTCCGCCACCTTCAATCCCAACTCGCTCTGGGCTAACTGGATCACCGTGTCGCGGGTGATCCCGGGCAGCGCGTTGTCCTCCGGTGTCGGCGTGACCAGAGAGCCGCCAGAGACCATGAAGATGTTCTCCCCTGAGCCCTCGCAGACGTGGCCGCTATTGTTCAGAATGATTGCCTCGTCGAACCCGGCCAGGGTCGCCTCGGTCTTGGCCAGGATGCTGTTGACGTAGAGCCCGCAGTTCTTTATCCGCGCGGGTATCATGGGATCGTCCACCCGGCGCCAGGAGGAGGTGCAGCACCGGAGCACGTCGGACCCCAGGTAGTTTCCGAATGGAACCGTGATGAGGGTGAAATCGCTCGCCAGGTCCTGGAGCTTCAGATTGGCCACCATTTCGGCGCTCTTATAGGCCAGGGGGCGAATGTAGATGTCTTGCTGATGGCCGTTGCGCTCTACCAGGTCGACCGTGAGATCGCACAGTTCGTCCACCGTGTGGGGAATATCCAGCATCATAATGCGGCACCCGCGCAGGAGCCGCTCGTAGTGCTCCCGCAGGCGGAAGATGTAGACCGCCCTTTTTTCCTGGTTCCAGTTGCCGCGGATGCCCTCGAACACTCCGGTGCCGTAATGGAGCGCATGGGTCATCACGCTGACCCGGGCCTTACTGGCGGGGACGAACTTCCCCTTGAAATAGGTAAGTAGCTCGCCATTGCCACCAGAAGCAGGTTCCGAGGTGCCCACGGCACGCCCCCTTTCGTTACAGACTGGGCTAGATTATAATCGGACTCCCATTACGAATACAAGGGATTGACCATGGATGGAACGAGCCCAGCTCCCCGGTCGAACCTCTCGATCATCGTTGCGGCAGTCCTGGCTTCCCTGGCCACCGCCGTGGTACTCGGTGCGGTACTCCTCTTCGTCCGCCGGGACGACAACGCCCCCATCCAGGTAGTACTTCCGGCCACCGCCGTAGCCGAGCCCGCAACCAATCCTCAGACCGCCGCATCGGGCGAGGCCGGCCGGGCGCAGGGGGAGGTCCGGGTCTACGTAACCGGGGCCGTGAGCCGCCCCGGGGTATACACCCTGGCGCCGGATGACCGGGTGGAAGACGCCATCGCGGCGGCCGGCGGAGCCAACGCCGACGCGGAACTCACAGGGTTAAATCAGGCCGGCCGGGTCCGGGACGAGGAGCATTATCACGTCCCCAGACTGGGCGAGATTCCGCCCACGGCGACTGTCTCCGCC